>Ga0187783_10002300_pt1 | contig 14189 bp, 11 predicted proteins | sample 1015_SJ02_MP02_2_FD_132471 | JGI IMG/M metagenome (GOLD analysis project Ga0187783, IMG submission 132471) | Tropical peat soil microbial communities from peatlands in Department of Meta, Colombia - 1015_SJ02_MP02_20_MG | ecosystem: Environmental > Terrestrial > Soil > Wetlands > Peat | place...
CACCGAGGGCGGGGTGTTCACCGACGACCTCATCGAGGTCTGGCTGGACTACAAGCGGACCGTCGAACTCGACCAGATCCGGCTGCGCCCGCACCCTCACGAGTTCGAGCTGTACTACGACGTGTAACCCTTCCCGGGCCGCTGAGCTGGGAGCGCGTCACGGCGCGCCCCCGTCAGTCCGCATAGAGTCCGCAAGATCCCTGAACTTCGAGTCCACGACGGCATCAATGACCGCCTTCGTGGACTCGTCCTTGTCCGGCCACAGGTGACCGTACGTGTCCAAGGTGGTTTTCGCTGAGCCGTGCCGCAGCCGGGCTTGCACGGTCTTCACGTCGGCCCCGTAGGCAATGAGCAGAGAGGCGAAATAGTGCCTTAGATCGTGATAGCGGAAGCCTGCGGGCAGGCCCTCCACCTTCTTGCGAGCCGTCCGCATAGCGCGTTCGAGTGCCCACGGGCTGAGCTGGCCGCCGTCAGCGCCGGTCAGCAAGGTCTCGCCTGGCCACTTTTTCACATGCGCCGACAGTTGCAGCGCCAGGGACCGGCCGACGGGTACCGGGGTCCTGGAGATCTCCGTTTTCAGTTCCTCCGCCGGATACTGCACCTGCGGCATGATGACGCCGCGCATGAAATCGACGTCCGAAACGCGCAGCCCGCATGACTCGGCTAGCCGCAGCCCGGCAAGGGCGCCAAGCAGGACGGCAGCACCGAGCCTTTCCGGCATCACGTCGTACAGAGCCCACAGTTGATCTGTTGTGGCGACATAGGGGCGCTGCTTACCCTGACCCGGTGAGGTGCGGCGCGAGCATGGCGACCGCGGGAGGATCCCGTCGTGTACGGCGTCAGCGGTGATCTGCGCAAGTCGGGCGTGCAGAGCGTAAGTATAGGAGGGTGACAGCGGCTGACCGTCCTTGCCGCCTTCCCTCCGCATCTTCGCCGTCCATGCTTTCACATGAGAGGGGCGCACTGCCGACAGGCGCATGGTACCGAACTCGGCCTTGATCTGGCCGATATGGACGCGGGCCTGGCGAACCGTCGAGGGACGGCGGGTTGCATAGCCCTCGATCCAGGTATCGCACCACTCCCCCACCGTCATCTTCGCCGTCTTCGGCGCTACGTGGGTTCCGGCGACGAGGGCTGCGGTCTGCTCGTCGAGCCAGTTCTGCGCGTCGATCTTTCGTGCGAAGTGGCGGGCGTGCTCCCTGCCCGTGTCGTCGCGGTAGCGGGCGCGCCAGAACTCGACCTCGGTCTCGCGGACCTGACCTGAGCGCTTATCAGTCACGCGCTTGACGCGGGACCGCTTCTTGACGGAGGCCATCAGGCACCATCCTGCTTGCCCTGGAGCGCTTCCCTTGCCCGCTCGTACCAGCCGATGGGCACCACGACGGCGGCTGGGGTCTTGTAGCGGACGACAGTAATGTGCGCGCCCTGGTGCTCGACCTCGTTGAGGAGGTCACGAAAGCTGCGCCGCGCCTTGTCGCTTAGGACCAGCCTGTCAGCCACGCCGCTCAATCTCTCATGAGTCATGAGAGATTTCAAGGCGGTTCTCTGCTCCACACCCCGGGAGTGACGACGCCGCCCCGGCTCACTTCTGTTGCGTCTCACGCTCGCGGACCCACGCCTCGACCGCCGCGCGCCGGAACACGAGGCGGCGGCCGAGACGGAAGCCGCACGGTCCTACGCCTTTGTGGCGCAACCAGCGCAACGTGGACACACTCTGGCGGGTGAGCGCGGCGACCTCCTCCAGCAGTAGAAGGTCGTCATCGTCGCGGTTCGCGGCCTCCCGGTCCATGCGCTCCTCCAAGCTCCAAGCTGCTTTCGCCACACCCGCAATCCCGCGGGTCTAATAGCGATCGGCAGCGTCTGGTGTTTCCCGACGTCTGCCGATATTAAAGCGGCATGCTTGGACCGTTGCAAATTTATCAATAAACCTTGATATGGCTATGGTGCAAAGTACTGAGGGGCAGAGCCGATTTATCTAAAAACCTTGATACGGCTCCGGATGAGCTTCGTCTGGCATAAGGCCGAACGGGCTGCCACAGGCGCGACGGCCTGCCGAGACAGGCACAAGCTCCCGTCCAGCCACGGTGACGTTCTCCTCATCCCGCGGCGCGGCGCGGACGATCAGCGCACATCAGGGGCGTTCAGGTGACCTGCGCCGTCCGTCGCGTGCGCGACAGCACCAGGTTCGACCTCGCTCCCGGCACTTCCCGGCAGCCGGGAAAGGCGCGCTATCAATAGAGAAGGATTTCGCGCTTTTGCGCTTTCGGTCAGGGGGCGCGACAATGACTGGAGCCCGGCAACGTGCAACGGCCGCCGGGCTCCGAATTTATGAGGTGGCCATCATGGTAGCAGCTGATGCTGCGTATCAAAAATCATTGAGTATCGTCGCGGACGAAGCCAGCCAGGAGGCCGCACGAGAGGCCGACCGAGAACGGCGCCGGCTGCACGTCGCAAAACTCAGACGAGAGCACGAGCGGCAGGTCGAGAGCCTCCACCGTCATACGGCCTACGAGGTGCAGGATCGCCACGACCGCCAGGCCATCGAAGCAGAGGTCGCGGAGAAGTTCTCCCGGGCCACGCTCGGCCCGACGATTCTCGACCAGGTCAACAGAATCCTGCTGCATCTGGCTGAGATCAGCGAGGGCGAGATACCCGGCGAAGAGAGCACCTACCTCGTGCAGCACGGCGTGAGGCTGGCCGAGGTGCAGGCCGACGGCCGGGCCTGGCAGGTGATCAGAACGACGGCCGAGCTGCGCGCTCTCATAGTGCGCGCCAACGGGCCCGCTGACGCCTTCAGGTCTCCGTGGATCGAGTTCGTCGAGGACAAGGACGGCCACCCGCACACGCGGGACGCCGAGCCTTGCGAGGCTGCCTGGCGCGCAGCCCTGGCCAGTGGAACATGGCCGGGCGTCCGGACCCTTGCCGAATTCCTCAGCGACTTCGAGGACCAAAACGAGGAGCTGGAGACCATCGAACAGCGCGCCGCGCGGCTGCTGCGCGAGGCGATGGCGGCCCGCCAGCAGTGGACAGCCACGATCGAGGAACTGGCCGAGCTGACCCAGTGGCCAGGAGGGCCGGCCAGCCTGGGCCGCGAGATAGAGCGGGTGGCACTCCTGGCCGGATACCTGACCCGACGGCCGGTCACCGCCAGCGGGCGGCCGAGGCTGCACCCGCGGACCCGGCGGGCGTTGGTGCAGATCGTAGCGCCGGTAACGGCCGGCAGTCCTGCGGCGGGCAGCCGCCTGCTGGCGCTGAACCCTTCGCACCCTCCGGAAAGTAGGCCTGACCTGCGGAGATAGCCTTCGGAGGTCCCTTCACGGAACCTTCGCCACCCTTCGAAAACATACGCTGACCTGCGACTTCCCCGCGCGGCGGGGAAGGCCGGGCAGGGGCGCCAGCCCCCGGCGACCAGGCCGCGGGGCTAGGCCGGCCCATGCCTGGGCGCTGGGGTCCAGCGCCCAGGCCCGGCCTTCCCCCGCGCGCCTGGGCGGCGCGCGATCAGGAATAATTCTGACAGAACGAGGTAAATAAGGATGAATCGAAAGCGCGGTCTCAACATTGAGCGCCACCAGGAGATTGGGCTGGAGCTGGCCCGCATCCAGGACCGGCTGACGACTCTTGGCGCCGAGATCTGCAACGCCTACCCGGTGAACAGCCCGGTCTACCGGCTGGCGGCGAACTCGCCGTCGTCGAGGGCGTTCCGAGGCATCCTCTCCCTCCGGTCCGAGCTTGAAAACCTCATGATCGCGGAATACCGGGGCGATCCGCGCGCCACAGCTCGTGTGTATTTCCCGCTTCAGGAAGCGCGCTGGCCTGCCGACAGGCCTTCTGCCCTGAAGCCAAACCCGTTTCCGTGACATTATCGACACGCCGGCCCTGACAACTATCGCCGGAGCCGTCACGAAAGACAGGGCGTTCATGGCCGACGTCACGGAATGCGCAAACTCCCGATGCCGCGGGCCAGTCGAACTGCGCCCCACCGGCCGCCCGGCGCGATACTGCGGTCCTGCCTGCCGCCAGGCCGCCCGCCGCGAACGGCTGCGTCTGGCTGAGGCCGATCGGCACGCCGAAGCCGCGTCGGCAGTCGGCCCGGCCGTCACGGAAACGCTTGTTGCCCACGCTGGGCTCCAGGGTGCTGGTGGCGGAGAAGCCGGCCAGCCCGTTCCCTTGCCGGTCACGCCGCGGGCGTGGCCGCCGTGGGCGTGGACGGTCGCCTGAGCGGCAGGCGTCTCGATGACTCCCGGCCGACGCGGTAGGTAGTGCGCGGGTGTTCGTCGAGGCACTGCGGCGGTCTGCAGCTATCATCGTTCAGCGGTGCAGCCGACGCCGCGTTGGGTGACAAGCTTTCCGCACCCACGTGGTCGATCTTAGACACGATGACGCTGGCTAACGCTAATTGCGAGAGTCTCGTGCGGCATAGGGGTCAGCGCCGGGGACCCGCTGCCGTCGCAGCGATCAGGAATTGCTGTTCTGGTCCCGCCCGGAGTCGACGCTAGCTGGCCAACGATGAGAAGTATCCGAGAGAAGGCTCATCGAACGTCCCGATCACGAGGCCGCGGTCGAGGAATCGGTTGAACTCCTCACAGCTAGTCTCCGGCAGCAGCGCGCAGCCGTGGCAGGCGGCGAGGTTGCAGGAGTCGGGTCCCTGCCCCTTCTCGCCGGCATCCATGCACACGGGGTCGGTCGAGCACCAGCGGGCGTCGCTGAGGGCGCCCAGCAAGGCATCGCGGAGGTTGTCCGGCCGTGCCATGCGCACCAGCCCGCCCATTGTGCCCTCGGAGTCGCCGGCGGCTGTGTAGATGAGCACGCCGGCCATATGCTGCGACGGCGCGCGGGAGACGTACAGCCGCTCGCGCAGTGAAGCCGAGCTGTAGCCGCAGGTGAATATCAGCTCGTTGATCAGCAGGTGGGCCAGCGTATGCACCAGTACGAAGCGGGGACTGATGTCACGTTGCTCCAGACCCCGGAAGCTGGCAGCGGTGGTGTAGCGCTGAGCGATGAGGCCGGCGCGCGCGGCAACCTCGGGGCGCTGCTCCCACGAGCTGAGCTGGGTGCCGTCGAGTTCCAGGTAGATGCCTTCGCCCTTGACCACGTAGGCGGGAAGCCAGTCATGTTCGGGCGGCAATGACTGGCGGCGCAGCAGCGTCTTGCCCTCGCTGAGCTTGAGCTTGCCGTCGCGGACGCGGGTGAATCCCCGCAAGGCCCGCGTCTCGCGCAGCACCTCGACGCTTCGCACCCGCCCGATGACCGTATGGATATCGCCTGCGACGCCCGGGTCGCTGGCGGTGAGGAACGCGTCGACTGGTGTCTCGCGCAGGTGCAGGTGCTCCGGGTAGCGCCACGCGTCGTTGCCGGTCAGTTCTTCGCTGGTCGTGTCGTCGGCTTCCTCTGTCTTGGCGCCGCCGATGCCGAGCAGGTCCCGGTAGCCGACCTCCAGCTCTTCGTCGGTCAGCGGCTTTATCAGGTCATAGGGCAAGGTCGGCCTGAGCTGGGCGGCGGTGGCGTCGTCGCCGAGGAAGCTGTGCATGGCCTTCAGCAGCGGGCCGACGAGCGGGTGGCGGATGATCTCGTGGACCTCGGCGCTGACCGCGCCGATCTTGGGCGGCAAGTAAATGGATGACTCGATCTTCGGGAAGTAGACGTTGCCGGCCGCCCGTAGCGCTGCCCGGATCGGCTCGCCGCAGCCGTGGCCCTCCTCTGCCAGCCAGGGCTCAGCACCGTGGCATTCGAATGGTCCCTCGTCGCTGAGGTGATCGGTAAGGGTGGTGTGCTCTTCGCCGCTGGCGTCGTGCCGGGCGTCGGTGATGCCGCCCAGGTTGCGCTCGCGATTGCAGCCTTCGCAGACGACGTACTGCCCGGCTAGGGAGCCGCCACCACGTGATTGCAGGCGCAGCGGCCCGCAGGTCGTATCGGCGAGCGTGCGATGGACCCACTTGTCGAACGGGAAGTCGTCCAGGTGCCCGCGAGCGCAGATCGTCACGAAGGGTACCTGGGACATCCGCGAGCGGTTCGTCCGTTCGCTGTGCTTCTGGTCGGGGCAGTAGACCGGCTGCTGCATGGTCAGCGTGCTGCGTTCCAGCCGCTTGCAGTACAGGCAGAAGTTCCAGCACGGGAAGCGCAGCACCGGCACGGTGAGGCGGACGTTGCGGTTGTCGCCTGTGCCGTCGGACAGCCGGTAGTCGGGCGGCAACCGGAACTCCTTGACCCGCAGGCGGGCTTCGAGACGCCAGTCGTTGGCGAGGTATTCCTCGGGCGCGAGCGTGCTGCGGGCGTCCGGCTCGTACCAGTGGTCAAGCCCCGCGGTGATCACCGAGGTGCCGTTGACCAGGATGCTCATGGCCCCGACGCCGAACGGGGTCACGAGCTGGGCGCGGCGGATGTTGCCGGTGCTCACGATGCGGTCTCCTCGGTCTGGGCGGCTTCACGGTTGTAGGCGAGCGAGATCTGCAACCGGCACTCGGCATCAACATTGCGCATGCTCGTCGGGACGTCCCAGATGGTCGCCTTGCTAGACAACTCGGGCAGCGTGCCCGCGTAGCGCATGAGTCCCTGTTGTGGATCGCCACCGATGGTGTTGGCGCTCCAGTCCGTCCTGTCCCAGTACCGCCACTGGCGGGCACGTTCGCGTTGCACCTTTTCGAGCGTGGGCAATTCGTCCGCGTCGGCGATGCTTGCCCGCTGCCGCAGCAATTCGATGGCCGCGTCGTAATCCTCCTCGGGGAACGGATACGGCTGCTGATCGGCCGGTGCTGTCTGTCGGATGTGCGAGACGGCTGCTGCGTGCAGGGCGCGACGCAGCACGGGCGCCGCGAACGGCGTGACCGAGGTCGGCTCCACCTGGGCATAGAGCTGCTGGTGGTAGGTCCGGAACCGTTCGTAGTGGCTGCGGTCCCGGGGCTTAGCGGCGCCGTAAACGATAATGACGAGGCCCGGGCTGACGTTCGCATTGCGCCCGACGCGACCGCTGACCTGGATGTACTGGGCGGTGGTCTTGGGCTGGCCGACGATGGTCATGAGGCCGAGCCGTTCGATGTCCACACCGACCTCGATGATGTTCGAGGCCAGGCAGATATCCACGCAGCCCGGGTTGCCGTACGGGGTCTGCAGCTGCTCGATGGCCCGGGGAATCTCATCGCTGCGGCGGCGGCTGGTCAGCTCCATCGGGATCTTCGGCCAGCGGATTGTATCCAGGTCCTCCCAGCGCTTGAGCCCGGTCAGGTAGTCGGGGATGTCGGACTGGAGCAGCGACACCGTGTTGCCCAGCTCGCGCAGGCTGTTGAGGAAGTTGAGATTCGTCCAGTAGCCGTCCCGGTCCGCTTCCCCGATCGCCAGGCCGGCCTGCAACGTCGCGGCGGCGACGCGTACCTGGACGGTCTGGGTGGAACCCAGCGACGCACTCAGCACGCCAAGGTAGCGGCGCCCGGGTTGAGGCGTGCCGTCGTCGTTGATCGCCGGTTCGGCGAAGAACGAGTGTCCTTCCTCAAGGCCGTGGGGTGGGAACAGGGCGACTTGCTCGCGGCCGAACAGGCCGCGGATCTGATCTTCATACCGCCGGATGGTGGCGGTCGAAGCGATGATCTTGGCGGGGATCGGCGGGTCGAGGCGCTTGTCGCTGCACAGGTCGTCGATCACGGGCTCGTAGAGGCCGACCATCGAGCCGAGCGGTCCGGAGATCAGGTGCAGCTCGTCCTGGATGATCAGCCCGGGCGGTGAGACCTCCCGGTCGCCGTCGTTGCCGATCCCGAAGATGCGCCGGGCTTCCGGGCGCCAGGCCATCATGGCGAACTTGTCGACGGTGCCGATGATCAGCGACGGACTGGTCTGGTAGATATCGTCGTCCACGACGTGCACTGGCAGTGTCGCCCGGCCACCGAAGCGGCACGTGTTATCGGGACAGCGGAAGACGATCTTTTGGGTGCCGACGGGCACGTAGCCGACCGGGATCTGCTTGTTCCGCCCGTAGGGCTGCGGTCCCATCTGCGCGCCGCACCAAGGGCAACGCAGGAGGAGAAACTTGTTCGGCGCCTGGTGATTGCGCTGCAGCTGCTTGTATACCTCGATCGCCTGCCGCCAGGTGTTCGGCGTCGATTCCCCGCCGAGCCAGATGCCGATGCCGAACGGCTCTTCGCCGAGATCAGTCTCACTCGATCGAATATCTTCGAGCACGCAGATGAGCGCCGCAGCACGGAGGAACTGCTGGGCCGTCAGCAGGCGCAGCGTATAGCGCATCAGGATGTCGGTGCCGGCGTCCGCGGGATCACGGAGCCGCCGCGCCACCAGGCTGATGGCTGACGCTCCGAGATAGGCCTCGGTCTTGCCGCCGCCGGTCGGGAAGAAGATCAGATCCACTAGCTCGCGCGCGGGCAGCGCCCGGTCGATCAGTTCCGGCAGGCTTGCCAGGATGAACGCGATCTGGAACGGGCGCCAGTTGCCTTTACCCGGCTTGACGCTTGGCGTGGGCTGCGAACCGCTTACCTTCACCGTGCCGTCCGAACCCAGGACCACCGGGCGCAGATCGAATCCGGATCGCACCTGCTGGAACAGCATCGCGCGGTTGGCGAGCTGGAACGCCCGGGCGGCCAGCGGGTCGGTCTGGACGAGCTGCCAGCCGGCTTCCATACGTTCCAGCGCCTCGCGGCACTTAGCGATGTGGCGGGCGGCGGTGGGCTGGAACCGTTCGGCGAGCGTGGCGATCTCTGCCTCCCGGTCGCCTATCCAGGCTGCATACCGGGTCAGCACCTCCCGGACCTGGGCCCGGCCTTCGGCGTTCTCCTTGGCCAGGTCGTCCATGCTTACGACGACGCGGCGGCGAGTGCCGTCGGATTCGGTCACCCAGACGTCAGGGGCGAGGCTCACGACTTCGTAGGCGGGCAGCGGGTCGGCCGAGACGGCGGCGGCGACTTCCTCCGATGCCTGCGTCCAGTCGGCCGCGCAGCCGTGGCCGATCGCAAAGGTGCGGCGCTTGCGGTACAGCAGGTCGATGGATTGCTCCTCTTCGTCGCGCTCCGTCCGATCCGCCTCGGGATAGGGCTCGATGGTCAACTGGGATGCTGCCGATGCGGTGAACGCCATCTGGAACAACGCGCACGTCGGGCCACTCCTATCGGCAGTGTTCACGACGGCGAGCGTCACCAGCCGCAGCTCCGTGTCGGACTCGCCGGGTACGGGGCGGCTGAACACCTGCACTGTCGGCGTGATCCGCGGCTCGCCGTCCGCCACCGTAGTGACGCGCACGAGGCGGTTGATCTGCTGCCGCAGTACGTCTGACAAGACACTGCCCGTCAGGCGGATAGGTCGGCGGGCCCACCACTCCCACGGCCGTTTCGAATCCGGCACCTGCACTTCGAGGCGGTCGTAGTACGCACCCGTAACCTCGATAGCCAGCGACCCGCCTGCCGGGACGCGGCACTTGAAGGAGACTGCCATTGCGCATGGCTTGAACGAGTTAGCGTCAGTCAGATCGAAGTCATCAGGGTCGGCGACGTCTTGGCGGAGCACGCCGGTGATCTCGGGCGTGTCCTCGTCGGGCTCCTCCTCGCTTTCACCCAGGCCGTTGATCCATGTCAGGTTGTCTTCGGCGGTGCTGCGGTCGGCGCCGCCGCTATGCAGGACTCCGATGCCGTAGCGGCGGAGCGGATCGAAGCCGGTCAAGATCTCCTGCCCGGTGGCGGCGTCGTGCCAGACTCCGCGTGCTGCCTCCCGGGTGGGAAACTGGATAAAGCCGCTGGCGCAGTCGAGCGGCTGGCCGCGCGGCGGCTCGTCTGGCGCCGGGCCGAACAGCTCCCGCCGGACGGCGTCCTCCACAATGCCGCGCGCCGTAAGTCCACTCATAGGTCCCCTCCGAATGCCGCCCGGAGCGTGCTGGTCTCGATCATGGCGGTCAGCCGATCGGTCGCTCGCGTCATGCCGACGTACAGCAGTACCTCGAAGTTCGGCACGAGATGCTGGTCAAGATCGGTCAGGATCACCGCAGGGGCTTCTAGCCCCTTGAAGGCATGGATGGTGCTGTAGCGCAGGCGCCCAGCCGGTGCCGTCCGTCCGTCGGCCGGCTGCAAGATCTGCCGCAGCCAGGGGTGGGTCGTAACTTCGGCCGCGGAGCCGTTGCGAAGCGGGCTCAGCACAACGATCTCGTTCAGTCCGTAGCCGTCCGCGCGCAGCGTTCGCACGGCGTCGGCGAGCAGTTGCGACTGGTCGATTCCTGCCTTATACGGCACGAACGTTGGATCGACACCGTCGTCGGGGCGCCGGAAACGACGGTAGCCTGGCACCATCCGGCTAGCAGCGGCGACAACCGTGCCGATCCGTGGCAGGTTACGGCAGTTGACCGTCAACACGAAGCTCGCCAGGCTCGGTACGCGCGCCTTGAGGGCGTTACGGCCATCGCCCGACTCGAAGACCGCCTGCCACTCAAAGTCACCGAACACCAGCAGGCGGCCGTCGCGCAGACCGCCGCGGACGAGCAGATCGAGCACGTCCAGGAACGCCTCGCGCGCGAGGTCCTGCAACTCGTCCACGATCAGGAAGTCAGCTTCCGGCTCGCCGCCTCGGTAAAGCAGCACCTCGGCGGCACGTTCGGGAAGCTCATAGTTCCAGAACTTGGGCGGCGCGTCCGGGGGCGCCTGGACACCAGTCAGGTGGATAAGTTCCTGGTGAAACGTCCCGGTCCGCAGCCGGGGCATGTCGGCGGTCTGTTCCTGAAGTCGCCGACCGAGAAGCTGGTTGAAGCAGAGGAGCAGCCCGCTGCCGCCCGCTGCGGTCTCACGCCGGGCGGCCTCCAATGCCAACAGCGTCTTGCCGGAACCGGCCGGCCCGGTGAAGAGCACGGCACGGTTGCCGCTCATCGCGTCGAGGGCGTCGTACTGCTCGTCGATGAACGCCGCGAGCTGCGTCTCGCGGTGATGGCGGAAGTCGCCAGGCATGGTCGCGAGTTCGAACCGTGGACGCAGCGCAGTCGCGATCCGGGTCGCAGCTGCCGCATCAGGTCCGAGCGTCCCGCTGAACCCGCCTGTCCGGCTGTCCAGGTGCGCGGCACCGGACGTCAGCACCCGGACGATCGCACGGGCCGGCGCCTGCAAGTCCTCTTGATCGAGAAGCTGCCAGTTGTGCCACTCGGGCGAATCCGGGAACATCGCGCGAGCGCGGACGTGCGTGAACCAGACGGCGTAAAGCATCGGGATCGAGTACAGCTCGACGTGCTTCCCGATCAGGTACTCACGCAGGCTGTGCATGGCGTCCGATGCCTGCTGGAACGGGCTGCGGCCGGTGGGCGGCTGCGAACCGAGGCGCCAGCGGCCATCCCCGAGCCGCTGCACCGACTGATGGGACTTGACCTCGATGACCAGGATGCCGTGTCCGGGGACGATGACGACGAAGTCCGCCTCGCCCTGCACCTGGCGTGTGTGCTCGGCGATGGCCAGCGAGTGCAGGACGATCCAGCCCTCGGTCTCGGGATGCCCGGCCAGAGCCTCGAAGAGCGCGTGTTCGCCCGGCGGCGCGTGCTCAGAGCAGTACGGAGGCATCATTCGTGCCACTGTGCCCCCTGAGCCGGAAACGGCACCCGCGCATCGCTGCGAGGCACGATTTCCGGCGTTGGCGAGATGGCCAACACGCGCGTCGCGATCATCCCCCGGAACCCTGGCGAGGGGATGTCGATGCGCAGATGGCCTTCCCGCTCAAGCTGGGCGAGATCGGCGGCGGCCAGGGCATCCTCAAGCTGCTGGCGCACGTCCTGGCCCGCCTGGAACCGCAACCTCCGCAGCTCGGTTGCCAGCTCGAATGCCGGGTGCACGGGCAGGTCGAGCCACTGCAGCAGCCGCTCGAAGTCCGCGTCAGCCTGCGGGCGGGTCACGGTGGGTACGGTCCAGGTCCGGGCTGCCCTGCCGGCCCGACGCACGCCCGCCTGCTCCAGCGCTCGCACCACGGCGTCCCGGCCCAGCCGATCGAGCCGTTCCTGCAGCCGCTCTTTCCACTGGCGCTGCGACGCCTCGGCTTCCGCGGCACGGGCGCCGAGCAGGAGGATGGCGAGGTCGTACAGTGCCCGGACCTCGGACTGACCTTCGCGCAGCACGAGGTAGCTTCCCTCCCGGATGGCGGTGACCTCGGTCTGGATGACGCGCTCGCCGGGCGGCAGACGCGGGTTGAAAGACCGGATCCGGTCGCCTTCCTCGGTGTCGAGGTGGACTGCCAGGCCGCCGCTGAGCAGCACGCGGTGCGCGACGACTTCGTCGCTCCGAGGCCGGCGCATCGGGTCGTGCGGGGTGCTCCAGATCGGCAGTGGTCTGAGCTGATCGTCGACGGCCTCGGCCGGTGGCTCGGGCATCTGCGCGCTACCTTCCCCGAACAGTCGGCCGCGAATCTCCAGCGTCCCTTCGGCGAACGCCGCGATGGCCGACCGCGGGATAGAGCGGTCCGCAATCCACGCGGGGAACAGGAAACATAGCGCGGTGACGGTCGGCGCAGTAACGACCGACGGGTTGAACACGGCGGGCGGGCCCGGCGCGTAACCCTGCGCGCTGAACACTGCCTCTTGGCGCACGCCGCCGACCGCCACCACTGCCACGCCGAGCTTTGCGAGCCATTCCGCCAGGCCCGCCGCGGCCCGGGGGCGCGCGGCAAGCACGACGCATTGCTCGGCGCCGACGTCCTCGATCGACTGCAGCAGGACCCCGCCGGCGACGGGATCGCTCGCCGCGACCTCGCGGGCGGCGTCGGCAATGGCGTCGAGCAGCACCGCGGTTTGCGGCCTGACAGCCGACCGCATGCGACCGGCTGCCTCGATCACGGCAGTCGCGGCTTCGCCGAGTCCCGGGTTGTACGCCAGTGGCTGCGGTTGCGTGATCAGCCGCCAGCGCAGCGCCACGGCAGGCCGCAAGAGGTCTTCCCACAGCTCGGGACCGTCGTCGCGAACAGCGAGGCGGATCTGCCTGACGGCGCGGTTCAGCCTGGCGCCGACCGGGTCGCTGACGGCGACCAGCTCTACGCCAGCGCGCTCCAGCGCCGCCAAAGCTGCATACCGCTGCACAGCAGCCTCGATCCTGTTCATAGCGGCACCGTGTACGCCAGGGCCTCGATACCTGCAGACGGGAGCCACTGCAGCTTGTCTGCTAGCGACAGCGGCTCGCCGCTGCTGCGATGCAGCAGGACAGCTTCCGCGGCGGTGTCGTCTGCGGCACGGCGGTCGAGTACGACGAACACCACTGGCACCTCGATGGCCGACAGATAGGTGGAGGTGTTGGCGCCATCCAGCACGATCGCCCGCAGATCGGCAGAAAGACCGTCCTCTGGATCGAACTTGGACGCCGGGTAGATCTGCGTCGACCATGTAGCAGCGTCGCCGGTATGCGGCAACAGCAAGTCTCGGAGCTCATCGCCGGGTACCTGCTCGTTCAGGCCGTCACGGCTGAGCCCGGCGCTTAGCTCCTCCTCCAGCCAGGTTCTAGTGCCGACGATTGCCAGATCGCTGGGCGGTGCCGCCAGATGCTCCTCCCAGTACTTGCTCACGCCGACCCAGTCGCTCATGCTGCCCGGAAGCGGTATCTGCCGCTGCCTGCCCCTGTCCGCCTGTTCGAGGTGATCAAGGACCGTCACTGCCTTAACGTGGCTAAGCATCCACGGTCTGCCGCTCAGCTTGATGCGGTCTCCATTCCAGCCGTGCTCCACGCCGTTGAAGTAATCCGTGATGACGTACTGGCCGGTGACAACCCGAACCGGCGTGCCCGGGGCGAGCGTGGTGACGATCTCGGCGGGTGGCGCGAGGTTCGGGCGTGGCGCCGCGAACATCCAGCCGCAGCCGATCAGGACGGCGGCGTAGTCGCGTGTTGGCAAGGAAATGACAACCACGAGCTGTCTGTCGGTGAGATGGCGGGCGTAGCGGGCAGCACGCGAGCCGAGGATCAATAGCGTGCCGATCCACGGCGACGGATACCAAGGACCAAGCCGGGACTCGCCAAGCGCAAGCATGGCGTGGCCACGAACGGATGCCGCGATGCCTCCGTCAGCGGGGCGCACGGCAGGCGCGGGGGGTCCCGGACCTGTCATGCCCCTCCCATCGGCTGGACAAGGCGAAAGGGGTGGGATCGCACGGATAACACATTGGCACAGCCCAGTGACAGTAGTGGGTGTGCGCCAAATTTATAGGCAGTCTGTCGCTGGCGCGCGGCCGGTCAAGCCGCCAGCATGCCCAGGGCGCG
>Ga0187783_10002301_pt1 | contig 14186 bp, 13 predicted proteins | sample 1015_SJ02_MP02_2_FD_132471 | JGI IMG/M metagenome (GOLD analysis project Ga0187783, IMG submission 132471) | Tropical peat soil microbial communities from peatlands in Department of Meta, Colombia - 1015_SJ02_MP02_20_MG | ecosystem: Environmental > Terrestrial > Soil > Wetlands > Peat | place...
AAATCGCGTCGGCGTCACCATGGATGACGCTCGATCCAGTGGCACTGCATCACCTGGGATTGCACGGCGGTATATCCGACAAGAAGCTCATGCTCGGCAACTGTGGAAATACAATAGAACCGCGATCGTTCTCTGCGACCGATCATCAGATCGATAACAACAGCTCTCTGCCTTAAGATCCATGGCGGTGGCCACATAACGGACAAACTCGCGCAAAAATCGTCAAACCAGAGAAAGCGCTCCGTTTGCCTGAGCGATGGCCACGAACCACGTCGCGCCACTGACGCCGCCAAAGGGCTTGCAACGGGCTCTGTAGTATCAGAGAAACGGCCGGCTTATGGGCCGGCCGCGCTCAGAACAATCGGAATGGTAACGTCTCATTCCATTGTCAATTGGTGCTTTGCGATGCCCGATCGAACCATGCCTTCTCTTCCTTTGAGAAGCCCCGATAGTCGGCCGCGTATCCCGTCGACCTCGCCGGAGACCGTCGCGCCACGGTCATTACGACCGGCTGTTGCGCTACGGGTCCGTAGTTGCGGATCGCATCCGCAGCCTTGTCCTCAGGACCATCGGCCCAGCCCGAGGAAATGGTGCCGGCAAGAATAGCGGCCGCGATAGCAAGTTTCGTTTTGACGAACATTGTCGTTTTCTCCGTCAGGATCGTTACATCAATAATGGTTTGGTTTTATCGATTTAGTTTGTCGGCTTGTGCAGCGTTGAACCAAACTCGATGGAGCCACTAGATAGTCGGTCCACGGACAGCTTCAGTGACCTAGGTCACATAGAGACTTGAGATTATCTGATCAAAAACATAAAGCCATGCTATGCTGAAAAGTTTTCCGTATCTTAGGTCGGACCGGGTTCCGTTTGGCGCCTGATTTGGCGAGCAGGTCGCTGTAATAAGTGCAATCGATAGCACAACGCCAAGCTCAGTCTTCCAAGTGGCAATATGCGGCTTGCGGTCTCAATTGACCTGTAAGCGCACTCAGCGTGCTGAACGTCAGCACAAATCAGTCTCCATCGCCATCACTACTCTGGATGCAACTGGCCCCTCATCACGCTCCATTTGAACCAACGATCGCTGAACTTGAACGCACCTTCTATCGAGTAAACGTGATTCCTTCAGATCCGTATTCAGTTGAGCGAGCTCTTTACGATCCGCCCTGGAAAAACGGTGCGGTCCCGAATGACCAAAGGGTGTATCGAGCAGATACATGCGTATCCCCAACAAATGCGTAAACCGAGGATTGCAGAACCTCGGCATCGTTTAGTTGCATGATCATTGACAGATCGCGCCAATGCCCTTCTGCGCGGACCAACCTGCGGTCACTCTCGTTCATTTGGATCCAAATACGCATCATATTTCTGGATTTCGCAGGCGACCTTCAGGCCGAGATGCGGATGTTCCTTTCTTTGATCGAGGTCGGGCGTCAGGTCGTGGATCGCTCGCTTCATTGCGATCGAACAATTTAGATAATACTGGGTGCGCGGCATTTGCCCTTTTCGGGCAGCGCTGCCCTTCGAGGCCTACCAAACACCAGGCCGCGACGGTCTCATTCAAGGCCGTCGTATCCTGATTTTGATTTCGCCGATCAAATCCGCTCGGAAGCCGTCGATGCCTTCTTGGAAGATGCGGACGACCGCCTTCTCGTCACGCTCGTTCAGGCGCGGCCGGTCCTAGAACTTTACTCTTCCGCGCCCTTGGCGGCATTTGGCGTTAAAAATCGCTTGACCACATACCAACCGGTCGGTATGTATCCTTTATGAACGCCGCCACGCAGCGATCTGAGAGTTCGCCTGATGCTCGCACCCGACTGCTCGACGCGGCGATGCAGGTCATTCGCGCGCGGGGCTACTCGGCGACAACGGTGGACGATATCTGCCGCGCAGCCGGCCTCACTAAGGGTGCGTTCTTCCATCACTTCAAGAGCAAGGAAGATCTGGCAGTCCGTGCGGCCGCGCATTTTTCGGAGATGGCGGAGCGGCTGTTCGGCGCAGCCCCCTATCGCGAGCTCGCGGATCCTTTGGATCGTTTGCTCGGCTATGTCGACTTCCGCACGGTAATCCTGGTTGGACCGGTCCCCGAATTCACCTGCCTTCTCGGGACCATGGTCCAGGAAGCTTACGATACGCACCCTTCGATTCGTCGTGCCTGTGACGAGTTCATCGGTGTGCACGCCGCCGAGGTCGCAAAAGATATCGCCGCAGCCAAAGCGCTTTATGCGCCAAGCGCGGAATGGAGTGCGGAGAGTCTCGCGCTCTACACGCAAGCGGTGCTTCAAGGAGCCTTTGTGCTCGCCAAGTCGAAGGGTGGCCCCGAGGTTGCGCGAGATTGCCTCGCGCATCTCCACCGCTATCTTCTGCAGCTATTCCATCGGCCTACCAGCAAAGAGGAGTGACGACCATGCCGGCACCGCGCGGCAAGTTCATCTGGTACGACGTGATGACGACCGACACGAAGGCGGCGACGGCGTTCTACGGCGACGTTATCGGCTGGGACGCGCAGGAACACGTGATGCAGAACAACAGTACCTATACGGTCTTCAGCAAAGGGCCAGTCATGGTTGCGGGGCTGATGGCAATCCCCGAGGCACTGCGCGCCGAGGGGGCCAAGCCCTGCTGGTCCGGCTATGTGGCAACAAATGACGTCGACGCGGATGCGGCACGCGTCGCGGCAGCGGGCGGTGCGATCAAGCGCAAGCCCGAGGATATCCCGAACGTCGGTCGCTTCGCCGTCGTCGCCGATCCGGGCGGCGCCGTGTTCCTGCTCTTCAAGCCAAACACCCAGGAGGAGCCGAAACCGGTTGAGCCAATGAAGCCAGGTCATGTTGGCTGGCATGAACTCTACGCCGGCGATCTTGATCGCGAGTTCGCCTTCTACTCACGGCTCTTCGGTTGGACTAAGGATCGCGCGATCGACATGGGCACAATGGGAACCTACCAGATCTTTGCGACCGGCGGCGCACCCTGCGGGGGCATGATGAAAAGCTGCGGACAAGCTCCCGTCCATGCCTGGAACTACTACATCACCGTTGAAAGCGTTGCCAAAGCCGCCGATCGCGCTCAGGGACAAGGCGCGCAGGTCCTGCACGGCCCCGCCGAAGTCCCCGGCGGCGCATGGATTGTCCAGGCCCGCGATCCTCAGGGCGCCCCCTTCGCCATAGTGAGCGCGGCGAAGTAAACGCCGCAGGGGCCGATCGGTGAGCTTGCCGAGCGGCCCTCTCGCCCAACGCAGAAGTAATGGCAGACCATTTGAACCCGGCGTGAGGCCAAGCGCGCGCAAGCCGAATTTGTGCGGGCGTGGCGCGCAATTTCGCCAAAGAAAAATGCGTGGCTGTGCGATTGCTTGCCGCGGTCTTGAGCGGTTGCTCGGGTGACCATCGAAAAGTTGGATATCTTCAATGGACCCGGGGGCAAAGTAACGCTGGAGGTCCCCTTCCCGATCGGACCGACTCGTCATCAAACACGCTTCACGATGGTCTCCGACAAGGAAACGTTCGTCTCGCTGGGATTGTGACACGTGCACGACCACGGACGGCGTGGTGACGATTGAGTCCGAATTCCCGGTAGCTGCCGCGACCATTGTCACCGACCATGGCGCGGTGGTATTGACCGCTACGTTGGCGACGCTTCTCCTGTTAGAAAACCCCCATGCCTTCCGTCAAAGCCATTATCATTCCAGTAACGCCCTTTCAGCAGAACTGCACGCTGTTGTGGTGCGATGCGACGAAATCCGCCGTTGTCATCGATCCGGGTGGCGATGTGCCGCGCATTGAGCAGGAAATCGCCAAGGCGGGCGTAAAGGTGGAGAAAATTTGGCTCACTCATGGGCATGTCGACCATGCAGGTGGCGCCGCCGAGCTCAAAGAACGGACCGGAGCGTCCATCGAGGGACCGCATCGCGACGATCTCTTCCTTCTCACGAACCTCGCTGTTGTGGGACACGGTTACGGGATCGTCGGGTCGCGCGACGTGATGACGGACCGCTGGCTCGATCAAGGCGACAACGTCAGGATCGGAGAGGCGACTTTCGAGGTCCTCCACGTACCGGGGCACTCACCCGGCAGTGTGGCCTTTTTCAACCCAGCGCAGCGCTTTGCCATTGTGGGCGACGCCCTCTTCCGTGGGTCGATCGGCCGAACGGACCTGCCGCGCGGCGACCATGCGCAACTGATCCGGTCCATCAAGGAAAAGCTCCTGCCACTCGGCGACGACGTCGCGTTTATCTGCGGTCATGGGCCAGGGAGCACGATCGCAACAGAGCGAGCGAGCAATCCGTTCCTCCGCTGACTCTATCCAATATCGAATGACCTATTCGCGGCGTCCATCAAGCCGCAACCGACAGATGGCAGTTGGACGAGCGTGCCGCCGGAGCTGTCGCGAGGCTGACGTTTTGCGACACCCGTCATCGTCGATGGGTCGTGCCGAGATGTGCCACGCGTGCTTTCCGAGGGTCAGCACCGCGTTGTTGGCTTCCACAGAGATGCCTTTGTGAGGACGCACTCCCTTCCTGTCGGACTATTACAGCCAGCGACGCACGCGCGTCTTGTAGCCGCGATATGCATCACCGAACCGCCGTTCCAGGTATACCTCCTCGCGCGCGACCACGCCGTAGCGAATCGTAACGGCAAGAGGCAGCGTGAGGATCAGGGTCCAAAGGCTGCCTGCGGCTATTCCAATGCCGCCGTACACGAGAAACAGGCCGAGGTAGATTGGATTGCGACTCCAACCGTGAATACCGGTCGTGACCAGCACGCGGGTGGGCTCGTTCGTGGGGACTGGCGTCGCCGCCCGGGAGAAATTGCCGATACCCGTGGCGGCGAACACGAGACCGATGAGGATCAGACAGCCGCCGACTGTCCAATGAACCAGATAGCTGCCGGGAATTGGATCAAGCCGCAAGGGCACCAGGCGATCTGCAGCGAAACCGAGCACGAGAGCAGCGAGAAAGAGAAGCGGCGGTCGCGTTATGACGCCGGCGGTTGCGATATCGCTCGCCTGTTGCCCGAGCGGGTCCATGCCCACGCTTGCTCCCGCAGTACTGGATGCAACGCAGTAGAATTTCATCGCTAAATGACAACTAGGGTGTCGTTGTGCAAGTTGACAACAAAGGTGTCAACCGGGGAAACTGACGTTGCCGATGGGTCGAATGGCGATGGCGTCGGGACGAGACAAGATGGGGACACATAAACTCGTCGACCGAAAGGGCGAGGCGATCGCCGAGCTGATCCTTGAAGTGGCCCAATGCTTCTTCAGGATCCGTGCCGTCGGTCAGAAAACGGGATTGATCACCGCCTGGGGCGGCGGCGCATTTGGCTTCTTGCGGAGCCTCGCTCTGCTTGGTCCACTGACCGTGCCGCAAATCGCCGAGATGCGACCGACCAGCCGCCAGCGCATGCAGCGGCTGGCGGACGAGCTTGCGGCTGAGGGGCTTGTCGAGTTTATCGAAAATCCGAAACACCGCCGCTCGAACCTGGTGCAGTTGACGCCGAAAGGTGGCAGGCGCTACCGCGGGTTCAATGCGCGGTTCCTGGCGATCGCATCGACCTTGGGGGGCGCCGTTAGCGAAGGCGACGTCCGCAGAGCCACGCGGACCGTGCGGCAGCTGAGCGAGCAGGTCAAGGGACGTTCGGAGCGGCTGTCGTAGAATGTGACGCTGTGATCGAGGCTTACCGCCATCTCCCCAGACGACCCAATTCCGCATACTCCTCGCCATGACGCTCAACAGGCACTTCCTACTAATCAGATGGCCCCATCGGGTGCCATGGTCCTGGCATCCTCACGTATTCGGATGACCTTTGCGGCTTTCGACAGACGCTCGCACAGCTCGACAGTTTTGGTGACTGAACCGGACAGCTGCAGCCCGGGCTATGGCCGCTGGCGGGCGGTTGCTGCCGACAGACGAAACGTTATCAATCATCGATCCGGCCGTGTTCCGTCGAGGTCGCTGTCTTCGATCGATGACTCCAAGACACAAGTTGCGCCGCCAGTCACCAACGCCGCAATCCAATTTAAGCTAGCATGAGGCAACTGCCTGGATGCTGTCCTGACCCGATGCTGTTACGACCGAACCGCACGAGATCAAAGTCATCTATTGTGAGCAAATAATGACTGCCCTCGGGACGACGCTCGCATCAAAATCGATTATCTCGCAGTAGACCGCCATCATACGTCAGAGATCAAAGCAGACCACATCGTGGAACAGATATTTAAAAAATCTCTCACGAGTATTTTTTGCTTGCTTTACGCGATTGTTCTCGGCCAAGTTCAGAAAACCACACCGGCAAGCAAACGATGCCCAGACCCATCGCGAAGCTCTCCGCATTAGCCGTCAAACACGCCGTGCTTCCAGGTTCATATTCGGACGGCGGTGGCCTCTACCTGCATATCAGCAAGTCCGGCGTGAAATCCTGGATCTATCGGTTCATGCTCAACCGCAAAGTTCGCGAGATGGGTCTCGGCCCCTGCTCGACGGTTTCGCTCGCCGAAGCGCGCGACAGGGCGTTCGCGTGTCGAAAACTGCGCAATGACGGCATTGATCCGCTCGAGGCCAGGCGACGCGAGCGGGCCCGGGCCGAGCTTGACGCTGGCAGGACGCTGACCTTCAGCGAAGCCACCAAGGCCTACATCATGTCACGCGAGGCTGACTGGGACAGCGCCAAGCACGTCCAAAGGTGGAGCTCCCCACTCGCAACCTATGTCGAACCCATGATCGGGAGTGTCAGAGTTCAAGACGTGGACGCAGCCATGGTGTTGCGGGTACTTCGACCCATCTGGACCAGCAAAACGGTAACCGCCAGCCGGGTTCGAAGCCGTATCGAAACAATCCTTGATTGGGCAAACGTCCGCGGGTTGCGCACCAGCGATAATCCGGCACGATGGCGTGGCCATTTGAACCAGCTGCTGCCATCTCCGTCGAAGGTGCGGCCGGTCCAACATCTCGCCGGATTGTCCTTTACGCAAATACCGGATTTCTTCGCGGCTCTGCGCCGGCGTCCAGCGGTTGCGGCCAGAGCCCTCGAATTCACGATCCTGACCGCCACTCGAAGTGGCCAAGTTCGTGGCGCTTCCTGGAACGAGGTCGACCTCAACACGCGAGTCTGGACGGTTCCAAGCGATCGAATGCGGAATGGATGTGAACATCGCGTACCACTCAGTGGACCTGCCATGGCCATTCTCCACCGCATGCATGATCTCCGGGAGAACGACTATGTATTCCCAGGCGATCGGCGACCGACTTTATCAAACATGTCCACGCTCATGCTGCTGCGCCGAATGGGTCACAGCAAGATCACGACGCATGGTTTTCGTTCGAGCTTCCGGGACTGGTGCCACGAAACCGCTTCCTTCCCGAGTGCGATCGCAGACGCCGCGCTGGGTTGTGCCATTGCGGATAAAGCCCAGGCCCATCAGACCGGCAATCTTTTCGAGAGACGACGCGAGCTCATGGACGCCTGGGGGCGATATTGCGAGACACAGTTGACCGAAGGAGATGCCGACCGACTCGCTTTGGAGGCGCCGCCGGTTTGATTTGTTGGTCATGTTTTCCTGATCGCAAGGCGGCAAGGTAATCACGGACAGACGAGAAACGGCACGGCCCCCGCAGGGGCGGCACGCCCTGGCGGGCCATGTTCTCTCGAACAGGAGGCGGGCGATTGAGTCTGCCTGCTGACCTTGACGCCCGGTTTGGCGAGACTGCGAATCCGTGGCCTTAACGGTCCCGAATCGTCGTTGGTACGCGAGACCAGGTTGGCAACCCGATCCAATCGGCCTCTGTCAGGACAATTTGGCGCGACTTTTCAGATCTGCCACGGATTCCATCGCGTGCCGTATGACCTCCTCATGATCGAGGGCGACGAATTGGTTTTTCCTTCGCAGAATGCGTCCGTCGACCACCACGGTGTCGATGTTTACCGGCTGTGCCAATTGCACCAACGCGTCATAGGGATCCCCGATCGGGGAAAGGTTGTCGTCGGTAGTGCGGATCAAAATCAGATCGGCCCGTTTACCCGGCGTCAGAGAACCGATCTTGTCTGCTAAGCCGAGATCACGCGCACCGTCGATCGTCGCAAGCCGCACCAAGCGGCGCATTGGCAGTTTGAAACGTTCACCCATGCGATGCAGATTGAGGGTGTGCAGTATGCGCATGTTCATGAAAAAGTCGCAGCTGTGCGTGGTCGTGTGATCGATCGACATGCTCATTCTGATGCCGTCTTGAAGCATTTCGGCGAATTGAATGTCGCCTGCCCGGCCCGCTTCGCCGACTGGCGAGGTACTGTAACTCACACCATGCTTGGCCAGCGCCGCTCGATCCTCGACGCTGCTGCCGAGTGGATGCACCAATTGCAGGTCAGGCCCAAGCAACCCGGCGTCGTTGAGGATCTTGATTGCACTGCCACCGGTCGTGTGCAGCGTAATCGGCAGGCCGAGGTCACGGGCAGCGCCCCATTCCTTTTTGACCATGTCGACGTCAATGGCTCCACGGGTGCCACCGATACTGCCGTCCACATTTCTCGAGCAGATACCCAGTGTGAGCATCCCCTCCTTGTCTACCCAGTCGCGCTTCACGCGGACGAGGTCTGCGAGGTCCATCGGCTTATCGTTGGGTTCGCCGAGCGGACTGCCGTAGGCAAAGCGGCCGCGGATGCCGGTATCGCGCATCGCGCTCATTTCTGCGTCGGCGTGCGCGGGGCTGCGCACGTTATGCGCCCAGTTCTGGGTAGTGGTAATGCCGGCCGCGAGTGCCTGCGCGATTCCGAGCCTCACGCTCCGGTAACTGTCATCCGGGGTGTACTGCAGGCCGCACTTGAAGGTCACCGGGAAATAGGTCCGGTCGGGGTCATCCTGTCGCATGAGCGGGCGCAGCGCGCTGGTCCAGTGGTGCCAGTGCGTTTCGACCAGTCCGGGCATGCAGATCATGCCCTCGCCCTCGATAAGCTGCGCGTCCGGCGCGCTGACGTTGGTCGCGACCGCAACGATGGTGCCAGCGCGTACGTACACGTCGGCGTTCGGCAGGTCACCGATTTGATCGTCCATCGACAGGATGTGCGCGCCGCGAATGACGAATTCTCCGCGTCGAGGAAGCGACACCATCCCACGCGTGCCCGGCGCCGCCTTCCCGTTCTGGGCACGAGCCCGGTGAGGCAGCATGCCGGCCATGCTGAGCGCTGTTGTTGCGGTCAGAATCGTGCGTCGATCGAATGCGTCCTTGCACATGACTTTCCTCCCGTCTTTCACCGCTGGCGATCGATTTAAGAGTAACGATCGTCGCCATTTTCAACCACCCTACCAGCGATCGCCCGCCCATGCGACGCGCCGTCATGCGACGCGTTCGCGTGAATTCGACTTATCGGATCGAATAGGTGCGACAAACTCTCGTTCGGCGTGATGCGCCGCGGCGAGGGTCAAACAGCGTGGCACCGCGCCAGGCGCAGGCTGTTTGTAGCGTAGTGCAACACCGATTTTCGAAATCAGGATCTCCTTGGCCACGCGGGACCCAGGGCCATCTCAGAGCGAGGGGCGCATACGCCGTGCCGACCTGCGGCACGCAACGACAGGCCTCGTGTACCGGTTCTGGCGGTTGTCTAATACACCGCCCGTCTGACGTTTCTAGGTTGGCCGGCGATGACGCCAAGGTTCTCGTTGGCTCATCACGCTCGCGCTGACTGCGAGAAGAACACGGAGGCTTGATCATGCACGCAGCGCCGAGATAATGACGATCCTTTGTTTTCTCACGTTCCAGGGTCAGGCCGAGGAGGCAATGAAATGCTATGTATCCCTGTTCCCTGGTGGCCAGATCGTCGACATCGTCCGATATGGTCGAGACGAAGTCGGTCCGGAAGGATCGATCGCTACGGCCGTCTTCGCGATGGCAGGCCAGACGATCCGCTGCACGGCCGGCCTGGTGAAGCATGCGTTCATCTTCACGCCGGCATTTTCGATTTTTGTTGATTGCGAATCGGAGGCGGAACTTCTAGGCCTGTGGCACGGCCTTCTGCAGCACAGCGTCGTGCATACGCCGCTGGGTGCATATGGGTTCAGCCGGCAATTCGGATGGCTGAGCGACCGTTACGGTGTCTCCTGGCAACTCAATTTAAAATAGCCTGGCACCTCATGCACAGGCTCATCCGACCCTGGTCTGCGTCCGCACCCTCCTCTCGGCGGTCCAAAAGTGCCTCCGGGCCTATGCGCAACTGAGGCTGTATGCGCAGCGTAAAATTGCGCATAGGGACTTGATAATTGCGCATAGAGGTTATAATTGCGCATATACGGCCTAAGCGCAATAATGGGGAGCCCGGGTGGCAAAGCGCATACCGGAACAGGAACTGGCCGCCATCGAGGGGGCCCTCTCGGGTCACCCCGAAGGGCTGACCGCGCGCCAGATCGAAAACGCTCAAGTATTCAGCGTGCCGGTGCGGACCCTGCAATATCGCCTGCAATATCTCGTTGCCGCCGGGCGGCTCGTCAAGGACGGCGACCGTCGCTGGGCCAGATACCGACTGGCGCCCGACCAGCCAAACCGCCTCATCGCCGGCGAGACGAAGATCGACGCCCAGGCCGATCTCTTCGTGCCGGTCTCGAAAGCGGGCGCGGAAATACAGAAGTATGTCCGCCAGAAGCCGGAGAAGCGCCGGCCCGTGGGGTATCAACGCAAATTCCTCGATGCCTACCGGCCGAACGTGACGAGCTATCTCTCATCCAGGGAGCTTGCGCATCTGCATCAGATCGGCACTCCTCAGATAGCTGAGCAGGCGGCCGGAACTTACGCGAAGCAGATAATCAATCGGCTGCTGATCGACCTGTCGTGGAACTCGAGCCGACTCGAGGGCAACACCTACTCGCTGCTGGACACCAAACGCCTCATCGACTTCGGCCAGGAGGCCGAAGGAAAGGATCACCTGGAGGCGCAGATGATCCTCAACCACAAAGACGCGATTGAGTTTCTTGTCTGCGCCGCAGAGGATATCGGTTTCAACCGCTACACCCTCCTCAATCTGCATGCGATGCTGGCGAACAATCTCCTGCAGGATCCCACCGCAGCTGGGCGCCTTCGTCGTATCGGGGTTGGCATCGACGGTTCGGTGTTCCATCCGCTCGAGGTGCCGCAGCTGATCGAGGAATGCTTCGATCAGATCCTGGCAACCGCAGCCGCGATCAAAGATCTGTTTGAGCAAGCCTTTTTTATGATGACGCAGCTCCCGTACCTGCAGCCGTTCGACGATGTCAACAAGCGCACTTCACGCCTTGCCGCCAATATCCCGCTTATCAAGGGTAATCTGGCGCCGCTCGCATTCGCGGACGTGCCACGGCAGACATACATCGAGGCCGTTCTTGGAGTGTACGAACTCAACAAAGTTGATCTGTTCAAGGACATGTTCATCTGGGCCTACGAGCGCTCTGCGGCACGGTATGCGGCGGTGCGGCAGTCGCTTGGCGACCCCGACCCCTTCCGGCTGCGTCACCGTGATGAGTTACGCGCCCTGATTGGCGAAGTCATTCGCGGCCGAATGGACCGCAAACAGGCGGCAGAGCATGTTACAGCCTGGACGTCGAGCCACATTGCCATGGGTGAGCGCAATCGGTTCCGCGAGATCGCGGAGGACGAGCTGCTGGCACTGCACGATGGAAATTTTGCGCGCTACCAGGTCCGCCCGTCGGAATTTCGAGCGTGGCGGCAGGTGTGGCGGGCAAAGCCATGAAAATACCCCCGGCCCCGCGACGCGGTCCGCTTCCGGGTATTTGGACGTGTCGCACGGTATCGAAGCACCAACTGGCACAGATGCGGGCTGCCTTGGTGCAAGGTGTGTCGGTCGAGTGACCTCGGCGAACGGCTTTGGCCCAAAGTCGTCCATTCGCGCGTCATCCAAGCGTTCGGCCGCGCTTCTTAACCAGGATGGATCCGCGGGAATGGCGTGGCAATCGCGGGGCCGCTCAAGGCCCGCTCCGGCGGCATCGGTATGTTCTTGACTGCCGATGCGCGTAAGATCATTTGCTCGCGCGTCAAAATTCAGGCTTTATCGTCGTGCCGATCTTCTTCCCTCCCCCAAGCTTGGAGCCAAGCATGAATCATTACGCCGCCGTCCCGGTCAAAACATTACTCGGCTTGATCGGGGCTCTGATTTTGACGCTGTCAGCTTCTGCTGCAGTCTTGCCGTTTCCGCCGGCGTTTCGAATGATGGATATCCAAACAGACGGGGCGACGATCCATGTCAGGGTCGGGGGCAGCGGGCCCGCGGTTGTCATGCTGCACGGTTTTGGCGACACCGGTGACATGTGGGCGCCGGTAGCGGCCAAGCTGATGGAGGGCCACACAGTTGTCGTGCCCGATCTGCGAGGCATGGGGCTCTCGTCCCATCCCGAAGGCGGATACGACAAGAAAACGCAGGCGCACGATATCGCCAAGGTAATGGACGAGCTTAAGATTGAAAAAGCGGATTTTGTCACGCACGACATCGGCAACATGGTCGGCTATGGGTTCGCGGCGCAATTTCCGGAGCGCGTGACTCGGTGGGTGATTATCGACGCGCCGCTGCCCGGAATTGGTCCCTGGGACAAGATCATCTGCAGCCCCGCCCTGTGGCACTTTAATTTCCGTGGTCCAGATGTCGAGCGGCTGGTCAAGGGACGCGAGCGTATCTACCTTGATCGGTTCTGGGACGAGCTTTCGGCTAATCCGAAGGCAATCGACGAGGCGACACGGCGGCATTATGCGCGGCTCTATGCGCGCCCCGGGGCCATGCATTCCGCGTTCAACCAGTTCGCCGCTTTCACGCAGGACGCCATCGACAACAAGGCGCTCGCGGCGAAAGGCAAGTTGAGCATGCCGGTGCTGGCGATCGGGGCCGACCATTCGTTCGGCACGCAAATGGCCGATATCATGCGTCTGGTCGATAGCGATGTTACCGAGGCCGTCATCGCTAATTCGGGCCATTGGGTGATGGAAGAACAGCCGAAGCAGACGACGGCGGCCATTGTCAATTTCATCGACAAGAAGTGAGGCATGCAGGCCATGAGCAACGGCATTCTCACGCACCACAATATCAGCATCTCGCTTGCTCTCGAATGCGCCATCGCTGCGCTTGAGGCCGCTCAGGCTCGCGGGTATCACGTTGCGGTGGCAGTAGCCGACCGTGGCGGCCATCTGCTGGTGCTGCTGCGCGGCGATGGCGCGGGCCCGCACCTGATCGATTCGGCGCGCCGGAAGGCGTATACGGCCGCCAGTGCGAAAAACCGCACCTCAGTGATGTCGAAGGCGATCGATGAGCGCAGTGGTGTGCCCGATCCTCACCTCGTCTATCTCGAAGGTGTGCTGATGGTCGGAGGCGGGGTGCCGATTGAGGCGGCTGGCCAGGTCATCGGCGCCATCGGCGTCGGCGGGGCTCCCGGCAGCATTCACGACGAGGAATGCGCCGATGCCGCAATCGCAAAAATCGCGGCCAGGCTCACTTGAGTGAATGATCACCCCGATGGGAGAAGCCAGAAGAAGACGCGGGTGTCGTGCTTCCTCGTGTAGGAATATACGCTCTCAGCATGGCGCAGACCGCGAGGGCCATCAAAGTACTGTGACTCAATTCAAGAGGGGGTTGTTATGAACTGGGGAATCTCGACTGACACGCTTCTCGAAGTCCACGTCGCCCTGAGTTTGATCGGAATCGTGACGGGTTTGATTATGCTTTATGGCTTGGTAACCGGCACGTACTTCCGCAGCTGGACGATGCTGTTTCTGATCACGACGATCCTGACGAGCGTGACCGGCTTCCCACTGCCGCCGTTCGGCTTTGACCCGCCGCGCGCGGTTGGCGTGCTCTCGCTGGTCCTGCTGGCTTTGGCGGTTGTCGGACTTGTCTTTCGACTCGCCGGGCCCTGGCGCTGGATCTACATCGTGACGGCGACCGCAGCACTCTACTTGAACTGCTTTGTCGGTGTCATCCAGGCATTCAGCAAGATTCCGTTCTTGAAACAGCTGGCCCCCACCCAATCGGAGCCACCGTTTCTGATCGCACAGATTGTGGTCCTGCTGATCTTGATCGCAGCGGGCATTCTGGCAGTGATCAGATTTCACCCGACGCCCAAGTCTTCTCACCCGTGACGCGCAGCGCTGTCTGGCCGAACCGAAATGATTTTGGAGTAGGCCGCTTCCAGCGCGTGAGCGGCAGCCCGCTGAAAGCGTCCTACTGGATTTCTCG
>Ga0187783_10002302_pt1 | contig 14185 bp, 14 predicted proteins | sample 1015_SJ02_MP02_2_FD_132471 | JGI IMG/M metagenome (GOLD analysis project Ga0187783, IMG submission 132471) | Tropical peat soil microbial communities from peatlands in Department of Meta, Colombia - 1015_SJ02_MP02_20_MG | ecosystem: Environmental > Terrestrial > Soil > Wetlands > Peat | place...
CGCTTCCATTCGCTCGGCCATCTTTTCTGCAAGTCGGATGTTCTCCAGAGCGATGCCTGCCTGGCTCGCAACAGAATCGAGCAAGCGCTTATCCTCGCCGGAGTAAGGCTCTTCCGAGAGGCGTTGCCCGAGCGCGAGCATCCCAACCAATCGACTGCTGCGCCCTAGAATTGGCACTAGGCACTCTGGTGCTAGCGGCGCAACAACCGCGAACTCCCGGCCCGCTTCGGACTCCAGCGGTGGCACCTCCCACGCCTTTCCACGCCGCTCCAACTCACTCAGGAGCGGCAGCGCAGAGCCTAGGGTGTGGAGTTCGGTTGGAACTTGGCCGCACTCTGCCACAAGAATTCCCTCAGCCGCTTCGAGATAACACGCCAGCGCCTTCGGATGCAGCGCGCCCGAAATGTACTTTTCGAGCAAGATCGCCAATTCGTGGCGGTCCGTGACGGTCCGCGCTCTTTCCGCAAGGTCCTGCAAGATCACGCGCGCGTCGTATGCACTCCGAAAAAACGCACGATCAATCCTTTGCGTGCCGCGCTTCACCAGGGGGGCCGATGCCCACACCATGACGATTCCAAATACTGCACTCAGCCCCATCCCGATATTGGTGTCGGCTGGGAAGAACCGCGAAACCGTGCGTGCGAAGAAGGCGATGGCCGTGGCCGCCCCCACAAACAGGAGAACAATGTACCCTCGTTGCACGAGGACGTAACGCGCACTGCGTTTAAGTAGTACGGGAATTTCCAACACGCGGTGTCTAACCACTGCATAGGCAAACGAGAGAGGGAAAAGAAACGTCACAACAACGAGTATGGTATCGAGCCAGAACGGAGGCCGGTACCCCGCGAAGTCTATCGCCCCCTTTTCGGCTGCAATGGGCAGCACACCTACCAACGTTCCCCAGAGGATCACCCGACTCCTTCTGCACGCTTCCGAAGTGGAGGCGCGGGAGGCATTTCCAACCAGGGAGATAAAACCGAGCGCGACAAAAAGATAAATATAGAAAAGCACGCTTTTCGACGCCGCAGCCTCTCCTATCAGCTGAACCAGGACGGCGGGCGCTCGCACGGTGCCTACTCGCAGGCCCGGCAGCATGATGCAAACCCCGAGCAGAAAGGCCAGCCATTTCAGCCACGGAAGGTGGCGGTCCATCGGCGAGCGTGTGGGAAAAATCGCGAAGAAGAGGTAAAACAGGGCACCGAACATCGCGAGAAAGATGGTCCGGTAGGCTATGAAGAAAGACTGCAGCGGCGGGCTCCGCACCACGAAACTTATAGGCTCCGGCACCGCGATGAAGCCACAAAACAGAAGCGCCAGCAGCCACGCGTTCGGATCATCCGTACGCAAGAAAAGGACCGCCAGGCCCACCACAACGAAAGGAACAGGATAGGAACCAATCACTTGCAGAGCCGATTTCCTCGCCAGGCCCAGTTCCGACGAGTGTGGCGTCGCAGCTCGAAACGTCCCGCACAGAATCAGGGTCTTCGGCTCCCCAGGTCTCTCCACAGTCAACTGAATCGAATCTCCCGGTCGACTGCGGAGCCATACTTCGTCAAACAGGACCGACGATGTAACTCTTTTCCCATCCAGAGCGAGGATGCGGTCGCCCACCTGCAAACCCGCTTGCTCGGCTGGGCCTCCTTTTTCTACGGTTTGGACCTTCGAGCAGTGATCCGTTGTGGAGTACTGCGAGTCGAAACCCAGTTCCACAGACGGCCCACGGTGGCGAACCGCATACATCCAAAGGGAGCTGTAGAGAATCATGGACACGGCGAAGAGCAATGCAAGGACAATAAGTACGGGACGAGGTACTGTGGACAAGCGTCGCATGACTCCTGGGCTCCAGCAGGACTATGGAAAGAAGACTCAGCGTATGCTGGACGCCTGCATGAGTCAACCTAGTAGCTGAGTCCAAGCGTAACGAATATGCGGGATTCTGGCGTGCCCATAGTCCTCGGTTCCTGGACGCGAGTTAGGTCCCAGGAATGCGGTTTTGGAATGCCTTGAAGCTCCGTGCTGGCGCAATTCTTCACCGTGGAGCCCTAAAGTGCTTCGGTTAAGTCTTGGCGAGCAGGCCACGCTGGTGGATACTTGGAAGACAGTCAGGGAGAACACGATTATGAAAAAGCTAACAATTCTCAGCGTAGCGGTGTTCCTATTAGGTGCAAGTGCTGCCGTTGCACAGGATGTGCGCTACGACTTTGACCGAGACAGAGACTTTTCGAAATACAAGACTTATAAGTGGGTCGAGATCAAGGGCGCCCAACAACCCGATGAGCTGACGTCCAAGCAGATAACCGCTGCCATTGACTCTGAACTTGTCAAGAAGGGGCTGACAAAGACCGACGCAGACACTGCCGACCTCTATATCGGATACCAGACGGCGATCGGTACAGAAAAGCAATTCACCTCCTTCAACACTGGTTGGGGCTATGGTCCTGGCTGGGGAGGCGCATGGTACGGATACGGCGGGATGGCCACCACCACAACGTACGGCTCGACCTCAACGATCTACGTTGGTCAGCTCGACCTGAGCATGTATGACTCTGTCCAGAAGGAGCTTGTCTGGCGTGGGACGGCTTCTAAGACACTTGACCCAAAGGCCAAGCCGGACAAGAAACAGAAGAACATAAACAAGGCAGTGGCAAAGCTGCTGAAGAACTATCCACCAAAACCGACGAAATAGTCCGTAACCGGAAACGGTCCTCCGCAGCTCAGGCAGCCTCCTGCCGCGTTCCCCCGACCGGACCTACCAAGCGTGCTCATGGTATATGACGCTGCTCGGCGTGGACCCGAAGCTCTGTCGACCCGACTTCTCAAGCAGGCCAGGGCGGAGTACGCGAGGGGTATACAGTTGGAGCGGGTGCCGCTCTTCCTCCGAGGCACTACAGGATTCCCCGCACTCGATTGCGCGCATTGCTGTATAGGGTTCTAGGTAGAGGGCGGGCAAAGTATACACGGCTCTACCAAGTGGCACTCGGAAACACGCAGCCTTAAAACAAACCGTTCCCCGCCCAGTTCGCATTCGTGTGGTTTTCTTCGTCCACGTTCGATTCAAATGCAACAGCCGGAACGGCCGGTGATTGGCTCTCGCACGCAAGGAACAAACAGAGCGCTCAAAAGGGATGGGCGGATTATAACCAAGCTAAGTGGCAGAGTGGCGGCTGTAACGAGGGGAGAACTTGTAATGCGTCGAAATCCTTACCGGAACTTGCAAGCCGCGCTGAAACCCTGCTTCGACAGAACCTTCACCCCGACGCAAACAGCTGGAAGAAAAAAGGACAGGTCACATAATGGAAGTCGCAACTTCGAATGGCATAGAGGTCAATCCGAACGACATGTCATTGCCTGCTCATTCCCTAGCCAACGGGCAACGGAGCGAGGAGGAAGCGATGAAACGTCGTATGTTTCTCGGTGCCCTCACGGGCACATCTCTCGGTATTCTGTTGGAAACCTCCTTCACCGAACTTGTCCCAGCACAAAACAACGACGCACCAGTCGATGCGAATGTAGCTGGTCAAAGTCCCTTCGACACCTCTCACGTCGAGGTTTCAGGAAACGAAGTATTCGTGCGCCGCTATGGAAAGGGGCCGGCCATTCTGATGGTGCACGGCTTTCCGCGCACAAGCCTGATGTGGCGATTCCTCGCGCCGAGACTTGCCGAGACTCACACCGTGATCTGCGTAGACCTGCGCGCCTATGGCCGCAGCGGCACACCTCCTTCGACGGACAACCACTTTCCTTATTCAAAGCGCGCCATGGCCAACGAGCTGGTTGACGTGATGGTTCAACTTGGTTTTCCGACCTTCACATTGATTGGCCACGATCGCGGAGGACGCGTCAGCTACCGTCTGGCCTTGGACCATCCGAAAAACGTGGAGCGTCTCGCTGTATTCGATGTGATTCCGATTCTCGAAGGGTGGAACCGATCAGATACCCGCTTTGCACGGACCTACTGGCCTTGGATTTTGCTGGCGCAGGAGCAGCCGCTCCCAGAGACCTATCTGCTCGCTGCTCCCAAGGCCGTCTTCGATAACCCCTTTGGACACGGATCCTTCGGCCCAACCTTTCGCGATCCGGCCCGCGTTCATGGAATCTGTGAGGAATATCGAGCCGCCGCGTCGATCGATGTCGAACACGATCGTGCTGACAAGCAGGCATCGCGACGAATCGAATGCCCGATGCTACATCTATGGGCCGAGGGGGGGCCGCTCGACACTTTCTATGCAAACGACGGGGGTTCGCTGGGCATTTGGCGGCAATGGGCACCGCACGTGCAAGGACAGGCGATGAAGGGTGGCCACTTCTTCCCAGAAGAGAATCCTGAGGACACCACCGTTCTCGTCAAGCAGTTCCTGTCCACGTAGGGCGCTCATCGTAGATTTCGACTGGATTTGCGGGTCACAAAGCGATGCGCCGCGCGGACAAGATCGTGCAGGGCCTCCGGCGTAATTCCGGAGAGGCGGACCAGTACACAGTTGTAACCAACGTAGTGATCCGGCAGGTAGTAGATTTCGGGAGCTTCAGAAACCAACTCCGCACACTGCTCTGAATCCACGCGAATGCTCGAGGGTGATAGACGCCTAGCCTTCCGGCGGGTTGAGGACGGAATCGGGTCATCAGAGTCGTTCGCCCCGCATCGACTTGACCGGATACCGGAAGATTGCGTCCACATGGCCGATTTCTACCGAGGCGCGCCCGACTCCCCGCGACGCGCCGGTGACCAGCGCTGTCTTGCCGTTCAGTGCGGCCATTACTTTTCCTCCGATCGGATTCACATGGACTTTCCTCCATCAGGCGTTCGTCCCGCCATCAACGGTAAGGTTCGCTCCGGTCATGTACGACGATTCCGGGCTGGCAATGAACGACACTAACGCCGCGACCTCGTCAACGCGGCCATAGCGATTCAGAGCGGTGGCGGCCTTCTGGGACTCGGCCCAATCGCTCGAAGCTGGGTTCAAATCGGTGTCGATCGGACCCGGCTGAATGTTGTTCACCGTGATGCCCCGGCCGCCGACCTCTCGCGCCAGACCCTGGGTGAACATTTTGACGGCTCCCTTCGTGGCCGAGTACGGTACGAGCCCAGGCGTCATGACACGCTCACCCACGCACGAACCGATCGTGATGATTCGACCACCATTTTTCATGTGCTTCAGCGCTGCCTGCGTCGCGACCAGCGTGCCGCGGACGTTGATGTTAAACAAGCGATCCAGCTCCTCCAGCGTGGTCTCCTCAAAGGCCTTCGGAATCACCGTGCCCGCGTTGTTCACAAGGACATCGAGCCCGCCGAACGCAGCGACGGCTTTTTCGACTGCGCCTCTGATAGCGTCGGCGTTGACCGCGTCCGCCTGGATCGCAATCGCCTTTCCGCCTGCCGATTCAATGGCTTTGACGACAGACGCGGCAGCCTGCGTGTCCTTGGCGTAGGTGATTGCGAGGCTCGCGCCGTCATCGGCCAGACGCTTGGCGATAGCGGCGCCAATGCCGCGTGAGGCGCCGGTGACGAGAGCAACCTTCCCTTCCAGTTTCTTCGCCATGCTGTTCCTCCTTATGTGCTGTGGGCTATTGGATGAACCAGGCCCAGCAAGAGATACATCCTTGCGTGCTGCGGGTTCTAACTCCCGATAATTGAATCGGCGAAAGGAGCATCTCCGGTTTTCCAATTTTGCTAGAATTCGCCCGCGCCGTGCTCTAGCCAAGCGACCAACCAAATGCGCGAATCGTGCAAAGCACCACGGAGACAACTGTGAGGGCTGCGATCGAGGCGGTGCCAGTGCAGGAACCGAATATCGTCACGGTCGCCGAAATGCTGGCTCGCGCGTTCTATGACGATCCGTCCGTAATCTGGATCGAACCGGACAGCGCTCGCCGGGCAAGGATGCTCCCGGTGTTCTATGAAGTGGGCACAAGGTATGCTCACCTCTTCGGCGAAGCCTATACGAGTGCCGGCAACATCGAGGGAGCCGCGCTTTGGATCGCTCCCGGCAGCGGGGACTTCACCTCGGACCGAATGGCCGCCGCAGGCGGCAACAGGTTATCTGCTGCGATGGGGCCGGAGGCGTTTGGTCGCTTTGTGGCACTAACCAGGCATTTCGGTAGGCTTCGCAAAGCCGCGATGCCGTCTTCACACTGGTACCTTAATGTTTTAGGCGTCGAGCCTTCGCGACAAGGCATGGGAATTGGAAGCCAACTGATACAACCCATCCTTCAGCGCGCCGACGAATCCGTACTGGTCTGCTATCTCGAAACGATGAAGGCCCGCAATGTCGCCTTCTATAGGCAACACGGCTTTGAAGTCGTCGTGGAGGGCAATCTCGAGGATGGTTCACACTATTGGACCATGCACCGGTATGCACAGGGGACCTTGCGCCCCAGGAAATCGATCTGAGCGATTGGATTGGCCCAAGGTCCAGGTAAACGAGGTAATCGCCAAAGTTGAATCGGACGACTATGTTGATCCCCTCGTCGTTTCAAACGGACCCAATACCAGCAAGCAGTAGGCTTGACACGCACTCAGCTAGCCGTTAGGATTTCTTGGATGATGAAGTGCATCTGTCGCACCTGTCGCTTCACGCTGTGTTGTCGCTCAGCGAGTGGCCGGTGTGCGGGTGCAATCCGAATTTAGCCTTTCGTTAGTTCGGATACCAAGACGCCCGTCGTCGGCAGGAAGCCGATGGACGGGCTTTTTGCTTTTTAGGGCCATTGGTCGATCCTGGACCGGTCGCGTACCGGGCCGCTGGCAAAGTAAACAAGGAGAATCAGGTGTCGGACAATTCCCCAACGACAAAAGTAGCAAGCAAGGCCGCCATCCTGGGACTATCACTGGATGGCTGGGCGGTGGCTTTGGCACTCGTGTTGACGCTGCTGGTTTGGCTGGGTTGGATCAAACGAGTTCCGTGGTAAGGCAGGATCCCGATATATTTCGCCACCCCGAGGAGCAATCCCATGGCAAGCTCTCTGGCTATACCCGCATCCGATTATCAGGGAAATGTTTTCAAGCGCACGCTGCAACTTCTGCCCGGTCTGTTGTTGCTTTTTGCCGTCGGATGGACCGGTAAATTCCTGGAGCAGTCGATCGGCCGGTACGGCAAGGCCCATCATTGGACGCTACCGAACATCGAGTACGTTCTGTGGGCGATCCTGATCGGCCTGCTCATTTCCAACACCGTCGGCATTCCCGCGGCGTTCCGACCGGGTTTGGCTACCTACGAATTCTGGCTGAAGGCAGGCATTGTGCTGTTGGGTTCGCGGTTCGTCTTGGGCGACGTGCTGAAACTCGGCGGAGTGAGCCTGATCTTGGTGGCCATCGAGATCACCGCATCCCTCCTGTTCATGACTGCCCTGGGCAAAGCTTTCGGATTGAGCCCGAAGCTGACCGACCTTCTTGCCATTGGCTCGTCGATCTGCGGCGTTTCGGCCATCATCGCGGCACAAGGGGCAATCGACGCGGATGAAGAGGATTCCTCTTATGCAATCGCCGCCATCCTCTCTCTGGGCGCGGTCGCGCTTTTTACGTTTCCTCTGATCGGCCACGCTCTAGGAATGAGCGATACGAGCTACGGCATGTGGGCGGGCCTGGGAGTGGACAACACTGCCGAGGCAACAGCTGCAGGCGCGTTATTCTCTGACGCTGCCGGCAAGGTTGCCGTGCTGGCTAAAACAGCGCGAAACGCGATGATAGGTTTCGTGGTGCTTGGCTATGCCCTTCATTGGGCACGCAGGCAACACAGCGCGGGAATCGCCAACAAGGCGGCGTTCTTGTGGCAGAAGTTTCCCAAGTTTGTCCTCGGGTTCCTGCTGATTTCCGGGCTGGCCACAGTCCGAGTGTTTAGCCCGGTGCAGCTTAGCAGCCTGGCAAATCTTTCGCGCTGGGCGTTCCTGTTGACATTTGCAGGCGTTGGGCTGCGGACGAACATCAGCGAGCTGCACAAGCAAGGAGTGCGTCCTTTCCTGGTGGGTGCAGTTGGGGAGCTCGTCATCGCAGGTCTGACGCTTGTGCTGGTACTTGGAGCCAGCCGGTTCACTCGCTAGCCAAAACGCACGACCAAGGCCGCGCAGGCGGCACTCCACCGATCGAACCCAATGTGCAGGCGCTCCAGTCCTCTACTTGGGCAGCGACCAGCCAATCCACGAATACTGCCAGGCCACTTGCACCTGCTGGTAATTGCCGCCGAACCGAACATAGGTGCCATCGCTGTAACTGGCCTTGAGCTGTTGGTGCCTCGAATAGCGCCATGCAGCAGTAGCCCCGATACGAGAAGCCGTCTGTCTGGTGGCGAGATTCGTTATGCCGCCTAGGTTCGTCACACCGCCCCACCAGAAGTTGGCATCCAACGAGACCCACGTGCCGAAACTAAAGTTGCGGCTCAGATGACCTTCCAGAGAGCCGATGGGTTGTTCTGTCTGTGGGCGGGGGACCGGCAGATCGTACGACGATGAGTTGGTGGTATAGAACCATACTCCCGCGTACGTGTCGACTAACCAGTTTCCCCAGCGCTGCGAATACCCGAACTCCGGTTTGACGGCCCACCGGTGGATGCTCCAATTTACAAGTTTTTCGGGATTGTATTGCCCGGTCGGCGCGATGACCTTTACGCTTAGGCCGAGAAGCACCTTCTGCTGCCACTTGGCAAACTTCTCGGCAGACATGGCTGGGCCTCCTAGCAGGTTCACCGAAAAACGACCAACAAAATCAAACAAACCTGAGCGATAGATTGAACGGTATTGTTGGTTTAGCTCTCCTTGAAAGGTGCCGACTCCGTATGGCAACGATGCCGTGACGTTTGCGGAGCGTCCGAAGAAACTGAAGGAGTGGTAATAAGCGAAACTCGAAACGTTGTAGGTCCCCGTCGCGCCCGTGATGGGCACCGACCCGTTGAAGTTCACTCCTCCGTTGAAATAAGACCATGTCAGCGTCACCGCATTGGAACCCACGGGGGTGATCACGTATGCTCGCGGCGTCAGATCCTGCGCGCAAACAGGCAAAGCCTGCAATGCGACGATGGTAAGCAAAAGCCTGGGAATCAATCTCATCGCCCGCGACGTTTCGTACGAAGCATTCCAACAGCGAGTTCGGAATTGTGCCGCACGCCGATGGTATGCGGACCTTCACGAAACCACAACTGTCACTTGCACCAGGCGAGCAGGGTGCAGGAAATCATTGGGCGAGGACCACCGCGCACTCTTGCCTTTTGAGCCAGCTGATGTCCGAGCCCGCTGCTTTGCGTAACTTCCCACAGGTGAGTTCCTAAGGCGCGCCGCGCACAGCCCGGATCGAATGCGGGACGACTGCGCCGCCGACGTGGTTGTCTTCGACCCCAATAGAATTCAAGGGGCGAGGGACCATTTTTTCATTTCATCGCCACGCCTCAGAAACCCACCCGAATTTCCCGGCGATGGGTCGGACCCGGGTGTCCTGGATCCTCAGACAGGCGGGCAAGGTGGGGCGACACATTCCTCTGACTCTTAGCAATCCGAGGTGCCCTGTTGCGCGTCCTTTTGTACGCCATATGAAAAGGGTGCAAGCCGAAGGGAGTGTTTGTAATTACGAAGGAGTTCGATCCTTCACCGCTCACTCCCCCCTTCCTCGAGGTTGCGGGCTGAGGGGTGAGCAAATTTGAACTCGATTCGATAGAATCCAAATCATCTCGAATCGAACTCACATCATCCTGGATTGAACTGACATCGTCCTGGATCGAATCGACATCCGATTGAAGCGAATCGACGTTTGATTCCATCGAACCGACAGCGGACTCGATCTGTGTGATGGCGCGGTACAAGCCGGCTAGGTACAGCGCGCCAATGACGCACAGCAGGAGACGTGTCGCCCTCCGAATGCGCTCCTTCCACTTATCTTCGAACATTTTCTCTCCTTGCCCCGGGCGCAAAGCGCGTGAGCCGGGAATCTCACTCCGCATCGACTTCCGAGTCCGAATATTGTCGAAACCTTCTCTATCATCCCGCGGCTTTCGTTTCTAGAGCGTTCTCTAAGAGTCGGCTTCTCGTCTGAGAGCGTTTGTTTTCAGATGATCCGCCTGTGAGACAATCCCCGAAACGGGAGGTTCAAACCATGAGGCGCATCACCATAGTCACAGTACTCGCAGTCCTGCTCATCCCGATGCTCCGTGCAAGCGTGGCCTTCGGGCAGGAGGCGCCTCTTGTCCCTGGCGTGAGCACGCTAAAAGGCATCAGCGGAGTCCAAGTACTGATTGAAGACCTTAGTGATAGCGCAAAGGCATTGGGCTTGGAGAAAGAGACCATCCAGACCGATGTGGAACTGAAATTACGGTTGGCTGGTATCCATATTCTCTCCGAGGAGGAAGATAACAATACTCCTGGAGCTCCGTCCCTGTATGTGAATGTCCGCGTGGTGCGCAGTGCGGCTGCCGTTGCGGTCGAGCTAAAACAGGGCGTGCGATTGGTGCGAAACGGGGAACTCTCGCAGGGAACCACCTGGTCGGTTGGTGGCGTGGGAGCAAACTTGACGGCCGAGTCGATTCGTAATCACATCAAAGACTATCTTGACGAATTCCTGAACGCGTGGCTTTCGGTGAATCCGAGGAAATAGCAACGGCACGCGCAGGTTCTCCGACCGCAGCCGCGCGCCCTACCGCAATTGGAAAGGCGCGGAGGTGGTCCTCTGAGCTGCATAAACAAAGTAACTCCTGATCCGCCAGCCACGGCCGGCCGTTTGCCTCCGAGGAGCTGTTCAAGTGCAACCGGTCTGTGATGCCCGCCGCAGCGCCTCCGCACTCGGGCTACTGACCCTCGTGGGCCTTGATCATCTCTTGGAGCTGCTCCTTGATACGGCTCAGGTTGAAGCTAGCTGGCGCCTGCATGGGAGGATAGTCGATCGCTGTCTCGGCTAGCTTCGCCACTTCCTGCTGCACCACCACGAATCGCCAGAACTCCCGCGCGTAGAAGTCGTTCATGTATCCGCCGCCCATGTCGTTTAGGCTCTCGCCCCGGACCGACGGGGTACGTTCGAATGGATCCTGGCGAAGGTTCACGATAGTGGGCATATCAGTCGTGGTCTTTTCACCCGGCCATCCCCAAGGCTGCTGGATGAATTGGAACTTGAAGTCGTCAATGCGAAGGGCACCCAATTGGGGTCCCGCGAAATAGAAGACTTCGTGGCGAGCCGACGGCCCTCTGCCCTCGAGCAACGCCAACTGATTGTATCCGTCCAAGTGGTTCTTGTAGGTGCGGCCCCCAAGGTTCACTCCCTTGAGTAGCTGATTAGTGATGTCGGGATTGCCCGCTGCTGCGGCCAATGTGGGGAACCAGTCAAGACCGGAGAAGATGCCGTTCTCAACCGAACCGGGCTTGACGTGGCCCGGCCAGCGGATGATTGCCGGAACGCGGAAGCCACCTTCGAAGCTGGTGCCTTTGGTCGCCTTAAATGGCGTCATCCCGCCATCGGGCCAGGTGAAGACTTCAGCGCCATTGTCGGTCGTGAAGATCACAATGGTGTTGTCTGCTTCGCCGATTTCGTCCAGGTGCTGGAGGATCTCGCCGATGCAGTCGTCCATCTGGGCCATGCCGGCCTCTTCCAGATTGTAGTTGTTCCCGTAATTCATCATGGCCTGATACTTCGGCGGGATGTAGCTGAAGACGTGCATGCGCGTAGTGTTGTGCCAAATGAAGAAGGGTTTTCCATCCTGTTTGGCCTTGTCCATGAACGCGCTGGTGCTTTTCACAAGTACTTCGTCAAAGGTCTCCATGTCATATTTGGCCGGGCGACCCACTTGCCAATTCTGCAGGTCCTTCATGTTCGGGAAGGGAGGCAGGGGCCCTTCATCGACGATTTTTTGCTTCCCAACTTTGCCCCAGCGCGGCATCACAGTGGGATCATCGGTGTCAGTTGCCCAACAGTGGGTAAGGTTTCGGGGCCCGGTCTTGTCGATCCAGTCCTGCGGGTAGTCGAACCAGTAGGGATCCGACATGGCGTCGAGGTGATAGAGATAGCCAAAAAACTCGTCAAATCCATGAACGCACGGCAGAAATTTGTTGAGGTCACCGAGGTGGTTCTTGCCGAACTGGCCGGTCTCGTAGCCCAGTGACTTGAGAACCGTGGCAAGAGTCACGGCCTCATCTGGCAAGCCAACGTCGGCTCCGGCCTGACCCACGGTGGTCATCCCCGTGCGGAGAGGGATTTCGCCGGTGATGAAGTTGGCGCGGCCGGCCGTGCAGCTGGCTTCTGCGTAGTAGTCTGTGAACAACATTCCTTGCGCCGCAAGTTTGTCCAGGTTCGGCGTCTTGCCAGACATGATGCCACGATGGTAGGCGCCGATGTTGAACCAGCCGACGTCATCTCCCATGATGACGAGAATGTTGGGCTTCTTCTGTTGCGCTGAAGCAGTCGGTGGAAGTGCCCATCCGAGAAACAGCAGCAAAGCTACCGCACCGAACACCGTTCTTTCGATGGTCCTCGTCAACATTTCTTCCCTCCCCTTTGATGGTTGGCCGTTATGCGAAATCGCCGGTCGGCACTGGCGCCGGCGTCTCCTCCAAATACGCACAGTAAGTAATATGGCGAACTGTCCAGACGGGCCACTGTCAAAAGTACCGTACGCACCGAAGGCTTTAGTTTGGGCCGAGGAGGGGAGGTCGCCGCGCTGCGTTTGTCGCACGGGCCGGGGGGCCTTTTATGGAAATGCACACCTTGGCAGACTCAGTGCGCTCGCTCGTATAGCTCTTAGATAGGTTTGTAGCGCCTCGCGAAGAGGCCTGTGGCCACCCTAAGGTCAATATCCGAGATCAGCAAGCCCTGCTCGCCATACGGCTGGTAGCAGAGCAGCGTACCATCCGGCTGCACCACCGCCGAAGTGGTTGGTGATCCCGCGCTTGCATAGTTTACAGTCGCGAAATAGCAGCCGTTCTCGGCGGCGCGACACAAGACCGCTTTCTCGAAAAAAGAGTTGGCAGGATCGGCAAAGCAGGAAGGCACATAGCCCTGGGGCTCGGCTTCGTGGAAATGAGGATGGAAGACAACTTGTGCGCCTCGTCGGACGGCCCAGCGGACTGTTTCTGGATACCGCCAACCCTCATGGCAAATCGAGATACCAAATGTTAGCGGACCCGCTTGGAAAACCCTCCTCCCAGAACCAGACGAGTACGTATCTTCCTCGGACGGGGCCAGCTGGACCTTATCTTGGAAGCCAGCCATCGCTCCGTCGCGATCGATGACCAGTGCGGTGATGACCAGCGCGGAGCCGACAACGCGTTCGGTACCAAGAATAACCATAAGGCTTGCTCTCCCGGCGGCGGCTGCGATCGCTGACCAGGCGCTCTCGAGAAACGCAGGGCTCGGGGGCGGCACCAACTTCCCGGGTCCTCGATAACCGGGAACGAAGCATTCCGGAAAGCAGATAATGTCGGCGCGCTCTGTCGACGCTTGCGCGATGGCTTGTACGGCTAGCGCGACGGATTCTTCGGGGGTTGCTGGGAAGCGGAGATTGGCGAGTGCGATGCGAGAATGGCTCATCGGGTGATCCTTTGGCCCACCTTCTCGAAGCGAAGCGCCGAAACCGAGCTGCCTTTCCGTGAGCCGGAATTCAAGGCAACCGGCCCGTTTGATCGAGCGCGGAGTAAAATCCCAGATTCTCGCCGCGCACGAGCTTGGTTATAAAAAGAATCTGCCCGTAATGCATTCCGAAGTGTTCCACGACGTGGTAAATGGCACCTAAGCCGGTGACCGTGTAGCCTTGGATCCGAAGGGTAGCAAGCAAATCCCTCTCAGTGAGTCGCGCGAGGACTCTTGAAACGTCCTGCATCGTTCGACCGAGTTTCTCCAACAGAACCGCAGAAGGGATCCGTCGCCGCTCGGAAAATTCGGCAGGCCGGTCTCGAGTGTCTTCCAAGTGGCCGAATGAGGAAAGCAGCCACTGTTGAACATTTCCATTCAAATGCAAGATCAGGTTTCCAACGCTATTGCTGGCTTCGTTCGGGCGCCACCATACCTGCTCGTCGGCCAGAGATTCCACGCAGCCCCGGAGGCGAGGCCAATACTCGTCAAGCAGCGTCCGACGGGAGAAATCAAGAAAAAGGGCGGCTAGCCCAGGTTCTGGGTTCATCATCAAGAAACAAACCTCCTTTCTTAATAGCGAGAATGGTCGGTATTGTACAGGGGCTTCCACCAATGGACGCAAGGAGCCCGTCGCACTGTGAAAACCAAGATCCACAC
>Ga0187783_10002303_pt1 | contig 14184 bp, 12 predicted proteins | sample 1015_SJ02_MP02_2_FD_132471 | JGI IMG/M metagenome (GOLD analysis project Ga0187783, IMG submission 132471) | Tropical peat soil microbial communities from peatlands in Department of Meta, Colombia - 1015_SJ02_MP02_20_MG | ecosystem: Environmental > Terrestrial > Soil > Wetlands > Peat | place...
CGGTCCAGAACGGCAGCACGTCGTTGCGCACCTTCATCGCCATGACCACCTCTTCGAGCGACGCATTGCCGGCGCGCTCGCCGATGCCGTTCACCGTGCATTCGATCTGGCGCGCGCCCGCATGCAGCGCGGCTAGCGAATTCGCCGTCGCCAACCCCAAATCGTCGTGGCAGTGAACGCTCACAATCGCCGAATCGCCCAGCGCCTTCACCATCCGCCCGATCATCGCGCCGTATTCTTCGGGCACCGAATAACCCACCGTATCCGGCAGATTCACCGTGCGCGCGCCAGCCGCCACCACCGCGCGGCAAACCTGCTCCAGATAATCCCAATCCGTCCGCGTCGCGTCTTCCGCCGAAAGCTCCACATCGTCGACATGCGCCCGCGCAAGTGTCACCGCCGCGACCGCATCGTCCAAAACCTGCTCCCGCGATTTCCTCAGCTTGTACTTCAAATGAATATCGCTCGTCGCCAGGAACGTGTGAATGCGCGGCCGCTTCGCGTTTCGAAGCGAGTTGATCGCCGCCTCCACGTCCACTCTGTTCGCGCGCGCCAAAGCCGCCACGTGAGCCCAAGGAAATTCGCGGCTGATCGCGTCCACCGCTTCGGAATCGCCCCCCGAGGCGATCGGAAAACCGGCCTCGAGGATATCGACGCCCAGCTCCACCAATTTCGCCGCCATCCGGAGTTTCTCTGGCACGGTCATGCTGCATCCGGGTGACTGCTCCCCGTCTCGAAGTGTCGTATCGAAGATGTAAACGCGATCAGCCATCGTCGTGAACCTTCTTTCCAAAATTATGCCCGAGCCTGGTAGATTTAGTAAATTGATAAATCAAAATTGTTATATAATCTAATCTTATGGAGATGCACCCGCTCCGCGTCTTCCTAACGGTGGCGGCTGAAAAAAGCTTTTCCCGTGCAGCCGAAAAGCTGCTGCGCACCCAACCCGCCATCTCCCTATCGATTCAGAGGCTTGAAACGGAGCTCGGCGAGAAGCTTATCGACCGTTCCGCCAAGGATCTCTTGCTAACCGACGCCGGAAAAATCGTCCTCGAATTCGCGCGCCGCTTCGACAATCTCCAGGGCGACCTCGAAAACGCCCTGGCCGAGCTGCGCGACAAATCCGCCGGCCGCCTGACCATCGGCGCCAACGAATCCTCGACCCTCTACCTGCTCGACCACATCGAAAAGTATCGCCGCCGCTACCCGAAAATCAAAGTCCAGATCCGCCGCAGCCTTTCAAGCAAGATTCCCGCCGAACTGCTCGATGGCGATCTCGAATTAGGAATCCTTTCGTTCGATCCCGAAGACGAGCGCCTGATCGCGAGGGTCATTTTCACCGATCACCTGGCATTCGTTACTTCACCCGCGCATCGCCTCGCGGATCGGGGGGAGATTTCCATCACAGAACTGGGCGAGGAGACCTTCATCGCGCACAACGTCATCTCGCCCTACCGCGGCGTCGTGATCCGCGAATTTCAGCGCAACAAAGTGCCTCTGAACATGGATCTCGAAATGCCGACTGTCGAATCGATCCGCAAAATGGTGCAGCGTAACGAAGGCGTCGCCTTCCTGCCGCGCATGTGCGTGACCGAGGAGTTGCAGCACGGCATCCTTCGTGAAGTCAAAGTGAGGGAAATGACGGTCGACCGCAAAATCCGCCTCGTTTATCCCGCCAAGCGCGCGCTAAGCCACGCCGCGCAAGCATTTCTAGAAGTCGTCGATTCCGCGAGAGTAGAATAACTCTGACCGCCGTTGCCACGGCGACGACCTCGCGCCGGGATGGTGAATCGTCATGGCTCCCTTTAGCAGCACTCGATGGAGCGCGATCGTGCTTCTATTTCTCGCCGCGTTTGCTCTGAAAGCCGACGATACGGCGTAACTTCGTCACCTCCTACGGATCCATTTTCGGAATCATCGATCTAACGGCGTAGTTTCGCCCTCGGCAAGAGCGTCATCCCGAATTACGGACTCGCCGGACGCGAGTGCGCTTTCTTGGGACGATACCGCGTTTACAACTGCGGTCGCCATCGCGAATCCGAGCACCCTTACCGTCACCGTCTCGATCACCGTTTGGGACAGTTCCGGCAGCGTGATCGGGCCAGGATTTTCGGTAACCACTGGAAACGTGGCGATGCTCGGTCTGCGATTCAACACCACCGCCTTCACTTCTATCCCGGCCTCGCAGCAGTGATCCACGCGATAAACCGTAGGGCGCACGGCCCATTTTCGGCTGTAACACCTGGTTGCGCAAAAGCGTCTCATGGAATGACGCTATCACCGGGTATCCTCGTCGTCCTCGCCGCCCAACTCCTTCACGCGCAAGTCAACGTCCTTACCTGGCACAATGACAACGCCCGCACCGGCCAGAATCTCGAGGAGAAGATCCTCACGCCCGCTAATGTCAATTCGACGCAGTTCGGAAAGCTATTCACGCTCGCGGTCGACGGAAAGGTGGACGCGCAGCCCCTCTACGTCTCTTCGCTGCTGATCGCCAATGCGTTTCACGACGTCCTCTACGTCGCGACTGAGCACGCGAGCGTCTATGCGTTCGATGCGGACACAAGCGTGCTGCTGTGGGAAGTCTCCCTCTTAGGCGCGAATGAAATTCCTTCTGATGACCGAAGTTGCAGTCAGATCGTTCCGGAAATCGGCATCACCAGCACTCCGGTCATCGATCTCGCGATGGGCCCGCACGGGACGATCTACATCGTCGCGATGTCGTTGACGAATGATACCGCCTCTTACCATCAACGGCTGCACGCTCTCGATCTTTCAACGGGCGCGGAGCAGGCCGGCTCGCCGGTTGACATCACCGCAACCTATCCTGGGAACGGCGCCGAGGGCAGCGCGGGGACTCAAAGGTTCAATCCCGGCCAGCATGAGGATCGGGCTGCGCTGCTCCTCGCCAACGGAGTGATTTACACCTCCTGGTCATCGCATTGCGACATCGCACCGTATACTGGATGGATCATCGGCTACAACGAATCGACCCTAGCGCAAACCAATGTCCTGAACCTGACGCCGAACGGCAATGACGGAGGCATCTGGATGGCTGGAGCCGGCCCCGCCGCCGACGCCGCGGGCAATGTTTATCTGCTGACGGGCAACGGAACGTTCGACACCACGCTGGCATCGGGATTCCCGCAGAATGGCGACTACGGCAACGCGTTCGTGAAAATCCAGGTGTCGCCTGCCGGCGGGCTGTCCGTCGCCGATTACTACACGATGACGAACACGACGAGCGAATCTAACGCTGACCAGGATCTGGGTTCCGGAGGCCTTATGCTCGTCCCCTCTCAGCCGCTCGCCGTCGGCGCGGGCAAGGATCAGAACATTTACGTCGTCAACCGGAACAACATGGGCAAATATAATCCGAATGCCGACGAGATCTATCAGTTCATGAACAGCCCGCTCGCCGGAAGCGTGTATTCGAGTCCCGCATGGTTCGACGAAACCCTTTATTACGGAGCCGTCGGCGATTCCTTGCGGGCGTTTCCCTTCGCCAACGGCGCCTTCGCTTCGAATCCTTCGTCGCGATCCGCACACGCTTTCGGATCGCCGGGCGCCACGCCTTCGATCTCCGCCAACGGCCGGACAAACGCAATTCTCTGGGCCGCGGAAAACACAAGCCCCGCCGTCCTTCACGCCTACGACGCGACGAATCTCTCGACCGAACTCTATAACAGCAATCAGGCCGCGAACGGCCGGGATCAATTCGGCACCGGAAACAAATTCATCGTGCCGACCATCGCCAACGGCAAAGTATACGTCGGGACAACGAACGGAGTCGGCGTCTTCGGACTGCTATGCAGCTACTCGATTACGCCGGACCGGGCCGAAATCCCCGCAAGCGGCGGGAGCGGCCGCATCTCAGTGACCGCCTCTGCCGGTTGCGCTTGGTCCGCCTCGACGCCCGTGCCTTGGATCACCCTTTCGCGATCCGGCTCGACCCTCACCTACGCCGTCCCCGCCACGCAAGGCCCCGAACGCCGCGCATTGATCTCGATCGAAGGCAAACAATTCGAAATCGTGCAGAAGTAAGCTAGGCGCCTGTCAAAGGTTAAGACTGCGATTCTGGGTTTTGGATCATCGTGAAACACCGGCCTGCCACGTCGGGCGGTCAACTCGGCGGATAGCGCGTCACTCGTCCGGGATGGATTCCAGCAGGGCGGAGAGTTTCGCACCTTCCGGTAACGCCGCATCTCAAGTCTCCGGGTGGCCGACCGACCATTCGCACTCCGGTTTCGCGGCAAGCTTTGAAGACGAAGGATGCGGGCGGGCCGGGAAATTCGAGCCCATTTAAGATCAGGGCGGAGTCAGGCGGAACTGCGAAGCGTCCGGTAGGGATGGGCTGACAACTTTGGTATACTCCCTCAACGCAGGCCGCTGGGGCCTTGGCCAGGAGGGCTCATCATGACGCATTCCTTCGCGGCGCTCGCCGCCGCGGTCGCATTCCCAGGACTATTGGCAGCGCAAACGCCAGCCAGAGTCGACTTTAGGCGCGACATTCAACCGCTTTTTCAGGAAAAATGCATTGGCTGCCATGGACCTTCCCAGCAGAGTGCCGGAATGCGTCTGGACCGGCGCAGTTCCGCCATGGCGGCTCGCGGCTCGGTTAGACTGGGGCCGGGAAATTCAGCTGCGAGTATGGTTTACCTCAGAATCAGCGGGACTCGTTACGGAACCCGGATGCCCCCCACGGGACCGCTCGATCCGGCGCAGATCGGACTGATAAAAAACTGGATCGATCAGGGTGCCGAATGGCCAGACGACCTCGCGGGCGAGACGGCCCCGGCTCCCCCGGATCCCGGCGCCCTGCGGCTCATGGAGTCCCTGCGAAGCGGAGACGGCAAGGCTTTCGCGCGCCTTCTTCGGGAAAACCCGGAGGTCGTGAACCGAAAGGGACCTGGCGGTGCGACACCGCTGATGTACGCGGCGCTCTACGGCGACACAGCATCGTTGAGGCAATTGATTGAGCGCGGCGCGGACCCGAGGATTATCAACGACGCAGGGGCAACCGCGCTGATGTGGGCGATCGACGATGTGGAGAAGACTCGTTTTCTCCTCGAACACGGCGCGGACCCCAACGCCACTTCCCTCGACGGTAGGAGCGCGGTGGACATCGCTATGAGCAACCGGAGCCCGTCCGTCGTGAAGCTGTTGTTCGAGCACGGCGCAAAAGAACCCAAGTCGTTCGCCGCCGCGGGCGGCGACGAAGTGCTTCTACGGATGCTGATCGCGAGGGGAATCGACCCGGCGCGTTTGTCTGCGGGCCTGACATCGGCCCTGGAGGCGAAATGTTCGGCTTGTGTGGACATACTTATCCAATCGGCGAACAAGGCGGCGTTAAACAACGCAATGTTGGCGGAAGCAGCCACCGGTGACGAATCAGCGATTAAGCTGTTGCTTGACCGCGGAGCGGACGTGAAGTCCGCGAGGGGTAGCTTTACGCCCATGATGCTTGCGGCGGGATCGGAACACGCGCGCCCGGACATCGTGACAATGCTCATAGAACATGGAGCCGACGTCAATGTACAAACAGCGGATGGGGCAACCGCCCTGGACTTCGCGCTCAGGCAGGGCGGCTCGGTGGTTCCCGAGTTGCTCCGCAAGGCCGGCGCTAAAGAAGGCAGTACTTCACCGACGCAAGTCCCGAAGCCGAAGCCGGCGGTATCCGCGAGGGCCGCGCTCGACCGCAGCATTCCCCTCTTACAGCAGAGCGATGTGACTTTTCTCCGGAAGGCCGGATGTGTGTCGTGCCACAACAATAATCTGACAGCGATGACCGTAGCAGCGGCCCGCAAACAAGGCCTGCCCGTGGATGAGGCCAGCGCGCAGGGACAGCGGAACGTCATAGCGGCCTACGCCGAAACAAATCGGGAACGAAATCTGCAGGGACTCAATATAGCCGGCGGGCCCGATACCGCCGGCTATATACTGCTGGGGCTGGCGGCCGAAAATTGGCCCGCCGATCCGGCGACGGACGCTTTAGCCCGTTATCTGAAGGGCCGCCAGAATGCGGATGGGGCATGGGTGACGAATCAGGGACGGCCGCCCCTCGAAGGAAGCACGATTCAGTGCACAGCCACCGCGATCCGCGCGCTCAAAGTATACGCGCCCACGCCGCAACGAGCCGAATACGAGAATGCCGTTCAGCGGGCGGCGGACTGGCTTGCCCACGCGCAGCCCAGTACGAACGAAGATCGCTCTTTTCAGATTCTCGGCCTCGTCTGGGCCGGTGGCAAACCGCAGATTGCGGGCAAGGCCGGCTTTGACCTGCTTCCTGAACAGCGGCCCGACGGCGGGTGGGCCCAACTACCCACACTTGCAAGCGATGCCTACGCAACCGGCCAGGCTCTCGTAGCGCTGAAGGAAGCAGGTGTTTTGAAACCGTCGGACCCAGCGTATAAGCGAGGGGCGCAGTTCCTGATGAACACGCAGATGGAAGACGGATCATGGTACGTCCGCAGCCGCACTCCGATTCCTTTCCAGCCTTATTTCGAAAGCGGCTTCCCGTTCGGGCACGATCAGTTCATTTCGGCTGCGGCTACCAACTGGGCCGCAATGGCCCTGGTGCCCCTCGCGCACTGAACGACCTACCGGCAATGAGTTTGGGGACAGGAAGCTTCGAGCGGGTTGTCGCCAACCTGCCGAAAGCCCCTGCTCGCCAAACCAACCAACTCCCGAATACCAGTTGCATTAGACTGACCTTTTGCCCCCTGCCATCACCCTCGAAAACATCTCTCGCAGCTTCGGCGCCTACACCGCTGTCGACGCCGTCGACCTCTCGATCGACCAGGGAAAGTTCGTCTCCGTCGTCGGCCCCTCCGGCTGCGGCAAATCGACGCTCCTTAATCTCGCGGCTGGGTTGATCCAACCCACGAAAGGAACCATCACCGTCTTCGGCGAACCCCTGAAGGGCCTCAACCGCCGAGCAGCCTACATGTTCCAGCAGGACGCCCTGCTGCCTTGGAAAACGGTCCTCGAAAACGTCGCGTTGGGGCTCAGATTCCGTGGCGAGGTGCACGATCAGAAAGCGCAGGAGTGGGTCGATCGCGTCGGCCTTTCCGCCTTTGCCCAAAGATTCCCTGCGCAGTTGAGCGGAGGAATGCGGAAACGCGTCGCGATGGCCCAATGCTGGATTGTCGACCCCGACATCCTCTTAATGGACGAGCCTTTCAGCGCCCTCGACGTCCACACCCGCATGCGCATGGAAAGTGAGCTCCTCGATCTCTGGACCGGCTCGCCCAAAACCGTCATGTTCGTCACGCACGACCTCGAAGAAGCTCTTTCGCTCGCCGATGAAGTCGTGGTCCTTTCCGCGGGGCCGGCAAGCCGCATCGTCGCGCGCCACGCAATCGATCTCGCGCGTCCGCGCAATCTGCTCGACATCCGCACCGAGCGCCGTTTTGTTGAACTGTATAACCAGATTTGGGCGCAGCTCAAACAAGAGGTGCTGACCAGTTATGCGCGGTAAGGCATCCCTCCTCCTTGGCCAGATCCTGATCGCCGTGGCGATCCTCTCGATCTGGCAAACGCTCGCGACCGCCGGCAAGCTCGACAAATTCTTCTTCAGCCGCCCAAGCGACATCGCCCAACGCATCGTTACCTGGTTCAGCACCGGCTCCATTTGGCCTCATCTTCTCGTTACGCTCGAAGAAGCCGCGCTCGCCTTTATACTTGGCGGCGCCGCCGGAATTGTCTGCGGCCTTGCCCTCGCCCGATCGCCCCGCCTGGGTTCGTTATTCGATCCATTCATCCGAGTGCTCAACGCCCTGCCGCGCGTCGTCCTGGCGCCGATTTTTCTGCTCTGGTTCGGCCTCGGGATCTGGTCGAAAGTCGCACTTGGCGTCACGGTGGTTTTCTTTATCGTGTTTTTCAATACCCATCAGGGCGTGCGCGACGTCGACCGGCCGATCGTCGATAATGCCCGGATGCTCGGCGCGTCCGAATGGCAACTTACACGGCATGTCCTTATCCCGAGCGCCCTGACCTGGGTCTTCTCGAGCCTCCACATCAGCGTCGGCTTCGCCGTGATTGCGGTCGTTGTCGGCGAGTATTTAGGCGCATCCCGCGGTGTCGGATACCTTATTTCTCAAGCAGAAGGCGTTTTCGACACCACAGGCGTCTTCGCCGGCATGGCAGTATTAAGCGGATGCGTGCTGCTGGTCGGATGGGGAGTCAATCGCCTGGAAAAGTATCTATTGCGGTGGAAATCATGAAGCACATTCTGCCGCTGGCTTTGTTTTTACTCTCTTGCAGTCATAGAGATACGGTCCGCTTGGTGCTTCAGCCGCGCTCGACCAACAATTACCCGAGCTACTTCGCCTCTTGGCTTCGTTTTTACGAGGAGGAAGGCCTCAAGGTCGAGATCTCGCAAGTTGCTGGAGCGTCGAAGGTTCTCGAAGCCGTAGTCGGGGGCAGCGCCGACGTCGGCGGGGGGGTCTATGAGCAGACGCTCGACATGGCCGAGCAGGGAAAGCCGATTGTCGCGTTCATATCGCTCCTTAAATCGCCGAACTTTGCGATCTTAGCCGCGAAAAACATCCATAGTTTTGCGGATCTGCGAGGAAAGGTGGTCGGGGTCACGTCGGCGGGCTCGCCGTCGCAATTCTACCTAAATTATCTCCTTCAAAAATCTGGAGTTAATCCGTCTGAAGTAAGCATAGCATCCATCGGCTTGAACGCGCCTGCGATTGCGGCGCTGGAACACGGCCAAGTCGACGCCGCCGTCATGTTCGGCACCACAATCGCGCAGTACCTGGAGCGTCATCCGGATGCAGTAATTCTCGCGGATACAAGAACTTACGCCGGATTACAAGCCGCGTTTCAGGTAGACGACTACCCTGCGTCGTGCTTGTTGGCTAACCGTAAGTGGTTGGAAAAAAACCCAGATACGGCCAGAAAAATGGCCCGGGCAGTGCGCGAGGCGCTTGTCTGGCTGCGGACCCACTCGGCGGAGGAGATCTTGGCGAAGGTTCCCGACCCGGGTGACAGGGAAGCCGAGCTGGCAGCGATTCGCCTCGCCCAACCCATGTACTCTGGAGACGGACTTATAAACAAGGAGAGCGCCCAAGTAGTCGCGGCCGTGAAAGGGTCAAAGGTTGACGTTTTGAGTACCTTTTTGAATCTCAAGTGAGGCGGGAGGGTAAATGGCGATTATAGGCGGAAGGATCGCCGCTCTGATCCTCAGCCGCTACGAATGGCGCGATGCCAGCTATTATCGCGCAGAATATCAAGCGGAAAACAAGATCGAATCCCTGTTGGGAACGGATTTCTGGAACGTGGTTCGGGGCAAAACGGTCCTCGATTTCGGCTGCGGCGAGGGACGGGAGGCGCTGGCAATTGCCCGGTCGGGAGCGGCGGAAGTGATTGGAATCGATATCCGCGAGGAGATGATTAACCGCGCCAAAGCCAATCAAGCGACCAGCGGGATCACCAATTGCAGCTTCGCGACGCAATGCGACCGGACAGTGGATGTTGTAGTATCGCTCGATTCCTTCGAGCACTTCGGCCAGCCGGACTTGATTTTGAAAAGGATGGCGGAGCTGCTGGCCCCAAACGGGCGCGTCGTTTTCTCATTCGGACCGCCATGGTTTCATCCACTTGGCGGTCATTTCCCGCTGTTTCCGTGGGCTCACCTCTTGATCACCGAGAAGGCCCTCATGAAATGGCGATCGAAATATAAAACCGACAACGCCAAGCGCTTCGGGGAAGTAGAAGGCGGTCTGAACCAGATGAGCATTCGCAAGTTCCAAAAGCTGGTGGGCGAAAGTCCTTTGGCGATTGAGCGACTCGAGACTGTCCCGATTCGTGCCGCGAGGGCGATTCATTGCCGATTGACGCGGGAATACCTCAGCTCGGTGGTGCGAGGTTCTCTTGTGCATCGGTAGTGGCTATCTAGGAGAGTGTGGTTTCCGGTACTTTTGCTCAGTGCTGAATCAGTACTGAAGCGGTTGAGCGGCTGTGAGGATACTCGCATTATGCTCTCCGCCGCGATGGTATTTCTGATGCTTCCCGAGCCGATTTGCAACAAGGATCGACAGGACATGATGTGGCCGGAGGCGGCGAATTACGATAAGACGTTTTTGCTGATGGTCGCGCGGGCGGGTTCGTTAGAGATGTGCGTGAAGTCGGAGTGGGGATATAAGTGGGAGAAGCCTGTTGTGAAGGTTCACCGCAGTAGCAATGCGGAGCAGTCCGGCGCCAAATAAAAGTCTTCGAACTTGCTATGGGGCGCTGGGCGCATTACCCTTAAGTGGATGTGCTTGAGAATGAAAAGAATTGTGAGTTTGTTTATAACCCTTTGCTCCCTAGCGACAGCGGGAGCGATAAGCTTCACGGAACAGGGCCAAGCCTCGGGCAGTTTAGGAGGCACGAATTTTACGGATGCGCTGGTCACCATTGTTTTGATCGGTGATACCACGACAGTTTTTACGACGTCGGGCAGCCCGGGCCTGTATCAGGATCTTGGGGTGGCGACCCTATCGGTAGCAGGGATTGGCTCGGCGACCTTCACGGACCAGATGGCAGCCTTCGATTCGCAGAATGTGGATTGGGCCGGGATTTCGGACTACTCGCATCTTGACGAAGTTACGTTGGTTACGATCAACGCCCTTTTTGGTTCATACGCTCTAAGCTCCTCAATCGGTCCGGCATCTGGTCCAGCATTTATCGACTCTGGGGACAGTTTCCCAACAACTGCCGGATCACTCATCCTAACTTCCGCGAGTAACTCGACGTTTACAGCAGCAACACCCGAGCCCGGTTCGATCGGGGTCGTATGCTTGGGGTTAATTTGGCTGCGGTGGATTTGGCGCTACCGCGATTTGACAACCCGATCTTGATTTTGTATGCTCATAAAGGTTTAGCGAGTTTACCTTCTGCTCCCGTTGCTACCACCTCCTTGTTAGGAAGTCCGGCCGGGGGCCGGTCCCGCTGCTCTGACGGTTTCTACGCTGTTTTGGGGTATGGACTAGTCCGAAGTTATCACCCTCGCAGGTTTTGGAACAGGTGAAGTTTTGACCTGTCTCCTTGATGGATTCACAAAATTTTTTGGAGAGTGAAGTTCGTGCCGACGTTCAACCAGCTCGTGCGCAAGGGGCGACGCCCCACGCGTTATAAGACGGCGTCTCCGGCGCTGCAGGCGTGTCCGCAGCGGCGTGGGGTTTGTACGCGCGTATATACCACGACGCCCAAGAAGCCGAATTCGGCGCTGCGCAAGGTGGCGCGCGTCCGGCTGACCAACGGAATCGAGGTGACCACCTATATTCCGGGCGTGGGGCACAATCTGCAGGAGCACTCGATTGTGCTGATCCGCGGAGGACGCGTGAAGGACCTCCCGGGCGTGCGCTATCACGTGGTGCGCGGAACGCTCGATACCGCTGGCGTGTCCGGGCGGCAGCAGAGCCGTTCCAAATATGGCGCCAAACGACCCAAGGGCGGAGCAGCGAAATAAAGTATGCCACGCAGACGCAGACCTGAAGCTCGTGAAATTCTGCCGGATCCGGTGTACAACTCGACGCTGGCGGAAAAGTTCGTCAATTCGATGATGTGGGACGGCAAGAAAGCCGTTTCGCAGAAGATTTTTTATGAGGCCATGGACAAGATCAAGGAGAGGTCAGGCGACGACCCCTTGAAGCTGTTCAAGAAGGCCGTGGAGAATTGCAAGCCTCTGCTAGAGGTCAAGACGCGGCGCGTGGGCGGCGCGAACTATCAAGTGCCGGTGGAGGTTCCGAAGAACCGGAGCACGTCGCTTGCGATTCGCTGGATTCTGATCAACGCGCGGACGCGGCCGGAAAAAGGGATGCCCGAGAAGCTCGCGAATGAGCTGAATGACGCCGCGAACATGCGCGGCGGGGCAATTAAAAAGAAAGACGATGTACATCGCATGGCGGAGGCGAATCGGGCCTTCGCGCACTATCGCTGGTAAATTTTTAAGTTTTCTATGGCTCGTACTGTACCTCTCCAGAAAATGCGCAACATCGGCATCATGGCGCATATTGATGCCGGTAAGACCACTACGACCGAACGTATCCTTTATTACACCGGCCGCACGTATAAGATCGGCGAGGTACATGAAGGTACGGCGGTGATGGATTGGATGGAGCAGGAGCAGGAGCGGGGAATTACGATTACTTCCGCCGCGACGACCTGCCAGTGGCTGGATTTCACCATTAATATTATCGATACGCCGGGTCACGTGGATTTCACGGCGGAAGTGGAGCGCAGTCTGCGCGTGCTCGATGGCGCGGTTGCGGTGTTCGACGCCGTTGCGGGCGTACAGCCGCAGACGGAAACGGTTTGGCGGCAAGGCGACAAATATCACGTGCCGCGAATTTGTTTCATCAATAAGATGGACCGCGTGGGCGCGGACTTTTTTCGATCGTTTGACACGATTATCGACCGGTTGAAGTGCCGGCCGATAGCGATTCAGCTTCCGATCGGCGCCGAGGATCAGTTCAAAGGCGTGATCGATCTGGTGAAGATGAATGCGCGCATCTGGCACGATGAGACGCTCGGCGCGAAGTTCGATGACGTTGAAATTCCGGAAGAGTATGCGGCGCAGGCGAAAGAATATCACGACAGGCTGGTTGAAGCTGTTTCCGAATCCGACGATCATCTGTTCACCAAGTTCGTCGAAGGCGAAAAAATCACCGAAACGGACCTTCGCGACGGACTCCGGAAGGCGACCATTGCGCAGAAGCTTTTCCCGGTGATCTGCGGCAGTGCGTTTAAGAATAAGGGCGTGCAGAATCTTCTCGATGCGGTCGTTGATTATCTTCCCTCGCCGGTCGATGTTCCGCCGATTAAGGGAACCGAAGTCGATAACAAGGATGTCGTCGTGACGCGCAGCGCGAGCGATACCGAGCCGTTTTCGGCGCTGGTGTTCAAGATCATGACCGATCCATATGTGGGTCAGTTGGCCTTCATTCGCGTTTATTCGGGCAAGTTAAACGCGAGCGAATCGATTTTCAACGTTGCCAAGGGGCGCAGGGAGCGAATCGGGCGGTTGGTGAAGATGCACGCCAACAAGCGAGAGGACGTGACGGAAGTGCTTGCGGGCGATATCGCCGCGGCGGTGGGATTGAAAAACGTTTCGACCGGCGACACAATTTGCGACGAAAAGGCTCCGGTGATTCTGGAGTCGATCGATTTCCCGGCGCCTGTCATTCAGCTCGCAATCGAGCCGAAGACCAAGGACGATCAGCAGAAGCTGGGCATGGCTATTGCAAAGCTGGTGCAGGAAGATCCGACGCTCAAAGTCTCAACCGATCCCGATACCGGCCAGACGATTTTGGCGGGCATGGGCGAGCTGCATCTTGAGATCATCGTCGACCGCATGCAGCGGGAGTTCGGCGTGGGTGCGAACGTCGGCAAGCCGCAGGTGGCGTATCACGAAACGATTCGTCAATCGGCCGAGTACGATTACACGCATAAGAAGCAGACGGGCGGCAGCGGCCAGTATGCTCGGGTGAAGCTGCGGGCCGAGCCGTTGCCTCCGGGTGGCGGGTTCGAGTTCGTCAACGATATCACGGGCGGCTCGATTCCGAAGGAATTTATCCCCGCGGTCGAGAAGGGCGTTGTCGAAGCGCTCGAGCACGGAATTTTGGCGGGATATCCGATGTCGGATGTACGCGTGACAGTATTCGACGGAGCGTACCATGAGGTCGACTCTTCGGAAATGGCGTTCAAGATTTGCGCTTCGATTTGCTTGAAGGAAGCGGCGCGGAAGGCGAAGCCCGTGCTGCTCGAGCCGGTGATGCGGGTCGAGGTGGTGGTGCCGGATGAGTATATGGGACCGGTAAACGGCGATTTGATTTCGCGTAGAGGGCGCTTGGAAGGGACCGAAATTCTAGGGTCGACACAGATCATCAAGGCGATGGTTCCGCTGTCTATGATGTTTGGGTACGCGACTGAGCTCCGTAGCCGCACGCAGGGCCGCGGCGCGTTTACGATGCACTTCGGTCAATACGAGGAAGTGCCCAAGAGCACGTCGGACGAAATCATGAAGAGAAATACCGCCGCGTAAGCGGAAAGGAGAAGCAGGATATGGCGAAGGAAAAATTTGATCGGTCGAAGCCGCATGTGAATGTGGGGACGATCGGGCATATCGATCACGGGAAGACGACGTTGACGGCGGCGATTACTAAGACGCTGGCCAAGCACAATCCGAAGGTA
>Ga0187783_10002304_pt1 | contig 14182 bp, 12 predicted proteins | sample 1015_SJ02_MP02_2_FD_132471 | JGI IMG/M metagenome (GOLD analysis project Ga0187783, IMG submission 132471) | Tropical peat soil microbial communities from peatlands in Department of Meta, Colombia - 1015_SJ02_MP02_20_MG | ecosystem: Environmental > Terrestrial > Soil > Wetlands > Peat | place...
CCACTGGGGTTCCGGCGTCTCGTCGTCGTCGATCATCGCAATGAACTGCGCCGTACGCGAACCGAAGGCGAGCGCAGCATTCCTAACCTCGGAGAGTCCGGCTTTTGGAACGAGCGTATAGTGTAGTGGGAATTTGTAAGCTTCGCGGCGTGTCAGGACCGCGGTACGGGCGCCGCCTTCGGGGTCGTTGTCAAAGACTGCGACGCTGACAACGACGCCCGAGGGTAACGTCTGGCGGACCAGTTCATCTAAAAGAGACTTCAGACGGTCTACTCGGCGGTACGTTGGAATTGCGATGCAAACGAGCTTGCATTGGGCAATCGTCATGAAAGCGATGGATGCGCGGCTTCGACTGCCTCGACATGGTGTTGAACGTCGAGTGCCTGCCCCCGACCATTGACGTACGATCGATAGAACACGGGGATGAGCCTTAGAGGCTCCACCAGGTATCGGTACCAGAACCGTCTAGGGTTTCCGCACAGGCGATACGCCCATTCTATCCCCCACGTTCCCATCCACCTTGGAGCAGTGCCCGCGGAACCGGCCAGGTACTCTATTAGCGCGCCCACGGTGCAGATCGGGACGTCGGGTAAAGACTCTAGGTTGTCCGCAATCCAGCGCTCCTGCTTACCCATGCCCATACCGACTAAAATAATGTCGGGCTGGTACTCGGCGATTCGCTTCAGCAAAGAGGTGTTATCGTCGCTACCTTGAGTATGATCAAAATATCCGGAATGTCCCGCGATTTGAATTCCGGCTTCCCGCGCCTCAATGGAGTGCAGCCCACGCTGCAAAACACCGGGTTCCGCGCCGATATAGTACACGCGCCAGCTCCGCGCGTTGGCTTTGCGCATAAGGGGCCAAATAAAATCGAGACACGCCACGCGATGGCGGCGCTGAACGTCCAATCCCGCCAACCGGCATAGGAGAACGATCGGCATCCCATCTATATGCACGTAGGTGCGTTGCATCATGTGAAGCCGTCTAAAGACGCTATCATCTTGAGCGACGCTCAGAGCGTGCATGTTTAGCGATGCCAGCACGGACTTCCGCTTGCAGTCGACCTGGCGCTCCAAGAAGCAGATTAGCTGGTCCAAGGTCATCGGCGTTACCTTCGCGCCAAAGATAACGTATGAGCGCGGAGCGTCGCCGTTGCTACTGAGGCTTAACACACCGGTCGACCTTAAGTAACCGGTCCGGGCGTCATGACGCCTAGATGTCCTACCTGGCCGTTAAGAGAAGTATCAACTACCGTGCGAGCGGTGAAAGCTTTCATAGCCGACTTCGGGACGACAACGACCCCGAGAACGGGCGCGCCGCCTTCTTCAATGATCCGGACGAGCTGTTCGTCGCGAGCGGTTGGCCGGCGACCCTCTCGCAGCGAGACCAGCACTCGATCGGCGCACCTTGCGAGCAGCCCCGGCAAGCTGCTTCCGCCGAATTCGCCGCAGTCCACGATAACGTAGTCATAGTCGCGACGGCATTGCTCGACGACCGCTTTGACCTGCGGGAACGATAAGAGATTCGCATCCTTTTGGTCGGCGAGTATCAGTTCAGAGTAGCCCTGGTGCACGTTCTGCACCGTGTGTCCGCGAACGTCAATATGATCGGCCGTAACGTTACCAACGGCCTTGCCGTGCTTGAGCTGCGCGCGCCAGGGATTGGCGTCTAATACGATGCTACGATAGCCTGCGTTCGCGAAGGATTCCGCCAAGCCGAATGCGACCAGACTCTTGCCGTCGTTTTTCTCGGCCGAGGTTACGAGCACGACGGTAGATTGCGCAAGCCCTGACTCTAGATGCGAGCGAAGGGCGTTAATCCGATCCTTTATGAAAGTCAAGATTACCAAACCTCTTTTCTACGAAATGCGCAGCGAGGCAAGAACGGGACGCCCATATATCCGCTCGACCCGCTCGATCGTGTCCAATCGTTGATCGGCGGCATCGAGAATGAACGCACACAGAACGGCAAAGCCAAGGACCGCGACGAGGCCGAGGACCGCGCGCTCCGTAACGCCGCCGAGCCACGGAGCAACGGCCACCGCGCGATCTATCACGACGACGGATCCTAGCGATGCGGCCTCGGCTTCATTGGCGAGGGCCTGCCCCAGGCTGGTGGATAGGCTCTGATAGGTCGCTTGCGCCGCATCCCGCTCTGCACGCAGTACGTCGGCGGTAACGCCAGGTCGCGAAAGGCCCACGAGGCGAGCGTGTTCCGCCGCGATCTGCGTATCGAGTACGTCCACCTGAGCTCGGTCGTCGGCGACCTCGCTGGCCAACAATCGCTGCTTTGCCTGCCTTAACGAGTCGTTCTCGCGCGCGACTTGATCCGCTAGGCCGCGCAAGCCGGGGAAATTCTGCGTGTACTGCGACTTCTCGAGCGACAGCTTGGCCGCGTCCGCAGCGGCGGCATCCCGAATGGTGCGGTACTCGGGGTTCGCTTCAAGAGCTTTCAGCGGGATGATGCCGGGTACGTCTGACTGTTGCGCTCCGCCTTGCGCGTCGCTTTCAAGCGTCGCGTAAGCCTGATCGCGTTGACCCTCTAAGTCGTGAAGGTGGGCCGTAAGGGCGTCCAAGGAGAGATCGTTGCCCGTAAACGAGTGTCCTGCGACGGCAATTTGATAGCGGGAATCGATTTGTCGAATCTTCGCCTGTTCGTCGGCAAGCCGGGATCTAAGTTCTCCCGTTAGCGTGTCGTACTGTCGAGTTGAAAGGCTCCGATATGCATTGACTACCTCATCGGCAACGGCGTTGGGCACGGCAACGGCGAGGCCGGCGTTCTGCGAACGGAACGTGATCGGCATGACATTCGACTCGACGACCACTTGCGCGCGGATTTGCGATTTAAGCTTAGCAATGTCGTCGGTAAGACCAAGCCGGTCTTTGACGCGCTGCAAGACCAGCGTACTGGTAGCAAGCGTCGTAAGGTCTTTCGGTTTGACCAGGGGATCCCGTTCCATTTGCTCGTTTACGAGCAAAATGCGGGCCGTGCCGGAGTAGGTTGGTTTCAGAACGCGCAGCGCCGACGGCATCAGAAGCAACCCGATCGTGGATACTACGACGATCGCGATACGTCGCCTGACGATGGTCTCCCAGAATGATCGATAATCCATTATTTTCGTCCGATAGCGAGCTAGAAGTGAATCAGGTCCCAGGCGGCATATATCGCGGAAAACAACCCGCCTATGAAGCCTCCGACGTCGAGTTGCCGGCTCTCGGGAACGAACACGAGGTCGCCGCCGTGCAACGTGGGATTCTGCGAGAGATCGCCGTGATTGAGCGCCGTGATGTCGTAGGTCGCGCCGTGCCCGTTGCTCACGACTTCGACTTTTCGAATGTCGGCGTGTTTGATCGGACCGCCGGCTTCATAGAGCGCGCTGAGGAGCGTAAAATCGGTGCGCAGCTCGACTTCCCCCGGCTTCGCAACCATGCCGGATACTTGAATTCGTCGAGCCGTCGGAACCACTAGAACGTCTGCGTCTCTCGCCGGTTCGAAAAGCACTGAATCGCCGAGGGCGACCGTGCTGCGCTCGCCGGCGCGCAGAAGTTGAAACTGTGCGTCGGCCGCATCGGGTAATAGTCCACCCGTTTGCGCGATCGCGTCGGAGAGCGGCTCGTCGGTCGAAAGAAAGGCCGTTCCCGGATTCTTAACGTCACCCTGAACCTGTACGGAAACCGGCTTATTGACGAACACGATCGTGTCGCCGGGACTTAGTACGGGGCCCGAATTGCCGGCAGCGAGAAGGGCGCGAGTGTTGTACGTTCCGATGACCCTGCCGTCGCGCTCGACGGAGACCCTGGTCAAGTCAACGCGGGAATGCTGAATATCCATCCCATCGACTTGCGGCACGCTCGCGAGTGCGGCCGAAAGCGTTTCTCCGGGCTCAATTGCCACCATTCCGCCGGGCCCACCCGACACGAAGATAGACCGGCCCTCTGCTAAGAGTTGCACGTCAACGGCCGGATATCGAACGTATCGCTTCAGCGCGCTCTCTACGACCGTGCCAAGATCTTTTACGGTATAGCCGTTAACGTCGATAAGCCCCGCGAGCGGCAGGGAAATTCTACCGAGCGAATCGACGGTAACCTGTGTCGATAACTCGGGATGGTTGTAAACGTAGATGTTGAGCTTGTCGCCGGCATGGATCGCGGCCCATGCTGGGCACATACTCGACATTACGATTACAGCCAACCAGAATACCGCGCGAAAAAGCGAAGATTTCTGGGAGCTGATTCCCATGGGTCCCCCTTAGGTTTGAACCTACTTGAGGACGATACTATGGACCGTTGCCGGTTGCGAATACCGCGTTTATAGGATAAAAACGAATACATTAGCAGCGATATCGCGAGCGCATACCGCGAACTAGGTATATTTACTTAGGGGCGCCTGTTGCTACATTTGGGAGGGAAATACGATTATGCCGGCCGCCTCGTTACAGCGAAGCGGCCGTCGACATGGCGCTGTGGCAATGGGGGTAGTGCGCGCGATGCAGTTGGCGGTTCGAGTTCACGACGGGTCGCGCAAGGTGCCGATCGCGTGGATTTATGCCAAGCGATTGATCGACATCCTCCTGAGCTTGGCCCTTCTCGTGCTCTTGGCTCCGGTCATCGTCGCCGCGGCAATTGCGATCGTGGTCGTTACCGGCGGCGTGCCGTTCTTCGCCCAGGAACGAGTCGGGATGAACGGCCGACGCTTCAGAATGTACAAACTGCGAACGATGGTAAGCGGCGCGGATGCGATGCGTGACCGCGTGCGTCATTTGAACGAGGTCGACGGCCCCGTCTTCAAAATACGCAACGATCCGCGCCTGCATCCCCTTGGGGCAACTCTACGCTGCACATCGATCGACGAGCTCCCAAACCTCATCAACGTCGTGTTTGGCGACATGTCGCTAGTCGGACCGCGACCGGCCCTCCCTTCGGAGGTCGCGCAATACGACACGTGGGCACTGCGTCGCTTGACCGTTCCACAAGGCGTCACGTGCCTTTGGCAAATCAACGGCCGCAGCACGACGTCGTTCGATGAATGGATGGATCTCGACAATCGATACATCGACGAATGGACGCCTCTCGGCGACCTCGCGATCCTTGTCAAAACGATCCCCGCGGTGCTGCTAAGGAAAGGCGCGCACTAGAGTGCCGTCCTCACAATGGAGGTAATCCGGCCTCGTATTCAGGACGTCGTTAGCGCGGCGGAGGTACGCTCGATTCCCGAGCGTATCGCTTTGCACACGGCCGCTACGCCGAACCAGATCGCTTTGGTCGACGAAACCCGTCAACTGACGTACCGGCAGCTTGACCGCGAATCGAGCGCGCTCGCGGGACGGCTGCGAGAAATGGGCGCGCGCCGAGAGCAAACGGTCGGCCTTCTCATCCCTCGCTCGACGCAATTTGTCGTTGCAGCATTGGCAGCGCTAAAGAGCGGTGCTGCTTATGTGCCGCTTGACCCCGCTACCCCCGCCGATCGCATATCGTTCATGCTCGGCGACGCCGGCGTGATCGCGCTGCTTGCACGGTTGCCTCTTGCTAAAGACCTGCCGAAAGCCTCGTGGCCGGTAATTGCCGGCGACGACATCGGCGCGAAATACGGCGGACGTTTCGCCGGCTCAAAAACCGATTTGGACACGCTCGCCTGCATTATCTACACCTCAGGCTCCACCGGACAACCAAAAGGCGTAGAAATAACCCATGCAAATCTTTGTAACCTGATTGAATGGCATCAAGCCGCCTTTGCCGTGACCGCGAAGGACCGGGCGAGCCAGGTTGCCGGCCTCGGATTCGACGCCACGGGCTGGGAAATCTGGCCGTATCTCACGGCGGGTGCGAGCGTGCACATTGCCGATGAGGCGACTCGGCGTTCGCCGGAAATGCTTCGGGACTGGCTGGTCGCGCAACAGATAACGATCGGCTTCGTACCAACGATTTTGGCGGAACGACTCTTTCACGCGAATTGGCCGGCCGAAACCGCTCTTCGTGCGTTGCTGACCGGTGGCGATACCTTGGAGCGCAGGCCGCCCGCTGGGTTGCCGTTTGCCGTAATAAACAACTATGGCCCAACCGAATGCACCGTGGTTTCTACGTCAGGAACGGTAGGCGCGGAACCGGAGAGTCCGGACCGGCCATCCATCGGCCGGCCGATCACAAACGCAACGGCGCTGATTCTCGACGCTGGGTTACGGCCCGTAGCACCCGGCGAAGCCGGAGAGCTTTGCATTGGCGGCGCGCTGGTGGGGCGAGGATATCGCAACGCGCCCGAGCTCACCTCGAGCCGATTCCTCACGTACCTAGCTGCATCGGGAGAGCCTCTGCGGATTTATCGAACCGGCGACCGCGTGCGATCGCTCGAAAATGGGGAGCTCGAATTTCTTGGCCGCTTCGACGATCAAGTTAAGATTCGTGGATACCGCATCGAGCTCGGTGAGATCGTCGCTTGCCTGAATCGACATCCCGGAATCGAAGCCAGCGCCGTTCTGGTTAGCGACGTTGCTGCCGGAGGCCCCGCCCTCGTCGCATACGTCGTTGCCGCGGCGGATGCCAACCCTGCGGAATCCGAGCTGCGCGAATTTCTCGCCGCACACTTGCCGGACTATATGCTCCCCGCGTTCTTCGTTTCGATTAACGCTCTGCCGGTGATGCTCAATGGAAAACTTGACAAGTCGGCCTTTCCAGCGCCGTGCGCCGATAATCTGTTGCCAAAAGCGGCTACGTTGTCCGGTCCCTCGAGGCAATGCGATGCCTTGGAGAAGCAAATTTCCGAATTGGTTGCTTCGTTACTGCGCCGACCCTCGATCGGGCCCGACGAGAACTTTTTCATGGCCGGTGGCCACTCGATGCTCGGCGTGCAGCTTGTTGCGCGCATTCGCGACCGGTTTGGCGTGAAGCTGACCCTTCGGCAATTATTCAAGGCGCCGACCATCGCGGCTCTATCGGCCAAGGTTGCGGGTTTAACCGACTCTACGAAAGAGGCGCGAACCTGATCGAGGCAGCCACGCAAGCTCCGCTAAGTCTCTACCACCTTCTGGATCCGGACGTCTTGGCGAATCCGTATCCGCTCTATCGCCGCTTACGGGATGAGGCCCCGGTCCACTGGGATCCGTACCTTCATGCGTGGGTGGTGACGAGATACGCGGATGTAATCAGAGTTCTCACGGACTTTTCGGCAAATCGCGCGCCCTCGCCCGAGTTCTTTGAGTCGCTCGGTGCGCCGGAGGTGGGCCCCGTCGCTAAGGTGATGGTCAAGCAAATGCTTTTCATGGATGCTCCGGCGCATACCCGCTTGCGTAAGCTTGCGGCTCCGGCATTTATGCCGGCGCGCGTGCGTTTGCTGCACGACCACATCCAGGAGATCGCGACCAAGCTCGTCGACGACGTTATTGCACGTGGCAGCGGGCAAATGGACCTGTTAGCCGATTTCGCCGAGCCGCTGCCGGCCATCGTAACGGCGGAGATGTTCGGAATTCCGGTTGAAGATCACGTAAAGCTAAAAGAGTGGTCGGCAACGTTTGCGGGGATGCTGGGAAACTTTCAGCACAACCCGGACCGGATCGGCGACGTCTTGGATGCCGCCGAGAACCTGACGGCGTATTTCCAAAATGCCGTTCTTAGTCAAAGAAAAACGCCGCGGCCGGGGCTAGTCCAGTCTCTCATGACCAGTGAGGTAAATGGCGATCGACTGACGGACGAAGAGCTCGTCGCAAACTGCATCGTCACGATGGTCGGCGGCCAAGAAACGACCACGAATCTAATCGCTAACGGCATGTTGACGCTGCTGCGCAATTCCGAACATTTGGCGCGACTACGCGGCGATCCTCAGATCATGCCGGCGGCGGTTGAAGAGCTGCTTCGTTACGAAAGTCCCAGCCAGCAGACTGCGCGGTTGGCGCCCGACGACGTCGTGCTGGGCGGTAAGCAAATCCGCAAGCGGGACGCGGTTATTGCGGTGATGGCGGCAGGAAATCGTGATCCCGAGCGATTCCCCGACCCGGACCGCCTCGACTTCGACCGAGATGACAATCGGCATCTGTCATTTGGATGGGCCGCCCATTTCTGTTTCGGAGCGCCGTTGGCGCGTATCGAAGCTCAGGTTGCTTTCAGAACCCTGTTAGCGCGGTTCCCCGTGCTCGAGCTCACTGCAGAGAAACTGGTATGGCGTGAGAACCTTGGTTTGCGCGGCCTGAAGTCGCTACCGCTGTTATACAAAGCGAACGCCTGATGATCGCCGCTCCAGCAACCGAGGCTATCGAGCCGGCACGCCTCCGAGCCCCCGAGCTTCGTCCGATGCGCTTCGACGACTACGAGAACATTCGCGCAATGCTTCTCGAGCATGCCATGGAGGTGCCATCGTTCGAGGACTGGCGCCATCGCTGGGTCGACAATCCGCTTTGGAAAAGGCTCGGGAGTGCCTCGCCGATCGGTTGGGTCTTAGAAACCGCGGCGGGCGAAATCGTCGGTTCCATGGAGACGATCCCGACACTCTACACGTTTCGCGGCAGCGATCTCGTCGCAGGCGCAAGCGGCGCTTGGTGCGTCAAAAGTGCATATCGCGGATACGCGCTCCAACTGCCGGACGAGTATTTCAGCCAATCCGCCGATTTGTTTATTAGTACCACCGTCAGCCCGGCGGCCGCCGCCACGCTGAGCCAGTTCTATGGTCCGATTCCGCTCGGCCGATGGGATACCGTTTCCTATTTCATAACGGAACACGTCCTGTTCGCCAAGCGAGCGCTCCAAAAATACCACGTGCCGCTCGCGCCATGGCTGGCCTATCCAACGGGTTGGATGATGCACCTAAGGGACGGACTATCCGGCGAACCGCTCCCGTTGCCTGCGCGCTCCATCGTGGTCGCAGCTACGGATCGGTTCGACGCCCGCTTCGACACGTTTTGGGACGAACTGGTTCGAGAGAATCCGGACAAACTATTGGCGGAGCGCAGCCTGCGCGTGCTGCAGTGGCATTTTGATGCGGCCCTGCGCGGAAATCGATTGTGGATCTTCACGGCATCGAAGAACGGCAGGATGCGCGGTTATTGCGTTCTGCGGCTGGAATCATGGACCGGCGGTCGAAAAGTTGTTTTAATCGACTATCAGAGCCTCGACCGCGAGCTCGATCTATTACCCGGTTTTCTTTGCGCGGCGTTGAAACGCTCGGCTGCCGAGGGGTTCTACGCCCTACAAAACGTTGGCGTTGACGTGCCAAAAATGAGCGTCTTTGACGAGCATGCTCCCTATCGCAGAAAGCTAGCCAACTCGGTATTCTATTACCGCGTTGCGGACGCCGCGCTCCAGGCCGAGCTTCGTCAACCGCGGTTTTGGGATCCGTCTCTTTTCGATGGCGACGCCGCGCTATGAATGTCTCCGCCGAGGCTGGTTTAGTCGCTCCCCCGAAACTTCGGCCGGCCCGCCTCGAAGATTATCCAGCTATCGTGCGCCTGGGATTGATCCATTCGCTCGTCGTTCCATCGTACGAGGATTGGAGCACGCTGTGGCTGGACAACCCGCTGCGAGCTCGACGTGGTCAAGATTTTCCGATCGGCTGGGTGCTGGTGCTCCCGGACGGCGAGATGGTTGGCACGATGGGCACCGTTCACGCGCGTTATACGTTCCGAGGAAGCAGCCTCATTTCAGCCGTTTGCTGTGCCTGGTTCGTCACCGAACCGTATCGCGGATTCGCTCTGCAGCTCATGGACGAGTATCTGAATCAGCCGGGCGTCGACCTCCTCATCAACAACGCCGTCAGCGCCGCGGGGATTGGAATTTTTGAGCAATTCTGCGAACGCATCCCACTGGGGGAATGGGACAGCGCCTCATATTGGGAGACCGCAAGCCCCTACAAAGCACTTCCGAAGGTGCCTGGTTCGTTCACGATCGACGGCACGGATCGATTCGATGCCAGTTTTGACGTGTTCTGGCACGAGCTCGTGCGACAGAACCCCGAGAAGTTGATTGCGGAGCGGACTTCCGAGGCACTCTCCTGGCATTTTGCCGCACTAATGCGCAGGGGAAGAGTCTGGATATTCACGGCATCGCGAAGGGGCAGGCTGTTGGCCTATTGCACCCTGACGCGTCAGGACCATTGCTTCAGGTTGCCGGCTCTTCCTCACGGCGACGCGCGAGGCCCTCGGGGTATGCGCCTCGTCGACTACCAAAGCATTGAGCCCGAAGTCGATTTCTTACCAGCCTTTCTTCAGGCGGCGCTACAGCGCTGTGCCGCGGAGAACCTACATATCCTGGAGAATCTGGGGCGTGGAATCCCCAAGATGCGCGTCGTCGACGAGTGGGCGCCGCATCGTAAAAAGCTCGAGAACTGGAAGTTCTTTTACCGCGCAGCGGATCCGGCGCTAGGCGCCGCCTTAAGTCAACCCAGATCTTGGGATCCCTCAGCTTACGATGGCGACGGCAGTTTCGAATAGCTTGCTGACGTGGGACGCGCTGCTCACGGCCGCGCATGCTTGGCAATTTCGCCCGGACGAGCTGCGCGTGCCGGCCGTGCGGGATCGGTGGTTATCCCGGCTGTCTGTGGACGAACGCACGCGATACCAGCGATTTCCAAGCGGGAAGGTGCAAGAGGGTTATCTCGCCGCGCGGGTTTTATGCCGCGCGACGCTTTCACGATATACCGGCGTTGATCCATCCCGATGGCGATTTGGGGAGGACGTATACGGGAAGCCGGCGGTTCTTGAACCGGATAATTTCAAGTCAATTCGCTTCAACCTAACGCACACCGACGATTTGACGATCTGCATCGTCACCCGTGCGGGCGAGGTCGGCGTGGACGCCGAGGAAACGTCGCAAACCGTAGACGTCTCGACCATGGCGCGGCATTTCTTTTCCCGCGGTGAACAAGCGCGGCTCGCAAGTTTGCCCTCGCGCGAACGAGGTGAGCGATTCTTTGAGCAGTGGGTATTGAAAGAGGCTTGCGTCAAAGCGCTCGGAAGGGGCCTTGCGTACGCACCCGAGCGCTTGACGGTCGAGCAAAACGATAGCGGCGAGCCAGTCGCGAATGGAAGGTTCCAATCCTCCCTGCACAGGCCGAGTTCGAACCACGTGGCTGCCGCGGCCGTTCTTCGCAGGCGTCGCGCCGCTCCCGTTTCGATTTATTGGTGGACGGTGTCGGCCGAATCTTTCGAAACTTATCGTTGAAGCGCAGCGCGATACCAGACGTACGGACTCGGTGAGGCGGCCCTAAAAGCCTCAGCTAGGTTCGACCGGGATGAATCCGGAGGACTGTCCGCAAAAATTCGGTTCACCAGGAACGGCGCGTCGCGGTGCAGGCCGCCGGAATCGAAGAACAGCTGAATGAACGGATGTCGATCGCGGATGCTTGCCAGAATCCCCCGGTCGATGGCCAGACCTTCATATGGAAATGCGAACGGGACGTGGGTTTGGCCGGTGAGGTCGCGAATCGCCTGAGCCGAGCATACAATTTCGCGAGTGATGCTCTCCCGGGATCCGCCGACCAGCGATCGATGGTTAGTCCCGTGCGCGCCAATGGTAAACCCTTCGGTGGCCATCTGCCTGACTTGCGAACTGCTCACGAACAAACGGCGGCTCGCCCGATAAGCGGCGACATTAACCCTCAGCAGCTTGCAAGCGCGTTCTATGCCGATCGCGTCATCGTTCTGCAGACCCAAGACCCAAAGTAACAGTGTCCGCTTATCGGGATGCAAAGGCTTTGAAATCCGGGCAGCCCGGAATCGCGCCGCCGTCGCGCCACGCGGAAGGCCTCTGTCCTGACGAGCAACGCTACCCGCGGCTTGGAGTCTCTCGGCGATCTCTGCCGCGCGATCGTCCGACATGCGCTCTATCTCGGTCAAGCAGAGCGAGAGCTTCGTCTCGTGAAAGGTCTCGGAATCGTCAATAAAGCCCGTCGTCAGGAAGAATACCGCGGGGACGCGGTGCCGCAATAGAATCGGCCGAATGACGTCGTAACATTCCACCAGCCCATCGTCGAAGGTCAGCAGAACGCTGTTTGCAGGCAGACGCGAATGCTCGAGCCGGTGCTTGGCTACGTCCGCGTATCCGACGGCCCGATCGCGAACGCTCGCGACGTCTCTTTCGAACTCGGCGCGGTTTTTGTAGCTGTACAAGCGGATATGCGCGAGGTCTTCATCGCTCACGACGTGATAGCACAATGTTACGAGGTCTTTTGGAAAAGCTCCCATCCGTACGATGATGGATTCCAGCGCAGCCGGCAGTGGTTCCTGCGCGGAGGGCTCGAGCGCCCATACCGCATTAGCGGTATATTTTCTCCGTTCGCCCGATGCTATAAGGAAGAAAAAAATAAGTGCCGAAACTGTTTCACGTAAGTTCCCCTATGTTATCGATGGATGGATGCACGGAGCGCGCGAAGTGACCCTTTCTACCGCGCAGCGTCATAATTTGGAGGTCCTGCCGGCAGCGCCCGCTCTGAGCGGGAGCGCCTGCAAAACTGATTCGCGTCGTGGCGCGCGCTTTTCGCTCGCCGGTTCCACGCTCTTCGTGATGGGTGCGTCGCTTGGCGCCGCGCTACTGGGCTTTCTTCGCGAGGCAGTCAACGCTAAGTACTACGGCACCCAGTGGCAGATGGACACGTTTCTAGCCGCATCGGTGATCCCAACGATTCTCTTCGGCGTCTTCAATGGAGCTTTGGTCGGTGCGCTCGTGCCCACGTTCTCCGAGTACGTCGCCGACCAGCGATCCGACGAGGCCTGGCGCTTGGCTAGTACGATCGCGAATCTGCTCGGCCTGATCATGTTGGCGTGTGCCATCCTCGGCTACGTGCTCGCTCCGTGGTACGTTCCGCTCGTCGCCCACGGCTTTCCCAAGCCTCAGATGGACGTAGCGATCCGCATGACGCGCCTTCTTATGCCAAGCATCGTCGCGGTTGCGCTGGCGGGCGTCCTGTCAGGGATCCTGAATGCTTTTCGTCGCTTCCGCGCTGCCGCCATCGTGGGCATCGTGCTCAATATCGTCACGATCGCGACCGTCATCGTGCTGAATCATCGGTTTGGCATCTATGCCTTAGTCTATGGGACGGCGCTAGGATTGGTCGCGCAGCTCGTTGTCCAAATCCCCTCGTTTCTTTCGCTTGGCGGTTACCGGCCGGTCATCGACTTACGTCACCCCGGCTTGAAGAAGATGCTGTCGTTGCTCGGACCAATCGCGGTCGGGTCCGCGGCGGAACAGGCGGCGCTTTTCTTCAACCGTTTCTTCGCCTCCACGTTACCGGTCGGCTACCTAGCCGGGATGAACTACGCTAGCAAATTGGCGAACTTTCCGCAGCAGATCTTCGCAGTCGCCATCGCGACGGTGATATATCCGCTACTGGCGATGCACTTCGCCCAGGAGAATCGCGAAGCGGTTGCGCGAAGCGCGATTACCGGACTGCGACTGGTGAATTTCATTACGATCCCATCGGTCTGCGCGCTGATCGTGCTCGCGCATCCGATCGTACAAACGCTGTTCCAGCGTGGGTCGTTCGGCGTGAGCTCGGTGGACCTTACCGCCGGCCTGCTTCCTTACGCCGCCGCCGCGTTGCCTGCGATCGGTGCCGGCATCGTGCTCACTCGCTGCCTCTTCGCTTGCCGCCAGACGGCCTGGCCCGTCGGCATCACCGTCTGCACCGTGGTACTCAACGTTATGCTCTCCATTATCTGGCTGCCCGCGCAGGGCGCTCGAGGGCTGCTGCTCGCGAACGCCGTCAGCCAGACGCTGCAGATGATTGCACTGCTGTTACTCGTAGCTCGACTCATCTCCGACGTCGATTGGAAAGAATTGCTCGGCTCCGTGCTCAAGATCGCCGCCAGCGCTCTCGTAATGGTCGGCGCGCTTCAGGGGCTTTCCTGGCTAGGGGTAGCGGCGCAAACCACGCTCGCCGCTCGCGCCGGCTTTCTCTTCGCTGAAGTCGCCGTCGGCGCGCTAGTTTTTCTCGCGGTCTCACGAGCGCTCGCAGTTGACGAGTTATCTCTCGCTTGGGATGCGATTCTAGCGCGCTTCGAGCGAAACGTGCTACCCCCGCCCGAGGCGGGTGAAGCGCCCCTAGCCTAAGCTTCGTTAGGCGTTTCTACCTTGCCGGTTCCGGCGCTCGTTTTGCGGTGATCGTGAGGCCGGAGCTTCCGGTCGTAAACGGGGATCTCTTGAATCCGGCGGGCGTGTCGTCAACGTAGTAGACCGCGCCGTAAAGACCGTTGTTCGTTCGTGCGCCC
>Ga0187783_10002305_pt1 | contig 14174 bp, 9 predicted proteins | sample 1015_SJ02_MP02_2_FD_132471 | JGI IMG/M metagenome (GOLD analysis project Ga0187783, IMG submission 132471) | Tropical peat soil microbial communities from peatlands in Department of Meta, Colombia - 1015_SJ02_MP02_20_MG | ecosystem: Environmental > Terrestrial > Soil > Wetlands > Peat | place...
ACTTCTCGCGCAAACAGGGTCGCTGGATGAAGGCTGGCTCCATGGGTCGGGCCGCGGCATTCAGCTTCTATCCAGGAAAGAATCTGGGAGCGTGCGGAGAGGCCGGCGGCGTAACCACGAACGATGCTGGTCTGGCGAGCAAGATCAGGATGCTGCGCGATCACGGCCAAGCCAAGAAGTACTACCACGACGTCGAGGGTTATAACGGACGTCTTGATGCGATTCAGGCGGGACTCCTGCACGTGAAGTTATCGCATCTCGCCAAGTGGAATAGCCAGCGTCGCGAGCGCGCCGCCGAATATGACCGTCTGCTCAAGAGTGCGGATTGCGGCGTGAGCCCCCCGTACGAGCCCTCCTGGTCGAAGGCTGTCTATCACTTGTACGTGGTTCGCACTGACAAGCGCGAAGGTCTCATGAATCACCTGAAGAACGCAGGCATCGGGACCGGAATTCACTATCCCATTCCGCTGCACCTCCAGAAAGCCTACGCAGCACTGAACTACCGAGGCGGAGATTTTCCAGCCGCAGAAAAGATTTCCGCCGAAATCGTCTCTCTGCCCATGTTCCCGCAACTCACCTCCGAGCAGCAACGCACTGTGGTGGCCGAGATAGCAAGTTGGGTTGCTCCTGCGGCTCGTGAGGAGGCAACTCTGGCCCCGGGAAATCGCCCAGCCTAAGATCTTTCCGCGTTTGTTTTCATCAAATCTAACAAGTTAGGACCGAACATGAAGCTCTCCGTTGTTGGTGCCGGTTATGTAGGCCTCACAACCGCTGCTTGTTTAGCGCAGGTCGGGCACGACGTTTTCTGCAGTGAAAGCGACCCGGCCAAGCTTGAGAAGTTACAGAATGGTGTGATGCCGCTCTTCGAGCCGCACTTGGAACAGGTGATCGGCGCTGCTCGCCAAGCTGGACGCCTGTGCTTCGGGTCCACCGAAGAGGCGATCGTGCGGGGAGACGCCATTTTCATTTGCGTTGGAACGCCCCCCTTGGCGAATGGTGACGCTGACTTGTCGGCCATCGAGGGTGTGGCTCGCGCCATCGCAAAACGCGCGACTGGCTACAAACTGGTGATCGAAAAGAGCACCGTTCCAGTTCAGACTGGTGCCCAACTGCGTAAACATCTCTCAATTCACAGCACCAACGGGCTGAAGTATGACGTGGGGTCAAATCCGGAATTCCTGCGGGAAGGCTCTTCGGTCGAGGACTTTCTTCACCCCGACAGAATTGTGATTGGAGTCGATTCGACGCGAGCCGAATCCCTCCTGCGTCAGATCTACGAACCGATCATCAAGCGGCGCTTCGCCTGCCCAATCCACGCGGAGTGTCCGGTGCGCAGAGAGCCCGTCTTTCTGGCCACCGACACCAACTCCGCGGAACTGATCAAGCACGCTTCCAATTCGTTCCTGGCGATGAAGATATCGTTCATCAACATGGTGGCCAATTTGTGCGAACTAGTCGGGGCCGATGTCACCGAGGTTGCCAAAGGGATAGGCTTAGATCCGCGAATCGGGCCGGCCTTCTTGAATCCTGGAATCGGGTTTGGAGGTTTTTGTTTCCCGAAAGACGTGCAAGCTTTCATCCGAATCGCAGAAAAATCTGGATGTGACTTCTCGTTGCTAGGGGAAGTAGAAAAGATTAACCAACGTCGGGTCAAGCATGTCGTGGAGAAGATTCGTGAGGAACTATGGGTAATGCGCGGTAAGAAGCTGGCGGTCTGGGGCCTCGCCTTCAAGCCGAATACGGATGATGTCCGTTTTGCACCGTCGCTTGAGCTGATGAGAGTCCTGATTGGTGAAGGAGCGATTGTCAGTGCTTACGACCCAAAGGCAATGGAAAAAGCAAAGGCAGCGCTTCCTGACGTTAATTATTGCCCCGACCCTTACGAAGCCGCCCAGGCCGCTGAGGCTGTGTTGATCGTCACGGAATGGGATGAGTTTCGCCAGATAGACTGGGATCGGCTCACCGCGGCAGTCGAGCACCCACTCATCATGGATTGCAGAAACATGCTGGATGCGTCCGAGGCGGCCAGTCACGGATTTCATTACTTTAGCGTCGGTAGGCCTCCCGTGCGACCGGTAGCAACGAGTTCTATCACGGATGGCGTCTCCTCGCTCGTGGATGCAGAGAGCCGGCGGGACAATTTCTAGCCAGTTAGAAGATGTCAACCAATGCTAGTGCACAGTGAAAGTAGTTTTGATTGCGGAACGCGATCTCAGCTCGCAAGAACAGCCGCGTTGAGCTGAGTCTTGCGGAAACTCAGCTTCGATGGCGCGGCCAGGTCAAGTTGAGTCCGGTAACGCGCTCGTAATAACATTTCTGAGGTAAATCAGTGAGCAATCAGCGACTGCCCTATGTTCTTATTACCCCGGCCCGAAACGAGGAAGCCTACATTGAAAAGACAATTCAATCATTGATTAAGCAAACAGTTTTGCCCTCCAAGTGGGTGATCGTGAATGATGGATCAACCGACGCCACGTCAAGCATCGTGCGCTCCTACCTTGCAGACCATCCCTGGATGGAATTGGTAGATCTTCCGGTGCGCAAGGATCGAAACTTCGCGGCCAAGGTTTACGCTTTTAACGAGGGGCTCCGGCGTGTTCAAGATCTTGAGTTCGAACTGGTGGGCAACTTAGACGCTGATATTTCGTTCGGTTCGGACCACTTTGAATTTCTAATAAGCAAATTTATGGAGAATCCAGCGCTAGGCGTTGCCGGAACCGCCTATACTCAGGAAGGGAGCTGGGACTCCACCAGGGATAGTTTTGAGGGCGAAGCCTCTGTGCATGGCGCATGTCAGCTTTTTCGATACCGATGCTTTCTCGATATCGGAGGTTATTGTGCAAACCGAAGTGGCGGAATTGACTGGATTGCGGTCACGACCGCCCGCATGAAGGGTTGGGTGACACGCAACTACCCTGACAGGCGTTATCACAACTACAGAATAATGGGGACTGCTGAGAGGGGACCTGTGGGTGCGGCGTTCGATTACGGGAGAAAGGATTACTTTCTGGGGGGATCACCAGTGTGGCAAGTGTTTCGCGTCGCATATCGAATGACGAAAAAGCCGATTTTATTGGGGGGAGTTGCCCTGCTGCTTGGCTATTGTGTGGCCGCCGTGCGCCGCGTCGAGCGGCCGGTATCTCGCGAACTAGTGCAATTTCACAGGCGCGAACAAATGAAAAAGCTTCGAGCGATTCTTTGCTCTCTGATCACGCTGAAAAAGGTTCAGACGTATATGCCTGCGGAGCCGGTAGAATAGCAACGTAGCCTTATTCCCATTTAGTTCGGGTTGGTAAGAAAATCCAAAGCAGCAAGGACGGTGAACATGAAAGCAACCGTTGACGACGTTCGCGAATTTTGGAATTCGAACCCGTGCCAGTCGACTTTGTCTAGCTCAGACGATAGGCTGCGATACTTCCAGGAGATTTCGAATAAACGATACGGGGGACGGGAATGGCATATACCTATAGTCGCCCATTTCCCGGCCTTCCGCGGAAAGGACGTGCTTGAAATCGGGTGCGGAATAGCTACCGATGGCCTGGAGTTTGCAAAGAATGGGGCAAATTGCGTAGGAGTTGACCTCACCCCCCATTCGATAGAGCTCGCAAGGGAGCGTTTCACCATCTTCGGCGTACCAGGCCGGTTTGAAGTGGCAAATGCCGCAGAAGGACTGCCGTTCCCCGATTCTAGTTTTGACCACGTCTACAGCTTTGGTGTCATCCATCATTCGCCTGATCCTCAGAAGATCGCCGGTGAGATTCATCGTGTTCTCAGGAAACACGGCACTTTTACGGTGATGTTATACAACAAAAGCTCGATCAACTATTACGTAGAGATAATGTTCCTAAGGAAATTGTTTCGATGGTGTTTGTTCCCCAGCTTCATGCCCAAGCTAATTGCAGCCACGACTGGGTTTGATCGCATTAGATTGGAGGGACATCGACAGCTTGTGATCGGGAAGAAGAGGATTTCCAAAGAAGAATGGATTAGCAGGAACACAGACGGACCGTTTTGTCCTTTCGCGGAGGTTTACGATAAACGGCAGGCCAGCGACCTCTTCAGAGATTTTGGAAATGTGAAACAGGAGGTATGGGAGTTTAACGTGGAACATTGGTCGTTTGTAGGTAAAGCTATTCCAACATCGATCGCTCAGCGGATGGGGCGGCATTGGGGCTGGCATCGGATGATTTATGGGGAAAAGTCATCAGCCGCATAAGTGGCAAGTTCGTTATAACGTCAACCAGCGAAATATAGGTTATGAACAAAGTCGTGAATGTCGAGAAGGTACAGACGGCAGTTCTCCAGTTTGTAGCTTGGCTCGATCGCTACGGGGAGACTTCGTACGACTTTCAGAGTTTCTTCTCCAGTGATCTGGGTCGTCGTGCAAAGGCACTCTACTATACCAAGCCGGTGCTCGGGAAGATTGCGGTGTCACCGATGATATTCTGCGAGGCGTTTGTACCGTCAGCCCGCAGATTCTTCTGGAAACCGCAGAGATTCCCCATAGCCGACGCGCATTATGCCATGGGCTTTGCGTTTCTCTCGCAAGCGCTCAAGGAGGACGTGTACTATCGGCGGGCGGTCCATTTTCTTGAAGTTCTCAAGCAGACCAGGTGTGACGCTTATGACCACTACTGTTGGGGTTACCCATTCAACTGGGAAACGAAACGCGGCATGATCCCGGCGGGAGTTCCTCTTATAACGACGGTACCATACGTCTACGAGGCCTTTCGGGAGGTTTACCTGATCGATGGGAGACAAGAGTGGCGGGAGATCATGCAGTCGATCGCCCAACACGGAGTTCAGGACTATCATGATTTCGAGACCTCGGAGAACGCTTCTGGTTGTTCCTATAACCCCGGGCCGAGAGAATTTAGCGGGGTCGTAAACGCCAGCGCTTACCGCGCATTTCTTCTGATGCGGGCAGCCGTGGACTTTTCCGAGGAACATTATCGAAGGATCGCGGAAAGAAATCTAAACTTCGTTCTCCAGTCTCAACGTGCCGACGGCTCCTGGTACTATGCCGTGGATGGCAAAGGAGACTTTATCGACCACTTTCATACCTGCTTTGTGCTCAAAGCGCTGGTCAAGATAGAGACGCTCACAGGCAACCGGGAGTGTACCCGGGCTATTGAGCGCGGGGTGGATTATTATGTGAGAAACTTATTCGACGAACAAGGGCTGCCCAAGCCCTTCTCCCGTAGACCACGGATGACCATCTATCGGCGCGAGCTCTACGACTATGCAGAGTGCATCAATCTAGCTGTTTTGCTCGAAGGCCGTTTCCCACCATTAGACGAACTTTTGGTCGGTGTAATCAATTTGGACGGGTGGCAAAAGTCTGACGGGTCTTTCCGCAGTCGTCAGCTTCTTCTCGGTTGGGACAATACTCCCATGCATCGTTGGGCCCAGGCACAGCTGTTTAGGAGTCTTGCCTTGTTTCTCTACCGAACCACTCATCGTAGTCAGCCTGACTTGCTGCAGGACAGTTACGCGAAACTTCCCCAGTAGATTAGACTCCAAAAGCGCACCAGCGTATTGTCGGTCTGATCGGGAACTTGCTACACGGGAACATTTTCAGCCAACTGAACAATTGATCTGAGTCAAAACGGTCACGGAGAGGTCGCCGTTGGTAAGGCAGCAGTCAGCTTGCTGGCTGTGATGGATCAAACCATCCGAGGGTTCGAATCCCTTCCCTCTCCGCCACTTCCTTTCGGTTTTCCTCATTGGAATTCATGCTGGTCCTGACCTTTGGGGCATTGGAACCAGAGGAAACCGGGGATGACTTGTACGTTTCCGCTTTCGACACGGAGGATTCGAAGCTATGAGGTCGGAGTTACACGTTTGTGGAAGGGATATTAACATTAGCGGACGACTCCTCCGGATAGCTACGATTGAAGGAGATAATTTCCTCTTCTTGAACGACCCTCGGCCCATTATCGAGGGCTTGCAGAATTCGGGAACGCGGATCGACCTTTTCACTTTCATGCAGCGTCTGCCTGAGACAACCCCCAAGTATGACTATCCCATGGAATGGGACAACTTTGCCGTGCTCCCCATCACCACATTTGATCACTGGTGGATGAAGGTACTCGGATTTAAGGGGCGCAATAAAGGCAAGCAAGCGGAGAAAAAGGGCGTCAAGGTGCGTGAGATCAACTTTGATGATGCACTCATACATGGAATTTGGAAGATCTACAATGAGTGCCCGATTCGCCAAGGAAAGCGTTTCCCTCACTATGGAATGACTCTGGAAAGCATACGCCCGTACGCGGGAACGTTTCTCGAGAGCAGCATTTTCATTGGAGCATTTTTCGAAGAACAGCTGATCGGATTTGCTAAATTGACCGTCGATGAAACCCGGACCCAGGCGGGACTGATGCACATCGTTTCGATGATCCAGCACCGAGATAAGGCTCCCACCAATGCTATCATCGCCCAGGCTGTAAAATCTTGCGCCGAACGGCACATCCCATATCTTGTTTATTCCAATTTTGCCTATGGAAACAAGCAACGCGATAGCCTCAGTGATTTTAAAGAGCGCAATGGATTCCGGCGTGTTGATATACCTCGCTATTATGTCCCAATGACGCGGTTCGGCGACCTTGCGTTTCGCATGCGTATGCACCACAAGCTCATCGAACGTCTCCCTGAGCCGCTCATCGAAAAACTCAGGAGTTACCGAGCCGCTTGGTATAACAAATTGCAGTTGTCACAGGACGAGTGTTAGGAAAATGGCAGGAATCGTCGGCCTCATAACCAAGCAACCTCGCTCCAGCGCGGAGCCACAATTGCGCGCCATGCTAAAGGCTATTTGTCACGAGGCTTTTTACAGCACCGGGACTTGGGTGGATGAGCAGCTGGGGGTATACGTGGGTTGGACGGCCTTGAAAGGTTCCTTCTCTGACGGAATGCCAGTCTGCAACGAGAAGGAAGATGTTCATTTGATATTCTCCGGCGAAGAATATTCCGATCCTCACACCACGAATCAGCTACGAAATCGGGGACACTTTGTCGGTACCACCGAGGCCGCGCATTTAGTTCACTTGTATGAAGAAGACCCAAGTTTTGTCGAAAAGCTTAATGGGGTCTTCCATGGACTGATGATCGACAATGCGCGCAGTTTGGTCATGCTCTTCAACGATCGCTATGGCATGCACCGGATCTACTATCACGAGTCAGGAGATGGCTTCTATCTCGCGGCTGAGGCCAAGGCCATTTTGGCCGTCCGCCCCGAACTTCGTGTAGGCGACGATCGATCTCTGGGTGAGTTTGTTGCCTGCAGTTGTGTGCTGGAAAACCGAACTATTTTCAAAGACATTCATGTCCTGCCCGCCGCTTCCGCGTGGGTGTTCCGGAATGCCAAACTCGACCGCAAGAGCACATACTTTGAGCCACGGTCATGGGAGGAACAGACTTCGCTTACCCCAGAGGCCTACTATCAGGAGCTACGCTCGACCCTGTCGACCAACCTTCCCAGGTACTTCACCGGTCGACAGCAGATGGGAATGGCTATAACGGGTGGTTTGGACACACGGGTTATCTTGGCATGCTGTCCGCCGGCTCCAGGGTCGCTGCCTGGCTACACCTTCGGCAGCAAGTTTCGTGATTCCCAAGACGTGCGCATTGGGCGGCAAATCGCTAGCCTTTGTCAGCAACCCCATCAGGTGATTCAAGTCGGCGATGAGTTCCTGACTGCCTTCCCGAGCTACGCTGAGCGGAGTATCTACTTAACGGAGGGCACAGTTGATGTTTATCGGGCGTCCGACCTTTACATTAGTAAGAAGGTTCGACAAATCACTCCGGCGAAAATTGTGGGAACCTACAGCAGCGAGATCCTGCGACGGGCTGTCATGTTCAAGCCCTTTGAACCCGTGGCAGGCCTCTTCTGTCCGGACTTCCGGTCGTATATTCACGCTGCCGGAACAACGTATGCGGCTTCGCGAAAGCAGCATCCTGTGACTTTCGCTGCCTTTCGGCAGTCCCCCTGGTACCACCATGGAATCCTTGCACTTGAACAAAGCCAGTTAACAGTCCGCTCGCCATTTTTGGACAACGACTTCGTACGAACTACATATCGCGCGCCGAAGGAAGACTCGGCAAATGGAGATGTTCGGCTGCGCTTGATCAGAGAGGAAAGCCCGACGTTGGGGAGAATTCGATCCGATCGCGGTGTCGGTGGCAACGGCGGCGCGCTCAGGTCCATCCTGGCACGTGCTTTTCAAGAATTCACGTTCAAAGCCGAGTACGCCTACGACGAAGGAATGCCGCAATCAGTGGCTTGTATCGATCATATGCTCTCTACACTCCACCTCGAGCGCTTATTCCTGGGCCGTCACAAGCTGCTTCATTTTAGGATCTGGTATCGCGATCAGCTGTCGGAATACGTCCGACAGATGCTGCTTGATCCGGTGACGCTGTCGCGCCCGTACATACAAAAACGAACCCTTGAAACCATCGTCAAAGAGCATCTCAAGGGAACCAGAAACCACACGACAATGATCCACAAGTTGCTCGCGCTCGAGTTGCTTCAGCGCCTTTTTTTGGGTCGGCAATGATTCCGGGGCACAGAGGAGACGAATTGGTGAGGACCTGCTGATGTCCCCAGTCATTGCCGCGGTTGTCTATGCCTTGGCAATCTTGGCGCTCTTCAAGCTTGACTCGGAACCGGGTAGCAAGACGTCACCGGCGCTTTGGCTTCCCGTTGCCTGGCTGCTGATCAACGGCTCGCGGCCGCTAACGGCTTGGTTCGAGACTGCGAGTCTGATTCTCAGCGCACAAAATCTGGAAGAAGGCAACCCTGTCGATCGAAACGTCTACCTAGTAATACTTATTGCTGGGGTAATCGTCCTCTGGGGGAGACGGACGAGGGTGGCGAAAATATTGCACGCGAACGCGGCAATACCCCTGTTCCTGTTTTATTGTGCGGCAAGCATCGTATGGTCTGACTATCCTTTCGTGTCTTTCAAGCGTTGGATCAAGTTACTCGGCGATTTCGCCATGGTTTTGATAGTGTTGACCGATCGTGACCGATCGGCGGCAATCAAGCGGGTTCTGACCAGGGTAGCATTCATCCTAGTTCCGGTGTCCGTTTTGCTCATCAAGTACTATCCCCAGCTGGGGGTGTATTACGACCCTTGGTCGGGGCAACGCATGGTGTCAGGGGTGGCGGTAGACAAGAACATGCTGGGGATGACCTGTTTGGTTTTCGGACTTGGAGTATTCTGCCAAGCCTTCTCGCTTTACCTCGATAAGAAAAACCGTGCCCGAACTCGACAGCTGATCGCCCGTAGCACAATTCTGGCGATGGTGTTTTATCTTTTCCACCGAGCCAATTCGATGACTTCGGTCTCCTGCTTTATCATGGGAAGTATCGTGATCGCGGTGACGAGCATGACCAGAATGGCGCGCAAACCAGTGGTTGTGCATCTCCTGGTGGCGGCGCTTGTAGGTGCTTCTTTTTCTGTCCTGTTCCTCCACGTCGATACGGGCGCCCTGGAGACGTTGGGAAGAAACTCGACACTCACAGGTCGGACGGAGATTTGGGCCGGACTTCTTCACTTCAGCGGGAACCCGCTCATTGGAACAGGGTTCGACAGTTTTTGGCTCGGGGAGCGATTGCGAAGGGTATGGGCCGCCGGGGGACAACTTTACGGAATCAATGAAGCCCACAACGGGTACCTCGAAACCTACCTAAACTTGGGCTGGATAGGTGTGACCCTGCTGGCGGTCTTCATAATCGCAGGCTACCGGAACATTGTTCTCTCGCTTCGCCGGGACTCCGACATGGCCAGGATTAGGCTGGCATTTTTCGTTGTCGCAGTTGTCTATAATTTCACGGAAGCTGCATTTAGGACTACGTGCTCAATCTGGTTTGTGTTCCTCTTGGCGACTACAGCCGTGCCCAGTGTGGTCTATGAAAGGGTGTTCAGCAAGGTACGTAGCCACCAAGTTTTGCAACCTGGTATTGCGAGGTCGTGAAGATGAAGCCTCTGGTTTCGATTCTCATTCCTGCATACAACTCAGAGGAGTGGATTGGTGATACTCTGCGTTCCGCCATCGCGCAAACGTGGGCGCCAAAGGAAATCATCGTGGTGGATGATGGTTCCACGGATCGGACCCTGACGACTGCACGGCAGTTTGAAGCACACGGAGTACGGGTGGTAACACAGAAAAACCAGGGGGCAGCCGCGGCCCGAAATACAGCCTTCAGCCTGAGCCAGGGGAGCTATATTCAGTGGCTCGATGCGGATGATCTCTTGTCTCCGGATAAAGTCGCCAAACAAATGGCGGTAGCGGAGCAACTCGGGAACAAACGGACACTGATTTCGTGTGGCTGGGGCAGATTTCTGTATCGGTACTACCGCGCCGAATTCGTTCCCACGCCGCTGTGGTGCGATCTGCCTCGTGCGGAGTGGCTGGTGCGCAAGATGGGGCAAAACCTCCACATGCAGACGGCTACGTGGCTGGTCAGTCGTGAATTGACCCAAGCGGCCGGATCGTGGAATACGAAACTACTAGGTGACGACGACGGCGAGTATTTTTGCCGCGTGCTTCTGCAGAGCGATGGCGTGCGGTTTGTGCCGGACGCCCGCGTCTATTACCGCGCTTCAGGTTCTGGCAGCCTAAGCTACATTGGAAATTCGAACCAGAAGCGCGATGCGCAGTGGCGTTCCATGCAGTTGCACATCGGCTACCTGCGCTCGTTGGAGGATACGCCGCGAGTCCGCGCGGCGTGCGTGACCTACATGCAGAATTGGCTTGGCTTCTTCTTCCCCGAACGGCCCGACCTGCTCAAGGAGATGCAAGACGTGGCTCACCAGCTGGGAGGCGAGCTGCAGACGCCGCAGCTGTCCTGGAAGTACTCCTGGATCGAATCTCTTTTTGGTCTCGGTCTGGCGCGACGAGCCCAGATCCTGTTGCCGCGCTACCGATGGTCGTTTTTGCGATTCTGCGACAAGATGCTGTTCCGCCTGAATCGGCAGTCTCCCGCTGTCCCGGTTGGTCGCTAAAAGCCCACTCTTAAATGTTGACACTGGGCGTGTGACGGGGGGCCGATTTGACTTCTTTGGCAAGGACAAGAAATCTTTGGGGACACGGTGCCGGAGCCGTGCCTGCGGTAAATACCACCAGTCTTGTGGAAAACTGTGGAACGCCTGACTGGACTTTGAGTCCGATCTCCAGTGGCGCGTAGCCCCTGGGTAGATGCAACCTTTTTGGATTCTGCCAGCATGCCAATGCGACGGCATTTTGGAAAGCGGGTGGCGCTGTTTGCCGTCTTACTGTGCTCCGGTAGGTATACGCATAGCCAGCAGCTTTGGTCTGGGATCATTGCTCCGTCGCGTGCGGTGGACTGGACTCACGCCGGCGTCGTCGGAGGCATTCCCTCGGCCTCGTGGAAGCAGTGCGGCTCTACCATCTCGGCAGGTTCTTCTGCGGAAACGATTAATAGAACTATTGCCGGCTGCAAACCGACTAACCCATATCGGACGGGTGGCCGGTACGTGCTATTGGCAAGCGGAACGTTCAACCTATCGACCGGGATCGTATTGAAGAGTGGCGTCGCGCTGCGAGGAATGGGGGCGGATCAGACCTTTCTGGTGTTTTCTCGCAATAACGGCTGTCAGGGCCCGGGTGCAGATATTTGCTTTGAAAGCGCGGACCTCAACTGGAAGAGGCAGCCAAGCAACGGCCCCGTTAACGTAACCGGGAATCTTGCCGCCGGGTCTACCATGATCACTCTAGCTCGTGTACCGAATCTAAGGATTGGCAACCCGATTATCATCGACCAGGCGGACGATACTTGCGATTCGGGCGGCGTGCTGGTCACCGATTTGACCACGTCGTGCACTGCAACCGCGCCCGGAGTCAACGGCCCCTACTCGCACCAGGGTAACGGAGGGGGAGACAATCGTTCAGAAAGAAACCAAATGCAGTTTGTGCTAGTGACCTCATGCGGCCGGGTGACGACTCCGGGCGCGTCGTGTTCGGGCAAGGACGTCAGCGTAGGAATTTCTCCGGGGCTCTACATGCCCAACTGGTCCTCCGCAAAAACACCGCAGGCCTGGTGGGCGACGGACCCCATCAGTTGGACCGGCGTGGAGGACCTTTCGATTGACAACTCGGCGGTTGTGACGCCTGGGATTACATTCTTCAACGCCTTCAACGGGTGGGTGAAAGGTGTCCGGGATATAGATTCCCAGCGGGCGCATATCCATGTTGAATCGTCCGCACACGTCAGCATTGTCGACAGCTATTTTTTTCTAACCCAGAACTCTCAATCCCAGAGCTACGGCTTCGAATGCTACGGCGGCTCCGACCATTTTGTCGAAAACAACATATTTCAGGGCGTTTCCGGGCCTTTCATCCTGAACAGTGCTTGTTCGGGAACGGTGCTCGCTTACAATTTTGATATCAACAATTACTATACCGGCAGCGCGGGTTATATCAATGCAATGAGCAACCTGCATGCTCCAACGAACATGATCCTTTTTGAAGGCAACGTGGGACCGCAGATCTACGGGGACGTGTTTCACGGGACTTCCAACTTCGCCACGGTTTTCCGAAATTATCTGATCGGCAATCAACCGGCCTGTTGGCTAAGCGGATCAACTTTTGCCAGCGCATCTTTTGGTCCCTGCAACAATGATCAGACGCCTCTTCAGATCCTTTCGTTTCAGCGCTTCCACAATATCGTGGGGAACGTTCTCGGCCAGTCGGGAATTCAAAGGACGTACTTGGGTACGAAGTCGAGGTCCATCTACATCCTAGGGGAAGGCAACGGTCTCAAAAGCGACCCCAACGTGGTTCTAACCATTTTGAGGTGGGCCAACTATGATGTGGTTACTGGAGCGAATCGATTCTGCGGTGGTCCCTCGAACACGGGATGGTCTGACATCTGCGGAGCTACCTCAGAGGTTCCCACCAATCTTTCTGGTGTCCAATCTTCGTACTCCAATCCTGTTCCCAGCTATGGCGACACCGGTGCAGGACAGCCCAAGATGACCGCGTCGTTCTACTATTCTTCTGCACCCCGTTGGTGGCCTTCTACAAAACCGTGGCCTCCCATTGGGCCGGACGTCAGGGGAGGAAACGTTAGTGGTGCAGACGGGCATGTCTACACGATCCCTGCCGAAGATTGTTACTTGAACGTGATGGGCGGCAACTCCAACGGCACGGGAGGGCCCTACAGCTTTAGCGAGAGCGCGTGCTATGGGAAGGGCAACACTCAGGGCAATTCTCCCAATCCTCCTCGAGGGGTGAGTGCCGTCGCTAATTGATTTTGCGGTTCAGGGTGATTGAAATGGAGAGGCTACACGCCGATCCAAAGAGTGTACAGCTGCAATTCACATGTTTGCTGTGTAGGATATTTAACTGAGATGCTGTTCTGCTCGGGGCATCGCGGGTTTCCCGTTGTCCCGCCGTTAAGTCCCCCTCGCGCGATGCAATTCCCCGTGCGACCCAGGAAAGCTGGGAGATTCTCCGAGACCGCGCAGACTCCCCCGAAAGCCTTGTAGTCTTGTTGGAAATTGGAGGACAGCCGAGGTTGTACTTCCGTGTCTTGAATCGAATTTCCGGTCTTGAGTACACTCCTGGAGTACGACGCAACCGACTCCGATTCTGCAAGAGGTACCCCCGATGCCTTTGCAATTTAAACGGCGAGCACTGCTCAGCCTCTTCCTCCTTTTTCTGTGCACCCCGGCCACATTCTCACAGAACTGGTCCACACTTCCCGTCGACCTGCTCGTCTCGATGAACACGAACAGTCCGGGAACGACGCTGACCAGTTCCATCGCCAATGCGGGGACAGTGAGTTCCCAGTGTACTGTGGGCAGCACTTGCAACTGGACCGGAGTCACGGATTTCAATGTTGGAGCCTATCAGGGCACGATGTCGAATCTTGGGCCGATCCAGATGACGGGGACGGGCGGGGCGCTCTATCCGGCGCAGTCGCTAAATTATATGAGCATGGCGCACAATGACGCCGGTAACAATACCAATGGCTATCTGACGATGAGCGGCGCGCCGGCCAATGCCACGTCCGTCTCGGCCACCGTCGAGATCACCTTAGGGCCTCCCTACCAGGGTTCCAACGGCAACGACTGGGACATCTTCGGCATTTGGCTAGCCAGCGGTCAATATTATGAGGCCCAGCTCAACAGCGAATGCAACGG
>Ga0187783_10002306_pt1 | contig 14170 bp, 29 predicted proteins | sample 1015_SJ02_MP02_2_FD_132471 | JGI IMG/M metagenome (GOLD analysis project Ga0187783, IMG submission 132471) | Tropical peat soil microbial communities from peatlands in Department of Meta, Colombia - 1015_SJ02_MP02_20_MG | ecosystem: Environmental > Terrestrial > Soil > Wetlands > Peat | place...
CCCGCGGACGCTGGAGGAAGTCGGCCGCGAGTTCGGCGTGACCAGGGAGCGGATCAGGCAGATCGAGTCGAAGACCCTGGCCAAGCTCCGCCACCCCAGCCGCGCGCAGGTCCTGCGCGAGTATCTAGACTTACCCCGGCTGGGCTTTAACTGCTCTGACCTGCGGAAAGAGGCGACTTTGCGTGTCATTAGGGCACGCGCGTCGTTCCTCTGTCAAGATACCGACATGCGAGCCGAGCAAGCGCGGGAACTGGCCGAATCGTGGGTCACGCACCTGGAGGCCGAGCGGAAGTCGCCGCAGACGATCCGCACCTACACGGCCGGGCTGGACGCCTACATCCGCTGGTGCCAGCGCGAGGGACTCCCCGTGGAACTGGCACCGAAGCCGGTAGAGAAGTTCATGGCCGCGCTGTTCGAGGGCGGCGCTGAGGCGGCCACGGTGCTGTCCCGGCAGCGCGGCGTGCGCCGGTTCTCGGCATGGCTGGCTGCGGAGAATGAGACGGCCGACCCGCTCGAGCGGATGAAGCCTCCGAAGCTCGATGACAAGATCCCCCCGTTCGTTCCCCCCGACCGGCTGGCCGCGCTGCTGGCGACATGCCGGACCCGCAGCTTCTACGACGTGCGGGACCGGGCGATCATCAACCTCCTCGCCGAGTCCATGGTGCGCGCGGAGGAACTGCTCACCATGACCCGGGACGGCGTGAACGTCCGGGAGCGGACGGCCCGCATCGAGCGCGGCAAGGGCGGCAAAGGGCGGATCGTGGCCTACTCCGCGCAGACCGCGAGGGACATCGACCGCTACCTGCGGGCCAGGGCCTCCCACCGGCTCGCCGGCGAGCCCTGGCTATGGCTGCCGATCAAGCGGACCAGTGAAAAGCGGCTGAGCTATGGCGGCCTCTACACGTCGCTGAGGCGGCGGGCGCTGGCAGCCGACCCGCCGTTCCGGCTGCACCCTCACATGCTGCGCTCGACGGGCGCTATCGCGTTCCGCCGCAAGGGCGGGCAGGTCACGTCCCTGATGGCTCTCGGCGGATGGTCGGACATCACGATGGTTCAGCGGTACATCCGCGCGGCCGAGAACGAGCTGGCGATCGAGGAAGCCCGCAGGCTGTTCGACAGTGAGATGTAACGATCCGGCAACACCCCTTGCGGCCCGGATGGCGTTACGCCCCGAATCAGATTTCAGCGATGCAGAGCGCATAGGCATCGCAACCAAACCGGGCGGCCAGCTCTCCTCCAACAGATCGCTGGCCGCGCCGGCCCAAACCCCCTGACAGAGGATCGGTGTGTCAGTATGGCACGTTCAACGACGCGCGTCCAAGGCAGGACCCTGACCCGCGAGGAATGCGGCGAGGCGGGGATCCTGGCCCGGCTCGCCACTGAGGACTGGACCGCGATGACTGCGGCGGCCCTCGCCAGCCCGAACCATATGGCAGCCCTCGACCGCTGGATAGCCAAGGCGCGCGAGCAGAACCCCCGCCTCAACGACGAGCAGGCCGAGCGGCTCGCGATCCTGCAACGCCGCGAGCACTTCCGCCGTCTGGGTCGGCTGTCCGCTCAGGCGCGCAAGCTCGCCCGCGAGGCTCAGGACGAATTCGACCGCGCACCGGCCGACGAGCCGGCGGCGTGAACGCGGCCTCAAGGGGTCAGCCGTTCTCGGCAGTCCAGTGGCTCAACGCGGTGTACTGCCACCCGGCCCGGCCCTCGGCACTCCAGCGTGACGTGCTGACGGCCCTCGCGGTCAAGTTCATCGATTGGGGCACCGGCACCGGCTACGCGTCGATCCAGATGCTCGCCGAGTTCACCCGGCACACCATGTCAACCGTCAAGCGGGCGCTCCGCTGGGGTCGTCAGACCCTCCTGCTAGTGCAGACGCGGCGCGGCCACCGGCTCGGCAACGGGAAGGTGGTGGCCTCGGAGTGGCGGCTGCAACTTGTATAGCCAAGTCGAATCTCAAGGGGTCAATCGCTTGTCCGTTGAGATTCCACCTCAAGGGGTCAGCAGAGATCCCGTTGACATGCCTCAAGGGTTCACCAGAGACCCCACCTTCCTTTGAACTTACGGACCCGCCCGTAACAACGAACCGTGGAAGGTGCAAAGGACACACACATGCTCGCGCGCTTGCGCGTGAGCGCGGGGGGTTCCGGGGGTGTCGCGCACACCCCCGGCCGCAGCTTGTGGCCGATCGGCCACAAGCTGGCCGGCCGGCGGCGGACCTTAAATCAGCAGCGACGAGGAGGAGCGCTACGCACCGCGCCAACGTGCGGGCGATCATGCGCGAACGTCAGGGCGCTCCGTGGCGAGCCGAAAACCACGGCTCACCACGGCCCGACATCACACCCATTTCTACGGGCGCGACACTTCCCTGCCGCGCGACAGACCGTAACCACCTGCGGATCCGTAAGGAGGCCAGCATGACCGAACGCAAGCGGCGCTGCTTGAAGCTCGTCATCAGCCCCAAGCACGGCCGAAATCAGTGCGAGAACGAGCAGCTACCCGGATCGGACCTCTGCGCGCACTGCCTCGCCGAGGCCGTAGAGGACTACAGGCACATCACCGAAAGGAAGGCAGCATGAACGCCACCGACGTTCCCGATTGGGACGAGGCCGAACACACCGATTCCAAGACCTGGACCAAGCGCACAATCACCCATCATCTCTACACCCACGACCGCACGTTCTACTTCACCTCATCCGACACCAAGGCCGAACTTGTGGCGTGGCATCATCGCCTGCATTTCCCGGAGGACAAGCGATGAGCGAGCCAATCCGCCCGATCGACTTCAACGGCCACGTGCCCGGCGAGGACCCGGCCACTCCCGACCTGTCATGGATAGACGAGGCCCAGGCTGTCATGGATGCCGTGGAGTCGTGCCCGACCGGGCGCTGCTACTGGCATAAGCCACCGGGCCTGAAAGTGCCGATCCTGTATCCGTGCGGTCAACACGACTCCCCGGCGAACCCTCCCGAGCACTCCGCCGACTGGTACGCCGGCTACGACGCGGCCTTGCGCTACGCCATCAAGACAGCCGCGGAGTGCGACTTCGGCCCCGCGCTCGCCAAGCTCAACGCGCTAGTGGAACGGCGGGCGTCATGACCCATGACCAGATCATCGCCGAGATCCAGCGGCGGGCCAAGGCGCGCGGCATGCTCTCGCACTACTGCCGAAGGTCGGTCACGTGCAATGGCGACCGCGGCCTGCCCGACCTGTTCCTCGCCGGCCACTTCGCTGCGGCATGGCTCGAGGTCAAGACACCCAGTTGCCCCAATTTGACCCCAGAACAGACGACATGGGCGCACTGCCTGCGGGCGGCCGGGCAGACCCATTACGTCGTCGGCCCCGTCCAGCTCGCCAACGGCGTAGTCGACCAGATCCTCGATTACCTCGCGCTCGGGCAGCAAGCCGCATAACCGTCTAGATAGGAGTATCTCATGACCATGACGCCATTCAGCGCTATGACCCACGTCGACATCGGCGAACCGCGGCCAGGCGAACGCTGCTATTTCCACCCCGGCTGCTGCGACGACGACGACATGACCTGCCAGGGCTGCGGTGCCGAAGCTATCGGCGTGATCCTGTTTCGCCGTGACCGCGAGGCCATCGCGGGACGACGCACACCATTTTGCGAGCGGCATCGTGACGACATCAGCGAAGCGATTGTGCAGCTGATACAGCAGCACCAGAACTAGCGTCCCTCCCGGACCAGCCGGCAGGGCACACCGAAAGGATACGGAATGCCAGACTCCATCCACGTCGCGACAGTGAACATCTACCGGGTACCCGCCAAGTACGTGCAGAACCTCGCCATCCCGAAGGACGAGATCGGCGGCGGCCAGATCACCGACATCAGCCTCATCGACGGTCCCGACGAGCAGCTCATCGAGTTCCAGGTCATGAACCTGCACCGGCCCTAGTACTCCCGCTAGAACCCCTCATATCTCGCAAGCCCCGGCCGGGGAGCAGCACTGGCCGGGGCTTTGCCAATAGGGGACTCTTTAATAGGAAGCGAGAAAGTTTCCCCGGCAAGTTGCCCGCTTTGGCACGTCTAGAGGGCTGAAAAGGGCTGGTTAATGGCCGAAATGAATGCCCAGGAGAATGCTAGCGGCGATAATCGTAGCTATTCCAGTGATGACGACGAACCAGAACAGCACCTCATCGGGGATTCTCACCACGGGAATAGCGTGGATGCGGGCCACGGACCCTGTGCGCCTCTGCCGTCATAGCAGTCATAAAGCCAGACGCAGCCGAGCAGGAACAGGCCCCACGCGAGTACCTTGGACTTCCCCTTGGGCACGGGGAGCTTGGAGCGGATCGAGGCGGCGTCGAGTGCCATTACCAGACTCCCAATCCGACGCGGCGCTTGCGTTCGCGCGGCTCGGCGGTTCCCTCGACCTCGGGCGGGGCGGCGTCGGCCTCGTCGTCATCGTCATCGTCCTCGAGGTCGGGTGCGGGCACGATGACGGGCTCGGGCTCGGGCGGAGCGGCGAGGGCCTTGAGCGTCTGGACTTCCTCGCGCAGCGCGAGCAGCTCGACTCTTTCCTCGTCGTCCAGGGCTCCGCGGCCGATCCTGGCCAGCTCGACCTCAGCTTCGGCGCGGATCCGCTCCCGCTCGACGGACGCCTCGGCTTCGGCTTCGGCGGCGTGCTGGGCGGCGAGGGCCATGGCTTCCTCGGGCGCGGATTCCTCGACGGGCACGACCACCTCGCCGGCCGCTCCGTGACCATGGCAGTGTTCACAATGCTCGCTCATGAGGCATTTCTCCGTCTCGGGTCATATGGCCAACGTGTCCGGTCCCCGCCGTGTTTGGCCAGGATGTAGGCGCGGCCGGCGGTCTTGTCGATCGCGCGGAACGAGATGACGTAGGAGCCGTCCGGCTGGCGTGCGGGCGGGTCGGCGCTCATGCTCACCGCCGCGATGCCGCGCCGGTTCAGGAAATGCGCGCAGCGAAACAAGCTCCTGCGGAACTCGTCGGCTTGCTCGCGGTCTTCGAGTCCGGTTATCAGCAGGTCCGCATACCTGCCGTTGGCGTCGTGCCTGCCGAGGCCCCCGGCGCGCTGGACCGATTCCATGATCCAGCTATCGGTGATGGGTTCTTTCCTCGTCTGCCATGCCGGGCTGGGTCCTCGTGGCACTCTCGCCTCCGTTGAGGTAGCATCTAAGGTGCAATGTTACCTCTCCAGGTAGCACATGAGCTAAGGGGCGCGGGTGAGCCTTCGGACGTTCTTGAAGCGCGCTGATACGGCAGTTCAGGACACCAAGACCACCATCAGTTCCACGGTGGTCATCGCGGCAGCGGCGCTCGTCGTGGCGGTAGTGGCTCTCGTCGTGGTGGTGATGAAGTGAAGGACCTGCTCCATCGTCTAGTTCATGGCCTCGGCGAGTGGGGCCAGGAACATCCCGAGATCGTGGCATTCGTTGCCATCGGCGCAGTGGTCTACCACCTGTCGGCTGCTTACAACGCGATGGAGCTCTACCGTCTTGCGCGGGAGCGCATCGGCGATATCCAGCGCGAGGCATCGGAGGCGCTGGGCGGATGAGCGAAGACTACGGCCCCGTCGATCAGGCGTTCCTCGGCGCGATGGGATCGCTCCAGGGTCTCGTCGGCGTGGCGCAGGCGGAGATGATGGGCCTGGAGCGGCACGAGTACGAGCTGGTTCCCGTGGAGAAGCTCAACGAGTACGCGGCCGACCGCTGGCGTGTCGTGGCGATTCCCGCAGTCCAGGAGATCTCGATTGTCCTCGGAACGCCCAAGCCCGGCCCGCTCACGTTCCTGATGGAACGGCGCATGCTCGCCGACGAGTCCGCGCTCCGGCAGCTTGCGGGAGGCGAGTTATGACGCTGGTCCGTTCCGGCGAGTACCCGGCCGGGCAGGAACCCGAGGACCTGGCCCCGTCACCTCCCGGCATTGTCATCGAGCCCGAGGTGTCCGGGGTGGCGGTGCCCCCGGCCAAGGTCACCGTGAGCCCGATCCCGACCAGGGTCGGGATCACCCCGGAGGTAACGGCACATGCCGCAGTTGACGACGCCTGACGGCGTTCCCGTGGAGCCCACGGGGAACGTGACAGTCATCGACCCGGCCCAGGTGGACCGCGAATTCAGCCGTGCGATGGCCACCGACGACCCTGGCGGAGTCCAGGGACCGCCCCGGAGGGAGGAGAAGACCCCGGAGGCGCAGCCACGGCGGCGGGGGAGGCCCCCGAAGAACCGGGATGAGCAGGCGCGCGTGGCTGACAAGCCCCCGGAGCCCCCCGCCGTCGTGGCCGACAAGGACTATGCGGAGGAGGCAGCCGGCCTCGTAACGCTCGGCTGGGCTGCCGTGGCAGCCGTTCCCTGGACAACCCCCTACGCGGTGGTCATCGCCGCCAACGCAGAGGCCCTCACGGCCGGCCTGGCGAACGGCGCGCGGCACAATCCGAGGATCCGGGAGGCGCTCGACAAGGCGGCGACGGGCGGCGGCGGCGTCTACATGATCCAGCTCGCCGGCGCGGCGGTCACCATGGCATTCCAGAGCATGGAATTGCTGCGTGACCCGGCGCTGCGGCAGGAAGCGACCGTGGCGACCCGCAAGAAGTTCCGGGAGTTCCTTGCCCAGAACGGCGTCAAGCTCCCTGAGGAAGCCGAGGAAGCACCGCAGGAGGCTCCTAATGAGCCTGTTGCAGCTTGACCGGCCCGAATTTCTGGATCATTACTTCGATTACCGGCGCGGAGAGCACGCCGCGTGGATCTACCCGACCGGCCGCGGAAAGAGCACCCTGGCCTACCAGTGCGCCGACGTGGCCATGCGGCAGAACCCGGACCTGACATTCTGCTCGCTGGTGCCCAAGGCCAAATCCCCGACCACGGCGCAGTGGGCGCGGACGCTGGAATTGCAGGAAACCCCTACGTGGCCGCCCCGCAAGCGGCTATTCGCGGCCGAACCGCGCGGTTACGCGCTCTGGCCGAAGCACCGGAAGGACCTGACGGCGGCGGCGAACCGGGCGCAGCTCGCCGAGCATTTCCGCAAGGCGCTCCACGACCTGCTCTGGCAGGGGGATTGCATCGTGTTCGGCGATGATCTCCATCGTCTCGCGGTCCTGCTGGGCTTGAATACCGAGCTTGAGGAAATCTGGACGACCGGCGCGGAGGCCGGCTGCGGCGGATGGGGTGCTAACCAGAAACCCTCTGGCACCGTGAATAGCGGCGCGGTGTCCTCGTTCTTCTATAACAGCCCATCTCACATGTTTTTCGGCCGGGACAGCGACCAGCGGAACATACGCCGGTTCAGCGAAATCGGCGGCGGCATTAATCCCAGGGAGATCGCCTACCACGTGCAGAGGCTCCGCCTGTTCCCCATCAACGGCAAGGTCATCTCCGAGGTCTTGTATCTGGACACGCGCGGCCCGTTCATGGCGCTGGTGGGTCCGTTATGACGCTTCTTGCGACGCTCCCCGATGGGCGGTCGTGCTACTACTGCCCGGCCGAGGCGGTCAGGTGGATACCGGACCCCGATTATCAGGGCGGTTTCTGTACCTACTTCGCGTGCTGTGGGGCGTGTGTTCCCCCAGGCGCGTCACGTAGCACTGCGAGTAGCACATGATGTAGGCTGGTACTGCTACGAGGGCCTCCGCGTGAGGTGAGAACCACCCGGTCCTCGTAGCAGCCGCGCGCGGCGGCCCTCTCCCTTTCACCTGGGAGAGATGGTTGCCGGACACGATGGCCGGATTCGGCCTCAAGTGCGGGGACGCCGCTAAGCGCTGCTCCGATGAGATCACCCTCCACGCCATCGCGGGTAACGCGGGGAAGTGGGCGGCTATCCGGCTCGCCGATGGCGGTTCGGATCATGTCGCGTACGACTCCCGCAGCGATGCCGTGAGCCACCAGATCAGCCCCGAGTACTGCACGTTCGTCCTGATCCCGCCTGACGGAATGCAGGCGAGGCAGGCGGACCGGCTGCTCGGTTTCTGGCGGCAGGTTTACGACGCCGGGTTCCGGGCGGTCGACCCTCGCGACGACATCCCCTCAATGCCACTCACGGCCCCCGAAGGCCGTGAGCAGATCCGACTCTTCGGAGGGAAGTAATGCCCGGTACTCAGGCCCCGCCGCAGCAGGGCGGATCCAAGCAGGCCCCGGCCCAGCTCGCGCCATTCCGCAGCGGAACCCAGCGAACCCTGTCCCAGGATGGCTACGTCAACTCCACGCAGCCGGGCGCGTCGGCGACCCTCCTGCCCGACTACAACCCCTCGCCGAACAACTACCTCGCGGGCCTGTGGATCTACGTGTCCGCTCCCGCGTCGGGCAACTCGGCGACCGTGGTCTTCGCCGGCGACGGCCCGCTCAACGTGTTCTCCACCGTCGTGTTCCAGGACGCGAACCAGAAGCCCATCGTCGGCCCGTTCGACTCCTACACCCTGGCCGATGTCAACAAGTTCGGCGGGTACCAGAACCTCGGCGACCCGAGGGCCTCCAGCCAGTACCAGGCGATCACCGGGAGCGGCTCGACGGCCGGCACGTTCCAGTTCGTGCTCTACGTGCCCGTCCAGGCGGTCAACCGCGACGGCCTCGGCTCGCTCCAGAACCAGTCCTCGTCTTCGACGTTCACGCTGCAGCTCACCCTCAACACCTCGGGCAACATCTACTCCACCGCCCCGTCCACGGTGCCGACCGTGACGACCAAGATCTACGAGGACGGATGGTGGAAGTCCAACAAGGCCGGGGCGTCGAGCACCCCGCCGAAGGCCGGCTCCACCCAGTACTGGACTCGCGGCACCTACAACTCGCTGTCCGGCTCCGAGCAGTTCCAGGTCAGCCAGGGCCTCGGCTACCCCGTCCGCATGTACATGCTGCTGGACTACAACACCGCATCCTCGCCGAACACGCGGGCCAACGGTGACTCCGACTTCCCGGACCCGTTCCAGGTGATCTTCAAGGGCACCTCCTACTGGAACGTCGGGAAGGTCTTCTGGAAGGACCAGATGTCCCGGTGGTACGGCTACTACTCGACCACCGCGGACTCCGCCAACGGCCTCGAGAACGGCGTGTTCATCATCCCGTTCCACCTGTCGTTCACCAACGTGCCCGGCGACGAGCTGCCGCACGCCTACCTGTCCACCAACCAGGGCGACCTCAACCAGTTCATCGGCACGTGGTCGAACACGGACAAGCTCTACGTCGTCGCGAACTACGTGGCGTTCGTCGGCGCGCAGCCGACCGGCGCTCAGCCCGCCGCTAGCTGACCCCATCCCGGCACATCCGAAGGAGAAAACCCCAATGTCCAAGATCACCTGGCAGGGCGTGGCGCTCGGCGTGGTGCTCGGGATTGTCCTGGCCCCGCAGATCTCCAAGCTCCCGCTGGTCAACAAGATCCCGCAGGTGTGAGCCATGGCGTACACGGCAAACGCATCCTCGCCGGCTACCGCCATCGCCGGGACGGTGGAGACCGTCGCGATCACGTCCAACTCGCTGACCCCGGCCGGCGGCGCTGCCACGGCCATGAGCGGCCCCTATCAGGGCTACTGCATCCGGGGCATGGCCAACGTGTCGGCGGGGACCTCGGCGACCACCCTCGTCTGGCGGATACGGCAGGGCACCGGCATCACCGGGGCCATCGTCGCGTCCGGGACGCAGGTCTCGATCGCGGCCGACGCCTACAACATCCCGGTCTTCGCGCTCGACCAGGCGGCGCTGCCGCAGTCGCAGTACGCGCTGACCATCACCCAGCCGGCCAACACGGGCGGCGGGCTCATCAACTACGCCTACCTCGAAACCGACATCGCATCTCCGTAGGAAACAGCCATGGCGCAGATCTCCGGGCTCGCGGTCTTCTACGCCACGGCAGGAGGGATCCTCCTGTGGTCCGGGTGGAAAGGGCAGACAGTTGCCGGGACGGTCAAGGCGATCGTCTCGGGGAATGCGCCTGCCCTGACCCAGCCGGGCTCGGAGGCGGTCGGCTCCCCGCAGCTGACGGCGGACTACGGGCCGGCCTCAGCGGCGGCCAGTGGCTCCGGGGGCTCATCCGGGTCCTCGGCCTCGGCATCGGCGAGCACGGCGGCGGGTGCGGCGGCAGCGTCGGCGCCGGCTGCGGACAAGGCGGGGACGCCTGCGGCGAACAAGGCGCTGGGCTTGCTGATGGCCGGGGCGTACGGCTGGGCCGGCTCGGGCGAATGGCCCTACCTCGAATCCGGGTGGGAAGAGGAATCCGGCTGGAACCAGTACGCGGCCAACGACCCGTCCGATCCCTACGACCACGCCTACGGCATCCCGCAGGCCAACCCGGGGACCAAGATGGCCAGCGCGGGCAGCGACTGGCAGTGGGATCCGGTCACCCAGATCAGGTGGGGCCTGGCCTACATCAAGGAGACGTACGGCTCCCCGTCGCAGGTGCCCGGGTGGACACCGGACGGCCCCGGCCCCGGCTACCAGGGCTACTAGGGGGCGGCCATGGCTAAGTCCACCGGGCCGATGCTCCTAGTCGGCGTCATGGAGTTCGGCAACGAGTACTTCAGCGGCGGCGGGATCGACCTGAAGGTCCTGCTGGCCACCGGGATAGCAGCCGGCGGCCTGGCCCTCGTGGAGCAGATCCCCGGCGCGCAGCCCGTAGCGGTCGGCATCGCGTGGATCGCGCTCGTGACCCTCATGTTCACCAGCATCGGCGGCAAGCCGAGCCCTATCCAGACGATCCAGAAAGTGACGGGACTATGAGCAGCGGCAACGGAGTGACGAGGATCGCCGTGGCTATCGTCGGCGTGGCGCTCGTCACCGCGCTCGTGCTGCCGGGCCGGCAGACCGCGCAGGTCCTCCAGGCGGGCGGCCAGGTCTTCGACGGCGCTCTCGGCACGGTAATCGCGGGCTGACCCATGGCGGCATCTAGCGGCACGCTGACGGGCTCCCAGGGCTTCGCGGGGGCCTGGCTGACCGTTGCCGAGCGGAACGCGGTCATCGGCTACCCGGACAACCCCGAGTGGCCCGGCCCGGTCACCGAGGACCACGCCGGCGGCCCCGAGGAGAACACGGCGCGCACCGGCCCCCCGGACGGCCCCACCCCGGCCATCCCCTCGACCGGCTCGGGGTATGAGGACAACCTGTCCGGCGGCGTCATCACCGACACGCAGGCTTACACGTTCGGCTACTCGGCTCCGATGGCCCCGACGTTCCCGCAGACCGAGCCGTTCGCGCCTCCCGGGCCGGCCGGGCAGACCCACGGCTACGACACCGGGGGCGTGGCGCGCACCGAGCATGTCCCGATGCCCCGGTCTCCCGGCTGGTGGCGGCGCACCGGCACCGGGCAGACATGGAACCGGCAGGCGCAGGTCACCGACACGGCCGGGTGGGCGCAGAGCGCGGTCAACGACCGGAGGAACTTCAACCAGGACCAGGGGCAGAACGCGGACGGCTACGACCCGTTCGTCATCCCCTACAGCGAACGGCCCCTCAAGGCGAACTTCGCGGCCACGTCCTACCCCGTCGACGGCGGCAGCAGCGTCTACGGCGTGGACGGCACCCCCGGCCTGGTCATGGCCGGCGGGCAGGGCGACTACGCGTACACCGCTCCGCCGGACCCGGAGATGACCTACTCGGCACCGATGGCCCCCGCCTATGAGCCCACGCTCGGGATGGAGTACGTCAGTGGCTGACACCTTCACCATCGCGGGCAAGCACGTGAATAAGTGGCTGGTCTACGGCGGCATCGGCGTCGTGGCGGTCGCCGGCGTCCTGTGGTACCGGCATGAGAAGGGCTCGTCGTCGTCCGGCTCGTCGGATTCCAGCGCCATCGACCCCGTGACGGGCCTGCCGTACTCCGAGGACAACCAGGTTGACCCCGCGACCGGCATGACCTACGTGGCCGAGGCGGAGCAGTACGGCAGCGTCCAGGCGGCCGAGGAGGCGGTAGCGGCCGGGTACGGCGCGTCGGGCGGCGCGGATGAGGGCTACTCGGGTCTCGGGTACGGCTACCCGACCTACGACACCGGATCGGGCACCTCCGCCGTGGCGACCAACGCGGAGTGGGCGGCCGAAGTGCAGGCGGCGCTTCCCGGGATCACGGGCGACACGGCCAGCGACGTGGCCACGGCCATAGCGAACTACCTGGCGGGCCTGCCGCTGACGAGCACGCAGGCCAACGACATCCAGGTCGCGCTGTCGGAGTTCGGCCCTCCCCCGGGCGGGGCGCTGCCGATCGTGCAGCAGTCCAGCGCCTCCGGGCCGACCTCGACCGGCTCGGCGGGCTCCACGGGCTCCGGGACCTCGGGCACCACGACCACGACCACCTCGGGCTCGGGAAGCGGCAGCACGGGCACCACCACGACCCCGGGCGCGCCGAAGGCGGCCGGGGCGATCTCCAACCTCCAGGCGTACAGCGTCACGTCCACGGGCTTCACCGCGAAGTGGAACCCCGCCAGCGGCGCGACCGGAGGCTACGCCTGGGAGGTCAACGAGCTGGACGGCACCGTGTCCGGCAAGGGAAACACCAGCTCAACCAGCTTCTCTATCAGCGACCTGCATCCCGGATGGACGTACAACGTGGGCGTCCAGGCGCTCCCGGGCGGCCCCGGCGACAACATCCACGTCACCCTCCCGAGCAAGTAAAGGACAGCCACCATGGCCCTCAAGCCGGAAATGAGCCTCGCGGTCGCTGCCGCTACCGGCGTGCTGGTGTACGGCATCTTCCAGGTGGAGCTGCCGAGCACGGCCGACGTGACGGCGGCCCCCGCGCACAACCCGTTCATCAAGACCAGCGTCAACACGGCCGGGTGGACCTCCGCGGCAGCCGTCGCCGGGATCTCCCTGCTCGCCAAGGACCCCACCGTGTTCGTGGTCGGCGGCACCCTCGCGGCGTTCCTGACGTGGCGGTACAAGTACGCCAACATGACCGACCCCGGTACCGGGAAGGTCACCCTCCCGCCGCAGAGCGGCCCCGTCGCGTCCACCCAGGCAGGGCAGCAGTGACCTGGTTCGACATCCGCTGGAACGGCCAGACGTACATCGAGGACCTGACAGGGACCGACGAGAAGACGCTGGTCCTGCTCGGCATCCACGGCTACGCCACCGAGGCCGAGGCCGAAGCGCACCCGCAGACCATGAACGACCTGCAGGCGGCACTCGGCGGAGCCCAGGTCCTCGCCGGCTACTCCGGGTCGGTTACGAACATCCCCACGCCCGGGGGAGTGGTCACCGGGGCAGGCGCGGCCACCTCGCTCGCGTCGGACGTGATCACCGGGAGCCTGCACTGGCCCAGCGCGGATAACTTCCTCGTCCGCGCGCTCAAGATCATCGTCGGCGGCGTGCTGCTGGTGGCCGGGATCCTCAAGATGTCCGGCGCGGACAAGGCCACGCTCGGCGTCGTCGGCACCGTCGCAGGAAAGCTACCGGGGGTGTTATAGATGGCGCGCACCGAGGATTCCCACTTCGCCATGGCGGCCAGTACGGCCGGGCTCGAGCCGGGCCTGGCCGACGTTGAGGAGGCGCAGCCGGGGGCGTTCCCGGCCATCGCCGTCCGCAAGGAAGTCCCGGCCCTCAACACCGCCCGGATGGTCCCGCTCGGCGCGAACAACCTCGTCCTGCCGCTCCTGCCGCAGGACCCCAGGCGGCACCGCGCGGTCATCCTGGCCATCGACAACGCGGTCTGGGTCTGCAACAGCGAGGACATCGCCTGGCAGGTCCAGGGCACCACGACCACGGGCACCCAGGCGTTCTACCTGCCCACCAGCACGCCCCTTGAGGTCAAGTCCCAGGGCGCGCTGTGGGTGTCGTCCACGACCTCCTCGACCTCCCGCGTGTCGGTCCTCATCGAAAAGGATGACGAGTGAATGAGCAGGACGGCAGCACTCTCCAAGAGCGCTTCCGTCGTCCTCGACGCTAACGGCAACGGGACGGCGGAACTGGGACCCGCCGCGCCCGGCGAGACCTGGCTGCCTGCCTCCTGCTCGATCACGTGCGGCGGCAGCATCCCGACCACCGGGACCCCGACCCTGTACCTGTACGCGGGCAACGGGATCAGCAGCGGCACGTTCATCGACTCCACGTACAACGTCACCGGGGCCTCATCCTCGATGATCGCCGGGAAGTCGCTGTACCCCGGCCAGCAGGTGTTCGCGGTCTGGACTGACGGGCCGGCCGGGCAGACCGCCACGCTGGCGGTCAACGGCTCGAGGACGGTGCCGTGATGGGCACCCCGTTCCCGAACCCCGTAGTCGGC
>Ga0187783_10002307_pt1 | contig 14166 bp, 9 predicted proteins | sample 1015_SJ02_MP02_2_FD_132471 | JGI IMG/M metagenome (GOLD analysis project Ga0187783, IMG submission 132471) | Tropical peat soil microbial communities from peatlands in Department of Meta, Colombia - 1015_SJ02_MP02_20_MG | ecosystem: Environmental > Terrestrial > Soil > Wetlands > Peat | place...
AGGATGTGCATCGCCGTGCGCACCGTCCCGCGGGAGACACCATGCTCTTGCTGCAGGTAGCTCTCGCTCGGCAAGGCCGAACGCGGCTGCAACTCGCCGGAGGCGATCATCCGCCTGAGAATGGCCGCAAGCTGCGCCGACAGCGGTGTGGGATCCATGTGGTCCACGTGGTGCACGAGGACAACAGTATCTGAGCAGGTAGGACAGCTTAAATGTCCGGTATGTCTAACCTGTCTTAGACCGGCTAGACGTACAACCCGTATAACCCGTACACTCAAGAAGCGCGGCGGGGGCGGTGATGCCTCCGCATCCACTTCCAAGCCCCCGCCGACGCGTCCTCCAAGGGGCGGTCAGGAACAGGCTAACCCGCGCGTGGGAAGCCGGTCCCGTGAGGGACGCGCTGCGGGGAAGGATGTTCCGGTCATGAGCACGGCAGATCTGGGCACTCAGCCCGTCACGTTCCGTGCCATGTTCGTCGAGGAGCTGCGCGCCCATAGAGAGCGCGCGGGCCTTCTTCAGCGTGAGTTCGCCGAGAAGGCGTACCTGTCGCTGTCGTCGGTCAAGCAATACGAGGCGGGAAAGAAGAAACCGGGGCGGAAGTTCGCTACCTGGTGTGACGACTTCTATGGATGCCCGGGAACATTCCAGCGCCTATACGACGGGATGATCGCCGAGTCGTACCCGTCATGGTTTGGCCCCCGAGTTCTGTTTGAGGACAGGGCAACCTGCATCCATGAGTGGGAGTTGCGAGGCATACCGGGACTACTTCAGACGCGCTCCTACGCCAGCGCCGTCATCCGAGCGTGCCGACCTTACGACACCAAGGAAGAACTAGACCGCGATATGGCGGCGCGCATCGAGCGGCAGAACATCCTCACGCGTGACGACCCTCCGAAACTGTGGGTCGTGCTCGGTGAAGGAGTGCTCAGGCAGGCGGTCGGGGGTATCCGCGTGATGCGCGAACAGCTCGACCACCTGCTCAGCCTCGCAGAAGCGCAAGGGATCGTGCTGCAAGTCCTGCCGTTCGCGGTGAGCGACGCGCCGGGCGTAGACGGGCCCGCAGCCCTATTCGAATTCGATGAATCTTCCCCGGTTGCCTACCTGGAGGGGTGGGGCTCGGGCAGGGTGCTCAAAGACCCGAAAGAAGTAGCAGCCATCGCTACGGCGCTTAGCATGATCAAGGGATGTGCGTTGTCCCCGATCGATTCGGCACAGCTCATGACCACGATCAGGAGCGAGCTATGAGTAGCGAAATCGTCTCTGATTGGCGTGTCGCGACATACACGGGCGGTCAGGGCAATTGCGTAGAGGTGGGCAGGTCCGTTGCCGCGGTCGCAGTGCGCGACACGAAGGACAGGGAGGACGGCCCGGTGCTGCGCTTCGATCCTTCCGTCTGGAGGGCGTTCACGGAGCGTCTTAAGGCATAACCCGTCAGGCGAAACGACCCCCGTTCGGAGTGACCGCGATCCCCCGAGCGGGGGTCGTCATATACGTGCTGGCTGGCTGCGCTAACCAGGACCGTATGCGCAGGGACACCGGAAAATCCGCTACGCACACCTTCGATCATGCGGGGGACACTCATCCATTAGTGTCCCCCGGAACCCTTGGAACGACGAGCTCTTACCTGCCATCGTGAGAACTTGCAGGAGGAAGGGTGTTCCGATGGCCGCAATAGACGACGCTTTGACCGAGGTACGAGGCAGGCATCCTCGCTGGGGCATCTGGATCTCCAGCGCCAGTCGGTATTGGGCCACTCGCCGGGGCAATGTCCAGCTCACTGAGAACCTCCACCCCGGCTGGGCAATGACCGTTGATGCTAACTCTCTCGCGGAATTGGAGACACGCATCAAGGAGCAGGATGAGTACGAACCGGGCGCAGCATGATGACATCAGATGCCCGGCCACTCGCTGGTCCCGCAATCGGATCAGCTTGGGAATCCGCCCGGCCTGGCCAGCCCCGGCCACTGGATTCCGGCACACTCGCTTTGGTGGCTTTGCCCACCTCCCCGTTCTGGGCACGCCGGTATACCCGCTCCTTCCTGGATTCCTGCAAGGGTATGACTGCGGACACGGCCGAGACGGCAGAATTGCTCGTCTCCGAACTAGTCACTAACGCAGTACGGTTCACTGGCAATCCGACACGTACGCTGAGCTACTCCGAACGCGCAAACGCGGGCCTTATATCGCTGTCCCTTCGTCATTTTCGCGAGGGCTTGCTCATCGAAGTTTTCGACACCGACAGCAATCCGCCTACCCGACTCCGCGCCGAGGATTACGCGGAAAGCGGCCGGGGCCTGATGCTCGTGGAAGCGCTGAGCAAGGAATGGTCGTACTTCTTCCCTCCGGACGGCGGCAAAGTAGTTTACTGCTTTCTGGAGCTAAGATGATCCGCCACCACGTTGTCAGCCAGCTCACTACCTCCGAGCTTGAGCGCGTCAAGCGCGAGCTACACACAAGCCTCAGTCTTGTTACCCAGCATTCACCCGCGCACGTGCAATCCAGGCTCAGATGTGGGCAATAGACAGGGAACCCGCCGGGCGCGCTGAGAGTTAGGAACCGACCGAAACACAATCGCGCCTGCGGGAACCGGGCTTGCAGCGCGGTCAGCGGGGCCGCTTGACGGAATAGACGAGACCTGACGCGTGTGGTAACTGCCGCAAATTGGGCTATATGTCGCTTTGCCGGAGTCGGGTCCGCCTGGGATTGTTCGGGAACTGGGATGCAGTTAGATAGGCGCCTGGACTGTAGACAGCGTCAGTCTGGCTAGCGCCGTACCCCGCACCTTAGCCGCCGCTCGTCCTCGACCGATGTACCGGATAACGTACCTGAGTCGTACACAGCTGCACGTTCGTTCCAAGGTCCTCGCCAGGCATCGTGGCCTGATGTACCGGATAATAGGCCATTATCCGATCGTTTCACCGACAGCCAGTCGTTGCTCCCGAAGCCAGGACCACAGCTAGCGCAGGGGCCGCGGGAGCGCTGGCTTGTAGATGGCGATGTCGGCCCCGGCCGCGGTGATGATGACGTTGCCGTGAACGGCCACAGCCCGTACCGATTCAGGTAGATACAGCGGAGGCACGAGCGGGGTGCCATCGGCCATCCGCCACACCCGCACCGTGCCGTCCTCGCCGCCGCTTATGATGACCGGGGTGCCGTCCGGCAGTGCCCCGGCCGCCACCGCGTACACCCTGCTGCCGTGGCCGGTTAGCGGCTTGCCGACCGGGGTGCCATCGGCCATCCGCCACACCCGCACCGTGCGGTCACCGCTGCCGCTGATGATGACCGGGGTGCCGTCCGGCAGTGCCCCGGCCGCCACCGCCCGCACCGTGCCCGTGTGGCCGGTCAGCGGCTCTCCGACGGGGGTGCCGTCGGCCATCCGCCACACCCGTACCGTGCCGTCCTCGCCGCCGCTGATGATGACCGGGGTGCCGTCCGGGAGCGCCCCCGCCGCCACTGCGTACACCGTGCGGTCGTGGGCGGTCAGCGGCTCTCCGACGGGGGTGCCGTCGGCGAGCCGCCACACCCGCACGGTGCGGTTGCCACTGCCGCTGATGATGACCGGGGTGCCGTCCGGGAGCGCCCCCGCCGCCACTGCGTACACTGGGCCGTCGTGGCCGGTCAGCGGCTCGCCGACCGGCGTGCCGTCGGCCATCCGCCACACCCGTACCGTGCCGTCCTCGCCGTCGCTGCTGATGATGACCGGGGTGCCGTCCGGGAGCGCCCCGGCTGCCACCGCGTAAACCGTGCTATCTATGACCGGGCTGCCGTCCGGCCACGCCCCGGCCGCCGCCGCCTGCACCGTGCGGTCGTGGGCGGTCAGCGGCTCGCCGACGGGGGTGCCGTCGGCCATCCGCCACACCCGCACCGTGCCATCTTGGCCGCCGCTGATGATGACCGGGGTACTGTCCGGCCACGCCCCGGCCGCCACCGCCCGTACCGTGCGGTCGTGGCCGGTCAGCGGCTCCCCGACCGGGGTGCCGTCGGCGAGCCGCCACACCCGCACCGTGCGGTCACCGCTGCCGCTGATGATGACTGGGGTGCCGTCCGGCAGCGCCCCGGCCGCCACCGCCCGTACCGGGCCGTCGTGGCCGGTCAGCGGCTCCCCGACCGGGTTGCCGTCGGCGAGCCGCCACACCCGCACCGTGCCGTCGTGGCCGCTGCTGATGATGACTGGGGTGCCGTCCGGCAGCGCCCCGGGGGCCACCGCGAACACCGTGCGGTCGTGGGCGGTCAGCGGCTCGCCGACGGGGGTGCCGTCGGCCATCCGCCACACCCGCACCTTGCCGTCGTCGCTGCCGCTGATGATGACCGGGCTGCCGTCCGGCAGCGCCCCGGCCGCCACCGCAGTGATTGCGAGGTTGCGCGTGCTCAGCGGCTCCCCGACCGGGGTGCCGTCGGCGAGCCGCCACACCCGTACCGTACTGTCGTAGCCACCGCTGATGATGACCGGAGTGCCGTCCGGCAGTGCCCCGGCCGCCACCGCGTATACTGAGCCGTCGTGGCCGGTCAGCGGCTCCCCGACCGGGGTGCCGTCGGCCATCTGCCACACCCGTACTGTGCTGTCGTCGCTGCCGCTGATGATGACCGGGGTGCCGTCCGGCAGTGCCCCGGCCGCCACCGCGAACACCCTGCCGTGGCCGGTCAGCGGCTCGCCAGCGGGGGTGCCGTCGGCCATCCGCCACACACGCACCACGCCGTCCTCGCCGCCGCTGATGATGACCGGGCTGCCGTCCGGCAGTGCCCCGGCCGCCACCGCCCGCACCGTGCCCGTGTGGCCGGTCAGCGGCTCTCCGACGGGGGTGCCGTCGGCCATCCGCCACACACGCACCACGCCGTCCTCGCCGCCGCTGATGATGACCGGGGTGCCGTCCGGCAGTGCCCCGGCCGCCAGCGCGTACACTGCGCCGTCGTGACCCGTGAGGACCTGGTGGTCCGTTGCCCGGCGACCGTGGGACCAGCATGTCTGCCAGGAGCGGTCGGGGGCGGCACTCGTAATGCGGGCGGCCAGGCTCCGGCAGCCCAGGCGATGGGCCGTCAGTTCGAGCTGGCTGGCCCGCATAGACGCGTCAAGGTCGGCGAGGAGGTGGGCACTTTGTCGGTACACGGCGGCGGCGGCCCGCGCCGGGGCGGATCGCGCTGTGTCGAGGTAGGGCACCAGCCGCGCTGGATCGGCGGCGAGCAGAAACCGCGCATCCTCGAGCAGGTGGTCCAGCCGGCCGACCTCGCTCGCGTGCAGCGTGAGGTTTCGCCGCGCGTAACCGTCCCAGCTCAACGGGTCGGTGGCGGCGTAGGCCGCGACGATCCCTTCATGGGTCTCGGCCGCGTCGATCAGGAAGTCGGGGTTTTGCTCTGGGTCGACCAGGAAGTTCGCGAAGGACTGGTGGTATACCCGGAACGGGCCATCCGGGACGGGGCCGTCCAGGAACTGCCGGGCGGTGCGCGTCACCTCCCGGATGGCGGTCCGGGTCATTGGCTCCTCGCCAAGCCGACCAGCCACCAACCTGAGCTGCTCAGTGGTAAGGCCCTCGTCCTGGGCGATGGCAAGCGGGGCGAGAACGGGCCTGAACCGCCTTGACCAGGCGCGGTCATCGCGCCACAGCTCGCGGCGGAGGAAGTCGCGATATACCCCGGGCAGGCCACCCTCGGGCAGCAGCACCGCGCGGGCAGCCGCGTCGTCAAGTCCAGCCAGCACGTGGGCGCCGCTGAGTGCCTCAATGACATAGAACGCGTACAGAAAGTTCCCGCTAGCCCGCTCGGCGACCCGCTGTGCGAGCATCGCCATCGCGGCAGGCGTGCCCTCCGGTGTGAGCCGGCGCTGAAGGTACTCCAGCACGTCGTCACTGCCTGGCGGCGCATCAGCAAGCAGGTCCAAACGCTCGGCGCGATCCCAAAGCCAGCCAGTCGCCCGGTGATCGGGCCGGGCGGTGACCAGCAGATGCGCGTACTCGAGTTCCCCTAGGAGCCGTGGCAGCGCATCCGCGGTTCTCGAGGCAAGGCTCTCATCTAGCGCATCAGCCAGCAACACGACCCGGGTCATGTCACCTGCCTCGCGCACCCGCCTGAGGGGTAGCGTCACGGCCCGCATGAATGCTGCCTCAGCTTCCAGCCGACCCAGATCGATGTGGACCCCTGTCACCGACCCGCCGGGAGCAATATCCCCGGTGCTCACCTGGACGTCCCCCACGTGGATCTCGGGCGCCAGGGTAGCCTGGCGCGCGTGCGCAAACCCAGGCACCGCCTCGGCAAGCTGGTCCGACAACCGCTGAGCGACATCGAGCAGGTCGACCCTGCCTGCGCGGCAGAAGTAGGCAGCGGCAACCGGCGTGGCCCGACATGGCGCAGCCCCCGCGGCGGCCGGGGTGAGTCGGCCAGCCGCGGCCAGGGCAAGCTGTGCCGCGATCGCCGTCTTGCCCGTGCCCGGCCCGCCGAGCAGGAGAAACACCCCTGGTGACCCGTGGAAGAACTGGTCAAGGTGCGCGAACACCCAGCTTCGGCCGGTGAAATGCGCCGCTCGCTCCTGGGCGTAGGCCCAGTCAAATTCCGAGAGCTGCATTAGACCGTTAGGTCAGGTCCACGCCAGTCACCGCACCACCACTATCCACATCGCCGCCGTGCACTCGGACCTTGCTGATAGAGGCTGGGCCCTGAAGCTTGGCCAGGTCGGCGCGCACCCCAACCACCTGGCCGGCCACCCGCTGCACCACCACGTCGACGTCGGAGACGTCCACGGTTCGGGGCGCCTCCCCCACGAAGGTGATCGGGCTGCCCACTATGACCTCAAGCAGATCACGCAGGCTAGCCACGGCCTGGCGGGCCGCGATCGCTTCCGGATCGACCTCGCCATCCTTGATCGGCTCCACCAGGTCCTTGAGTTCCTGCAAGGTGTCGGCCATCTCCGGGCTTGTCGGATCCGGCAGTGGCCGCGGACGTTCGACCTGGACCGCACCAGGCGGCTCGACCAAGTTTGGTGGTGGTGCCTGGCGGTCTCGCCGCCGCGCACGCCACGCGCTCAGGACCTCGGCAGCCTGCTGGTAGAGGAACTTGACCCCCTCGACAAGCGCGGCGGTCGCAACCCCGGTCAGCGGATCCATACCGCCCTCCCAACTCGTCCACACAGTCCGGCGCGCGTACGTCTGGCTGCCAGAGCCCGGGTGTCGGGTCACATCCATCTTGCTCCTCGACCAGTACCTAGGAAAGGCGTGGCATTACGTACGGACAGAACGATCGGGGCTGCCCTGGATCAGGAGTCCTGTGGATAGCAGCCTCGATCGAGCAGGGCCAGCGAAGTGATAACGGTCCGTTATCGCTTACGTCGGCCAGAGTTTTGCTGCCGCGTGCCCGATACCACGTCAGCCTCGCCAACACGCGCCACGCGGAGAGTACGGACCTCGTCCGAACACCATGCCAATGGACAATGACGTCCACCTGCAGGCGCTCGGGCGTAAGTTGAGGGCATGAACCAGCACCGAGACGTCACAGTCGATGACGTCGATGCAGCTATCGACTTCATAATTCGAAACGGTGCCGAGGATCGTGGCCAGACGATCGCGTACTCGCGGGTCTTTGACGCTGCCGGGCTGCCCCCGCCTCAAGACTTGCATTTCGGTGGCGAGTCCCACCTCGTCACGTTGTTCATGGAGCGTATTCACTCTCGCTGCATCGAGCGACATCTTCCGCCGCTCGATTCGCTAGTCGTCCATGTTGCAGGACAACGGACGGGTTTTCCTGGAGCTGGGTATTTCCGGATCAACAAACAAGTAGATCCTTTGAGCGAGCGGGCGACGGCCGGACAGCAGGCCCAGGCGACGGCCTTCTGGCAGGCCCAGATACAGGAGTGTAGAGACTGGGGCGTCAGGAGTCGGCGCGGCCAGGCCTGACGGCCAGAAGCGGTATCGATCCGGCTCGCTAGCTACATTCCGGAGATTCTCGACGCGCATCGAACAGGAAATCGAACCAATGATACCTACATCGCCACCCTCTAGGCAGGCATGAGCTACGCGGTCAACCGTGAATGGGCTGAGTGAGCAGCGCCGAGGTGGAGCAGTCGGATGAATGTGATTGGCTGATTTATGCCCCGCAGCGGGTCTGAATCAGGCAGGCTCTTTTCAGATTGACCGGATAGTTCTGGGCGGGATAGGCGGTGAGACGTGGCTGAAGCTCACCAGGCGTGGCGGGCTGTTGGGCGCTGGACGGTTGCCGTCGCTAGTGCACTAGGCGTATTCGTGGTTCTCTGGTGGGCGTGGTATGCGTTCGGATGGCCACCGCAGGGTGCAGCCCGCCTGGCGGTCGCGTTGCCGGTGGCGGCGGTGGTCAGCGCCGCGCTGAGCGGGCCATTGTTCGCGTGGGCCGGGCACGAGCGGTCTGATCGGTCGGGCTCCGCACTCGAGGGATGGCTGCAAACCCAGATCGGCAGCTATAAAGCCGCCGGTTGGACAGATCGTCCGATCGACCTGACCGCCTACAGGAAAAATGAGCCACCGGTACCAGTACGGCCAACAATCGAGGCCTGGATAGATGACCGACCGGGAAGAGTTCTAGTCCTGACCGGAAATTTTGGCAGCGGCAAAACCTGGACTATGCGGTGGCTCGCGCAACGTCTCGCGGAACGTCGACTAAGAGGTGATCGGACGGCCCCGATTCCTGTAGTCATCGGCCTGACGCAACTGTCTAACTGTGACCCGATGACAAGGGAGCAGTTTTTTCAACGCGCCTGGCCCGCGCCGTTGCCAGATGACGCCTTGCATGCAGTACACACAAATGTTCTCCTGCTACTCGACGGCCTGGATGAGCTCATAAGTCTTGATGGTTCAGATGCTCAGGCAAAAAAAATCTTGAAATTTATCGCTGCAACGGAACCGCCGTCAACACGATTCATCGTTTCCTGCAGGACAGAGGCCATTACATCCGAGCCGGCGCTAGGGGATCTCGTAGCACTGCTTTCCAAGACTGATAGCGTCGATCCCACCGAGTGGGCCGTAATGAAGTCAGTGACGAGTGAGTATGCGGGCGTAGAGCAGATTCGTATACTCGATGTTCCTCAAGATCTGGCAGACTCTTATCTCCTACACTCTCCAGCTAGCAACTCTTGGCAGAAGGTCCGAGCGGAGGCAGCGTACCTGCAACTTGCCCGAGTTCCTTTCACGATTTACCTGCTTCAGGAAGCGCTTCCGCGACTGAGCACGTCACAAACTCACGCGACGCTGCCTCTGCTTTACTCCCAAGCTGCGGAGTCATGGCTCTTGCGTTCGGGGCGATCTAGGCAGGAGGTTGAGCGGGCACTCGCTCGGCTTGAAAGCTTGGCCGTGGCATTGTTGTTCGAGCATGAAGTCGGTCCGGTGATGGAGGCCGACGAAGATCTAATACGATCAGGGATCCTCGTTCGCCTCGCGGACAACGACTACGCCTTTCGGCACTATTCGTTCGCGGAGTATTTTCTGTGCTGCGTCGTTGTTAAGCAGATGGCGCAGTATTCTTCATCGCTGCTCAGCAGGCTCGACCTAATTTATGCCAATAGCTTGAACCGCTTCCTAGTGCCGATGCTGTGCGCCGAATTCGAGAATGCCTTGCCGAGTTCGGGGAAGACAGAAGTCTCATGCAGACTGGTATCCTTTCGCGACTTCCGAGAATTCATGACATCGACTGGCTGGCGCAAGGAAGGTTATGGTCGGTGGATTAGGCTACAATGCGCCGACGGAACCTTGCCTTGGGATGGTCCGAACGCGCACCGATCAGAGCGCACAGTCAGCAACGTGCTCAAAGAACAAGAGACAGCAGCCTCCGAAAGTCCAGTTGCAGGAGCGTCCTGGTACGACGCTTTTCAGTATTGCCGGTGGAATGGTGGGCGCCTCCCGACACATAGTGAATTTATCTCCCTCGGCCCGCTGGCTGGTGGCTGCGGAAGCGAATGGACATCGTCTTGGTATAACGAGCCTTCAGGGCTAATAGCCGTCGTTCGTACTAATGGCGATCAGCGCCAGCGGGGCATCCAGGCCGCTACTGCAATTCACGCCGAAGGCATAAATCCGGATTTGCGCTTTCGGGACCTTGGATTCAGGGTAATATACTGATTGTCTGCGCACACATGCAGAGCCGGCTGGTATGTGCTCTGGCCCGAAGAATAGGACACGTTTGTGCATCTCAGACGTTAGCGACCGAATGCACGCTCATGCAGATCCGGGCGGTGCCGGCCAGCGCGGCAGGTTTAGCTCGCCGCGGTGGTCAAACTGCCGATCACGATGTTGTGGATGTGGGGGCGGGGCAGGCTGTGCGGGCTGGTGTGGTGCTCGAAGGAGGCGACCACCCACTGCTGGGGCTTTGCGGGTGAGAACTGGGTCAGGCCCGTGTTCTGGAAGAACTCCAGCACCGCATAGTTTGCCGACCAGGCCTGCGACCAGATGGCCCGGACGTTCTCCCAGAGTTCATCGGCGTCCTCGGAATCGGCGGCGTGATGAGCGCGGATTGAGGCCTGGAACACCTGGCCGTGTTCGGCGGTGAGTTCGTCGGGGGCTTCCCAGATGAGGTCGGCGATCTCGGTTCCGGTGGCCAGGTGCTGGAGCGTCGCGTTGTCCACGTCGGTACCGAGCGGCAGGCCGTAGCGGGGGCAAGCAAGGCCGGTCCAGGTGCCGGAGGTCTCGTCTGTATCACTGTGGTCTAGGACGTGGGCTAGGTTGTCGTGGACCCAGGTCATCCGGAGCACGCCAGTCAGGCCCAGGTCGGCGATAGCGATGGCTGTCATCGGGGTCACCTCCGGCTCCAGGATGTACCGGGCCACCGTCATTCTGCGGCCTCCCGGTCGGCGTCGCGGTCTGCGGCACGCTCTAGGACCTGTGGGGACGGACGGATCTCGGGTTTGGGCGGCTGCAGAATGGCGTCCTTTGCTGGTCTTGGCCAGGCCGGGAACGCCTGGCCGAGATCCCCGTAGTCGGGATCTTCGGACGGGACGGTCAGGCTCTGCCGTTCGGCGAGCTTGTCGGCGAAAGTGTGGTGGTCGGCGGTCAGGTCTTTGATCCACTGGCCCATTTCGGGGATCGGCTGCCCTGCGGTCAGGGTGAGCTCGTCGCGCTCGGCCTGGGTGGCGGGCTCGGGTTCGGCCGAGCGCAGCGGCGGATAATGCTGGTCGGGGTGGCGACGGCGTAGTTCGGCGTCGGCGGCCACGGCCAGGTGGCGTTGGGCGCGGGTGGCGGCATCCCAGTCGGTCCGGTCGGCCATAGCGGCGGCGAACACGGTTTCGCGTTGCCGGTAGGCATCGTGCAGGGCCTGGTAGCTGCCGGCGAGCTCGTGCTGCCGGGCGGCAGTGTCGTGTTGGCCGCGGTCGCTGGCGGCTTTGGCTTCGGCGCTGGCGCGGATGGCAGACAGGCGGGCGTTCCAGGCCGCGGCGCGGACCTGGCGGAGTTCGTCACCGAGGTATCGCGGGGCCCAGGCGGTTTCGGTGGGGTAGGTGTCGCGCAGGTGCAGTAGCCTGCCGTCGGGCATGCCGCGGACGTCCGGTCCGTCGGCCGGGCCGCTGGCGGCCAGGGCCTCGTGCCAGGCGCCGCGCAGGTCCGGGGCGGCTGCGGCGGGCTCCGGTCCGATGGGCTCGGTGGGGTGGTGGTAGCCGGATAGCTCGCGCCAGGCGCCAATGGAGGCGGCCTTCTTTCGCCAGTCCAGCTGGTCCAGCGGATGTTCAGGGACCGGGCCGAGGGCGTTGACCGCCCAGGGCAGGGCGTGTTCGGCGGCGTGCTCGCCGATGCGGTCCTTGCGGGCGTCCATCAGGGCTGCGATCTGGGTGATGTAGGCGCGGCGTTCGGGGTCGGCGATGCCGGGCACCTGCCCGGACCACGGGCCGGCCGGGAGCGGGACCAGGCTGCCGAGCCGGTGCCGGATCCGGGCGTCGATGACGGCGGGCACGTCGCGGGCGCCGGTCAGGTCCCGTTCGGCGATGGCCTCGGCCAGTACCTGTCCGGCGTCCAGGCCGGCTAGTTCGGCGCCGCGTAGAGTACGCCACAGCCAGCGGGCCTGGTGGCTGGTCCCGCGGTGGTGTTCGGGGGGCAGGGCGGCCTGGAGCAGGTCGCGGTAGCGCTGCTGACGGGCGGGGGCGGTTTCGGCGGTCCAGATGGCGTGCAGCAGGGCTAGGTGGTCGGCGTCGGCGAGAGCCTGCTGGCGGGTCTGGGTGGCCGATAGCTGCTGGCCGTCCCGGTCTAGTACGGCTGACAGCACGCTGAGCGCCGTCCCCGCCGGGGCGGGCGGGGTGACCGGGGCGGGCTCGCCCGAACGTTCGGCATGAATCTGGTCGTAGCGGGCCAGCTCGGGAGCCGGCCGCGGGCCGGGCATCGGGTCGGCGCGCTTCGGGGACACGGTGAATACGTACGCGAGGTTGGCGTCGGTGCCGCGGGTCAGCGCGACGTAGACGTGCTGGCGGTCCTCGGTCCCGGTGATCACCGCCAGGCCGGTGTGCACGGTCCGGCCCTGGGCCACGTGATCGGTGACCGCATACCCGAGCTCGGCATCGCCGAAAAGTGAGTACAAAAAGTTCCGTTCGGTCCAGCGCCGTTGCCCGGTCTGCGGGTCGGCGTCCAGGGCGCGTCGCACGACTAGCCCGCCTGCGGTGATGGCTTCGACGCGGAGCAGGTCCCCGTTGGCCAGCGTGCGGCCAGGCTCGCCCGCCTCGATGGTGTGGTCGTTGCGGGTGCAGACGATCAGGTCGCCTGGACTGGCCTGGGCGCCGTCGGCGATCCGGACTGCGGGGCCGTCCGCGACGATGCCCAGGTGGATCATGTCGTCGCGGATGCGGCGGGATAGTTCCCGGCGCAGACCATGGTCGGCGGCCATCAGCAGCGTGTCGGTGCCGTCCACGGACAGCGCGACGTAGGCGGCCGCGGCCGCATCGATCATCTGCTCCGGTTCCCCGCCGATGATCCGGCCGTGATCGTCATAGGCGGTCAGCGCCGTGGTGTCGCCTTCGCGCAGCCGCAGGCTGGCCGCCTGTTCCCAGGCGGCGCGGAACCGGGTCGGCTCGGCGAGCCGGGCATAGCCGAGCGCATCGGCAAGCAGGGACATGCCGCCGCCGTTCTCGACCGCCTGCAGCTGGCTGGTGTCCCCGGCCAGTACCACCTTCCCGCCGCGGGCCTGGGCATAGCTGATCAGGTCGGCCAGGTCCGGGCCAGCCATCGTGGAGGCCTCATCGATCACCAGCAGCGGCTCCGGGCCGGACTCGACCGGACCGCGGGCGCCACGCCGGCCCGGCAGGTGGCCCAGGAACTGGGCGCTGTTGTACGACACCGGCACCCCGGCGGCCAGGGTGTTGCGGGCCGACTGCGCCGCGGTGATCCCGACCACCGGGCCCATACCCGCCGACGCCCACGCGCGGCTGACGTCGGTCAGCACCCGGGTCTTCCCGGACCCGGCCGGGGCATTTATCACAGATACACGCGTGCCGTCGGTCAGGACAGACAGCGCCGCGGCGGCCTGGTCCTCGCGCAACCCGGTTCGCGTGCGCTGGTCTTGCGCCTCGCGCGCGCGTCCGGTCAACGCGTCGTCGAGCCGCGCCAGGTCCGCGCCGAGCACACGCGCGGCCTGCGCGCGGGTCAGGCGCGGCGCGCCCTCGGCGCCAGCCAGCGCAACCATGCGCTCTTCCATGACCAGCTGCGCGCGCGTGGCGTACCAGGTGCCACCGTGCCGCTGATAGACGCTGCGCCCGTCGGCGCGCAGCAAACTGGCCGGAATCTCCGCCGGCTCCGGCGCCTCCAGGCACACCACCGGCTCGAACTCCGAGGCCAGCGCGCGATCCGCCAGGCCCTCCAGCAGGGCAGCGGCCGCGCCGGGCTCGATCCCAGAGCGGGGCAGCACCCGGCCCAGGTACTTGATCACATCCGCCCGGGTCCACGTGCTCTTTTCCTGCTGAGCCAGCGCGACCGCCTTCTGCGCCGCCCGCGCCAACTCGAGCTCAAAAGGGACCGTACCGTCCGCGCCGTGCGCACGCGCGGCCGCGCGGCCGCTTCGCGCATGCCACACCGACGGCGCGACCGACGCCAGGCTTACGCCGAGCGTGCGCGCGAGCTTGTCCGCCCAGTCTGCGTGCAGCTGCGCGACATCCAGCGCACCGGTCTTGGCTGCGCGCGTCGCGAAGTTCGACGCTTGCGCGAGCTGCGCGAGTTCGCGCTGGGATGGCGCGCGGCCATACTGCTGCTC
>Ga0187783_10002308_pt1 | contig 14163 bp, 9 predicted proteins | sample 1015_SJ02_MP02_2_FD_132471 | JGI IMG/M metagenome (GOLD analysis project Ga0187783, IMG submission 132471) | Tropical peat soil microbial communities from peatlands in Department of Meta, Colombia - 1015_SJ02_MP02_20_MG | ecosystem: Environmental > Terrestrial > Soil > Wetlands > Peat | place...
AACAGCGACACCATCGCCAATTCGCGCAAGCCCCAGCCGCCGACCGTGAATGGAACGACCGCCACCCCGACCATCACCGCAAAGAGCATGGCGGCGTCGGCGGGCGACAGTGCGAGACCTTGCGCCCGGCCGAGCGACCAGACCGCTGCGATGGTCAACGTATGAATAAGGCACCCAGCCCCAAGGATCGCGGCGCTACGAGGCCCGAAGACCGCCGTGCGGGCGCTAGCGAAGAATTTCTCGATCAAGCGGCCCTGCCGCGGTCGCCAGCCTGCCAGTGCGCGGCCGATGCGCGGACCGAGCAGAAGACCAAGAATTCCGATGGCTATCATGACAGCGAGCACGACGATGATTTTACCGCGATCATCGCCGAATATGCCAAAGCTGGACGGCAAGAAAAGAATTGCGACAGTAAACACCAACAAAAGCCCGATGCCGACGCAGCGGTCGATCACCACGCTCATCGCTGCATTGCGCCAGTCATTGCCAAAATGAACGAGAAACCACACGCGCACGCCGTCGCCTGCGACCACCGGCAAGATCTGGCCGAAAAACTGTCCGATGGCGGCCGCCACGCTCATCCAGAACATTGTCAATTGATTTCCGCGCATGCCCAAGACTTTGGCAATCTGCAACCATCGTAGCCCTATCAGCGGTATTTGCAGTGCTAATAGCAACACCGCGAGCACCGCCCAAGGCACAACGAGGCCTGGCAAAGTGCGCTGCAGCTCCACCAGGTCGATGTGACGAAGCAAAAACCAGAAACAGAGGAGCGTGAAGGCAATCTTAAGCGCCAAAACAGCGCCCTGGCCTTTGGTCAAATTTCGCACGGACGGAAATGGGGCTTCGCGGCTCAACTTCAGTCTCTAGCAGGTTTGGAAGGAAAAGTTCGCCGACGGGAATCGTGTGCGGTCTTGTAAATTGAGGAAAACGCGAAATCAACTCGCGGGGCGCGCGGGACCGGCCGGCACGAGCGCGCACATATTCAACGATAAAGTTGTGAAGACCGATGGAAGCGGTTAGTTAAGATCAGTCTCCCCCGCGAAAGAACGCTCCGCATGTGCGGCATTGCTGGATTTTTGAACGGCGGCTCGAACGAGCTGTCTCGCGAGCTCGGCGAGATTTCGTCGGCGATGGGTTCCAGTTTGCAACACCGCGGACCCGACGATCACGGCGCTTGGATTGACGAAAATGCTGGCGTCGCATTGGTCCACCGCAGACTCTCCATCCTCGATCTGTCACCTGCTGGCCATCAGCCGATGATTTCGGCCGATGAGCGCTTTGTTATCGTCTATAACGGCGAAGTTTATAGCTATCAGCCGATCGCCGCCGAGCTTGCGGCGAACGGGCTTAAGTTCCGCGGTCATTCCGACACTGAAGTCATAGTGAATTCGTTTGCTGAAAGCGGCGTTGAGGCGACGCTCAAACGGATGATTGGGATGTTTGCGATTGCGCTGTGGGACCGGCGCGACCGCACGCTGACGCTTATTCGCGATCGGCTCGGCATTAAACCGCTCTATTGGGCGAAATTCGGCAAGCTTTTTCTGTTCGGTTCGGAGCTGAAGGCGCTGCGCGCCCATCCAGGCTGGGCTGCGCAAATCAACCGTGACGCTGTTGCCGCTTTTATGCGGCACAATTACATTCCGGCGCCGCACACGATCTATCAGGGCGTGCATAAGCTTGAGCCTGGGACGATTCTTACCTTACCGTGGCAGGGCGCGCCGCAAATCTCTCGGTTTTGGAATGCGCGCACGGTGGCGTACGACGGCTTGCATTATCCATTTGACGGGGGCGTTGCCGAACTGACTGAGCAGCTCGAAGCGCTGCTGCAGGACGCCGTCTCACGCCGCATGATCGCGGATGTACCACTCGGTGCCTTTCTGTCCGGCGGCGTCGATTCATCGACGGTTGTTGCTCTGATGCAAAATTCGCGGCTCGGCAAAGTCAGGACGTTTTCGATCGGCTTCGACCTTCCGGGATATAATGAGGCGCCTCACGCGGCCGCTGTGGCTCGCCACCTCGGCACAGATCATACGGAGCTCACGGTAACATCGAGCCAGGCACTCGACGTGATACCGCAACTCCCGGAATTTTACGACGAGCCGTTTGCCGATTCTTCGCAAATTCCGACCTATCTGGTCTCGGCAGTGACGCGGAAGCACGTAACGGTGGCGCTATCGGGCGATGGTGGCGACGAATTGTTCGCCGGCTACAATCGCTACCAATTGACACAACGTTTCTGGCAAGCGCTGTCATTGATGCCGCACTCCCTGCGAAGCGCGGTCGCGGCGGCCATGACTGCAGTGCAGCCTGACCATTGGACATCGCTCGCGACGATATTGCCGCGACGCCTGCGTCCGCCGCAGGCCGGCGACAAGCTTTACAAACTTGCCTCGGTGCTCAGGCTTGGCAGCGCGGATGCCGTTTATCGCCGGCTCATCAGCCATTGGGAGCCATCGGAGATCGTTCTTGGAGCGCACGAGCCGCGGGGCATCATCGATGATAGAACAATAGATAAGGACTTTCCGAATTTGTTGGAGCGGATGCAGTTTTTGGATCTCGTGACTTATCTGCCGGACGACATTCTAACTAAGGTTGACCGCGCCAGTATGGCCGTAGCGCTCGAAGCGCGGGTTCCGCTTCTCGATCATCGGGTCGTGGAATTCTCCTGGCGGTTGCCGCGCAACACGAAGGTGCGAAACAACACCAGCAAGTGGATTCTGCGGCAAGTGCTTTACCGCCACGTTCCCCGAACGCTGATCGAGCGGCCGAAAATGGGATTTGGCATTCCTCTCGGAGAGTGGTTGCGCGGACCATTGCGCGATTGGGCCGAGACGCTGCTGAACGAAGGCCGGCTGCGAGAGGCGGGATTGCTGGACCCCGGTACTGTTCGCTGGTATTGGCAGCAGCATCTCGAAGGCGGGCGCAATTGGCAGTACTTGCTCTGGGACGTCCTCGTGCTACAAGCGTGGCTCCAGCGTTGGACTTGACGCCGGCGGCGCACCAAAATGGCTCGCTGGTGGCAACAAAACGTCTGCTCGGTCTCACTGCGTAAATCGCTTTTCCAGGCGCACTGCGGATAGTCTTCAAAGATCTCAAGCCGCTGTTGTTACGACGGATGAGCGTTGCCTGGCGGAACGTCGACCATTCGTCGCCGAACCCGCGCGCCACCATTCCCGCATTATCGGCATTAACTTGCATTTTCGGCGTTACCGCCATCGCGCCCTGAAGAACGCGTAATTTGGATTACTATAAATGTCTTGTAAGTTGCGTAAGGAATTGCTTCGATCTCCGTGATAGAGCTTGATGTGTGAGTCGATCATTGAATCTGTAGAATAATTGGCGCGCACATGTTTTGCCGCCCTCCCGCCCATGGCCATTTTATTATCGATGTCATCGAGCAGGGTCTCGATGGCGTTGGCCAATGCGATCGAATCACGAGCAGGAACGAGGATGCCCAACCGGCCATTGTCGAGTGCTTCTGCATTGCCTCCGACGTCCGTCGCGATGATTGGGAGCCCACTCGACATGGCCTCGAGAAGGGCGTTTGACGAACCTTCCTCATGACTAGGCAGCACGAACAAGCCCATCGCGGAGAGGAGGCGCGGTACATCGTTTCGTTCGCCGAGAAAGACTACCTCATCGCCGATACCGAGTTGCCGAGCCTTATCTTTCAACTCGCTACCGATGCCATCGTCGCGCCCGATGATGAAGACTTTGTGCGGCGGCGCGTCCGAGCGTAATTTAGCAAGGGCATCCAAGAAATCGCGGTGGCCCTTGTAATGGATCAGATTCCCGACCGTAACAATTCCGACAACCCCAGTGTCGAGCCGCAATTCCTTTCGGATAGCCGCCACATCGTAGCCACCTTTATTATGAGCGTTGGGAATAAGGCCATTCCTTATTAGCACTAACTTTCTGCAATCGATCCGGTCGCGCCGGATTGTGTCGAGGCCAACCGCGAGGCTATTGCAGGTCACGACGTCGCTGAGCGCGTTGGCCATCCGATCGAAAGAGCGCCAATAGCTTTTGCGATCCTGGTGCGTCCCGAGGGCTCGTCTGCTGGTGATCACAAGAGGCACGAAGGCGAGCCGTCCGGCAATAGCGCCGATGAGGTTTGTCAACGGCAGGTAGGCATGCAAGACATCCGGTCGCCAGCGCATCGCGAGCCAGGCAAGGCGAAAGGGGCTGAAAACAAGCGTCGATATACTGCTCACGCGCGTAGTCTTCTGAGCGAAATCCATCGTGTGAATGGGGACGTTAATGACGTTCAGGCGAGCCTGTAACGGACCGCTACTGTAGAGGATAAAGACCTTGCATTTCCAGCCGCGACGCACCAGCCCTTCGATCAGCGTCACCATCTGCTTCTCGGCGCCTCCCATGCGGAGGCTACCGATTACGAACAAGACCTTCTTCTTATTCTCGTTTGCCATATCAAGTACTCGACTCGGCTCAAGCTTTCGTTGACGTCTGATTTCGCACGAACAGGAACTCGGAGTTGGCCTCGCCGGTTGCGATCCTCTCGAGCGTGAAGCCCAGCTTCTCGACAAAATCGATCGCTTCCTTGTCGTAGACGAACTCCATCGGCCAGCCACCGAGCCAATCGCGGATGTCGGTGAAGATGTTCATGCCGCGGTTCTTCTTGTACTCCCGCATCCGCTGCAGAAACTCCGGCAACTTAGAGGGGTTCTTGTTCATCTGGAACCGCCACACGTACCACCAATCCATCATGCGGCGCCGGAGCCAACCGGAAGCCACGTACTTGCGCTTTACGTCGAGCCAGAATTCAGGCATCGGGTCCTTCTGCACGTCGGCGGAGTAGAGGGCGATGTAGAACAGTCCGCCCTGCCTGACCCGGCTGGCGGCATTCTGAATTGCGCGCCAGACGTCGCCGGTGTGGTGTAGCACGCCCCACGAGTAGACCATATCGTAGGACGGGAGCGCGCCGACAAAGGCGTCATCGAGGACCGAGCCCTGCTCGACGGTCCAGTTTGGCGGATTGCCGACCTGAGCTTTGAGAAACTTACTCGCCTTGACTGAATTGGCATCATAGTCGAAGCCGTCAACCCGTGCAGCCCCCGCATCGAGTATGGCGATCGATTGCAAGCCGCTGCCGCAGCCGATGTCGAGGACGGTCAGGCCATTCAGATTCGGGCGGCCCATGAACTCAAGGATGTGGCGCGTCGAGACCCGGACCCTTTCCTTGTCGAAGTTCTTCCGTATAAAGTTGTTCCAGTTCTCCCCGAACTCGAAGCGCTGTTCTTGAGTTTGGCTCAATGATCTGACACCTTTGCGCCAGTCATCGTTCCGCCGTAGACGGCAAGAGTCTCATCGATTGCGCGCTGCATGCCGAAGCGCGCGAAAGCGAATTCAGGGCCGTGCCGGATGGCCGCGTTTCGCCATTGCTCATCCTGCAAAAGCCGAACGATTTGATGGGCGTATGACTTGGGATCACTGCCTCTGAGAAGCCACCCCGATTTCCCATGATAGATGGCCTCTGGTACACCACCAACCGGTGGCGCAACCACGGGCACGCCGAGAAACTGCGCTTCGATCAACACATTGGGGAGGCCTTCAGCACGCGACGCCAGCAGCAGCAAATCCATATCCGTTACGGCGCACATGGCGTTCTTCAATATTCCGGTAAAATGCACCGATCCAGCGAGATCGGAGCGGCTCGCCCGTTCCTCCATAACTGAGCGCATGGGGCCGTCTCCGACAATGACAAAATGCACTTCGCGCAAAGTCTGACGAACGTGCGCCGCTATCTCAAGCCATAGCAGAGGACGCTTTTCCTCGGTGAGCCGCATTACCGCTCCGACGACGAGTGTTGTCGATGGAATTGCGGCCCGCCGACGATACTCGCCCTGCGCCGCGCGATAACGCAATAGTTCGCGGTCGTCGAACGCATAACCGTTGCGGATAACGCCGATTGTCCCCTGCGGTAGCCCAAGCCAAATCTCGTAACCCCGCGCCCCTGCGGCGCTGTTGTTGATCATCTTCACGCCGGGTTTGCGCGCCAGCCAACGGTAGACCTCGCGCATGTAGGGCTGATGCAGTCCGAAGTTGGTAGGCGGGAGGCTACGTTGTGATATGATGATTTGTTGGACTCCCGTCAACACGGCGGCTATCCCGCCCTTGACGTTGACCTCATCAAGCCACAGGTGGACGATCTCCGGACGCATTGCCGCGAGCGTCGTCGCATAGGCCCTTACAGTCCGCAACTCGAATGGTAGTGCATCAATCATGGCCCGTGTCTGAGGAGTGACAAGATTACCAGGCTCCGAACCAATAACGCTGACCGGAATGCCAGCCGCTTCGAGCTCAGGCACAAAGTACTTGTTGGCAGGTAACGAAAGATCGACGCACGCGACGCTTATGCTTGCGCCCTTCTTTGCATGAAGGCCTTCTGCGGTGACCACGAGCTGCCGCTCGGAACCCCCCGGGCCCAGCGTGCCGATCATCATCATGACGCCATGCCTGGACGAGTCCAGCAGGCTCTTTTCTGCGTTGCTGGAGGATTTCAGTTGATCGTCGAGACGCGCTAGGGCGCGACGATACCGGCCATCAGGTATTCCGAGAAGTCGGGTGAGCAGACGGTGTTCGATGCGCTGCCGAAACGTTAGCTCCATAGGCTTCCGTGTTAACAGCGGCCGCAAAATAGCTATTCTCGACCAGACGGCCAGCAGCATATGCCAGCAGATCCGACTCGGCAGAAGATAGACGGGGCCGTCGCTGGCTACTGCCAGGATGGCCGAAACGCCGATCCGTAGTGACCGCGGCAGCAAGCCAAAAATCCGTTTGAGGTTGACTCGTGCGGTGACTTTAGGATTCGCGTTGCAACCCACGCCGCCGGGACTCAGGGTCATTGTCCCACCATGCAGGCGATTCACCTCTCTCTCCGACGCGGCTCAAAAAGAGTTCCGGCCATCGATGACTCGAACGCGGCGATGTGGTGCTCTGATGGCTCGTAAGCCGCGGCCAGCAACTTGCACTGCGCTCCTCGAGCCCGCGGTCGAAAGACCGCGGGATCGATGGGCATTTCACTGCTTGATCGTGAAAGCCTGTCCGGTCGAGAGCATGGCAATTTGCTCCGGCTTGTCGGCAAAGAATTCCTCAGCCGCTTTCTTGGCGCCCGGGCAGTTGCCACTACCATGATCGTCGAGCAGAACGATGCCTCCGGGGGCGAGTCGTGGATAGAAGAACGCGAGCGAATCCCGTGTGGGCTCGTAGAGGTCGACGTCGATATGCACGAAACGGAATTTTAGCTCAGCAACATCGGGAAAGCGTTCTGGTATCCAGCCTTTGTAGACTCGGTAGTTGTCGAACGGCCCAAGGATGGAGGCCAAAGCGTCCTCGCCGGCCGACAGCGAGCCGCTTTTCCAGTGTCCGCCGTCGATCTGCAAGGGCGCTGACAGACCTTCGAAGCTGTCGAAGAGATGGACGAGATTTGACCTGCCCTGCAGCGCGCGGCACATCAGATGGGCAGATGCCCCCTTGTACACACCGCACTCCGCTACATCGCCTTCGATATGTTGGACCAGCTTCAGGAATTGGTTCAAAGTGTATTTGCGGTCGAACGAATGCCAGTTTCCCGGATCCATGATGCCCGCATAGTACGCGAGGAAGTCCTCGTCTTCGAGTATCAAGCGGCCGTAGGCCGAAAACTTGTACTTGGGATAGGCCGCATGTGCCAGCCGCTCGGCCAGGAAGAACCGCTGTTCCTCGCTGAGTGCGGTAATAGCGAGGGTTCGAATCTCTTCGCAGACCATCTCGACGTCGCCGGCGTGCGTAAGCATCCTTCCAAGCGAAATCCGGAACATGTTGGTCGGTTCCGCAGGGTCGGTTGTCAATTGGAATTTGATAGCGCTGCGGAGCCTCCGGTGGAGGTCGTGGTCGTAGGTCACAGCATAGATACGACCATTCGACCTCGGGTCCGAGTTGTCGGCCGTCGAGAACGTGAGCCCGACACCCCAATGACTGAACGCGCCGCCTCCGTTTCTTGCGATGTCGTCATGCAGTGATCGGGCCGGGCCGATCTCGACGCCATTCTCATACAGCAGGAGCCCGGATGCCACCGGTTGCTCCATGCTGTCTCCGTCTGGAATTGAGCGCGGCATTGCCGCGTACCAGGCAAAGCCCCCCAGATCGCTGGCGCGGATCGATTCGCGCGCGATAACGAGGCGATCGGACTGATGATGAGGTTTTATCGTCATTGCGCTGGCGTTTCCGACACGCTGCGGCACGTAGGGTTGCTGCTGCAGATCTTCTCATACTCGTTAGAGCTAATGACCACACGAGCCTCGAGATTGACCACGGATGTCGTGAAGATGCCTGCGGGTCCCAGAACCTTGAACTCGATTGCATCCTCGATGAAATCGATCTTGGTGCCGTTATCCAGATGCGCAATGCCGAGGGTGACGAAGAAATCTCCGGCAGATAGCCACATCGTGCAACGCGCCTCGAAGCTGATCGTCTCGCCCCGCGGCAGCTGCAGCGGGCGCTGATGATAGGAAACATTCGTCAACCCCCAGACGACTGTCCCCTTTCGGTCCTTGATGGCAAAGCCAACCGATGCGTCGTCGATGTCGGTAAGGGCCTGAAGGCTCATGACGAATCGGCATTTCGCTCCGCTCTCGATGACGGCCACGCGTCCGCCGTCTTCCCCGAAAAGCCCCCAATCAATGAGCTTTGCTTCGCCCGATCCATAGCGCAGGCAGGTCCGCGCCGCACTGCGTTCAGCCATAACGGTCGCGATCGCGCCCGCGGCGACCGTTGCGGTCGATGCGCCGGATGGGGCCGCGTCGGCGGAGTTCTCCACCGAAGCCGGTTGCGTCGCTACGGCAGGGGACGCGGCCGCTGCTAGCTGTCCCGCTGCCGAGGCGCGGCCGAACAGCAGGTTGTGGTAGAGGACGGTCATGGGCTTGACCTCGCCCTCGGCGAACACCTCACCGTTTTCCAGGATTATCGCCCGGTCGCAGAACGTCGTAATCGTGCTGGTGTCGTGGGAAACGAGTAGGATGGTCGCGTTCTTCTGTTTCAGGCGCTGGATCCAGCCGAAGCACTTCTTCTGAAACCGTGCATCGCCGACGGATAGCACCTCGTCGACGATCAGAATATCGGGTTCGACACTGATGGCTGTCGCGAACGTCAGGCGCGCCTGCATGCCGGTCGAGTAGGTCTTGAACGGCTGATCGATGACCTCGCGAAGCTCGCTGAAATCTATGATTGAGTCGATTTTGCTCTCGATCTCGCGGCGGGTCATGCCCAGGCAGAGGCCGCCCATGAAGATATTCTCGCGACCAGTGTAATCGGAATGAAAGCCAGTCCCGAGCTCGAGCATCGCAGTAACCCGCCCATTGACGTCCAATTCCCCAGACGAACGCTCGAGCGTGCCCGCGATGATCTTGAGAAGAGTCGACTTTCCAGCGCCGTTGCGGCCGAGGATGCCCACGATTTCCCCCCGCTTAAGCTCGAGGTTAACGGACTGAAGGGCCACGCGCTCGGTGTGGCGCGGGACGCGGCGGATTATTTCCACGAAAGGATCGATGGCGTGCGGGTACACGCGATATACTTTCCGCAGTTCGCGCGCGCAGATGACCGGACGATTCCCCGTCATAAGGCGTCGCCGAATTTGTGCCGCAGCTGCGAGAAGATTACCCAGCCAACACCCAGACTGGCCATGGAGAACAAAGGAAATGCGATCCAGGCTACCGGATGTTGGAAGCCTCCGTGGAAGAGGGCGTCCTGCCAACACCAAACTTGATAGCTGAAGGGATTGAAGCAAAACACCCAGCGCATGATGTCCGGAGTGTTGAAGGGATTGAACACGATGGGCTGCGCGAACAGGTTGACCATGCAGAAGACGGCAACCAAATCTCGCAGGTCACGGAGAAAGATTCCAAGCGCCGACAGCATAAAAGCGACCCCCATCATCGCAATAAGCTGCATTACGATTAGAAATGGAACCATCAGAACCATGATCGTCAGTTCGAAGCGAAGAGCCGCATAGCCGATCGCGAACAAAAGCGCGAACGAATAGGGGAAGGCTGAGGCGATCGCCGTCTTGATGGGGAGCACCTCGATCGGGAACACGATCTGCTTCACAAGGCTCGCGTGCGAGGACAGAATCGTAGTCGACCGTGTGAGCAGGTCCTGGAAGGCGAGCCAGGAAACGATCCCGCTCAAAATGCTGACGGCGAAATCGCGGTGCCCGACATTACCGGTGGTTCGCGTCGGGAACACGTAGGCGAACAGGAACGAGTACATCAGCATCAGCAACAGCGGATGGCCGTAGGCCCAAGCTGTTCCCAGCAGCTGCCCGACGTGCCGATCGCGCAGCTCGCGCTTTACGAGTTCGAACACGAGCTCACGGTGTTTGTAGACTGCGCCGAAGGGCGACGGTACCGCGGTCATAGTGAGACCTCGGGGTTCGCTTCGATCCACGCCTGGGCCATTAGGACGTTCCAGAGTGGATAGTCCCAATTCGTGCCAGAGAGATGAGCTTCCCAGCGCTGGCGGATTGGCCTCGAGCGGAACAACCCCTGCTGCTCCAGCTTCTTTTTTGCAAGATGGTTCTCGGCCCAATCCCGCAGTGGTCCCCTCAGCCACTCGGCCAATGGCACGCCGAATCCCATTTTGGGTCGCCCTAGGAGTTGTCGGGGGACGCGGCGATAGAGCACCTGACGCAGCACCCACTTGGCGACTCCGTCGCGCAACTTCATGTACCGGGGCAGAGCCCAGGAGAACTCGACGACGCGATGGTCGAGCAGCGGCACGCGCGCCTCGAGAGCAACGACCATGCTGGCTCGGTCGACCTTGGTCAAAATGTCATCAGGCAGATAAGTCAGAGCGTCGAGGAGCATCATCCTATCGAGAAAGTTGGGAACGGTGCGCTGGAGGTCCTCGTCCCACAGGATGCCCTTCGTCTCATTCGCGCCGATGACGAGCTCTTTGGGCTCTTGCCAATGGCTCAGCATGCGGCGGTAGAGTACGTTGGGATCGTCTCCGAAAATTGTCGCATTGACTTGCCTTACCCTCGACCCGAGGCTGCATTTGCGCCAACGAGCCGGGAGGCTTGTTTCAATCCTATCGAGAAGGCCGGCAGGAGCAGCAAGTAGGCGCCGAGCGAGGGCTTTGTGCAGCCGCCCTGACGCCTGGCTGGCCTTGTTCAACATTTCAAGGGCGAGCGCATAACGCGAATAGCCCGCGAACAACTCATCGCCGCCGTCACCGGACAGCACTACTGTGACGTGGCGGCGTGTCATCTCGCACACCAAGGCCGTCGGCAACTGGGAGGAGTCTGCGAACGGCTCGTCGTACCAATGCGGCAGGTGCTCTACCATATCGAGGGCATGGGAGGCTTCCGCATAGAGCTCGGTGTGGTCAGTGCCGATGTGGCGGGCAATCTCTCTCGCATAGGGGGCTTCGTCGAAATTCCTGTCCGCGAAGCCGATCGAAAAGGAATTGATTTTGCGGCCGGCGGACTCGGCCATTAAAGCCGTCACGAGAGAGGAATCGATGCCCCCAGAGAGCAACGAGCCTATCGGCACGTCGGCGACAAGCCGCCTCTTCACCGCGTCGGACAACAGGGCATCAAGGCGATCGATTGCTTCACCGTCACCGATGGCGAGAGGCTCGCGCACCGACTTCTCGACGATGGTGCGTAAGTCCCAATAGCGCTCGATCTTGATCCTGCCGTCCCGCCCGACTTTGAGCATGGTGCCTGGCTCGAGCTTGTGAACCTCCTTATAGACGGTGTGGGGCGCGGGGATGTAGTTATGGCGCATGAAGGAAGCTATCGCATCCCGATCCAGCGTCGGCGTCCAGCCAGGGATTTGGCGAAGCGGCATTAGTTCAGAGCCAAAAGTCAACAGACCGTCGATCGCGCTCCAATAGACCGGCTTGATACCTAGCCGGTCACGCACGAGCACAAGCTCGCCCGTCTCTTTGTCGTAAAGGGCGATGGCAAACATACCGATCAGGCGCGGCACCACTCGGTCAACGCCCCATTCGGCGCAGGCCTCGAGAATGATTTCAGTGTCCGAATGGCCCTTTACCCGGCGGTTGGTCCGGGCGAGATCAAAAGCGATCTCGTTGTGTGAGTAAACCTCGCCATTGTAGACGATGACGACACGGCCACACCCCGACGTCATCGGCTGCATCCCCGTTGGTGACAGATCGCGTATAGCCAGTCGACGGTGTCCGAGACCAATGCCACGTGCCGCTTCGTACCACGTGCCTCGCGATTCCGGTCCCCGGTGGGCGAGCGTGTCCGTCATCCGATCGAGCACATGTATCGATGGAAATTGCCGACCACCGGGCCGAAGCTTCAAGAAACCCGCGATGCCACACATTCCCTAGAGTACTTGCTCGCAGCTACCGATCCGCTTGGCTTCTCGGCCAGTGTAGAAAAAGAGCGCGCGCTGCGGACCTTGCGCTCGGATAGCAACGCTCTTCCCCACTCCATGGCAGAGAGAGAGAGTGACATCGATGCCCCGCCGCTTCGGCGCCGGCAGTCCGCCCGCGCAGGTGCAGCTCGGCGCCGCCTCTGTCGAGGCGTGAGATGACGAGAGTGACGACCGGTGCCGGCAGCACGCAAGAGTGGAATCAGGACAACAGGCCATACTGCTGCATAAAACGGATAATGCCGTCGGCGAGATCTTCCGCGCTATTGGCGAGCGCATCGAGGATCAATTCCGGATCGCTTGGTGGCTCATAGGGCGAATCCAGGCCGGTGAAATTGCGCAATTCACCGCGCCGCGCTTTCTTGTAGAGACCTTTGGGATCGCGCTGCTCGCAGACCTCAAGCGGCGTATCAACAAAGATCTCGATGAATTCACCCGGCGCGACCAGTTCGCGCGCCGTCTCACGCTCGGCCCGGAATGGCGAAATGAAAGCAACGATCGTAATCAGGCCGGCTTCGACAAAGAGCTTTGCCACCTCGGCGACGCGGCGAATGTTCTCGACGCGATCGGCTTCAGTGAAACCCAGATCGCGATTGAGTCCGTGACGGACATTGTCGCCATCAAGCACAAAGGTGCGCTTACCGAGCGCATGCAGTTTCCTTTCCAAACTGTTTGCGATGGTTGATTTTCCCGCACCCGACAATCCCGTGAACCACAGCAGAGCAGGCTTTTGCGCGTTCAGCCGCGCCCGTGCAGCTTTGGTTACCTCGAATGATTGAAAGTAGGTATTGGCTGCACGACGAAGCTCAAATCGTATCATGCCGGCGCCGACCGTGGCATTGGTGTGCCGATCGACCAGGATGAATTCACCGGTCGCCCTGTTCTCTTGGTAGGCATCGAAGTCGATCGGCTCCACCGTTGCGATGTTAACGAAGCCGATCTCCTTGAGATGCAGCTCTTTTGTCGCCAAATGCTGGCAGCTCTTGCTCTCGACCCGATATTTGAGCTCGGTCACCATGGCGCCAACGGTCTGCCCGCCGGCTTTGAGCACGTAGCTGCGACCGGGAAGAAGCGGCGCAGCCGACAGCCAAAACAGATGTGCGGCAAAGGCGTCCGCATGCTGCCGCGGCTTGTCTGGCGAGCCAATAACTCCGCGCACATCGGAAGCATTCTCCACCATCGCGGTAATGCCGTCAGACGCCGATAGGCCGTCATCCTCAGCATTACTTCTTTTCTTTGCCGACGAAGCAAGCAACAGAAATTCAGCCGTGACTTCCTGGAAGACACGGATCGCTTCGGCGTCCAATTGGCGTAGATCAGCGGGTTGCAGTGTCTTGATCAAAGGAGGGATCCCGTTAGCAAATCAGGTTTCGGCGCGAGATCAACTAGGCATAAATTGGATGGCGGCGCTCGTGACCGGGCTGGTCTTTGACGAAAAGATCTCTTTTCAGAGCCACCACCGTTTGGTAACGGGACAACGAGGAAACGCGCAGGGGTGATGGCCAGCGACCCGGGAGCGATCTGGTCGCAAGAGTTGCACGAGATCAAGATTCACCATTTCCCAGGGCCGCCTGATATTGTATGGCCAGCTTCTCCTGCGCGTGACATGCTCTGGAAGATATTTTTCTCCGCACTCGCGGTCCGCTGGTCTTATGCGGTCCTAATGGTCGCCTTGATGGGCGACCCCGGGCTGCAGAGTGTCGATTCCCAAACTTATCTCGCGTATGCACACGACTTCGCGGCGCAGATTGCTTCC
>Ga0187783_10002309_pt1 | contig 14162 bp, 14 predicted proteins | sample 1015_SJ02_MP02_2_FD_132471 | JGI IMG/M metagenome (GOLD analysis project Ga0187783, IMG submission 132471) | Tropical peat soil microbial communities from peatlands in Department of Meta, Colombia - 1015_SJ02_MP02_20_MG | ecosystem: Environmental > Terrestrial > Soil > Wetlands > Peat | place...
CGCCTGCGTAGTAAGCGACGCGAACGGGAACGTCGCGTCGCAAGCCGCGCGCATCGCTCACGGTCACGACCGTCGTGCCGGGCGCTTTGCCGGTGATCGTTACGCGCTGCGCATTTTGGTCGATTGAAACTTGCGCGATCGCGGGATCGCCGATGGTCGCAGCAATTGGGCTGATCGCCGATCCCACGGTCAGATCGACCGAGGCAAAAACCGGCACCGACGCGGCTTGGGGCGTGACGACGATCGGCGGCGGCGTCGGCGTAGCAGGGCCGGCCGACGGGGTGCTGCCGGCCGGCGACGGCGGGGAAGAGGCGGTCGATCCAGGGCTTGCCGACGGCGTCGGTGACGGTGAAGGGCTCGCTAGGGGCGCGACGGCGCAAAGCGCGGCCCATGCGGCGACCAGGGCGACCGCCGGAGCAGCGCCCCTAGGCAATTTGTGCTTCGGCAGTGTGCCTTACGGCCGAAGCCAGTAGCGTCTTGTAACCGACGCTAGGAAAGAGAACGGTGACGAGATCGCGCTCCGCGCGCTCGACCGTTCCGACTCCAAACTTGGCATGGCTCACGACATCGGCAATCTTGAATCCGCCCGTCGCGCCCTGGTCGCCGATGCCGCGGCGCAATGCGCGCAAACAGCTGTCGCACGCGCCGCAGTTAGCGATCTCGTAATCCTCGCCGAAATAGTTCAGGATGAAACGCCGGCGGCACGAGGTCGTCTCGGCGTATTGCAGCATCATCGCAAGCTTACTCTGATCGTACGATTTCTTGGTTTCGTAGTTTGCTAGATTCAGCATGAGGTCGCGATGCTTGCGAACCGCGTCCGTCAAACCGTACGCCGATTTTCCGACGGGCTCGATATAGCCCGATTTCTTGAGCAGCGCGAGGATCACTTTGAGCTTTGTCAGCGGAAGCTGCAAAATCTTGCGGAGATCGATCATCGAAACGCCGCCCGCCTGGTCGCAAAAGACCTCGATCGTTCCGAAGACGCGCTGCACCTCTTCGACGTCCGGATACTTACCGGTAAGGAAGTAGTTCTGGACCCGCGTATCGCTCATGCGATAGATGAGGATGCATCGCGACGGCAACCCGTCCCGTCCGGCCCGCCCGGCCTCCTGCGTATATGCCTCGAGCGAACCCGGCAAATCGTAGTGCACGACGAAGCGAATGTTCGGCTTATCGATGCCCAGACCAAAGGCATTGGTAGCCACGACGGCTCGGATCGCTTCGTCCATGAACAAATTGTGGACCGAGGTTCTATCCTCTTTATGGAGCTTCGAATGATAGACCGCCGCCGGGATTCCCAGTTCGTGAGCCAGGTATCGCTGCACCTCGAGCGCATTCTTAATGGTCGCCGTGTATATGATTCCCGTGCCTTCGAGCGCCTCGCTACCGGTGAAGAGCGAGGTCAGAATCTTCAGCTTATCGGATTCCTTGTCGGCCTTGCGCGCTTCGTAGATCAAATTCGGACGGTCGAAACCGCGAACGATTGGTTTGACTTGCTCGATGCCGAGCTGATGAAGGATGTCTTCGCGAACCGAAGGCGTCGCAGTTGCGGTCAGCGCGAGCACGGTCGGATGCCCGAGCTTGGCGATCACGCCACCCAATGCCAAGTAGGCTGGGCGAAAATCGTGTCCCCACTGGCTAATGCAATGCGCCTCGTCCACCACGAATAACGGCACGCGAATCGACTGCAGGAGGTGCAGGAAACTTTCGTCCTCGAGTTTCTCGGGCGTGGTGTACGCGATACGGACCGTGCCGGAACGGATACGTTCGCGAGCTCGCGCTTCCTGATCTTCGGAAAGGGTTGAATTGAGGGCGACGACGTCGGTGATGCCGCGCTCACGCAGCATGTCGAGCTGGTCCTTCATCAGCGCGATCAACGGACTCACGACCACCGTTGTGCCTTCCAGCAACAGCGCCGGCAGCTGGTACGTTAGACTCTTTCCGGCACCCGTTGCGAGAATTGCCAACGTATCCGCGCGCCGCAGGACGCGAGAAACAACCTCTTCCTGGCCTGGGTAAAAACCTGTAAACCCAAACCTTTCTTGTAGCGCTGCGCGCAATTCCACGGTATCTCTATATCCTAAACTAACCAAACGGCGCCGCCTGGGAAGCAACTATCATAACCGCCCTCCAGGATGCCTCGTTGCACCCGGACCCCCCGGCAGGCGCAGCGAAACGGCCTGCTAAAAGGTTTGAAGACCGTGTCCCTTTACCGTGCCTGGCGCCCCCTGGCGTTCTCCGAGCTGGTCGGGCAAGACGCCGTCGTTCGTACCCTCACGACGGCAATAGAAAGTGGAAAGCTCGCCCACGCATACCTTTTTTCGGGGCCCCGCGGTTCCGGTAAGACCTCGGCTGCTAAGATTCTAGCACGCTGCATCAACGGCGTGCACGGCCCCACTGCCGTGCCTGACAACACCTGCGAGAATTGTCGGGCGATGCTGGCCGGGACCGCCCTGGACGTCCTCGAGATCGATGCCGCGAGTAACCGCGGCATCGACGAGATTCGCAGCCTGCGCGAGGCCGTAAAATTTGCGCCGGCGACGATGCGGATGAAGATCTACATCATCGACGAGGCGCACATGCTCACTAAAGAGGGCGCCAACGCCTTCCTCAAGACTCTCGAAGAGCCCCCGCCGCACGCGGTCTTCATCCTCGCCACGACCGAGCCGGAGCGGCTTCCGCTGACGATCCTCTCGCGCTGTCAGCGCTACGCCTTTCGCCGAATCGCGGTCCCGGTGATGATCGAGAAAATGAGGCAGATCGCGCAGGCCGAGAAGATCTCCGTAGACGACGAGGCCTTGGCGGCAATCGCTTATCGAGCCGACGGCGGATTGCGTGACGCGTTAACGATGCTCGAGCAGCTGGCAGCTTTTTCCGGAGGGAAGCCGGCGACGGTCGAGAGCCTCGACCTTGCGTTCGGATCGACGGGGCGCAAGTTTGCCGTGGCGCTGGTTGATGCGGCCCTGTCGAAGGATGCAACGGCGGCGCTCGAGGTCGTCGAAGAGGCCGGCAACTCCGGGACCGACCTGCAGATGCTCCTGCGGTTGGTTATCGTCGCCTTTCGCAACGTTCTAGTGGCGCAAATCGACCCAGGATTGCTCGCTCGCGATCTCGCCGCAGAAGACGCCGCGCGGGCCAAAATCCAAGCGGACGGCATCTCGCAGCCTACCGTCTTGCGGGCGTTGCGGACGTTGGGCGAGGCTCTCTCGCTGGCGAGGTCGGGCGGCAACGCACGCCTCGAGTTGGAGACGGCGCTGCTGCGCTTCATTCTGACGAGCGAGGAGTTGACGGCAGAGGCTTTGGCGGCTCGTATCGCGGCTTTGGAGGAGTCGCGGACCACGGTGCCGGCCGCGAGCACGACCCGTTCCGACAACGACCGAGGAGAACGAAAAGGCTCGCCCGGAGCGCCTTTGCAGCTCTCACTTCAAAAAGTGCGGGCCGCTTGGCAGAATGTCCGGGGCCGAGTCGAGAGCGAACGGCAGTCGCTCCGCGCTCCGCTCTCGCGGGCCGCGATCGATTCATTGGAGAGCAATGCCGTCGTGCTTCGGCTTCCCGACTCTTGGAGCGCCGACGCGCTCCGCGATCACGCGGCGCTCATCGAAGCGGCAATTGCCGACGTGCTCGGAGTGCCGCTTAAGGTAAGGTTACGCGTCAACGGCGGCGCGGAGCCGTCGCGCGGGTCGACGAGCGACGGCCCCGACGCGCTCTTCGATTATGCGAACGAACGAATACGTTAGGACGATCGAATGAATCAAGCTCATTTGCTGGCGCAAGTCAAGAAGATGCAGGCGGAGATGCAGAAGGCGCAGGAGGAGCTCGCGTCGACGACCGTCAGCGGAAGCGCGGCCGGCGGTACCGTTACCGTCGAAATCACCTGCGACCGGCGCGTGAAGCGAGTGCAGATCGCGAAAGAGGCCGTCGATCCCGAGGACGTCGAGACGCTTGAAGATTTGCTGACCGCCGCGATCAACGATGCGTTGCGTAAAGCGACCGATATCTCGGAGAAGCGGATGGCTTCGCTCACCGGCGGCATGCGAATTCCCGGGCTGTGACGACGGTCGCGAGTCCGATCGCGGCCTTGATCAACGAGCTCAGCAAATTGCCGACGATCGGTCCCAAGACTGCGGCTCGTTTGGTTTTCCACTTGGTGAACCGGCCGCGTCACGAAGCTCAGAGCCTCGCCGAAGCGATCCTTGCCGTAAAAGATAACGTTCGCTTTTGCTCGATCTGTTATTCGCTGGCGGAAAGCGATCCATGCGAGTTTTGCCTAGACGAGCGGCGCGACGCAGCGACGATTTGCGTCGTCGCCGAGGCCAAGGACGTATACGCGATCGAACGCACGGGAGCGTTCAAAGGCCGTTATCACGTGCTCGGCGGCCTGATCTCGCCGATGGACGGCATCGGGCCGGCCCAGTTGCACGTGAAAGAACTCGTCGAGCGCATCGGCCGCGAGCAGCCTCGAGAAATCATTTTGGCAACCAATCCGAACGCCGAGGGTGAGGCGACGGCGCTCTATCTCTCGCGATTGCTACGACCGCTCGGCGCCGGCGTGACGCGGCTAGCCTACGGCCTTCCGATCGGCGGCGACCTCGACTATGCCGATGAGATGACGATCGCCAAGGCCTTAGAGGGACGCCGAACGGTGTAACGGCTTCGCCCCAATTGGAACTTCCAACTGCTAGTGACGAATGGTCTAATGAAATCTAGCTAGGGCGCTGCGGCCGCGCTCGGTCTATGCTGATCTCGCCGGGGTGTGGGCAGAGAGGCGTCGCCGGCGCGGCGCCTCTCACACTAGCAGCAAGTCGCCGAGGCGCACGCCGCCAGGCTCGAGCACCTCGCAGTAGATTCCCATGCAGGTGTTACGATGCTGCGCGAGCAGACGCAATACGCGGGGATCGCTGGGGCGACCTTGCGGATCGTACGTCACGGTGACGCAGCGCTCGATCGGCGATCGGACGCGCAGTTTCGCGGTGCCGACTTGCAGCTCGGCGCCGACGAGCTCGGTTTCAGTCAACGCGAATTCCGGCTCTGCTCGTACGAACATGTTTGGTCTAAACCGTTCCCACTCGACTCTATAACCGATCCGCGCACTTAGCTCGTCGAGCCAGCGGTCGACGAGCAGCGAGATGGGGGCATCGTCGAAAAAGTGCTCGTCTCGGCGCACTTCGACGTCGACGCCGCGCTGCATTGCCGACGCAATGCCGGCTTGCTCCTCGTCGAGCAGATGAAGGCGCTCGTGCTGCTTCCCCGAGTAGGTCTTTCCGTCGCGCGCGCTGCCGTCGCGAACGAAAAGCGCGCTCGATCGGTCGCCGGGAATGCCGCCTAAAGCGAGGTCGGCGGCACCGAGCCTCTCGGCGCGTAGACCTTTGACCGGATAGCGCGCAAGCGCGTCAAGCGTTCCGATCAACATCGAAGATGCGCCTTCGTCGGCGGGCTTTTGATTTGTCCGGACCGAAGCCGCGCGCAATGGAGCTGCGACCGCTCGATCTCGGCGCGATCTTCGAACGAGCCATCGCGATCTATGCGAAAAACTTTCTCTCGTTTGTTGGAATGGTGGCGGTCACGGTCGCGCCCGTTGCGATCGTGCAATATGCGATCGCGATTCGCGAACAACCCGAGATCGATGCGACGCTCGACGTGTTGCAGCACCCGGACCTTCTTCGAACCGAGCACGTGCCAACACTCTTCAATTCGCCCGGGATGGTGGCGATTATAATAGCCTCGGCGCTCTTCTCCTATTATATGTCGGCGGTCGCGCTTGGAGCGGTGGCGGCGGGGGTAGGCCGGATTTATCGTGGAGCGCCGCCAGGATTTCGGCTCGCCTATGAAGCCGTGCTCCGGCGCTGGCCTTCAATCATCGTCGTCGTCGGGATTGCGGTGCTCGCGCTTGTTGCGGCATATGGGCTCCTGGTCGTCGTCGCCGCGTTTCCCGTTGTCACCGCCGCCGCTCTGGCGCGGAGCCTGCTGCCGACGCTGACTTCGGTCGTACTAGGCGGCATGATCGTAATGATCGGTTTTGCACTTCTAGTGATTCTCATCGCGGCTTCCTGCGCGATCTGCGCCATCACGGTCGAGAACGGCACTGCGTCATCGGCCGTGCAGCTGACGTTCGCGCGAATTTTCACTAAAACGGAGTTCGGCCGAGCGCTGCTCTGTGCGGTAGCGGTCGGCGCGATCGGTTTCGCATCGTCGGCCGCTCTCAGCGCGCTTGGCGTCCTCGGATTTTTTCGATGGCCCGGCGCGGAAGCGACCGTGGACGGGCTCGTGAGGATGCTGCTTCTTCCGTTCGTTGCCTTGGTGCTCGCGCTCTACTACTTCGACGTGCGCATTCGGCACGAGGTCCTCCAGCTCGAGCCCAGCCCAGAAGAACCGGTCTACGCGCCGACGGCCTATCTCTCAGGCGAGGAGCGTGCGACGATCAAACGATTTCTCGATCGCCGAGCCTCGCTTGTGCCGCAGCGGCGTCGTGAAATCGCCGCGCAGCTGGCGGGTCTGGTGCGGCAACGCGTGCCGGCGGACTTGCAGGCTCTAGACGATGAGGGATTGCTCGAGCGCCTTTGAAAGCCGGCGCCTCTTATTTAGAGCCTTTCCGGACGAGCTTCACGAGAAGCTCGCGGACGAAGCGCAATGCGTCCTGCTTTGCGCGCTCGTAGAGTGCGGCGGCTTGACCCGAGGTCATGTAGCGGCCGTGTTCCTGAAAGAAAGTAACGCCTTCGCCCACGACGATCGTGCCGGCATACGCAATCGCGCCTTTGATGGCAATTCCCGCGACCGGAACGAAGCCGACGAGCTCCCGCGCCAGCGTCCGCCAGCCAAAGCCTCCGCCGATGACGGGCAATAGCTGCCAGGTTCGCTGCACGTCGGGATCGCGGCCGTAGGCGGCCTCGATGTGAAGCATGAGCATCACTTGGATGCCCGTGATCGCGACCATGTCGCCCGCTGAAGCGAACGCACCAAGCACGATGCCGACGAGCGGAATGTGATCGATCGCTGCGCTCGCCAGCGCAACCTTTAGCGCGTTGTTCGCCGCATCGCGAGTCAGTTTTGCGGCGACGATCTCCCGAAGCACTGGAAGATTGCGCCCGACGGCGATCTCCACCCCGCCGGCACATTCAACCAAATGCGGAAAGACGCGGCTGCGAAGCGGGTCCCACGCGATGCTCGGAACGACGTATTCACGCCAAGAGCCGGGCTGCGGCGGCGACGATGGTCCGGATGGCGACGCTGCCGGATCGACCGTGAGCGCGAAGATCGGAACGCGCAAGATGCTCAGCGAAGCGAAATCGGCACTCGCCGCGTCGCCCGGCCGGCCGAGAAAGAGAATCGCTCGAACCTCGTTAGGGTTGGTAACGAACGGCGCGCCGGTGCGGATGGTCTCCAAACATGCCGCGGCAACCGCGGGAACGCTCTCGTGACCCGAGAGCAGCAGAGCACGGAGCGCCGCAACGAGCGCCGGATCACCGCAGAGCAGAAATCGAAAGGGTTTGCGGGCATGGACGTGGACCGCTCGCGCGTCGACTCCCTTGCGTACGAGCGTGAAAATGTTGCGGGCGTCGGCTGCAGCCACTCGGGTGCCTAGAGTCCTAGCTTGTTGAGATCGACGGCGAGGCTCCCGTCGGCTTTGCTCAGCTCCTTGACCGGATCGTCCGTGTAGTCCAGATAGACGAGGCCCATAAAGATCTCCAGCGGCCACGCGTGCATCTTATGAGCATTTGCCACGTCGACGATCGTCTCGTTGGAGCTCTTCGCTTCGGCGATGACGCTCTCGGGCGTGCTCTTGATATCGGCGGCGACGATCGTGGCTGCGGTCACGTCGCCCGGCGTCAGGGCGTCCCGAAGCATCGTTCGATAGTCGACGCCGCTCGATCCGAAGCGCTGCTGCAGCGCATACTGCAAGGTTGAATACGTTTGCGGCGAGGTCCCCAGACCGAGGAGCGTGATGCGCACGGAGAGCTGCCGCGACCGCGCGAGATTGAAGAGCTGCGAGCCCTCCGAGGCGGCCGTTGCGGCAGCATTGAGCTCGTCGACGCACTTGCGCATCAGTGGGGTGAGCGCGGCATAGTCGCCCGCGCTGATGTCACCGCTGTATCCGATCGAGGCGTGATCGAGGTCTTTGAGAAACTCGTCGACGTCGCCGAGCGATTGATCGACCTGCGTCAACGCCGCGCGGGATGCGTCGACCGACCGAAGCAGCTCGCCGTCGGCGCGTGAAAGCTCGTTCATCATCTGCGGGTACGATGGGAAGAGCGCCACGGATTCGGTCGGTACCGGCTTCATCGCAAACGGCGCGAGCATCTCCTCGTAGATGTCCGCGCTCTCTTTGAGCGCTCCGCTCTCTTTATTCTTTTCAAGCGAGCCGACGCCGCCGATCGGACTCGTGTTGCCGCCGGCGTCTTGCAGTGCGCTGTTGAGCGAGCGCGCCATCGAGGTCAGATTCTTCACGATCGCCTCGACGCGCGATCCGCGACGAATGTTGATCGCGCCGAGGTTCGGCACTTCGTACTGCAGGGTCTCGATTCGGCTTTGGACGGCCTTCAGCTGGTCCTTGCCTTCCGATTCGCGTGCCTGGATCTCGGTCGCGTTGGCCGCATGCGACGCTTGCGCCGCTACGACCGTGCCCGCAAGACCGGGCGGATCGGGCTTGATCAGCCGCACCTCCTGCACTTCCATCTGGCGCAGCGCGGCAATTCGTTGATCGGCGGTCGCACGCGTAGCGGGCGAGCCGAGCTGCGCGGCCTCGGCGAGGGTTTGCTGGCTCTTGTTCGGCTGGCCGAGAGCCAGTTCGGATTGGCCGAGCTCGAGTAAGGCTTCGGGATTGTCGGGGTCGCCCTTGAGCACTTGGTCCAACCGCAGACGCGCGAACGCGTAGCGTGCCCGTTCTTCATCGCTTGAGGCCTGCACGAGTCGCTCGGTCGGCGTTACGATCGAAGGATCGAGCTCAGGATATCCCATCAAATGCGAGACGCGCGCGGCCGGATCGGGATGATCCTCGAGATACTTGCTAACCGCATCGTCGTGCTCGTCTTCTAGAACTCCCAGGTGGGCCATCATCGTTACCATCGACTCGGGATCGTAACCCGCGCGCGACATCAGCTGCAGGCCGTACCGGTCGGCCTGAAGCTCGTCTCCACGCTCCATCTTCGCTATGATGCCCGCTTCGGCGAGACCGCCAAGCTCGTAGATGATCGGCGAGAACATGGAAGCGATTCCGAAGAGGATATCCAGAATTTCGGCCTTCGACTGCGTGGTGATGACGTGACGCCGTTCGATATGCCCGGTTTCATGCCCCATCACGCCGGCGAGCTCGTCATCGGACTGAACGAAGTCGATCAATCCCTCATTGATATAAATGAAGCCGCCCATCGTCGCAAAGGAATTGATCTGCGTGTCCTTGATGACCTTGACGTTGTATGGCAGGTCTTTGCGCGCCACCTGATTCCAAAGATTGCCCGCGATGCCCTGAACGTACGCGTTCAAGAGCGGATCGGTCTCGATCACGCTGCTGGCGACGACCTGTTGATCGTACGATTGACCCATCGCAATCTCTTTTTGGGTCGACAACGCGAGAACGCGCGCTGGACAGGTCGCACAGAGCAGCGCGATAATCGTGAAAAGCGGAACGGTACGGCGGAGCATGGCGACGGGATTCCTTTGCATGACCTACTCGAGTGAGAGTACGCCGGCTTGCTGTGTATTATATGTGGACAACGTCAAGAACTTGCGAGTCATTTGTGGATGGCGAAGGGTTTATCTCCGCTTCTTCTCGGAAAGCGCGGCGTGACACTCTTGCGAGGAAGGCGAGACGGCCTTGAAGTCACCTTCGCCGGTCGTGACCTCGGAGAGGCCTTCGAGGAGTTGGAAGCCCGCCTCGCCGGGCAACCGAGCTTCTATCGGGGTGCGTTCGCCGTGGCCAATCTTGGCGCCACAGTGCCGTCAAGCGAGGAGTTGTCACGGTTGCGCGACCTTCTAACGGGCGCGGGAGTGACGCTGCGAGCGATTTCGGGCTTCGGCGAGAGCCTCGAGTCGCTTGCCCGCGCCGAAGGCCTGGAATTTGAAAACGCGGCCTTACCGCTTTCGGATTCGGCGCGCTCGCTGGTCGCAGATTTTGCCGGCGCGCGCAACGACATCGCCCAGCGGCGCAAGCGCGGCGAGGCGAGCGTGCGGCGTGCGAAGATCGAGCCGGCCGGCCGGGGCGCACCGGCCCCCCTCCGTCTGGTCGAGCCCGTTGCGGGAACGCTCTACCACACGACGACGCTGCGCGGCGGGCAAACCCTCCAGCAGAACGGGAACATCGTCGTTGTCGGCGACGTCAACCCGGGCGCCGAGCTCATTGCCGCGGGCGACATTCTCGTCTTTGGACGCCTCGGCGGGATCGCCCACGCGGGGGCTCAAGGCGACGAAAACGCGCGTATCCTCGCCTTGAATCTGGCAGCGACGCAGCTTCGGATCGCGACGTACATCGCCGCCGATGAGGAAGCGAAAGCGCGACCTGCGCCTCAGCCGGAAGCCGCGCTCGTACGTGAGGGGCGGATCGTCATACTCACGGTCGATCGGCTCAACCGGCTCGAACAGTCGGGGAGTTGCCGGCGTGAGCGCGCGTAAGATCGTCGTTACGTCCGGTAAGGGCGGCGTGGGCAAGACGACCACGACCGCAAATCTCGGTGCAACGCTCGCGCGACGGGGTAAGCGGGTCATCCTTATCGACGCCGACATCGGCTTGCGTAATTTGGACTTGGTGCTCGGCTTGGAAAAGCGCATCGTCTTCGATCTCGTCGAGGTCGCCGAAGGGCGCTGTCAATTACGGCAGGCGCTGATCAAAGACAAGCGCTTCGACTCGCTTTCGATCTTGCCGGCCGCACAAACCCGCGAGAAGGACGCGATCAGCCAAGACCAATTTGCTGCAATCGTCGAATGCGCCGCCGACCAAGCCGATTACGTGTTGATCGATTCGCCGGCGGGAATCGAGACCGGCTTTCGGAACGCCGTCGCGGGAGCGAACGAGGCGATCGTGGTTACGACTCCCGAAGTCAGCGCCATTCGCGATGCCGACCGCGTCGTCGGAAAGATCGGCGATGCCGGAAAACCGATTCGCTTGATCGTCAACCGGTTGCGGCCCGAGATGGTGCGCAGCGGCGACATGCTCTCGGTAGACGACGTGTGCGAGGTCCTTTCCATCGAGCTTCTCGGCATCGTTCCCGACGACGAAGAGGTCATCGACACAACGAACCGTGGCGAACCGATCGTGCTCAACGACGGCGGCCGGCTGCGCGCGATCTACGAGAAGATCGCGCGCCGGCTCGAGGGCGAGCTCGTACCGTTTACAAACTTCGACAGTCCGACGTTCTTCGGACGTCTCATCGGCGCGTTGAAAGCGGGGTAGCGTAATGCAGCAGTTGCGCAATGATCTCATCCGCAGCGAAGCTTCCGAGCTACGCGAGGAAGCGACGGGTGTCATCCTGAGCGAAGCTTCCGAGCGAAGCGAGGAAGCGAAGTCGAAGGACGGGCGCGCGATCGTCATCACCTCAGGCAAAGGGGGCGTTGGGAAAACAACCACGACCGCGAACCTCGGCACCGCGCTCGCCGTTCGCGGCGCTCGCGTCGTGCTCGTCGACGCCGACGTCGGCCTGCGCAACCTCGACATCCTGCTCGGTCTCGAGAGCCGTGTCAAGCATCATTTGCTGGACGTGCTCGAAGAACGCGTTCAGGTCGAAGACGCGCTGGTGCCCGGCAAGCATACCGACGGCCTCTTCTTGTTGGCCGCCGCTCAGGCGCGTGAAAAAGACGACGTCGAGACGCTGCGCATGCAGGCCCTGATCGCGAGCTTGCGCGAGCGCTTCGACTACGTGTTGATCGACAGTCCGGCCGGTATCGAGCTGGGGTTCCGCAACGCGGTTGCCGGTGCCGACGAAGCGGTGGTCGTCTGCACGCCCGAGGTTGCCGCCGTGCGCGACGTCGATCGCGTCGTCGGGCTGCTCGGGAACCGGTTTCGTCCGCAGCTGATCATCAATCGCCTGCGTCCCGCGTTGGTGAGAAAAGGCAAGATGCTCTCGGTCGAGGACGTCAACGGAATCCTGCGCTTGCCGCTTCTCGGCGTTATTGCCGACGAGCCCGAGATCATCATCACCACCAATCGAGGCGAGCCGCTCGCGCTGCGAATGCAAACGCCGACCGGAGCCGCATATCACGCAATCGCGGCCCGCATCGCCGGCGACGACGTTGCTGCTCCGATGCCGGCGCAAGCAAAAGCCTCGCTCTTCGAGCGGCTCGGCGCGATGCTGGGAGGAAAGCGGCGATGATCGAGTTTCTGCGGCGGCTCTTCGGTCAGACCGGCTCGAGCGCAACGGCGAAAGAGCGCCTTCGCCTGGTCTTAATGACCGACCACCTCGAGCTTGCGCCCGAGATGATCGAAACCATGAAGCGCGATCTCATCGAAGTGATCTCGCGCCACGTCGAAGTCGATCGCGAACGCATCGACGTAACGTTCGAGCGCCAGGACCGCACGCTTGCGATGCTTGCGAACGTTCCAATTCTCTCGGTCAACCGTCCGAACGGCAACGGCGCGCGAAAGCAGACGCGCCCACCGGTGCGCCGTCGCCGGCGGCGTAAGAAGGCGCAGCTGGGAGGCTCGGTGCCGGCGCGCGCGGGAGCGACTTGACGGCGATTACCGCGCCGGCCTCAAACGGCGCGAAGCGGTACCTGCACAACTTCAATTGGCTGCTCGCGGGCGGCGGCGCGCTGATCGCGCTCGCCGGCATCGTTTGCATCCGATCCGCCGGATTGCACGCGCCGGGCGCACTCGGCGAATTCCAAAAACAAACGATCTATCTGGTGGTGGGCGTCGCGGCGATGCTCGGCGTCTCGTTGATCGATTACCGCACGTGGCAGCGCTGGGCACCGGCGCTGTACGTTATCAACCTGCTGCTGTTGCTTTTCATCCTGCGCGGCGGTCATAGCGCGATGGGTGCGCAACGCTGGATCTCGCTCGGCCCGCTTGGAACGTTTCAGCCGTCCGAACCGGCAAAGCTGGTCGTGGCAATCGCGTTGGCCGCGGTGCTTTGCCGTGGAACGTATCTGAATCTGCAGGAGCTATGGAAACCGGTGCTTACCGTGGCCGTCCCCGCGCTGCTAATTCTCAAGCAGCCGGACCTCGGCACTTCCCTCGTGCTCCTCGCAATGCTGACGGTCGAGCTGTACTTTGCGCTGCCGAAGGTTGCCGACTTCGGCATCTATGCGCTCGGCCTACTCGTCGTCGCCGCGGCGGCGCTGGGCACCAACGCGGTGCTCAGACCTTTCCAGCGAGCGCGCCTGTTCGTCTTTCTCAATCCGAAAGCCGATCCGCAGGGCTCCGGGTACAACTTGAACCAGTCGAAGATCGCCGTCGGCAACGGCGAGTGGTTCGGGCGCGGAATCTATCATGGAACCCAAACCCAGCTCAACTTCGTCCCCGAGCACTCGCGCGATTTCATCTTCACCGTTTTGGCGGAAGAATGGGGCTTCGTCGGAGCGCTGGCGTTGCTGGCGCTCTACGCGGCGATCCTGTGGGGCGGGATCCGAACGATGCTGGCGGCGCGCGACCGCTTCGGCTTTCTACTTGCGGCGGGTTTGGTCGGGATGCTCTTCTTTCACGTGCTGGTCAATATCGGAATGACCGTTGGGATCATGCCGATCACCGGCATTCCGCTGCCGTTCATGTCGTACGGCGGCTCGGCGATGCTGACCGACTTCATCGCGCTCGGAATTCTGCTCAACATTTATTCGCAAAAGGATCGCGACGTTCTCGGCAATGCCTGAGGCGTTAGCTCAATCTCTTTTACTTTTCGAGTTCGTACACATAGTTTGTGTTCATGTCGGTAAAATAGATGACGGTGTTCGAATCCTTCGTTCCGGACGCGACGAGTCCATAGATTCCCGGCGTTGAATCGCTGGGGTTGACGACTCGCGTATCGAGAATCTGACCCGTGATCGTATTCACCTCGACCAGCGTGTTGGGCGTTCCTTGGGTGTTGGCCACGATGAGATTGCCGTTGGGCAGCAACGCCGAAGCCACCGGCGCGTCCAGCGGCGAGTAGCTGGTCGAATCGGCGTAGATGAGGACTCCGCACGTCACGTTCGGGTATTCACAGGAGAACGTCTCGCCGCCGGGCTCGACGACGATCTCGTCC
>Ga0187783_10002310_pt1 | contig 14162 bp, 13 predicted proteins | sample 1015_SJ02_MP02_2_FD_132471 | JGI IMG/M metagenome (GOLD analysis project Ga0187783, IMG submission 132471) | Tropical peat soil microbial communities from peatlands in Department of Meta, Colombia - 1015_SJ02_MP02_20_MG | ecosystem: Environmental > Terrestrial > Soil > Wetlands > Peat | place...
GAAGTAAAGCACTTGGCCGCAGCCGGCATGCGTCCGGGACTCGCCGTAGTCCTGGTGGGACAGAATCCGGCCTCGGCGGTGTATGTCAGGGGAAAGGTGAAAGCTTCGGAAGAAGTTGGGATCTATAGCGAACAGCACACCCCGCCCGACACGATCTCAACCGCCGAATTGCGGGCCCTGGTCGAAGACCTGAATCGACGGGACGAAATCGATGGAATTCTCGTGCAGCTGCCGTTGCCTTCCCAGGTGGATGCCAAGAAGGTCTTGATGACGGTCGTTCCGGACAAAGATGTCGATGGATTTCATCCCATGAACGTAGGCTTGCTGGCCACGGGGCGGCCGGGTTTGGTGCCTTGTACACCGGCGGGCATCCTCGAAATCCTGGAGCGCAGCCGCATTGCGATTAGCGGTCAGGAAGCAGTGGTGGTGGGACGAAGCGATATTGTGGGCAAGCCCACGGCCATGCTGTTGACCAATCGCAATGCCACGGTCACCCTCTGTCACTCCAAAACTCGAGACTTGCCGGGTGTCTGTCGGCGGGCCGACATTCTGGTGGCCGCAATCGGGCGAGCAGGAATGATTACACGCGACTTCATCAAGCCCGGCGCAGCCGTGATTGATGTGGGGATGAATACGGTGACGGAAAGGACGGAGTTCGACCGCCTGTTTGCTGGAAATGCCAAGCGCGAAGAGACATTTCAGGCTAAGGGCTCTATCCTGGTCGGCGATGTTCATCCCGAGGTAGCCGAAGTGGCTGGCGCCCTGACACCGGTGCCGGGCGGAGTGGGCCCGCTCACGATTGCCATGTTAATGGCGAACACGGTCAAGGCGGCGAAGATGAGGCGCGGAGTTCCGATACTTTCCCGGGCGTAGAAGTTTGAACCGCAAAGAACCATGGGCCCGGGTTGGCGGGATCGGGTTCATTTCCTCCAGGAGGACAAGTGCTGAAGGTCGGACTCACCGGCGGGATTGCCTCCGGCAAGTCTCGGGTGGGAGAGATGTTCGGGGTGTGGGGCGTGCACTCGATCCAGTCCGACAAGATTGCCCATAAACTAATCGAGCCGGGCGGACCGGCGTACCACGAGGTTGTAGCTCAGTTTGGCACCGGCATCGTAAATCCCGACGGGACCATCAACCGAGCGCGGCTGGCGGAAGCGGCGTTTGGGGGGACAGGACCTTCGCGGATCGAGCAACTGAACCGCATCCTGCATCCCGCGGTCATTGAGCGGGAAAATGCGTGGATGGAAAGTCTCGGTCGCCGAGATCCCCACGCGATCGTGATGGTCGAGGCGGCGCTGATTCTGGAAGCGCGCGCGGCGGAGCGTTTTGACCGATTGGTGGTTGTCACCTGCCGCCCTGAACAACGCATCCTCCGTTGGGCCACGCGGCTCGGGGTCGATACAGAAACCGCGCGTCGGGAGATCTCGCGGCGCTCCGCGGCCCAGCTCCCGGACGAGGAAAAGGTCAAAGCCGCCGATTACGTGATCGATAATTCGGGATCACTCGAGGAGACTCAAAAACAGGTGGCGGAGATCTACCAGAAGCTGCGCCGGGAAGAGCAGGAAAAGACCTTGCCTAGGACAGATCAGGAAGAGAACCTTGCCAACAAGGTCGAAAAAGGGCCTCGCGTGCCCTGAAACGCAACTCTTTATTTACAATCAGAGTGAGCCGCGGTTGCAGGCGCTTATACCTATGAAATTGATCCGACTTGCTTTTGTCGCCCTCGTCCTCGCCGGAACGTTCTTTTACTTCACGACGTACCGTCCCGCCCGAGAGGAAGCAGCGAAATGGATCGGGCGTCCCGAGAAAGTGGAAATCAGTGAGGCGGCGACGAACAACGAACCGCTTGATCCGGAAGAACAGAATAACATCGCGGTCTACCGCAAGAATATCGCATCGGTCGTCAACATCACCTCGCAGGCCGTAGCCTTCGATTTCTTTTACGGCCTGGTGCCGGAGGCGGGACAAGGCTCTGGATTCATCATTGATAAAGACGGCCACATTCTCACCAACTATCACGTGGTTGCAGCTGCGCAGCGGGTGGAAGTCACCTTGCACAATCGCAAGAAGTATCAGGCCACGATTGTCGGAAGCGATCGCGCCCACGACCTGGCTATCGTTCAGATCAAGGCACAGGACCTGCAGCCCATGACCCTAGGAGATTCCACGCATCTGCAGGTTGGACAAAAGGTGTATGCCATTGGCAATCCATTCGGGTTAGCGGGAACGCTGACCCGCGGCATCGTGAGTTCGATTCGCTCGGTACGGGAACCCGACGGCGTTCAAATCGAGGAAGCCATCCAGACGGATGCGGCCATTAACCCGGGGAATTCTGGAGGCCCCCTTCTCAATTGGCATGGTGAGGTGATCGGCATCAATACCATGATCGCTTCGAATGTGGGGCAAAGTGCCGGGATCGGATTTGCCATTCCCATCAATACTGCGAAAGCCGTGCTGAACGACTTGGTCACCTTGGGACGCGTGCGGCGACCTGCCCTGGGTGTGCGCACCATACCCATCGACCCCGATCTGGCCGATCAAATGGGGTTGCCCGCCAACTACGGATTGCTGATCGTGCAGGTGATCGCTGGCGCGGCTGCGGATCGCGCCGGCTTACGCGGTGGCAACGAACGCGCCTACCTGGGAAACGAACAAATCATGCTTGGCGGCGACCTGATTGTCGCGCTAGATGGCGAAACCGTGGAAGACGAGCGGGATCTGGCGCAAATCATGAATCGGCATCGCGCCGGTGACGCGGTCAAGGTCACCGTGTATCGTGGCAAGCGAAAGATGGATGTTCCCGTGACCTTGGGCGAAGCTCGAGAACAGGTGTAGGGCAAGAGCCACACGGTTCAGAGATCCGCGACCCACCCCATTCCTCGGAGCCTGCTCGCGCCGGGAGAATACTTCGGGAAACGGGGTGATCGCCAACGGCAGTTGTGCTGCCATTTCCCTGGCAGCTCACCATTCGTTATTACAAGGCCAGGCACCCCTGCCTTCCCCCGGTCCGCAAGTCCGCCCATATTACGACATCTCTTCTGCTCGGTTATGCATCCAATTGTTTTCTATCGCGGAAGTCGAAAGGAGAACGTGACTATGGGCAAGGGTGGAGCGGTTGTGGTGGCGACTCTTTTGTTCACCGCCGGGGCGTGGGGGCAACTTTTGAGCGGGAACGCGTTTTTTGGATATTCCTATACCCAGACGAATCTGACTCCGGGACAGTCGACCAGTTTGAATGGATGGAACGGATCAATTGAAATGAAGGTCCTGCCGCTGCTCGGAATTGTGGGCGACGTCAGCGGCCATTATGGTTCGCAAGACACAGAGGTTTTAGGGATAGGCGGCGACGCCAACCTGTCAGAATACAACTTCTTGTTCGGCCCGCAACTTTCCTTTAAGCTCGGAAAGTTCCGCCCCTTTGTGCACGCCCTGTTCGGCGGCGCCCATCTTGGCGAGACTCTGTCGGGAGCCTCAAGTTCAAGCAACTCGTTCGCGGATGCTTTAGGCGGCGGGATCGACTATCATTTTTTTCCCCTTATCAGCTGGCGCGTTCAGGTGGACGCGCTGCAAACTCGTTTTTTCAGCACGTCGCAAAACAACCCGCGTTTCTCTACCGGAATCGTGTTTCATTTCTGAGGACTGAGCCAGGGGACGAGCGCACTGCGATCACCACAGGGTAACCTCGAAAAGTTGCGCTGTGCGGATCCGAGCCCTGCCCTTTGTGGCAGATTCGATCGCGCTACCCGCTCACCCGCAGCAGTCTTCCCGGCGAGGAGCGCTGCTGGGCAGACGAACTCCAGCATTTTTCGAGGATTTCGGGAACCTCCAACAGCGCCCGGTTCGAATACCGGCTGACGTTGCGCCGGAGATCATCGAAGCTCGCAGGCTCGAGCAACCGTTCGACGGCGGAAGCGATGCTGTCGAAGCTGGCAACTACAATTCCGAATCCCTTTTCCGTAATCCATTGCGCGTTGTAGCGCTCTTGCGGAAGCGTGCTCGCATTCGATTCGACGATGACGGGCAAGTGAAACTGCAGGGCCTCGCTGATCGAACCCGGTCCCGGCTTGCCGATGAAAAAGTCGGCTAAGGACATGTAATAGTCTACATTCGTGGCAAATCCTTCCACCAGGATTCGTTTTCTGGTCTTGAGATTCTTGAGCTGGGCCGCAAGCTTCCGGTTGTGACCGCAAAGCAAGATCAACTGCATTTCCGTGCTGGTTCGATCCAGCTGCTTGACAATGTCAATCATGACCCGTGATCCATGACCGCCGAACAGAACGATTCCGGTCAAACGATTCGGTTCGAGCCCGAGACCGGTTCTTTCCCGGACCCGATCGATCGTCTTCCTCTCATAGAATCTTGGCTTCAAAATCATTCCCGAGGTCTGAAAGATGCGATCGGGGGGGTGCCCCAAGGCCAGAGCTTGCTGCCGGGCGCGTTCGGTTCCCACGATGATGTACTGGGATTGCGGTTCGATCCAGAAGCGCGGAGGGTAGTCCGCCAAATCGGTCAGCAGCGTGGCAAAGGGCGTGTCTTCCCCGTTGCGGAGGCTGATGGCCAAGGCGCGATTGAAGTGCGGGATCACCGAGAGTACGAGGTCGGCGGGATGCTCCGCCCAATAGGCTCGCAACTGCTTAACCACGCGCGCATGGGAAGCACGAATCAGCGCCTGCAGCAGAACCAGTAGTGGCGGCGTGAATCGCGTCCAACCTTTGCGCAGGATCAGATTATATGAATCTTGAATTCGCACCCCAGTCGCGCGGCGCATGATATCGAGAGGATCGAGTAGGTCTTGCAGGTTGACCAGAGTGACATCCCAGGGAGATTGGTTGCGGGTAAGAACATCCCTTAAGGCTTCGGCTGCGCTGCGGTGCCCTCCGCCAGCATGGTGAAAAACGATGCTCAACCTACGCAAGTTTCACCTGCATTTAGGCACGCCGCTTCCCGGTCGGACCATAGGTAAGGCTTTCCGCTAGCTCCGTATCGCCGGGGAAGTCGCCGGTTGCCGGATCATTCGCACTCGATTCCTCAGGTTGGTTTCGGTAGGCGTGGATCTCAACGCCTTGCCGACCGATCGTAATGTAGGCAGGATTCTCGTCGACCCAGCCGCCCGCGTTGTAGTAGTGAATCCCGTCCCGTTCCACCTGCATGGCTACATGGGTATGCCCGCAGAAGATGCGGTCTGCCTTGCGCAGACGGGCATGGAAAAGGGCTCCGGACGCCACTTTGGATGACAAGCGCAGCCAGCGCGTATTGAGGCGATCAATCAGACGGGTAAACGCCTTCCTTTTGCCATCGATCTTTTGTAACTGCAGGTAAAGAAGCGTGGCCACGTAGTGGAGACGCAGTCGATTGGCGAGAAGACGATCAAATTGGTGACCATGAATGGCAACATGGCGCAGCCCCCCGTATTCCCACACATATTCCTGATAAACGCGCAGTCCGACCAGATGCGACATGACGTCGGTGAGGCCGTGGTCGTGGTTTCCCTCGACCCAGACCACTTCCACATTGCGTTTGGGATTGGAGAGCTTGCGGATGTAACCGAGGAATTTCCAGTGTTCTTTGGTGAGTCGGCGGAAGTTGAGATCCGCAAAGATATCGCCTAAGAGGATCAACCGCTCGAAGCGAGTTTCCTTCAGCACCCGAGTAGCATCGCGGGCCCGGCTCATTTCCGAGCCTAGATGCACGTCGGAAAGAATCAGCGTGTCGTAGACGGGCGGATCCATGCCCCGATTTTAGTGCAACTATGTTACGAGACGATGAAAGGCGGTCGCTCCTCCGGTTTAGGTGATAACTCCTAAGATACCGCCCTTCGGCGGTCGGGATCGACCGGTACGGGTGTCAAGTCGACTTAGGCGGGACATACTGCTCCGGCGGTCGCACTCCTTCGCCGAAGAAGTATTGCTCCATTTGCTTGACGATAGCTTCCTGGTCCTCAGGGCGAGCAGGATTCAGACGATACTCGTTCAAAAGCATCTTGCAGAACTCCGTCCACTGGTTCCAGGCCTGCTGGGAAACGTTCTCGTAGATCCTCGTCCCCAGTTCAGTGTCGAATGGGGGTTCATCCAGTCCCGGCAATTGTTTCTGAAACTTTACGCAGAACACCATGCGCTCTGGCATACGTTCCCCTAAAGAAAGTCACAAGATTATCTCATAGGCTTCGCAAGTGAGAAGCTTTACGTCAGGTCTCTGGCCAATCGGGAATGGGGGGGAGACGCGACATCTTAGAGCGCGACCCTATGGCCTTGAGCCCCTGGTTTGCGCCCAGGCTAATGGCTCCATACCTGGCACCATCGTTTTAGTCCTAGCCGGCCTGGCCGTGATCGTCGCCGCCTTCCGGATGGGACGCAAGCGATCCGACTGGGGTACGTTGCCGGGGGGACAGCCCGGCGGTGACGGCCAAGCTCGACCCTCTCCTCCATCATGGCCATGGGCTCCAATGCCCCTGTCGCACCTCCCGCAGAACCAACAACTGGGATACCTGTTTCGTCAGTTTCCTAATTAGCGCTGTCCGGCCCAGGCTGCTCCGTAGAAACCAGTTGGCTTTTTCCCATTCCCATTGCTCGGCGAGAGAGGGCAAAAAGGGGAAATCAAGATCCGGAAGGGCTGGAGAAAAGATTCAAGCGGTTGCATTTGAGATAGTCGAGCTTTTCCTTGAGGTGCGTCGCTGAGGCATCCCAGTGAGGCGGGTACCCTGTTATCTGGTTACAGTAGTCAATGTCTTCGACCCTGAGGTAGCATGCCTTCCACGCGCGTTTTCCGTTTTCCTGAATGGGGTCTCGATGCATCTTTAGTGTATTGGGAAGAACAATCACAGCAAATAAAGTGACGGCCACCGCCTTCTTAGTATGGTCGCGCCACGACAGCAGATGTAAGTACATGGCGAGAAAGGCCGGAACCAGCAGGCCCATATAGCGGGAAGTCTGTCCGGCTGCGGGCATCCCCAGGCAGACGCGGCCGATGGCGGCGTTTAGCCCAAACAAAAGGGTAAAGCCCAACAATGCCACAATCGTGACATCGAGGTTATTCCAGGAGGTAGCACGGCAAAGCCTGATCCCATGCCAAAGTAGCAGCGCAATAATGACCAGCGTAAGCCCCGCACCGAATACGGAAGCAAGAACCACTGACCGCCGCATACCGATGAACAACGAAAGTTCAAGGCTTAAGAACCAGGGATAATTGAATGGATGTGGGTCCGGAAACACGAAACAACTGATTGCTGGCATCCAGCGGTAATGATAGAAGAAACTCGCGAATGATATTAGCGCCAATCCTAGAGCGGTCACCGGTAGAGCTGCCCCTCTCGAGGATGCCCGGATGGTTCGCCGAATATCCAGGGCCACCAGAACGAGGGTGACTACTCCCATGAAGAATCCAAAACCCGTGTAAAGAAGAAGAAAATTCAACACGAGGATTGCACTGTACCGCGCCGGTCCATTGCCTATGGTCCACGCCAAGCAGTACAGCATGATTAGCAGTTCCGGAAATGCGGAATAGGAAGGGTTTGCCACTCCTATGAGCTGGTCGATTTGAGCGAGCGTGAGGAACAGACATGGGATGAAAAGGTCGGTGTAATCAAGCTTGCCAAAAAGTCTTACCTTCAGCCGGACCGCAACCGTTGCAGCAGATACTATTGCAGCTACGATGAGGAGTGACTCTGCCCGGTTACTCCAATGGGTCCTATCCAACACGAGTTTATCCAAGATTAAGCCGATACCTTCACGATGCGGTCCGTGTTGCCAAGAGAAAATCCTCCACAGGGAGGCGTGAGCAAAGAGCGGTGTATAGAAATCCCACTGGTCCCAAAAAATAAAGTTTACTGAGTGTCGCCAAACAACCAACACCATGCGCAAGCCCAGCATGAGGAATGTCATGACCAAAATACATCTAACTAGGTAGTCGCGCGGCCAAGCTGTGAATATTGAGGAACGCTGCGGCGATGCTTCCAAAACTGATCGCCACCACCGCCGAACACGAGCATTCGGCGTTCGAGCTTCTCCGGCACCGCTCTGTAAACCGCTACACACCGTGCAAGCCCGAGCCATGGAAGTTTATAGCATGCCGCCGTACCGAATTCGGAGCCGATTCTCATTTAACGAAATCGGTTTTCGGACATGCTAATGTGTCTAGTCTGTCTAGAAGGGGGGTTGCCGGCGTTGTCATCGTCTTTCACTTGCGCCTCGGCGAGTGCGTCTACGATCCTGCTCACTTCATCCTGGAGGGCAACTCACAGCCAGATCCATGACCTGGCTGGTGATCGAAAGCACACATTGAGGACTGCCGGTTGGTATTTCGTGATGCAGTATGTCTACGACCGGCCTTGCAAGATAACTGAATTCGTCACCGAACCAAGCCTCTCTACTGCGGAACGCACACGATCAGGGGGTCGGTCAAGTTCCTTCCCCAATCCTTCAACCGTGATCTTTTGCTTAGGATGCAACAGTATCCATCTCATGACCTCGTTTTCCAGCTCAATTCCCGAGTAGAACTGCATTATTTTCGTGAAATTCTCCTCTTCGACTTCCCTATTCACATCCATCAGAAGAAATATAGAAGTGATCGAAAGTAGAACAATGAAAACAATGCCGATGTCACCCTTGGCGGTGCTACCGTCGCCGCAACCAGTAAACCCAATTAAGAAAAAGAGCAATGCTGCAGCACGCTTTTTGGGACCACTCCTGCCTGGCCACATGGAGATACTCCGCAATCAATTGTTTTACTGAGCTTTCGGGACCCTGGGACTACAGCACCCGCTGGAAAGGACGAAATATGAGACCGACAATCAGTAAATCCTGTCGAAAATCATGGCAATGGCCTGAACGTGCCATTGGTGAATAGCTTCTGTGGAAAAACTGACCGCAATATTTCCTTACACTAAATCATCGAACTCAAGAGAGGGCGCTCAAGACGGGGAGGCTCAATGAAAGTTGTAGTCCCCATCTCTCGTGTTCTGCTCGGTCTCGTTACATCTCTCGCGCCGTCGGCTTTGCGTTAGTGTGAGTGTAACGATTTGGCCATATCCATACTGAACACGACCAACATCGCGATTGCATCGCTGCTGGCCGGAGATGATCCTCTACTAGGATGTTCGGCACCCGCGGCTGCCTTGCCCCTGAGCCGATTCGGAAGCGAAGATGAAAGAATTTTTAGGCCTGTAGTCATGTCTTGTTTTTCCACAAAAACCTCGACGCCTGTTCAGGACTACGCGGTCGAAAAATAGTCGGGGGTGTTCCTGCGTTTCCACTTGATGTTGCAACCCACGCTTGGCTTCTGGTTGAGAAGCACGGAACCTCCTGCTAACAGTGCGTCGAGAGCCGCTCGTAGATCTGCGCCCGTGACGGGAAGAGCATTACCGGGCCGACTGTCATCGAACTGACCCCTGTAGACTAGGCTCCGATTTTGGTCGAAGAGGAAGAAATCAGGTGTGCAAGCCGCTCGAAAAGCCCTAGCTACCTGCTGACTTTCGTCGTAGAGATAAGGAAAGGTGTAACCCACCTGCTTGATCTCTTCGGCCATTTTCTCAGGGCTATCGTCCGGGTAGTTCTCGACATCGTTAGAGTTAATTGCAACAACGCCCACTCCGCGACTTTGATATTCTTTCGCAAGGGATGCGAAGTGGAACCGGATGTGTTTTACATAAGGACAGTGATTGCAAATGAACGCAACCAGAAATGCTCTCGCCTCTTTGAAATCATCCGAAGACACCCAGTTTCCATAAGCATCTGGCAGGCGAAAGGACGGGGCCTTCGTGCCAAGCGGAAGCATTGTAGAGGGCGTTTCAGCCATGTTCCTCCTGCGAGTGACCGCGTGTTGTCCATGGCCACTTTAGCACGGAAACAGCGGGCCAAATTATTCGACCGACCCCAAGGCGACACCTCTCTGCACGCTAGCCCGGATCGCTGGGCATAGTTCCATTGTGATCTCTGCCCGGTACGTCCACCCATCCGGAGACGCAGTGCTCAATGCTCTGTCGCGGCTAGGTGGGCACAAAACTGTGCACATCGGCGAAACTGCCAATCAACTTCGAAAGAGTATCTACTAAGTGGCACTGTATCATGCATGAGGTGGTGGGCCCTCCAGGATTTGAACCTGGGACCAATGGATTATGAGTCCACTGCTCTGACCGCTGAGCTAAGGGCCCGTCAACAACTTATGGGTGGACGCTCCCCGATGCAGCGGAAACTGTAGCGGGTTGCAGTCGCTTTCCCTGGCGAACGACCTCGGGCACGCCTTGCAGTCGCAGAAGTGCACGCTCAACAGCATCGGGAGAAGGATGAACGTACCGTTGAGAGACCGTGATGCTGCTGTGACCCGCAATTCGTATGATCGTGAACGCATCTACACCAGATTCGCCCAATCTCGCATTGTATGGCGTAAGGAGTGAATAACAAAGTCCTTCGGCAAGCCCATCGATGCCCGGACCTCTTGATGCAAATGATTGATCGAGGTCACGATTTAGGGCTTGCCCTCCCGATTCGCAAACACCTATGGCGAGTCAAACTGGGAAGTGTCGGCATCTTTCACCAATGCTGGTTGGAATTCTCGTTCTCGGTATTGCCTGTGTCTGGGCAAAATTCCCGTTCCTTCGGACGCGGCAAAAAGGAGAGCCCGAGAACCCGAAGAGAGCCCCTTCCTGATTCTCGGGAGGACAGCGGGTCTCGGGCCATATCGATCTGACGAAATGGTGTTGAACGCTCCTTTACCTGGCTTTCAATCCAAGCACTCCGGCCGAAAACGCGTCGCAGCCGAAGCCGCCGCAGGCGCCTAACGGACCATTTGCCGGATCGAAGCTGAAGCCGAAGGCCGGGGAGTCGAAAAACGCGGCGTAAACCGGCTCGGCCGGGCCGAAGGCGTTTGTGGGCGTGACATTTAAGTATTCGACGTCAGACTCAAAAAACACTCCGCTGCAGTAAGGGTCGGCGGTGTTCGTGCACAAAGGCACCACGATCATCCAGTATGAACCGGACGTAAGATCGAAACTCAGTCCAGTCACCTGCACTGTGTACTCGATTAAATCAAAGGCGGCACGACCTGTCGGAGTGCTGGTGGCGGCGGAGGTGCCGGAAGCGACAACCGTTCCAGCGCTGCCTGGCTCGATGTCTTCGTTGATGGACCAGTAGGCCGCAGCCACCGGCTGGATGGGAGATTGGTCAAGAACGCCATAGCTCGAAAGGTTGTTGGTGAAGAGTCCCGTCACCGCCCACGTCTGCCCAGCAGGCACGGTGAACGGAACCCAGGTTGCGGCTCCATATGGGGTTCCGGGTACGAACACGTCATTCTCGTTTGCCAGACCATTAGGCAAGAAGGGTGGGCCAAGGGGGTTATTCACAAAGTCGCCACCGTAGAACAAACAGGACCCCGCCGGATTGCCGCAAGTACTAGCTTTCGTAACTTGGCTGGCAGCTTTGATTGCGGCGGCGGTGGTGGGGGTGGTGGTCCCTGAAGTGAACGGTCCATAATCCTGGATGGTAGGCTTAGGTGTTCCCGTCGTGTAATTCTGGGCCGGCGCAGTCTGAACAAGCGTAATTAGCGCTGCAACCAGTGCTATCGAACAAACACTCTTTTTCAGCATCTGTTGAATCCTCCTTTTAGGATTTTGTGAGCCGCGTGGGGGGCGTGTTTGAGATTCCCACCGGCCAGTGGCCGGCGGCGTTGTGCAGTCCTCCGAGTCCGCTTCTGTCCGCTGCCTCCTTTCTCCCAACTGGAGCCACCTGAGCGGACTTCATCTCAAGCGCTTTCTTCGAATGCGTTCATGATCTGCCTTCTCGCCGTGAAACGATCAGCAACGGTGAAACTGGTTCTGACGATTCAAGGAGATTGGTGGGAAGTTTGGGAACGAAAGGTAAGAGACCTAGGGCGTAGGGGCGCAGACAAACTCCACGACCATGGCCGAAAGCGGATCCGAAACATTTCGGTACCCATCGGCCTACGCCTCTCGAAGGAGCTCCAGCCGCTCCTGCACTGCCGAGCGAATTCGTATCCCTTAGGTCCCAACGCGACCGCCCACCGTGGTACCACCCCCCGCCTCGGACTGGCTGTTCGCGTCGGAAAGCCTCTCAGCCAATCCCTGGGTCCTCGCCCAATATTTCCCAACCGTTTGTGCGACGCCCCACTGCAGGCCGCATCCTTATAAGACGCGTGGTAGCGTGTCAAGAAGGCAGCTGTTAAACAATAGGTGGAATGATCCATCCACCTGTCAATTTACCTCCTAAACACCCTTCCGTTTCTTTATCCCGTTGCCTTTAACGTCACAGGACGAATCCCGCCCTGCAGATGGAGTCAGGCGCTACGCATAGTCCACAGGCGCGTCGGCAATGGCAACGAAACATTTCACTGTTACCTACTGGAGGACGTCGAGAGTCACCTGAGTCGCATGGGTTATGCCTGCGCCTGCGGCATTTATGGTAATCGTGTGGTTCCCGAGCCCGACCCCCTCACCCACCGTGACTGTCATGGTCGACGTCCCCGAGCCCGGCTTCGGTATAGAGCTAGGACTAAAGCCTACAGTGACGCCCGTTGGGTAGCCAGTCGCCGACAAGGAAATGGCCGAGTCAAAGCCGTCATAAACAGCCGTACTGATGCTGTAAGTGCCGGAGCCACCCCTAGCGACGCTAATCGATGTGGGCGATGCACTGATGGTGAAATAGATTGGCTCCACCGTCAGGGAAACCGTGACGATTTCGGTCGTGCTCCCGGAGACCCCCTTGAGGTTAATTCTGTACGTGCCAGAGGGTGTGGATGGGGCTACGGTGACGGTCAGGATCGAAGTTCCAGCCCCGGTGATCGAGCTTGGGCTGAAGCTTACGGTCACGCCCGCTGGCAGGCTGGTCGCAGACAAGGAGATGGCCGAGTCAAAGCCGTTCAACACCGTGCTGGTAATAGTCGAGGTTCCCGAGCTGCCCTGCAACACGTCGACCGAATAGGGCGAGGCTGTAAGCCCGAAGCCGGGAGTGTTAATTGTGCCGATCAAGCCAGTAATCAAACCGCTCTCGTTCGGACTTCCCCAGCCGGTCGCCAAATCGTAGCCGATGGTAGCCGGATAGCCATTGCTGCCACTGGTGATGTCGTGGAAATCAGTGTCATAGCTCGAACTTAAGCCAATCGTATAGAGGGCCGGATTGATGAATCCAAAAGTCTGGCCGCCGTCAGCCACTGCCTGTTGATTGGCCAGAGCCAGGTAGCCAGCCCACAGAGGCGCCGCAAAACTGGTTCCGCCATAAAGGTTAGCGGTGCAGGCTTCTTGGTCGGCGCAGACGTAATAGGTAAAGTTCGCATTGGCCGAGACGTCAGGGCCGTTCCGATAGGTTGTAGAACAATCGGAGCAGCCGCTCGCGGTCGTCGTCTGCCAGAAGGGAATCGCAAATTTGTCCGGCGAAATGCCGCCGCCGCCGTAGAGCCAGGCAGTTTCCGAACTCCACGGGCCACCCGCGCTGCTGGTCTCTAAGTCCGTCCCGCCGACCGACGTGAGATACACATCATCCGCTGGAAAAACAAACTCGGTAGAGGGCGTCCACCTGCCACTGTCGCCGGCCGCTGCAAACAAATTCTGACCCTGGGCCGCGAACTCCTCGAAATACGGGTTATCCGTGCTGGGATCCGCCGGGGTCCACGACCACGAACAGCTCAATTGCGCGTTCAGCGGACTGGCCGTAGCCATGGCGTTAAAGATGGCCGCATCGGTCGAACCGACGTACATCACCAAGCTGGACATGCCGGGCGCCATGCCGAGCGCCTGCGTCATGTCTATCGTCTGTTCCGTGTCATCACAATAGCCACCTTCTTCTGAATAGACGCAGCTGGTGCTGGTCCCGTCCGTGGAGAGGAGCGTGATCGGAACACTCTCCGTTTGATTCACGTTCGCGTAGTATGTGTCCAAGTCGGCCAAATCGGTGCCCAAAAACTCGAGTAACCCGAGCGACTGGCCGCTGCCGGTTAGGGCCGTTCCTTCGTAATAGGCCGCCCGCATGTCGCTGCCAAGAAAGGAAGCATCAGGACCGGAGCCGGTCGTGGCCTGGGACTTTACCCCCGAGGGTCTACGCACCAGGGCGGGACGCGGGATCGAGTAGTTGTCCAGGCCCGCGATGTGCCACAACCGGAAAGGCAGGTCCACCGTGGGCTCCCGATCCGGAGCGTAGAAGGTGCGTTTTTCGCTGGGGTGC
>Ga0187783_10002311_pt1 | contig 14161 bp, 10 predicted proteins | sample 1015_SJ02_MP02_2_FD_132471 | JGI IMG/M metagenome (GOLD analysis project Ga0187783, IMG submission 132471) | Tropical peat soil microbial communities from peatlands in Department of Meta, Colombia - 1015_SJ02_MP02_20_MG | ecosystem: Environmental > Terrestrial > Soil > Wetlands > Peat | place...
GCGTCCACAACTCGATGTTGGGAGTTTGCTGAATCTGGTCGATCAGATACTTGGACATCGTGCTCGACAGCGAATCCCCACGCACCAGGATGTAGACCCGATCGGCGTACTTGGCGAAGTTCATGGCCGCTTGTCCGGCGGAATTCGCTCCCCCAACCACATAGACGATCTCCCCTTTACAGGACAAAGCTTCCGTTGTCCCCCCGCCGTAATAGACGCCCGCTCCCTGCAGCCGGTCGATTCCCGGAGCTTCCAGACGCCGCCATTGAACTCCCGTAGAGATCATCAATGCGTGACAGGAGATCTCACTGCCGTCGGCCAATTTTAGGATGCGGTAGGAGTCTTCGGTCCGAATCCCGGTGACTTCTTGCGGAGCAAGGATCTCCACTCCGAACCGTTGCGCCTGCACCACCGCCCGCCGGGCCAGATCTCCCCCGCTCAACCCGCTAGGAAAGCCGAGATAATTTTCAATCCGCGAGCTCATTCCCGCCTGCCCCCCGGGAGCTTCGCGTTCGATCATGACCGTGCTCAGTCCCTCCGAAGCACCGTAGACGGCGGCTGCCAGGCCGGCCGGTCCACCACCCGCGATCGCCAGCTGGTAGAAGCTCGTCTGAGCACGGGTGCGCAAACCGACCTTCTGGGCCACTTGCGCCGGCAGGCCTTCGAGAAGCTTCGTCCCATCGGGGAACAGCACGACGGGTAGATTGGTGGCCTGAGGCCCCAGGGCTTCCAGGAGCTGCTTGGTCTCCGGATCGTTGGCAGTCAGCTCAACGTCGATCCAGCGGTAGGGCACATGGTTGCGTGCCAGGAAATCTCGCAGGTCATACGAGTGCGGCGACCAGCGGGTCCCCAAGACGCGGATTCCCTCAAATTTCGGACGGTAGGACGCCTGCCAATCGTCCAACATATCGTCCAGCTGCGGATATAGGCGCTCGCTGGGCGGATCCCAAGGTTTCAGGAAGAAATAATTGATGCTGGCCTGATTGATGGCGCTGATCGCCGCGTTTGTATCGGCGTAAGCCGTGAGCAACGCCCGCTTGGCATCGGGATAGATGCGCATTGCCTCCTGCAAGAACTGGACTCCGTCCATCCGCGGCATGCGCTGATCGGCCAGTAGCAGAGCTACGCTATCGTTCCGCACCTTCAACTGTTTCAGAATGTCCAGCGCTTGCTCGGCAGAATCGCTGCCCATCACGCGGTACTCGGCGCCGTATTGCGAGCGCAAGTCGCGCTCAATTGCCCGCAAGACATCGGAATCATCATCCACGCTCAACAACACCGGCTTCGCCATGACTGCTCCCACATCTAGTTTTCAAGAGCTTGATTAGAGAGAGCAGCAAATGGATACAAAAAACTTGCACTACGCATCGAGCTTCCCGCATCCGGGCTGATGGAAGGGCAACGACATCGATGGTTGCTTCCTCTCGAAATCGGTGGGACGCACTCAGGGGTGGGAGACGCTGGCACCGCTGGTTATCGGCGGCTGGACCTAGGTCTTAGCTTAGACTTATCTTACTTCTCACTTCTCTTTAGGAGGAATGGTTTGCCCAGCCTACCCAAAATCTCCCCGGCTCTTAAGCAACGTGCCGCGCGCATCCAACTGCTCCTGATGGACGTAGACGGCACCATGACGGACGGCGGCGTTACCCTGCTTTCGCAAAACGATGGCACTGCGCTCGAGATCAAGACCTTCGACGCGCACGATGGTCAGGGGCTCACCTTGGCGCAAACGGCCGGTCTGCGTACGGGCTGCATCACGGGACGGGAAAGTTCGGCATTGCTTCGCCGCGCCCGAGAGATGAAGATGGAGTTCGTTTACATGAAGCAGCCCCTAAAAATGCCTGCCTATGAAGAAATCCTCCGGCAGGCAGGAGTCTCCGATTCCGCGGTCGCCTTCATCGGCGATGACCTTCCCGACATTCCCTTACTGCGCCGCGCCGGGCTTGGCGTTGCAGTGGGCGACGCCGTCCCCGAGGTTAAGCAAGCCGCGCACTACATCACCAGAGCGCTCGGTGGTCAGGGTGCGGTCCGCGAAACCGTGGAGCTCATTCTCAAATCCAAAGGCATTTGGGCAGAGCTGATCGATAAAGCCCGTGCCTGATCGCCTCCCCGCGCCGAATTGCACGTCGAACATGGTACTTTGGCACCCGCCTTCCCAGGCGCGTACGAGAACAAGAAAAAAGGCACGGCCACACCCTGACGGCCTTGCCCGCCAATATCGGGCGATACTCTAGATAGCTATTGACCTGTGGCGTTTGCGCCGAGGCCCGCGATCGCTGGGCTCGCAGTGGGGAACAATTCGGCGGAGATGACGCTCGAATGAGGGAACGTGCCGAAACCGAGGGTGTGCGCAAAGCTGCCGCCCAATGTCTGCGATGGCACACAAAGCAGCCTAGCTCGGTTTCAAGGCGAACCGTCCTCGCGCCAGGCTGCAGGCTGTGCCGCGCGTGGGCTGAGCGCGTCCCGATGGCTTGGGATTCTCGCGCGCAGAACCCCATTCCACGGGGCGGGGGCTTTTCTCGAGTATCCCCAATCGCGTTCCTACTATGCCGTCCGTCAGGCAACCCGCGCCAGTTGACCGGGCCCGGCCAAGCTGCGGATTGCCAGCGAGAACATCACATACGACCAGCCCCGCAGAATCAGCGACACGCCTACCGCCAGGCCAATAAACCAGAACCCCGACCACGGCCACTCAGCCCAAAGGAGCATGCCAAGTCCGATGGTAATGAGGCTATCGAACACCGCCCAACCCCAGTGCGGAAACTTGAGGCTGATCGCGGCCACCAGCCGACAGATACCGATGACGATGAAGAAGGAGGCGAAAAGCAAAGTCCACGCCAGCGCGCCAGCCACAGGATGAGTGACGACGAGGAGGCCGATGAAGATTCCCAGAATGCCGCCAATCAGATGCAGGAAGAATCCCCCCCAGCGGCGCACACGGAAGGCGTAAATGGATTCCACAAAGCCGCTGACGACCAGCAGCCAGCCGAGTACCAACACGGTGCCGATGGTTGCCGCAGGCATGATCAACAACGCGACGATCCCGAGAAAGACCATCACGATTCCGAGGGTCAACAACCATCCCCAATGGTGATGAAGGTGGGCTGCATCCTGCAACTCTACGCTCGTGCTCATGGTATTCCTCCTAATCCTTTTCTCTGATGAAGCCTTGCTACCTGCAAAGTGTTCCGAAGTTAGGTTGGTTGCTGGTCTTGCTTCTTTAATTGCGTTCCCGCGTAAGAGACGTTCCCTCTTGCCGACTTGTGAGGACCTGTCTTAGGCCGCTCGCGCGCTGCGAGCCAGCGCCTCGGACACAATTGTCTGGGCTTCCTCCTCGATCCGACGCAGGTGATCCTGACCGCGAAAGCTCTCGGCGTAGATTTTGTAGATTTCTTCCGTGCCGGAGGGGCGTGCAGCAAACCACCCATTCTTGGCAATTACCTTGATTCCTCCAATGGGATTGCCATCCCCGGGAGCGGCGGTCAGGATGCGCTCGACCGGTTCGCCGGCGACTTCGGTAGCGTGAATATCGGCCGAGGACAATTTCTCGAGAACCGCCTTTTGTTCGGGCGTGGCAGACGCGTCGATGCGTTCATACACCGGATCCCCAAGGTCCCGGGTCAACTCGCGGTAGACTTCGCCCGGATCTCGGCCCAAGCGCGCCGTGATTTCCGCCGCCAGCAAGCATGGAACGATTCCATCCTTGTCCGTCGTCCACACGGTGCCGTCGCGTCGCAAAAAGGAAGCACCCGCACTTTCCTCACCCCCAAAGCCCAGACTTCCGCCGAGCAAGCCTTCGACAAACCACTTGAAGCCCACCGGCACCTCGTACAGTCGCCGCCCCAACCGGGCGCTCACCCGATCGATCATGCTGGTGCTCACTACGGTTTTTCCCACCGCGACCTCCTGGCGCCAGCTCTGGCGGTTGGCAAATAAATAGTTGGCGCAGACCGAGAGGTAGTGATTGGGCGGCAGCAGCCCACTGCCTCGAGTGACGATGCCGTGACGGTCGTGGTCGGTGTCGCTGGCAAACGCAATATCGAATTGGTCCTTCAGAGCGATGAGTCTCTGCATGGCGTAAGGGGAGGAAGGATCCATGCGAATCTTGCCATCCCAATCGACGGTCATGAAGCGAAACGTCGGATCAATCGCCCGGTTCACGATCGTGAGATTGAGGCCGTACTGCTCCGCAATCCGCGGCCAATAATCGATGCCCGCACCGCCCAGGGGATCGACACCCAGCTTGATCTTGGCATCGCGGATCGTAGTCATATCGACGACCGCTCCGAGATCGCCGACATAAGCAGCCAGGAAATCGTGGTGGTGGATGGTTGCGGCGCGTAGCGCCTTCCCGTAGGGCATCCGCTGGACGCCCTCGACCTCACCCCGGAGAAAATCGTTGGCCTTCGATTCAATCCAGGAGGTTACATGCAAATCGGCCGGTCCTCCCTGGGGAGGATCGTATTTGAATCCGCCGTCGTCCGGAGGGTTGTGAGAAGGTGTGATTACGATACCATCGGCGAGCCCCCTCGTTCTCCCCCGGTTGTAGCCCAGAATCGCATGCGAGACAGCCGGCGTTGGAGTATACGGCGTGCCCTCGGAGAGCATGACTTCGACTTGGTTTGCCGCAAGCACTTCCAAGGCACTGGCAAAGGCGGGCTCGGACAGCGCGTGAGTATCCATCCCCAGGAATAGGGGCCCGTCAATTTTCTCCAGTTTGCGGTAGTCACAAATCGCCTGCGTAATTGCCAGGATGTGCCACTCGTTGAACGCCACGTCGAAGGCCGATCCGCGATGGCCTGACGTGCCAAAGACCACTCGCTGTCTGGCGTCGCTCGCATCGGGTCGTGACTCGTAGTAGGCGGTGACGAGCTTGGGAATATTAACCAGGATGGAAGGGTCGGCCGGCTTTCCGGCGGTGGAGTTAATTTTCATAGGTCACCTCGCTCAGGTTTCGGCGCGCGGTTTTCTGCCGCCGCACGATGCGGTACTGCTCCGTACCGAAGTTCCGCCACGTCGTCAACAGCGAATTCTCGAAACCGGGGAGCCGCCGGACTTAGCTACTCCTCACCGTTAGCCACAAGAATCGCACTCGATCGAGATTCAACCCGAAAACTGATTTGCCCTTCTACGACGGGCTCCTTCCCAACGTCGTACAGATCCCCGGGGGCAGCGCGGGCAGTATCGACTGCCAAACGCCAAATGCTATTCTCCTCGAGGGTTGGAATGGCAAAGTCAACGGCTTCCGTGTCGGCGTTGAACATGAGGAATAAGTGGGGTTCGGATGTTCCAAGAATCAAACAGGCAAACGATTTCCGACGCGGGTCCGTCCAGTCGGGAGTAGCGCCATGTGGCCCGAACCATTTGATCTCGGCCTCGGTGTAAAAAGCCTCCTTTCGCAGGAGGGAATGGGCTCGACGAAAGGCGATCATTCCCCGAGCGAAGCGGTGAATCTCGTGGTGTTTCTCGAGTAAGCTCCAATCGAACCAGCTGATCTCGTTATCCTGGCCATAGGCGTTATTGTTGCCGCGCTGGGTGCGGCGGAATTCGTCTCCTCCGAGCAACATGGGAACTCCTCGCGAGACAAAAAGGCTCAGGAGAAACGTCTTGATTAAACGATGGCGCAGCCCCTCGACGACGGCGGCATCGCTCGGTCCCTCGACCCCGCAATTGTCGCTGTAATTAGCATCCGTACCGTCTTGGTTGTACTCGCCGTTCTCCTCATTGTGCTTCTGCTGGTAGCAGACCAGATCATTCAGCGTGAACCCATCGTGAGAAGTAACGAAGTTCAGGCTGCTTTCCGGTCCCTTGCCGGAGGCTTGGTACAAATCCGAGCTTCCACAGATGCGCTGGGCGAAAAGGCCCGTCATGCCCGGCTCGCCGCGCCAGAAACGGCGCACATCATCCCGAAAGCGGCCATTCCATTCGGCCCAGCGGCGTTCGGAGAAACTGCCCACCTGATAGGCGCCGCCTGCGTCCCAGGCCTCGGCAATTAGTTTTACGTCACGCAGAATGGGGTCCTCCGCAATGCCCTCGAGCAAGGGGGCGTTACGCAGGATATTCCCATCTTCATCCCGGCCCAGAACCGAAGCGAGGTCGAAGCGAAAACCGTCAACATGCATGTGCATGACCCAGTAACGGAGCACATCGATGACGTACTCCCTGACGATGGGGTGGTTTGCGTTGAGCGTATTGCCCACGCCGGAAAAATTCTTATAGCGGCGGCGGTTGTTGTCTTCGAGCATGTAGAAGACCGAGTTCTCCGCACCGCGCAGGCAGATCGTCGGTCCCGTCTCGTCTCCCTCCGCCGTGTGATTCAAGACGATATCCAAGATCACCTCAATGCCGGCGCGATGGAAAGTCTTGACCATCTCGCGGAATTCGAGGATTTGCTGTCCGGGCGACCCTTCCCCCCCGTAGGACTCCTTGGGAGCAAAGAAGGCAACGGGGTTGTAGCCCCAGTAGTTCTTGAGTCTTTCTCTTGTCATTGGATTCAGCCGGGTCGATTCGCTCTCATTAAATTCCAGAACCGGCATCAGCTCGATGGCCGTCACCCCCAGGTCCTGAAGATAAGGGATCTTCTCCACCAAGCCACGGAAAGTTCCGGGATGCGCCACCTCCGCACTGGGATGAATCGTGAAGCCCCGAACATGGGTTTCGTAGATGACGGTCTGTGACGGAGGATGCCGCAGCGGCAAGTCTCCTTCCCAGTCGAAGTAGTCGTAGGCGAAAACACATTTCGGAGTGGTGCGGCTGTTGTCGACCCTGGAAATGGCTAAATCCTTCGGATTGCTCGATGAATCATAGCCTCGGGCGGCGGTAAAATCCCAATCGCGCACACCGGCAACGGCTCTGGCGAATGGATCCAGAAGCAGCTTATGCGAGTTAAAGCGATGGCCTTGTTCCGGCTGATAAGGCCCTTCAATGCGATAGCCGTACAGTTGACCGGGGGAAATCCCTCGCACCCACACATGCCAGACGTCACCCGTCCGATGATGCACCGGATCCAAGTCGATCGTCCTAAAGGCAGCACTGTCATCCGGATTTTGGTAGAGCTCGAGACGGACCGCGGTCGCGTGACGGCTGAACAGAGCAAAATTGACTCCGTCTCCCTGTTGATGTGCACCCCACGGCAGGGGACTTCCCGACCGGACTTCGCCTTGCTCAGACGGTACTCCAACGCCCTTCAGCTGATTTTCGTCGATCGCTAATCCAATCATGGGACTCCGCCCTCAAGGATCATCAGATCGGTTCGTGCCAGGCCCTGGCTCGAGTTGGATCCGAAGCTGGTCGGTACCGTTGCGTGGAACATCCAATCCCTATTCTCCGGAAGGCTGGGCCTGCCAGGGTCTCACTCTCACAGAGAATTCGAATCCACTCTCGATCCGACGCTATCGTCATTATCTGCCAGCCAGAGTGCCGGTGCATCATCAAAAACCGAAATTCTTCTTGCTACTCCAGAAGGGTGGGTAGGCAAGCACCCCAATCGTGGTATCTTTGCGTTTTCAAGGGATTCCTGCTGTCTCGCCGGCTGGGGATTCCTCGAAGTTGCGACGCCCTTCTCGCCGATCGCGCTTCGACAGCAGCGATGGATAGCGATGTGAGAAGAGCTGAGCCGAGCGATCAAGCCCCAGCATCGGGCGCATCGGAAGGGTAGGCGATTGAATTCTAAGGGAGGAATGGAGAATGGCGACTTTAGGTGAAAGGGATGTTGCTGAGGTCAGGGCTGAAGGAAAGCATTTCCGCATATTCTGTGAGTTCACCGATGTTGGGTTCGCGGCCACGGTGTACGACGTCGGATCGGATCAAACGATCATGGACGAGATCGCCAATAGCTTTGAGGACGGAAGAAGGATGTGTGAAGAATGGCTACAGCGGTATCTGGCGGGCACGGTTCCGAAGATTACCTGGGTTCATCAGCCTGCCACAGCCGCTTGAGGTGCCCCGAATCGAGGTTCGAACGATGACCATGCACCAACGCCGGCCCCGCCCTGGAATCGCCGGAGCATCCACCCGAGGTAGGGCGGTTGAGCCGAATCAGTAACCGGCGTCTAGTGTAAACTTATGTAAAAGGCGAGCTCCAAGATATAGATTTCGCAGCGAAATAACATGAGTGTATCCCAACCCGGAGTCCGCCGGTGGCCCCGCTACAGAGTTGAAATGCGTCTGAAGGTCTTGCTGCTCGAGAATAACAAGCGGACCTCAGTATTCGGTCGCAGCAGCAGTCTGAGCCAAGGCGGCATGGGTGCCTACATTCCATGCGAGATTCCGTTGGGAGTTGCTGTTTTGCTGGAGTTGACCTTTCCCTCTTCCGCGAAGGAAGTCCGGATAAGCGCGGTCATACGCAGCGCAGAAGGCTTTCGCTACGGGCTCGAATTCGAGCACGTGTCGGAGGAGGTCCGCTCCATGATTGTGAAGAGTTGTGAAGGCTCCAGTTTGTTGTGACCCATGTATCATTGCCCCCTCACATCCGAGCCCATCGCGACTTACAGTTTCTAAGGTCGGTCATGCTCTTTGCTCAACGACAGACTGCATGCTCGCGGTGGCCATCGATGGAACTGCTGTGCGCTCGCCCGGCCATTTTTTTCCGCACGCTGCGTATCAGAGAACTTCCTCCATATAACAAAGCGTCCTCGACCGTACTTCTTCTGAACTAGGCAGACCATCCCACGCGACGGTCCATTTGACCTGTCAATGATGACAGTGTGCGGTGCTCGTTCATCCCATTAAATTAGCGGGATTCTGAGATCGAGTGGTTTCATCCTTTCAATCGTTAGGAGGAATTGATGATTACGCCACGCCCCATCGCACTCATCATGTTAGCGTCGATAGGACTGGTCGCAACCGCCTTATCATCCCCTCAGACAAGTTCAGCCCAAATGCAGGTGTCTGGACAAGTGGCCCAAAGTTCAACCGACCAGGACATCGATTTTCTTCGTAAGGACATCCGGTCGCAGAAGAAGCAGATGATTGCGGCCAATATGAAGCTGACGGATAAAGAAGCCGAGCAGTTCTGGCCCATTTATGACCAGTACACCGCCGAACTGGTCAAAATTAATGATCAGAAGTACGCGTCGATCATGCAGTTTGCTGAGGACTACGCCACGCTGACCGATGATCAAGCCGCGAATCTCACCCGCCAGCTTCTTGAGGTAGATGGATCGGTTGCCCAGTTGAGGATCAAATATATTCCAATATTTCGCAGAGTCATTTCAGGCAAAAAGACGGCACTGTTCTTTCAACTCGATCGCAGACTCGTGATGTTGATCGATCTACAATTGGCGTCTCAAATTCCTTTAGTCGAGCCTTAGGCGACAAGAATCGTGGTGCGGCCAAGCAAGGGTCGGAACTCGCCCGGGGCAACGCGCCCATCGCTCTGCGGTGTCCTGGTGGCGCTGCGGTAACGCAGTCCCTGGTTCGCGGTGGTTGTGTGAGGTTGACTGACAACCAGACAATTCACTCGGGAGAGACGGGGTACTATGGCGGATCGTTTTCGAACTCTTCCGAGCCCATTGAGCAAATCCGCTCGATCTCTTCAGGTCGAGTCGGTCTGGCGCTGAACCAAGGTGCGACTAGCAAAATTGCTCGGTGATTCGCGGGAAAGCATCCGTGACTCTCGAGAGCAATCCCCGCGCCGCAGTCTCGCAGCGACGGAGGCAAGACTTGGTGTCGCGCCCCTCGTTCGGTACGGCCGGGAAATTGCTAATTTTAAATCGCCGCCGAGGAGGAGAGGATGGGATTTCTCGCTTGGATCGTGGTAGGACTCATTGCCGGATGGCTGGCCGGGAAGGTGATGAAGGGTGGAGGCTACGGGGTTTTGGCCGACATCATTCTAGGACTCCTCGGTGGTCTTGTGGGAGGCTGGGTTTTCGGGGCTTTGGGAATTTGGCCGGGCGGCGGAATGATCGCGTCGATCGTGGTGGCATTTGTTGGCGCAGTCATTCTGGTCTGGATCACCCGCTTAATAAAGAAGGCTTAGAACAGCAGGGCAGGAACTGAACAGCCTGAAAGTTCTTGTTCGAACACCGCAATGAAGCCGCCTCGACCCACACCTGTTTGGTTCAATCACGGGTCCTCGAAAATGCTGTACAACGACGAAAGCCATCCTTAAGGATCCGTTTGGAGTCTGCCATGCAGCCCTTCAGAACTCTGGTAACTGTCCTCCTCTGGATGATTTTGGCTTCTCTCGCCTTCCCGCAAGAGCAGTCAGCGTCTTCGCAGGAAGCGCCTCCAAAACACTCGCGCCCCAGCGTTGGCCTGGTACTCCAAGGTGGTGGCGCCCTAGGTTTGGCACACATCGGCGTCATCACCTGGTTGGAGGAGCATCACATTCCGGTAAACTACGTCGCCGGTACCAGCATGGGTGGCTTAGTGGGTGGGGTGTACGCTACCGGCCGCACGGCGGCTGAGGTGCGCGCCTTGGTGAGTCAAATCAATTGGGACCAGGTCATGGCCGGCCAGACACCCTTCAATGACCTCTCATTCCGGCGTAAGCAGGATGCGCGGGATTATCCTAATAGCCTCGAGTTCGGCATTCGCAAAGGCGTGCAGTTCCCAGAGGGTTTCAACTCCGGCCAACAGGTTTCGCTGATTCTTGATCAGGTGGCACTGCCCTATTCGGAGATCAAAAGCTTCGACGACCTCCCCATTCCATTCGCCTGCGTCGCCACGGACCTGGTGAGCGGCAAGCCCAAGGTGTTTCGTAGCGGTTCGTTATCGCTGGCTCTGCGCTCGACAATGTCGTTGCCCGGAATTTTCACACCCGTACGAGCGGCGGATGGTATTTACGCCGATGGTGGACTTCTAGAGAACATTCCCGTTGAGGTGGCCACGCAGATGGGCGCCGATCTGACGCTTGCCATTCACCTGGACGAGGCGCCGCTCGCTCCGGACTCGAATCTTTCCTCGTTTGCCGTGCTGGGCCGCTCCATCTCGGTGATGATTTCGGCCAACGAACTGAGAAGCATGCAGAAGGCAGACATTCTGGTTTCGATTCCGCTTCAAAAATACAACTCACTCGAGTTCGACAAGGCAGACGAGATCATAAAGGCCGGATACGATGCCGCCGCGGCCAAAGCCAAAGTGCTTTCAACTCTCGCGGTGGATGACGCCGCTTGGTCCGAATACCTGGAGCAGCGCCAAGCACGCCGACGCACCAATCCGATTCCTAAATTTGTGGCCGTACAGGGGGTGAATGGAAATCTGTCACGGCGAGTCCAAGAGCAATTCGACGACGTAGTAGGCAAACCCATCGATTTCGATGAACTCTCCCAGGCCATCATGCACCTGAAGGGGATTGGGCGATTTTCCACACTGAACTATGAGTTTGTCGAAAAGGATAACCAGCAAGGCCTGCTCGTCAGGACGCAGGAAAACGCATACGGTCCGCCGATCGTTCGCCCGCTTATCGTCGTCGACGGCGCCAGTCTCAGCAATGTTACCTTCAACCTGGGAGCGAGGGTCACATGGCTGGATATCGGGGGCTTTCGTTCAGAATGGCGCAACGACATCATCCTGTTTTCCGAGTATGGCTTCAGATCTGAGTATTACCATCCCTTCACTCCCTTGACTCACTGGTTCGCCGCCCCTCGGCTGGTGTTGGACGACAACCCCTTTTACCTCTATGAGGATAACAAGCTGCTGAGCGTCTATCGCCAGCACAATTTCGCAGGGGGAGCCGACGTAGGTTACCAGTTCGGAACGACCGGTGAACTACGCGTCGGTTACGAAGGCGGGTGGCAAAAGTTCTTGCCGGAAATCGGGAATCGGAGCGAACTGCCGACGTTTGCAGGTGGCTACGGGGACACCCGAGTCCAATACCAACTGGATCGCCGAGACGATGCTGTAATCCCGCGCCAGGGGCAAGATGCCACCTTCGATTTTCGTTGGTACAACGCCAGTCCCATTGCACCCAACCCATACCCGGCGCTCGAAGCCACTTCCCAGAATTTTTTCCGCATCAGTCAGCCGGCGTCGGTCTTCTTGAACGGATCTGGAGGAACGACGTTCAACTATGCGACGGGCTTCCCGCAGTTCTCGCTGGGAGGCTCGCAGCGCCTGGTGGCGTACGGCACCAATGAACTGCTCATGAACGAATACTTCCTTTTCCAGGCAGGCTACCTCCGGCAAATGGCGCGGCTGCCCCCGCTGTTGGGTGCCGGCGTCTATTTCCTGGGTGTGTACGAGGCGGCTCAAGTTTACGGTCAGCCGAGCACGATGATTAATAAGGCGTCAGGTTTCCCAACCGATGCTGCCGCCGGCCTGGTGGTCAATACCATCTTTGGACCCGTGGAGGCCGCCTATGCCTACGGTGATACCGGACACCACAAGTTCTTTTTCCGGATTGGGCGATTGTTCTAGTGGAAAATCTGTTCTTTATCTTCGCCTAGGCTTTGCCCTCTCGGGCGTGACCGGCAGTACTCCTGTCACGGTAGGCATGACCCACCCAAGCTCATATTGAGGCTTGGAGGAATTATTCATCTCTGCGCGGCGAATCTGCGCCAGATCGATTCCCGCAAGCCAGGGAAAGCACTGGCCTGAATAAATCACGTCCAGAATCAGCAAACCATGCATGTCCTTTGACGCGAAGCTGCGAAAGGAATGGAACCGGGGGGCGTAACCAACTCGCCTGCTCCATCGTGAACACGACCGCGATGGATGTGGTGCAGGCGCCACGTCTGGGCGAAACCTTTCGGGGGCGATCCGAATCGGCCGGAGTACGATTGCGCGGACGCCTACGCTTTTCCCGATACGCCAACCTCAGGTAGGCTTGATGTTCCGCTTCGTCGGGCAACAGCTCCCGCCCACTCGTACGCCTGGAGGTGTGCATGTTTCGTCGGTTATCCCGAACCATCCTTTGCATTGCTTTTTCTGTGGTGACCGCCTTGCCCGGCCGTGGGCAGGATGCAGCGAATGCGCTTGTCCTGCCGCCAAGCCAGACCGCCGTGCGCAGCGACGCGACGCCGGCTCGATCTCGGTTGAAGATCGGAGTGGCGCTCGAGGGTGGTGGCGCATTGGGTCTCGCACACCTCGGGGTTCTCGAATGGTTTGAACAGAACCACATCCCCATCGATTACATCGCTGGAACCAGCATGGGCGGGCTGGTGGCTGGATTGTATGCCACGGGAAAAACTCCACAGGAACTAGAGGAACTAGTGAAAGAACAGGACTGGGACGTAATCATCGGTGGCCAGACGCCGTATCGCGATCTTTCATATCGCCGCAAAGAGGACGAACGCGATTTTCAGAACTCACTCGTCCTCGGCCTCAAGCATGGCCTTTCCGCACCATCCGCGCTGAACGCTGGACGCGACATTAGCCTGCTCATCGACCGCGAAACCCTACCCTACTCCCAGGCCACATCGTTCAACGATCTGCCGATTCCGTTCCGCTGCGTGGCAACCGAGTTGGTGTCGGGCAAAGCAGCGGTTTTTTCTAACGGCTCATTACCGCTGGCCTTGCGTGCGACGATGGCGATTCCCGGGGTCTTTTCTCCGGTTCACGATGGTGGCAAGGTCTATGTCGACGGGGGTTTGGTGGACAATCTGCCGACGGACCTGGTCCGCAGTATGGGCGCCGACGTCGTCATCGCTGTACATCTCGAGCTGTCCCCAGCGAGCGGAAAGGAAATCCAATCTCTTTTCAGCGTGCTCGGGCACTCCGTCGATGTCGTGATTCGGGAAAGCGAAATTCGGGGACTGGGCAATGCCGACCTAGTCGTTACAGTGGACTTGCACGCTTACGACTCGCTGGACTATGCCAAAGCACAGGAGATTATTCAACTGGGAGAGAAAGCGGCGGAGCAAAAACGAAATGTGCTCTTAGCCTATTCGCTTGACAATGCTCCCTGGCACGAGTATCTCGAAGCCAGGCAAGCGCGGATAAAAACTGCTGTGCCGGTTCCCCTGTTCGTGCGAGTGGAGGGAACGGATCAGCAGTCGGCGCAACATCTCGAAGCCTTCTTGCGCCCCTTGATCGGAAAGCCGATCGATCCGAAACTGACCGACAACCTCTTGACACGCCTGACCGGTGTAGGCAAATACGACTCTGCCGACTACCGGTTAGCGACTAGCGACAATCAGAACGGTCTGATCATCACCGTGCATGAAATGAGCTACGCCCCGCCCACCCTTCGACTCGCCTTCGACGTGGATGGCGCGGA
>Ga0187783_10002312_pt1 | contig 14144 bp, 15 predicted proteins | sample 1015_SJ02_MP02_2_FD_132471 | JGI IMG/M metagenome (GOLD analysis project Ga0187783, IMG submission 132471) | Tropical peat soil microbial communities from peatlands in Department of Meta, Colombia - 1015_SJ02_MP02_20_MG | ecosystem: Environmental > Terrestrial > Soil > Wetlands > Peat | place...
CGAGCACGTGGAACGGGCCGAAGCCGATGCGGAGCTCCCGACCGAGGAACACGTTGGCGGCGGCCGTAAGATTGTCGCACAGGGCCAGATCCTGATAGACGATCTCAATTCCGGCACGTCGGGCGTCAATCGGATTGTGGAAGCTGATGGAGCGCCCCTCGATTGCGATCGCGCCGCGGCTCGGCCGGAAATTGCCGGCGATGATCCGCATCAGCGTTGATTTGCCAGCGCCGTTGTCGCCCATCAGGCCGACGACCTCACCAGACTCCAGGGTCAACGAGACGTCGGTCAGCGCCTCGATTGAGCCAAAATGCTTCGAAATGCCGGTGACCTCGAGAACCGGCGCCTCGCCGACGGTGGTTTCGGACTTGCTGTCCTGTCTAAGTCTCGTGTCCATTGGCATGCCGTCCTGCGCGGATCGACACAACCCGTCGGAGGATGCGTCGAGCGGCCGGATCAGATCTTTGTCCGGTCCGGCCGCGATACCATCAGCCGCGCGACCAAGTGGCGGCGATGGAGCGAGCGTAGCTCTGTCCATGCTTCACCGTTGATACGGCGAGCCCGCCGCGCCGGCCGCTGGTCGGCAGCCTCATGAGCCGCGCTACTTCTTCAGGCAAGTGTTGACGTTCTCGGGCGTGCATTCGTCGAGACCCGTGTAGTAGATCGGCTCGACCTGCTTTCCCTCCACCATGTCCTGCATCACGAACGGTGCGCGGTAGCCCATCTCAAATGGCCGCTGGCCGACCTGAGCGGCGCTGCGTCCCTGCTTGAGCGCCTCGATCTGCGGCGGCAGGGTGTCAGCCACGACCAGCACCAGCTGCTTGCTCCTGATCCGGTCGATGTACTGGTCGGTGAGCTGGGCATAGGCCTGCGGCGCGAACTGCGGCCAGCCGCCTTCCAGCACAAAGGCGTCGAGGTCCTTGTTGGCGGTCAGCACGTCTGCCATCATCTGATTGCCCTTGGCGGCATCGTCGTTGGTGAACAGCGGACAACCAGAAATCTCTTTCCAGCCGTTCTCCCCATTGAGTCGTTGCGTACCCTTCTTGCCGGCGAGCGTGTCGCGAGTTCCGGCGGCACGCTGGTTGATGTTGTCTGCGGCGGCGTTGCCAAGCACCAGGCACAAAGTGCCCCCACTTGGCTTCAGCCCTTTGAGATGCTCAGCGAGCTTGACGCCCATCAGATAGTTGTCCGTGCCCAGATAGGTCCTGCGCAGCGGATGATCTTGCGCCAGCAGATCCGCATCGATGGTCATGATTGGGATGGTTGGCTTGCGCTGTCGCAGCACGTTGGCGACGGCCGGGGCGTTCGAAGGAGAAATCGCCATGGCAGCGACGCCCTTGGTCAGAAGATCGTCGATGATCTGCACCTCGCCGGCCTCGTCCGAGGTCGATGCCGGTCCGGTATAATAGCACTTGTACCCGCCCTTGAGCTCGGCCTGGGCCTTTTCGCAGCCCTGGCGAATCAGATCGAAGAACGGATTGTCGAGGCCCTTCACTACGATGGCGAGGGTCTTGTCGTCGGCCCGGGCTGGTCCGGCCAGTAGCGCCAGCATGCAAGCGAGCGCCGAGAGACTCATTATCATCCTATGCATGGAATTCCTCCCCGTTGTTGCCTTTACTCAAGTCGCCACGACCAAATCTGGAGCGCTTGGTCGTGGTTTTCCCTTTTGATCGGTCATGAATTGATCTGTCATGCTCGTCACCTATTCTCGCTGGCACCGCGGCCGCGGTCATGCGCCCTGCTTTTCTGGCACAAGCGTCGAATTCGGCGCCGTGCGGGCCACGCCCGCCAGCGCCACTTTGCGCCGCCGGCGGGCCTGCAATTGCTGATCCGCCAGCACGCCGAGCAGAATGACTGTCCCCATCACTGCGAAGTTCAGCGAATTGGGGATGCCCAGAATATTCACGAGGTTCTGCAGCACCTGCAGCAGCGCCGTCCCCAGCACGATACCAAGGACAGAGCCCTCGCCGCCGCGCAGGCTGCACCCGCCCAGGACGGCAGCCGCGATCGCATAGAGCTCATAGAAATTGCCGAACGAACTCGGAGAGACCGAGTTGGTGTAGAACACGAACAGCACGGTTGAAATGCCGGCGAGCCCACCGCTGATGATATAGGCGGTCGCGATCACCATTTCCGTGTTGATGCCGGAGAAGCGCGCCGCTTCCTCGTTTTTGCCAACGGCATAGAGCCAGCGGCCGTAGACCGAGCGGTGCAGCACCACGGAGACGATCAGCGCCAGGACGATCAGGAAGATGAAGGTGTTCGGGATGCCCGCGATATTGCCGGAGGCGATGTGGCTCAGTGTCTCAGCCTCGTCACCGTAGCCGAAGCCGCGTGTCGAATCGGACGTATAGTAGCGAGCGGCGCCGCGATAAATCAGTAACCCGCACAGCGTCACGATGAAGGGCTGCATTTTGAGCCGCGTGATCAGGAAACCCTGGATGCCACCCAGCAGCAGTCCGCCCAGCAGTACTAGAAGCAGCGCAAACGGCCAGAAAATCTGATAGGTCGTCAGCAAATCAATAAACACCACGCCAAGCAGTGCGAACATCGAGCCGAGCGAAAGGTCGATGCCGCCGGTGATGATCACGAGCCCCTCGCCTAGCGCAAACACGCCGAACAGACCAATCAGATTGGCCATGTTCAACAGGTTCACGACCGAAAGGAAGGCCGGGTTGATCGCACCCGTGATGGCAGAGATCGCCGCCAGCAGAAGGAACAGGCCGAGTTCTTTCTTCATCATGGCGCAGCGGCTTCCGTGGCTTCCAGCGGTTGGCCGATCGCTAGCCGCAACATGTTATATTCGCTGAACTGCTCGCGATCGAGCACGCCGCTAATGCGCCCCTCATGCATTACCGCCACCCGGTCGGAGACGCCGATGACCTCCTCCATGTCCGAGGAGATCATCACGATGGCGACGCCGTTGTCGGCGAGGTTGCGCATCAGCGCGTAGATCTCGCTCTTGGCGCCAACATCGATGCCACGGGTCGGCTCGTCGAAGAACATCACTCGCGGCTGCATGGAAAGCCACTTGCCCAGCACCACTTTTTGCTGGTTGCCGCCGGAGAGCGTCATGGCCTGCACATCAATGCTCGGCGCCTTGATGGATAATCTCCTTGCCTGTTCGTTCGCCACCTTGCGCTCGGCTGCGCCGTTTACCAGCCACATCCGCGCATAGTTCAGCAGGCTGGCGAGCATCACATTCTCTCGGATCGGCAGTTCCAGCACCAGCCCGGATTTCTTGCGGTCCTCCGGCACCAGATAGATCCCTTGCCTGATCGCGTCCCTCGGTGAGCCGACACCAACCGGCGCGTTGTCGATCCGGATCTCACCACCCAGCAGCGGGTCAATCCCGAATGCCGCGCGCGCCAGGGAGGTGCGGCCAGCGCCGACAAGCCCGGCCAGGCCGAGAATCTCGCCGCGCCGTACAGAAAGGTTGATCTGCCGATCGGGAAAGGCGCTGGTCACAACGCCGATGATATCGCAGCCGCCCGGCTCCGGAGACCGTTTCGGCGGCGTATAGAGCGCCTTCAGGTCACGGCCGATCATCAGTCGGATCATCGCCGCGTGGCTTAGCTCGTCCCGCCTCAGCTCCCCCACCGTACGCCCGTCGCGCAGCACCACAACGCGATCAGCACAGGCCATGACCTCGCCCAGCCGGTGGGTGATATAGATCACCGATATGCCCTGCGCCCTTAGGTCCGCGATCACCTCCAACAGCCGCTCGGTCTCCGAAATTGTCAGGCTGGAGGTCGGCTCGTCCATAATGATCACGCGCGCGTCGATCGACAGCGCCTTTGCGATCTCCACCATCTGCCGCTGCGCGATGGACAGGTTGTCGACCAGCGTGTCCGGCGCGAAATCGGCTCCCAGCCGCTTCAGCAGCTGCGTCACGCGCGCCCGTATTTCGGCGTTGTCCACCAGCTTCAGCGGCCCGCCGGTAAGTTTTTCGCGTCCTATAAAGACGTTGGACGCGACGTCGAGATTCTCGAACAGATTTAGTTCCTGGTGCACGAAGGCAACGCCGGCCCGCGTTGCCCCGGTCACTGTCATCCGGGCGTGGTCCTTGCCATCGATGCGGATCACGCCCTCGGTCGGCGCGATCACGCCACCCAACACGCACATCAGCGTCGATTTGCCAGCGCCGTTCTCGCCGATCAGGCCCAGCACCTCGCCGCGATACACGCACAGGCTGACGTCGTCGAGGGCCCTGACACCGGGATAGGTCTTGCTGATCCCAGCAAGTTCCAGGAGCGTCTCCGCCATTCGGCGTTTCCTCCCGCGCAACCTTGCCCGGCGGCTTGTGGCGCCGGGCGGTGACGCAAACAGAGGTCACTTCTTCAGCAGGTCCTTCAGATATGCGGTGAACTCCGCGACGTTGGACTTGCTGATCACCTTGGTGGGCACGATCAGCTTGGCGTCCGCCGGGATCCAAGACTTGTCGCCGTTCAGCGTCTTGATGATGTTGGTGGCGGAGAGGTAGCCGAACTCGTACGGCTGCTGCACAACCGTGGATTCGATGGTGCCGTCCGAAATGCCCCGCAGCGTGCGCTGGTCTTCATCGAAGCCGACGATCTTCACCTTGCCGGCCTTGTCCGCCGCCTTCACCGCGTCATAGATCAGCGGTGTCTCGTAGCTCCAAAGGCCGGACAACAGCGCAATGTCGGGATATTTGACGAGCACGTTCTCCATGTTCGCCTTGGCCTTGGCGAAGTCCACCTGGTCGGTGAACACGTCGACCAGTTCGACCTTGGTGCCGGCGATCGCTTCCTTGATGCCCTGAACCCGCTCGCGGGCGTTGTCGGCGTCCATCGTGCCAACAAACAACGCTATCTTGCCGCCGTTCGGCAGCGCCTTCTTGATCTCCTCGCCCGCCTGCCGCCCGGCCGCGACGTTGTCGGTGCCGATATAAGCGAGACGGTTGCTCTGCGGCGCGTCGCTATCCGTCGTGATCAGTACGGTTTTGGCCGCAACCTTGTTGAGTTCTTCGGTCGCGTGTGGGGCATCGTCCACAGAGATGGAGATGCCGGCGACGCCGCGCACCATCAGGTCGTCCAACTCCCGCCGCTGGCCCGCCGCGGTTCCCTCATTGGTGACGATCAGCTCAATATTGTATTCCGGATGTTCCTTCTGCGCCTTCTCAAGCCCGCGCCCCGCGATGGTCCAGAAGTCGGCCGCGACGTTGGTCACGAGTACGATGGTCTTCTTCTGCTGCGCCTGCGCCGCCCCCGCGGCCATCACGAGCGCGGTTGCACTCGCCAGCAGCGGCACGATAAATTTCTTCATTGATTCCTTCATGTCCGCCTCCCTTTTTGTCACCCGGCATAACCGGGGATTGCACGCACGGCGCCTCCGCACGTACCTTTATTTATGTGTTTGAACAAATTAGGCGCGAAGAAATTCACAGTCAAGGCTGTTCACGCGCCTTTCTTCGAGCATACGTCGTGTAAGCAGGCGCGATCTAGCTCGTTTTTAGCCACACTCGTTAATTCGCTCAGTTTGGGCATGTTGATTAATTTCACTGAACAAATTAATAAGACAGTATGGATGACCAGTTGGAGCGGCCGAGGCGTGCTTCACGGGCGGTCCGCGAATCGAACCGCGGCCGCCTCGTTGACGCCTTGCGACGCGAGGGTCCATCGCCGCGCGTCGGGCTTGCGCGCAGCACCGGGCTGAGCTTCCCGGCGATTTCGGCCATCACGTCGAGACTGATGGCCGAAGAACTGCTGTGCGAGGCCGAGACCGAGACGGGAGCGGCGACGTCGTGGCCCGACGAGATCTACGAAGAGGATGCCGACGCGCCGGGCCGTCGCCGTGGCCGGCCCGCGGTGCTGTTGACCTTGAACCCGGCGTTTGGCCGGATCATTGCGGTTTCGCTACGCATGAACCTGATTGAGACACTGATCGCGGATTTCAGCGGCGCCGGCTTGGCCCAAGCGCGACGTCCGGTCGCGACGCGCGCTCTCGATGCCGACGCGTTGTGCGATCTGGTGATCACGCAGATTAATGCCATGCTTGACGCGACCGCCACGCCCCGCAATCGTCTGCTGGGAATCGGAATCGCGCTGCAGGGCATCGTGAACGCCGACTCCGGCCGTCAGCTGTGGAGTCCGGCGCTGTCAGTCACCGACGTCGATGTGACGGAGCCGATACGTCGGACATTCGGAGTCGAGGTAGCGATGGCCAACGACGCGGTCGCGGTTGCGATCGCCCTCGCGGCCACCGAGCCGGCGCTGGCGAGCGGCCTCTCGGCCACAATCATGGTGGGCCACGGCGTCGGCATGGGCGTTCTGCTAAATGGAGAAGCGCGGCGGGGCGATGGCGGCGCTGGCAGCGAGATCGGCCATGTCAAGCTGGCGCCCGACGGTGCGCAATGCCGCTGCGGCCAGCGCGGCTGCATCGAGGCCTATCTCGCCGATTATGCGCTCTACCGCGACGCACGTACCTTCCTCGACCTGCCACCGGCAGTATCGCAGCAGCCGTCCGAGGCGCAAATGGCGCTGCTGCGCGAGTGCGCGCGCGGCGGCGATCCCCGCCTCGAGCATCTGTTCCTGCAGGCAGGTCGGGCGCTCGCCGAGGCGGTCGCGGCAACCATATCATTGCTGCGCCCGCATCACGTCATTCTCGCGGGACCCGGCCTACAGGCATTTGACAGGATGCGCCCTGCCTATGAGGAACGGCTCCAGCAGGCAGTCTTGCCGTGGTTGCTCAAGTCCACAGCGATCCATGTGCGTCCAAGCGAGTCGGCGACAATCGTCGACGGCATGGTGCGTCGGACGCTGCAGGTGGTGGACCGACACCTGTTCGAGATGATGAACGGACGAACACTGGGAGCCGCGGCCCCTGCCTTAGGTGCGGAGACATAACCGGCGCCATTTAAGTGCCATATCGGGAGGATGCCAATGCGGGGCGCTGACTATCCAAGCCTCAAGGACCGCACTGTCCTGGTAACCGGCGGCGGTTCGGGCATCGGTGAAGCCATTGTCCGCCAGTTCGTCGGCCAGGGCTCGCGGGTGGGCTTCATCGACATCGATGTGCCGGCATCAAAGCAACTGCTGGCCAGTCTGCCGCCGCAAACAAGCGCGCACTTCGAATGCGCCGATCTGCGCGACATCGCCGCCCTGAGACGCGCAGTCGCTGGCGTCCGCGAGGCGCTCGGGCCCATCACCATTTTGGTCAACAATGCCGCCCGAGACGACCGCCACGCGATCGAGGACGTCACACCGGAATACTGGGATGAGCGGTTTGCCGTAAACCTAAAACATCAGTTCTTCTGCGCCCAGGCCGTGGCCCCGGACATGATCGGGGCCGGGGGTGGTGCGATCGTCAACATGGGCTCTGTGAGCTGGATAATCGGCCAGGGCGGCATGCCCTGCTATACGACCGCCAAATCTGCTGTGCAGGGGCTGACGCGTTCGCTCGCCCGCGATCTCGGGCCGAACAACGTGCGGGTCAACTCCATCCTGCCCGGCTGGATCATGACGCAGCGGCAGCAGGGTCTGTGGTTGACGCCCGAAACTGAGGCCGAACTCATGCAGCGCCAATGTCTCAAGCGCAAGCTTATGCCGGACGACATCGCACGGGTCGTGCTCTTCTTCGCCGCCGACGACAGCGCCGCCTGCACCAACCAGAACTACATCGTCGATGGCGGTTGGGTCTGACTACGGCGCTGCGGAGCGGCGGCATATACCCGGCGACGGCTTCGATCAGCGGAGCCCGTAGACCCGGGTCGCCGTCCCGCCGAACAGAGCTGCCCGTTGGACGCCCGACAGGCCGGACGCCAGCTGGTCTGCTGCGTCGATCCACCCTCGATATGTCGTAACAAGGGTCGAAACCGGCCAGTCCGACCCGAATATTAGGCGGTCTGGCCCGAACGTAGCAAACAGGTGATCCACGTAGGGCCGCAGCGCCTCGACGCTCCAGCCCGATCCCGCCTCGGTTGCAAGGCCGGACAGCTTGCACAGCGCCGTTGTCTGCGCAGCGAGTTGCTTCATGTGTGCTGCCCAGTCGCGAAATTCGCCGGCGCGAATCGCCGGCTTCGCAGCGTGATCGATGATGACGGTCAGATCCGGATAGCGCTTGAGCAGATGCACCAGGGCAGGGAGATGACGCGGAAGCACTAGCGCGTCGAAAACGAGATCGAGCCGCTGGGTGGCCTCGAATGCCCAGGAGACGTCTTCTCGCAGCATCCAGCCGTCATCCGGCAGGTCCTGGATCATCGGACGCACACCGACGAACTTGCGATGCGCGGCCAGCCGTTCAAGCAGGCGGTGTTGAGCCGGATCCTGAAAATCGATCCAGCCGACGACGCCCCGCACGAAGGGGGTCGCGTCAGCGATGCCGAGCAGGTAGTGGGTCTCGTTTAGCGTCGCTGCGGCCTGCACCAGCACCGTGCCATCGATGCCGCATTCCCGCAGATGCGGCTCCAGGTCGGCGGGGCCGTACGGACGGTAGATCGGCAGGTCGGCGGTGAGCCAGCCGTAATCGCCACGCGCCGGATGCCAGAAATGCTGATGCGCATCGATCCGCAACCCCGCCCGGCCGTTTTCATTCATGGATCAGCCCCGTGGATCAGCCGGGCGTCGGCGCGTCCTCGCGCAACAGTCCGGCGCGCTTGAGCTCACTCCACATAACGCCCGGAATGGGATGCTGCAGCGCCTCGATATTCTGGCGCAGTTCATGGGCCGATTGGCCGCCCGGTATGACCGAGACCACCGCCGGGTGCGCCAGCGGAAACTGTAGCGCCGCCGCCGCGAGCGGCACGCCGTGCGCGTTGCACGTGGCCTCGATGCGGCCGACCCGTTCGAGAACGTGGGCCGGCGCCGGGTCATAATTGTAGAAGGCGCCGAGCCTCGGGCCACTCGCCAGGATCCCTGAGTTGAACGGGCCGCCGACCACGATGCCAATCCCCTTCGTCTCGCACAGCGGCAAAAAGCTCTGAAGGGAATCCTGCTCCAGCAGCGTGTAGCGGCCGGCGAGCAAAAACAGGTCGAAGTCGCCGACCTTGGCCAGCGTCTCGCAGATCTGCCATTCGTTGACGCCGGCACCAATGGCCTTCACGAAGCCCTCTGCGCGCAGCCTATCGAGCGCCCGGTAGCCGCCCGCCATGAATTCGCCGATCCGTTTGTCTGCGGCTTCCTGCGAACCGTGCGTGAACACGTCGACATCGTGACAGTAGAGAATGTCTATCGCGTCGACGCCAAGTCGCTCGAGCGAGAACTCGAGCGACCGCATCACGCCGTCATAGGAATAGTCATATCGCTCACGCCGGTTCGGCGTGTCGAAGAAACGACCGATCCCAGTCCGGCCGGACGGAGAACAACGGTCCAGCAGCCGACCTACTTTGGTTGAGAGCAGCACCGGCTCGGTCCGGTGTCCGCGCAGAAAGCCGTTCAGCCGGGTCTCGGCAAGCCCGAGCCCGTAAAGCGGCGCGGTGTCGAAGTAGCGGCACCCGATGTCCCAAGCGGCCTCGAGAGTGGCGCGGGCATCCTGCTCGGTCAGCGGCCGGTAGAGATTACCCAACGGGGCGGTGCCGAATCCAATGGCGCTGAAGGAGAGCGCCGCGCCATGCGACGTCCGGAACGGGCGCAGCTTGTTCCCGGTGCTCACGCTTCCTCGCTGCATGGCCAATCGGTCGAGGCTGCGCCGGTGGTGATATCGCCAAGCAGGTCGGTCCGCTGGTGTCTTGCAGCCTCAACAATGCCTGGTGATGTGCCAGCGCCGTCGAGGACCGCGGTCAGCGGTCCGATGCAGCGACCGTCGTTTCGGCGTCACTATGGCGGTCCTGCCGCTCGGCAATCCGGGCTGACTTGCCGCGCCGGCCGCGCAGATAATAGAGCTTGGCGCGCCGAACCTTGCCACGCCGCACCACCTTGATTGAATCGATCATCGGGGAATACAGCGGAAAGACGCGTTCGACGCCCTCTCCATAGGAGATCTTGCGAACCGTAAAACTCTCGTTGAGGCCGCTGCCGGACCGGCCGATGCAGACGCCCTCATAGGCCTGAACGCGGCTGCGCTCGCCCTCGATCACCTTTACGTTGACCAGAACCGTGTCACCAGGCTCGAAATCCGGAATGGCCCGAGCGGCCGAAAGCTTGGTCATCTGCTCGTGCTCGAGCTCTTTTATCAGGTTCATAGAAATTCTCCTTGAGCTCGCCGGCAGCAGGGCGCGCGGTCGCCAAAGTTTTGGTCGGGATCGGCGGTGCCTCATACGACAATGCAATGCAATTGTCACGCGCCCGCCTCATCCTCCGGTGCCTTCCGGCCGACCGGCTCGGGGGATCGATCCGTGCCGACCCCGGGCAAGTCGGGGCGCCGCTCACGGGTCAGTCGCTCGGCCTCGGCCCGACGCCATGCGGCAATCCGACCATGATCGCCGGACAGCAGAACATCAGGAATAGCCCGGCCCTCCCAAAGCTGCGGCCGGGTGTATTGCGGATATTCGAGCAGCCCAGCCGCAAAGCTCTCCTCCACGCCCGATTGCGGTTGGCCCATCACACCCGGTAGCAACCGCACACAGGCATCAATGAGTGCCCATGCGGCAATCTCTCCGCCCGACAGCACATAGTCCCCAATCGAGACTTCCTCGAGCCGGCGCGCTTCAATCACCCGCTGATCGATCCCCTCGTAGCGGCCGCACAGAATGACGACTCCTGGGCCGGTTGCGAGGTCGACTACGCGTGCCTGCTTGAGCGGGACGCCCCGAGGGCTCATGACCAGCCGCGGTCGATCGTCGGCCACACAGGAATCGAGGGCGCGAGCCAGCACGTCGGCCCGCATGACCATGCCGGGTCCACCGCCGGCCGGCGTATCGTCGACCACCCGATGCTTGCCGGTGGCGAATTGGCGAATATCCACGGTCTCAAGCGACCATCGCGCGGCCGCAAGCGCCCGACCGGCGAGGCTGGTCCCGAGCGGTCCGGGAAACATCGCCGGAAACAGGGTCAGGACAGTCGCGTTCCACATCAATCAGGCTCACGTCGGATCTGTGGATCCCCTCGGGGGCCGGGCTGCCGCTGCGTCGCGAGGATTTCCGAACGCCCCCTCCGGCGGATCGACGACGAGGTGTCCGGCCGCAAGATCCACGATCGGCACGACCGCCTTGGTGAAGGGCAGCAACACCGTTGCGCCTCCCGACCGCGGCGCCACTTCGAGAAGGTCTCCGCCGCCGAAGTTATGGAGCCCCACCACCATCCCGATCGGCGTTCCGTCGCACCCGTGGACCGCAAGGCCGACGAGGTCGACGTGGTAGTACGTGTCGGCGTCCTCGGGCGCTGGCAGCCGTTCGCGCGGCACGAACAGGGAGAGGTTTCGCAACCGCGTCGCCGCGGTCCGGTCCTCAACTCCCGCAAATCGTACGACCAGAAAGCCCTTGGCAGGACGCGCGCCAACGATCTGCAAAGCGACCGTGCCGTCCTCGCTTTCCAGCACCCCGTACTGCATGACCGCGAGGGGATCGGCCGTAAACGGATGGACACGCACCTCCCCGCGCACCCCGTGGGGGGCACCGATGCGGGCGACGCAAATCCAGCCGGGCCTGCGGCGCAGTGCCGCATTCTGCGCAGGCCCAGGGCTTCGATTGGCGCCTCGGTGGGGTGAACGACGAGGTGTCGATCCGGTCACCACCGATCCTTCAATCTGCTGGCCTGGGCCGCCCATACAACGTCAGCCGGCCGCCGGTCCGGCAGCCGCGGCAGCGCGCTCTTGAGCCTTCTTCTTTGGCTTGGCCTGTTGAGGATTGTTGCGCGGGGGCCGCTTCATCACGCCGGCCTCGTCGAGGAAACGCAGCACCCGATCGGTCGGCAACGCGCCCTTGGCGAGCCAGGATTTGACCTTGTCGAGATCGAGACGCAGCCGATCCTTGGCCTCCTTGCCGAGCAGCGGATTGAAATTGCCAAGCCGTTCGATGAAGCGTCCATCACGCGGCGCGCGCGAGTCTGCGACCACGACGTGGTAGAACGGCCGCTTCTTGGTGCCGGCACGGGCTAGTCGAATCTTCAAAGACATCCGTCTGATCCTCTTGTGTTGTCAACGTTTGATAATCCCCGCATCACGCGCGGTCACTTTTTCCTACCGAAGCCCTTGCCGGGTTGAGGGGGGCCCGATCCACCCAGCCCCGGCAGCTTGCCGCCCAGGCCGGGCACGCCGCCCGGAAAGCCCGGCGGGAGGCCAGGCAACGGCGGGCCAGCGGTCGGCGGCAGGTTTGGCAGCCCGCCCGGCACCTTCTCGGCGAGGCTTGCAAGTTCCTGCGGGCTCGGCATGCCGGCGCCCAATCCCAGCATGTTGGCAAGGCCGGCCATTGGTCCGCGCTTGGCGCTGCCCATCGCCTTCATCATGTCGGCCATGCCGCGATGCAATTTGAGCAGCCGGTTGATCTCCTCGACCTTCACGCCTGAGCCGGCGGCAACCCGCTTCTTGCGACTGGCCTTCAGGAGATCAGGGTGACGGCGTTCCCGGGGCGTCATCGAGTCGATGATCGCCACCTGCCGCTTGATCAGGCGTTCGTCGAGCTGGGCGTTGCTGAGTTGCTTCTTCATCTTGGCAATGCCCGGCAGCATTCCCATCAGACCCGAAATGCCACCCAGCTGCTGCATCTGCACGAACTGCTCGCGCAGATCGGCGAGATCGAAGGCGCCCCTGCGCATCTTCTCAGCGACACGCTGCGCCCGTTCGGCGTCGATCGTGGCCGCTGCCTTCTCGACCAGCGAGACAATGTCGCCCATGCCGAGGATGCGATCGGCAATGCGGGCCGGATGGAAGTCGTCGAGGGCGTCTAGCTTTTCGCCAATGCCGACCAGCTTGATGGGCTTGCCGGTCACAGCCCGCATCGACAAAGCAGCGCCGCCGCGGCCGTCGCCGTCAAGCCGGGTAAGCACGATCCCGGTCAGTCCGACCCGCTCGTCGAACGAGCGTGCGAGGTTGACGGCATCCTGACCGGTGAGCGCGTCAGCAACCAGCAGCACTTCGTGGGGAGCCGCGGCACGCTTGACGTCGGCCGCCTCGGCCATCATGGCGTCGTCGAGCGTGAGGCGACCGGCAGTGTCCAGCAGGACCACGTCATAGCCACCCAGCCGTCCGGCCTCCAGGGCCCGGCGGGCGATTTGCACGGGCGTCTGGCCAGCCACCACCGGCAGGGTCTCGGTTTCGACCTGCTGGCAGCACCGCCAGTTGCTCCATGGCGGCCGGGCGGCGCGTATCGAGAGAGGCCATCAGGACCTTGCGCCGGGCACGCTCGGCTAACCGTTTGGCGAGCTTGGCCGTGGTCGTTGTCTTGCCGGACCCCTGGAGCCCCACCATCATGATGGCGACCGGCGCCGGTGCATTGAGATCGATGGCCTGCGCGTCCGACCCCAGCGTCTCAACGAGCTGGTCGTGGACGATCTTGACGACCATCTGGCCGGGCGTGACCGATTTGATGACCTCGATACCCACCGCCCGTTGCCGGATGCGGTCGGCGAAGCTGCGCGCCACTTCCAGCGCGACGTCGGCCTCCAACAGTGCGCGGCGAATTTCGCGCAGCGCGGCGTCAACATCCGCCTCGCTGAGCGCACCTCGCCTGGTGAGGCGATCGAGAATGCCGTTGAGTCTTTCCGACAGGCTGTCAAACATAAAATTCGCCAAGCTTCGTCTGTTGACCGAGGGTCTTTTCGATGGTGCGGCTCGGCGCCGACCAAATTCGACGCCTCACCAAACAACAACGCGCCCGAGGGCGCATCGCGCTGTCGGGCGTTTGCCTCCGGTCTCACTGGGCCGGTCGGCTGGGTTACCTAGTCGCTCTGCTGAGAGCCGCGTGCAAGCTAGGGACGCGTCCGACCGGAGTCAAGATCGCAGGCTTGCGGCGCCACGGTCAAATCGCGTAGCCCCGCTCCCGCAGGACGCGCTTGAACGCCTCGAGGGTCTGCGCCTGAACCTGCTGGAGTCGTGGCATGATCGTTGCCAGGACCTCTCCCATCACCTGCGGCAGCACGCGCAAGGCCTTTTGCCCGGTCGGCGTGCGATAGAAAGCGGTCAGGTCGCGCAGTTCAGCTGCGGTGAAGTGACGAGCATAGATAGCCGGCGCCTCCTTGAACAAATCGGCAAGATTGGAATTCTGGATGCGCTCGAATTCGAGACGAAGTGCCGCGAGGGTGTCGTCCGCCAAG
>Ga0187783_10002313_pt1 | contig 14143 bp, 12 predicted proteins | sample 1015_SJ02_MP02_2_FD_132471 | JGI IMG/M metagenome (GOLD analysis project Ga0187783, IMG submission 132471) | Tropical peat soil microbial communities from peatlands in Department of Meta, Colombia - 1015_SJ02_MP02_20_MG | ecosystem: Environmental > Terrestrial > Soil > Wetlands > Peat | place...
TATCAGCAGCCGCCGCCGAACTACCAGCAGCCGCCGCCGAACTATCAGCAGCCGCCGCCGAACTACCAGCAGCCCCCGCCGCCACCGCCACCGGCGCAGCAGCAGAAGACGCAGAAGGCGGCGCAGCCGTCCGGCCTGCGCTACCACGCGCTGCGATTGCAGCTCGAGGGCGGCTACACGCTCACCGAAGGCTCACTCACCCACACGCTCAATGACGGCGGCAACGTGGGAGCAGGCCTCACGTGGTTCCCGTTCTCCGCCCTGCCGGTCGGCCTGCGCGCAGACGGCAGCTACAGCAGCTTCAGCCTGACGAACCAGGCGCTGGCCGCCGCGGGTTCGAACATCACCGACGGCCATCAGAACGTGTACGGAGGCGACGCGGACGCCGAGATCGATCTGCCGATGACACCGCATGCGCGCGAGTACTTCTTCGGCGGCTTCAGCTGGTACCGCACACAGACCGTGCTGAAGGAGACCACCTATCAGCAGGGACTGGTGTGCAACTTCTTCTTCTGCGCGCCCGGGTACTTCCCCGTCGAAACCACCGCTGAGCGCAGCACGACGCCGTGGGTGAAGGGATGGAACGCGGGCATAGGCTTCGAGTTCGCGCTGCAGGACCCCGTCACCTTCTTCATCGATGCGCGTTACGTGCGCCTGCAACCCTACAGCTCGAACACTGCGTTCGTGCCCATCAGGATCGGCCTGCGCTTCTGATCAGCGGCGTTCGATCAGCAGCGATCCCTCACCGGGAGTTCCGCCAACGGCCGGAGGCAACACCTCCGGCCGTCGCGTATTCGGCGTTCGCCAGGCGAGGCGCATCGAGTGTAGATTACGGCAGGCAGGAGGGCAGCCGACATGAACGCATCCCCGGAACCGGTATGGCTGCGCAGCGAGGCCGAGCGCCGCGCGCGCATCGATCTGGCCGCCTGCCATCGTCTGGCCTATCGCTTCGGTCTGAGCGAGGGCATCGACAACCACATGACGATGCTCGTTCCGGGACACGCCGACCGCTTCTATCTCGCACCGTTCGGGCTGCTGTGGGCGGAGGTGAAGGCGAGTCAGCTGCTCGAGGTGGATTTCGGCGGCAAGGTGGTCGCCGGCGAGGGCTTGGTCGAGGACACCGCCCTCTACATCCACCTGTCAGTGCACCGGCTCAAGCCCGAGGCGCGCTGCGTCCTGCACACGCACATGCCGCACGCCACTGCGCTCGGCATGCTCGAGGACGCCACGCTGCAGATGGCCGGGCAGAGCGCGCTCGGGTTCTGCGACGAGGTGGCGTATGTCGACTACAACGGCCTGGCGCTCGGCTACGGCGAGGGTGAGCGGCTGGCGCACGCACTCGGCACGCGCTCGGTGCTGATGCTGCGCAATCACGGCGTGCTGGTCACCGCGGGCTCGGCGGCGCAGGCCTTCGAGCGTCTGTATTTCTTCGAGCGCGCCTGTCAGGCGCAGATCCTGGCGCTGTCGACGGGGCGCAAGCTGCGGCCGATTCCCGCGCCAGTCGTCAGCGCCACCGCTGCCCAGTTTCGTGCCGCCGAAAGCGTGGGGGACGAGGACCGGGCGGAGCTGCACTTCCGCGCGCTGAAGCGACTCCTGGATCGCAGCGAAGCGGACTATGCGAACTGACGGGGGCGCCGCCGGCGACCCCACGGCCACCGCACGCTGGTCCCTGGTGGCGCTGCTCGCCGCGGCGCTCTTCATCAACTACGTCGATCGCGGCGCGGTACCCACCGCCGCGCACCTGATCCAGGCCGAGCTGTCACTCTCGAAGCCCCAGCTCGGCCTGCTGCTCTCGGCGTTCTTCTGGTCGTACGCGCTGCTGCAGATTCCGGTGGGCTGGCTCGCCGAGCGCTACGGCGCGGGGCGGATGCTGGCCGGCGGTCTGACGCTGTGGGCGTGCGCCACCATGCTGGTCGGCGTGGCACAGTCCTTCGCCGCGCTGCTGGCCCTGCGCCTGCTGCTCGGCGTCGGTGAGAGCGTCGGCTTCCCGTGCCTGTCGAAACTGCTGGCGATGACGGTGCCGGTAAAGAGCCTCGGCACCGCCAACGGCATCGTCGGCTGCGCCTACCTGTTCGGTCCGGCGGCGGGCGCTTACGGCGGGGGCCTGCTCATGGCGCACTTCGGCTGGCGCAGTGCCTTCTGGGTGCTCGGCGCGCTGTCGCTGCTGTGGCTGCTGCCATGGTCGCGTGTGCGGCTGCCGCGGCAGGCGCTCGAGGCCGGCAGCCGCAACAGTCCGACGTTCCCCGCGATTCTCCGCCAGACGTCCCTCTGGGGCGCGAGCCTCGGACACTTCTCGACCAACTACACCTTCTACTTCATGCTGACGTGGCTTCCGTTCTACCTGGTGCAAGAGCGCGGCCTGTCGACGGTCGGCATGGCGAGTGTCGCCGGCAGCGCCTACGTCGTGAATGCCCTGTGCGCGCTCGTGGCGGGCTGGGCCACCGACCGTTTCGTAGCGCGCTACGGGCGCGCCAACCTCGCGTACAAGTCGGTGATGATCACCGCACATGTCGGCTCAGTCGCGTGCATGCTCGGCATGGCGCTCGGCTCCACGGCCTGGGTGTTCGTCGCCATCTTCGCCTACCAGGTGCTCAGCGGAATCTCCTCGCCCGGACTCTTCGCGATCGGGCAGATTCTCGCCGGTCCGAGCGCCTCGGCGCGCTGGATCGGGATTCAGAACTCGATGGGCAATCTCGCCGGCATGGTGGCACCCGCGGTCGCGGGCCTGCTCGACTTCAAGGCGGCCTTCCTGCTCGCCGCCGTCGTGAGCCTGCTCGGCGTCGCCGGGTGGGCATGGATGATCCCCGGCGTCGCCCCGCTGAGGTGGGCCGCACGCGCGCCGGCGCCACAGCTCGAGCCGCAGCGTTCGCCCTCCTGAGACTGGCCGCGCCCGAGACGAGAACAACCATGAATACCTTTCCCGAGGACATCTTTACCGAATTGGCGGCGCAGCCCGACACGCTCGCCAATCTCGGGCCGTTGCGCCGTCTGGCCGGCGTGTGGGAGGGCCGCAGCGGCATCGACATCAATCCCAAGGCCGAGGGACCCGAGCGGCGCGAGTTCAGCGAGCGCATCGAGCTGCAGCCGATCGATGCGCAGGCCAACGGCCCGCAACTGTTGTATGGCCTGCGCTACCACACACGCATCCTCGCCAACGACGAGGAGGCGACCTTTCACGATCAGTGCGGCTACTGGCTGTGGGAGCCGGCCTCGGGTCTGGTGCTGCAGACGCTGTCGATTCCGCGCGGCCAGGTCGCAATCGCCGCAGGACACGCTGCGCCGGATGCCTCGGAGCTGGTGCTGACGGCAACGCGCGGCCAGACCGAATACGGCATCTGCTCCAACGCCTTTCTCGAGTACGCCTTCCGCACGGAATCCTACCGCATCGAGGTGGTGTTCAATCCCGACGGCAGCTGGAGCTACGTGCTCGATACCATGCTGCTCGTGCGCGGTCGCGAACAGCCGTTCCTGCACCGCGACCGCAATACGCTGGTCAAGGTCGCCGAGCCGACGCCCAACCCGATCATGCTGCGAGGAAAGCGCTCATGAACCGCAAGGGCAAACGCTGGCGCCTGCACGGCGTGCGCATCATCCGTCCCGATGAGCTGGACGATGCCACCGCGCAGACCCTCGGCATGCACCGGCGCGCCGCGGTGACCACCGCAAAGACCGGCGCGCAGCAGCTGTGGGCCGGCACCGTGACCATCGAGGCACGCGCCAAGACCGGCGCCCATCACCACGGCGACCTGGAGAGCGTCATCTACGTCGTGAGCGGCCTGGCGCGCATGCGCTGGGGTGATCGTCTCGAGTTCGTCGCGGAGGCCGCTCCGGGGGACTTCATCTATGTCCCGCCATACGTCCCGCACCAGGAGATCAACGCGAGCGAGGATGCGCAGCTGCACTGCGTGCTGGCGCGCAGCGGCCAGAAGGGGCTGGTCGTGAATCTCGACATCACACCCGTCGAGGTGCCCGAGCTGGTGCGCTGGATCGACGATCTGCACAAATGACCCGCCCGAGCGGCCCCGGCGCGTGCAAGCACCGAGGGTATTGCTACCGCTGATTATCCAGTGCGTTACGCGGCTTTCTTAATGTGAATTTCAGCATACCGGGGCGGACGCTTGCGCAGCGTCGCTGGGACGCGGCGCGGGTCCGCCGCTCGCGGCCGGCGCACTCGCCGGCATCTGCTCGAGCACCGCGCACCAAGCCTCGAACACGGCCTCGACCGGTATCTGGTCGGCGCGCGTCGAGGGTGGCTCGCCCACCAGGCCGATCACCGCGGAGCCGCTCGGGCTGCGCGGCAGCCAGTGCCGCGGCGACTCTGCCCCGTACAGCACCACGAGCGGCAGGCTGAGCGCTGCGGCCGCGTGCGCCGGACCCGAGTCGACCGAGATCATGCTGTGGGCCACCTCGCACAGCGCAAAGAACTCGCGCAGGCTGTCGCCCGCGACTCCCACGGCATCGAGGCGCGTGGCCGCCTGGATCTCGCACAGCATCGGCACCTCGACGCGCGCGCCGCGCAGCACGATCAGCGCCTGCGGCATGCGCGCATGGATCCGCTGCAGCAGCGCCACCCAGCGATCAGGCGGCCAGGCCTTGTTGTCGGCGTTGGTGCGCCGCCAGCGCCCGCGCCGCCAGCTCATGGTGCGGTGGTTGCCGGGCTGGATGAGTATGAGATCGCGCCCGGCCCACCCCTGCCGCTCGAGCCACGCGTCCCGCGCGGCGCGCTCGGCGGCCGACAGATACAGCTTCGGGCCGTCGAAGTCGAGCTCGGTGGGATTCGGGTAGTCGCTCGCGCGCAGGCGCGCCGGGGTGCGGCTCGCCAGGCGCGTCAACCGATCGACCAGATGCGGCGGGGCATCGAGCGCATCATCGGTGATGAACACGCAGCGCGCCGGATCGATGCCGCTCAAGGCCAGCATGCGGCGGATCCGCGGCAGCTGCCGGTAGTGCTTCTCGCACACGTAGATCGGCCCCGGATCCGTGGCACGCAGCACGCGCCGCACCTCAAGCCACGCCGGACTCAGCACGAACGGCAGGTGCCGGCGGAAGGACCACAGGCCGGCGACATCCGGGTTTTCCGGGTAGACGGAAGCGTTCCAGGAGCCGGCGCCGATCACGTAGCTCGGCAGATGGTAGCGACGATGCAGCCGATGCAGCATCGCCGTCAGCATCACCATGTCGCCCAGCCGGCAGAAGAAGAACACCACCGGGTGCAGCGGAGCGGCGCTCATCGCCTCAGGGCCGCTGCGTGCGGGCGCGCGGCTTCGGCGTGGCGCCGGAGCTGCGAATGCGCTCGACCAGGGAGCTGGTGGACTTCTCCGGCGTGAGCGGCACGATCTCGACGCGGCCGCCGGCGGCCTCCACCAGCTCGCGGCCGATGACCTCCGTCGGGCGGTAGTCACCACCCTTCACCAGGACCTCGGGCCGTACCGCCTCGAGCACCGCGAGCGGGGTGTCTTCCTCGAAGATGGTCACGGCGTCGACGAAGGCGAGCGCCGCGAGCAGCGCGGCGCGCTCGGCCTGCGGCACGAGCGGCCGCTCCGGGCCCTTGAGGCGCCGCACCGAGGCGTCGCTGTTGATCGCCAGCACCAGCACGTCGCCGAGCTTCGAGGCATGACTGAGCAGCGCCAGGTGCCCGGCGTGCAGCAGGTCGAAGCAGCCGTTGCTGAACACGATGCGCTTGCCGGCGGTGCGCCACTCGGCGGCCCGGGCCGCGAGCTCCGTGCGCGCGAGCAGCTTGCCCTCGGGGCGCGCTGCCAGGGCGTCGCGAATGCTGGCGATCGACACCGCCACCGCCCCGACGCGGCCCACCGCCACCCCGGCGGCGGCGTTGGCGAGCCGGGCCGCCTGCACCATGGGTCCGCGCGCGGCGAGTCCCAGGGTCAGCACCGCGACCGCGGTGTCGCCGGCACCGGTGACGTCGTATACCTCGCGCTGCAGCGCTGCGATCGCGGTCTCGGGAGCGCTGGCAGGGACCACCAGCATGCCGTGCTCCCCGAGCGTCACGACCATCGATTCGAGGCCCGCGGCGTGCAGCACCTCGCGTGCCGCGACCGCAATGCCGGCCGTATCGCTCGCGAGGAGCGTGCGGCCGGCGGCCGCTTCGAGCTCGCGCAGGTTCGGCGTCACCGCGCTCGCGCCACGGTAGCCGGCGAAATCCCGCTGCTTCGGGTCGACCACGACCGGCGCCGCGCCGCGTGATCGCAGCACGCCGCCGATCACCTCGGGCGTCAGTACGCCTTTGGCGTAGTCGCTGAGAACCACCGCGTCCGGGCGCGCGCCGCTTGCGAGCCGCGCCAGCAGTTGCGCGCTGCTCGCCGCCGCGCACGGCGCGACGTCCTCCCAGTCGAGGCGCAGCAGCTGCTGGCTGTGTCCGAGCACCCGCAGCTTGCGCGTCGTCTGGCGTCCCCCGGCGCGCACCAGCGCGCGGGTGTCGATCCGCTCGGCGGCGCACAGCCGCTGCAGCGCCTCCCCGGCCGCATCCTCTCCCACGACACCGCCGAGGCTCACGCGTGCACCGAGCGCGGCAATCTGGCGCGCCACGTTGGCCGCGCCACCCAGGCGGTGCTCGGTGGCGTGCGCGCGCACCACCGGGACCGGTGCCTCGGGCGAGATGCGCTCGACCGCGCCGGTGACGTACTCATCGAGCATGACGTCACCGACGACCCAGACCTCGAGGCCCGCGAAACGCTCGAGCAGTGCCAGCAGCGCGCTCACCGCCTCGCCGCCGTCGTCGTGGCTCATGACAGCCCCTGCGCACGGATCCGGCGGTCGAGGACGTCGACGATTGCGTGGATGCAGAGCGTATGCACTTCCTGGATGCGCGCCACCACGCGCGACGGCGCGCACAGCAGCAGGTCCGCGTGCCCGGCCAGCTGACCCCCGCCCTCACCGGTGAGAGCCACGACCGTACAGCCGCGGGCGCGCGCCGCCTGGGCCGCCAGCACCACGTTGGCGGAGTTGCCGCTGGTGCTGATGGCGAACAGCACATCGCCCGCGGCGGCGAGCGCCTCGACCTGGCGGCTGAAGACGCGCTCGTAACCGTAGTCGTTCGAGAGTGCGGTGAGGGTCGCGGCGTCGGCGGTCAGGGCGATGCCGGGCAGCGCCCGGCGCTCCTCGCAGAAGCGCCCGACGAGCTCGGCGACCATGTGCTGGGCATCCGCGGCACTGCCGCCGTTGCCGCAGGCGAGGATCTTGCCGCCGCCCCGCAGGCACTCGTACATGCTGCCGACGATGCGCTCGAGCAGCGGCGGCAGCTCCTGCGCGGCGCGCGCGGTGACCGCGGAATGCTCGGCAAAGACCTCACGAACGGACATGGCTGCTCGAGTCCTCGCTGCAGGCTGCGCCCACCACGCGGGGCGTCGTACCGGCCACGATGGCGCGCGCCAGCTGTGGCAGGTCATCGTAGACCGGGACGTTGCTCCCGGAAATGAGCGCTTCAGTGTGCCGCCCCTTGCCGGAGCGCACCAGCGCCACGGCCACCCCGGCACGCCAGGCGGCCTCGAGGTCGCGGCGATCATCGCCCACCACGATACTCTCGGCGGCGCCGATCCCCGAGCGCGCCAGCGCCGCGCGGATGAGACCCGGGGCGGGCTTGCGGCAGGCACAGTGCTCCTCGGGGCTGTGCGGGCAGAAGAGCACCGCATCGAGCGCGGCGCCGTGGGCGCGCGCCTCCGCCTGCATGCGCGCGTGCACCGCCTCGAGCTGCTCGAGGCTCAACAGCCCGCGTCCGACCGCGGACTGGTTGGTCGCCACCGACAGGTGCACCCCGGCGCGGCGCAGCAGGGCGAGCCCTTCGAGCGCCCCGGGCAGCCAGTGAAACTGATCGGGCTCGCGCACGTAGCCGCCGGCGGGGGACTCGGCATTCAACACGCCGTCGCGATCGAGGATCACGTGCCGGAACGACACAGCGCTCACGGCGAGCGTCCCTCAGCGGTACGGGTCGGGCTGAGACAGATAGCGCTGCACATAGTCGCGCACGCCCTCTTCCAGCGAGGTGAAGGCGCGCGTGTAGCCGGCTGCGCGCAGCCGCTCCATGCGCGCCTGCGTGAAGTACTGGTAGTGGGCACGGACGGCCGGCGGCATGTCGACGTACTCGAGGCGGGCTGGCCGCCCGAGCGCTGCGCACAGCGCGCGCGCCAGCTCCTCGAAGCTGCGCGCCGTGCCGCTGCCGAGATTGAACAGACCACTCACCTGGCGGTGCTCGAGCAGCCAGGCCACCACCTCGGCGCAATCGCGCACGTAGACGAAATCGCGGCGCTGGCCGCCGTCGGGCACGTCGGCGCGGTACGAGCGGAACAGCGTCACCGGGCGCTCGGCGGCGGCGAGCGGGTACTTCTGCGCCACCACGCTGCGCATGCCGCCCTTGTGATACTCGTTCGGCCCGTAGACGTTGAAGAATTTCAGTCCCACCCACTGCGGCGGCCGCGGCGCCTGCCGCGCGAGCAGCTCGGCTACCCAGCGATCGAACAGGTGCTTGCTCCAGCCGTAGGCATTCAGCGGCCGCAGCCGGGCGAGTGCCGCCGGCGAGCCCTCATCGTCGAATCCCTGGGCGCCGTCGCCGTAGGTGGCCGCCGAGGAGGCGTAGATGAACGGCTTGCCGTTGGCCGCGCACCAGCGCCACAGGAGCTGCGACAGGCGAAAGTTCACGGCGATGATCAGGTCCGCGTCGGTTTCCGTGGTCGAGGAAATCGCTCCCATGTGGACGACGGCCTCGACCTCGGCGGCCTGTCCCGCCAGCCACTCGGCCAGCGCCTCCGGCGCGATCAGCTCGCGCAGCGCCACCCGGGCGAGGTTGTGCCACTTGTCGTCCTGGCGCAGGCGATCGCACACCGCCAGTGCCACGCCGCGCTCGGCGAGCGTTGCCGCCACGTTCGAGCCGATGAACCCCGCCCCGCCGGTGATGAGGATCATGCCGGCGCGCTCACGCCCGGCGGCTGCCCGGGCGCGCCCGCCGCCGCGCTCAGCAGCAGGTCGCGCTGCGTCGTGAGGCTCGCCAGCGCGGCGAAGCTCACCGGCACCGGGCGCTCGCCCGCGAACAGGTGTGGAGTGAGCCCGGTGGCCGCCAGCAGCTCGAGGAGCGCCGCCGGTTTCAGTCCCGCCGCCGGCAGGCTCGCGGGCGAATACTCGAGCAGCAGGCAGGCGCAGCGCCCGAGCAGTGCGCCGGCACCCTTGAGGACGAAGTACTCGAAGCCCTCCACGTCCACCTTCATCACGCGGATGCGCCGCTCACCGAGTCCGGCGCGCTGCCAGAAGGCGAGCAGCGTGTCGACCGGCACGCGCACCCGCCCGCCGCTGGTGCTGCCGTCGAGCAGCGTATGACGGCCGTTGTTGCTGGCCTTGTAGCGGTGCAGCTCGGCCGTGCCTGCGGTCGCCCCGAGAGCGAGGTTGTGCGCGGCGACGTTCGCAGCAGCGTTCGCCTGCAGGTTGCGCGTCAGCAGCCGGTAGCTCTCCGGGTCGGGCTCGAAGGCGAAGATGCGCGCACCCGGCTCGCTCAGGCGACTGAGCAGCACGCTGTACCAGCCGAGATTCGCGCCGATGTCGAAGGCCAGCTCGCCGGCCGCGAGGTGCACGTGCTCGATCAGGTAGGCGGTGATGGCCGGCTCGTGTGCGCCGAGCCGGTAGATGTGCCGCGTGATGACGTCAGCGCCCGGCCCGGTGAACGAGCCGGCGAAGGGCAGCGCGTGCGCGTGCACGTAGCCGTCGCGGCTCGCCAGCCGCGCCCAGCCGAACTGCAGCGTTCGCAGCACGCGCATCGGCCAGGGATACTGCACTCGGGTCACGAGTGCCGATTGTACGCAATTCTAGGCCATGCCAGCGCGGCGCCGGGCGCTGCGCAGCGCGCGGAAGCGCCCGGTGGCCGACAACTCCTCGCGCGCCGCCTGCGCGCTCCACAGCGCGTTGCGACGGGCGACGAACGGGCTGCGGGCGAGCTCATCGAGCGAGCCGGCTTCGGCAAACAGGAAGCCCTGCCCCGCCACGCAGCCGAGCGCGAGCAGCGCGGCCGCCTGCTGCTCGAGCTCGATGCCTTCGGCGACGGTGTCGAGTCCGAGCGTCTCGCCGAGCGTGACCACGGCGCTGGCGAGCTCCGGTCCGTTGTCGGAGTTGGTGAGGCGGCTGACGAAGGAGCGATCGATCTTGAGGATGTCGATCGGGAAGCGGTGCAGGTACGACAGCGAGGAATAGCCGGTGCCGAAATCGTCGATGGCGAGGCGCACGCCGAGCGCCTTCAGGCGGTGAAAGCGCTCGAGGTTGGCATCGGTGTTGTACATGATGGTGCTCTCGGTGAGCTCGATCACCAGGTTGCCGGGCTCGAGGCCCGACTCCTGCAGCGCCTCGGCCACGTCGTGCGCCAGCTCACCGTGCTGCAGATGGCGCCCGGAGATGTTGACCGCCAGGCGCAGCCCCGAGCCGCCGGCTACGCCGCGTCGCCAGGCGCACAGATCGCGGCACGCCCGCCTGAGCACCCAGCGGCCGAGCTTGGCGATCTGCCCGCACTCCTCCACCACCTGGATGAAGCGCGCCGGCATCAGTACGCCGGCCTCCGGGTGCCGCCAGCGCACCAGCGCCTCGACGCCGAGCAGGCTGCGCGTGCCGAGGTCGACGATCGGCTGGTACTCGAGGAAGAACTCCTCGTGCAGCAGTGCGCGGCCGATATCCGCCTCGAGGCGCAGCCGCTCGTGCAGCATCGCCTGCATCTGCGGCTGGAAGGTGACGTGGCGGTTCTTGCCGGCCGCCTTGGCGTGGTACATGGCGATATCGGCCTTGCTGAGCAGTGTCTCCGCGCCCGCCTGCGGGGTGGAGAATGCGACCCCGATGCTGGCGCCGACGCGCACCTCGGTGCCATCGAGCGCAAAGGGCTGATCGAGCGTGGCGATCAGGGCATCGGCGATGCGCTCCACCTCGCTCAGGGTCGCGATGGTCTCCACCAGCACGGCGAACTCATCGCCGCCGAGACGGGCGACCGTGTCCGAGGAGCGCGTGGTCTTGACGATGCGCTGCGCGACCGCCTGCAGCAGCCGATCGCCCGCGTCGTGGCCGAGTGAATCGTTGATGTTCTTGAAGTTGTCGAGATCGAGGAACATCACCGCTACCGCGCTCGGCCCGCGCTGCGCGAGAGTCAGCGCGTGCTGCACGCGGTCGCGGAACAGGTTGCGGTTGGCGAGCAGCGTGAGCGGATCGTGGAACGCCAGCTGCCGCAGCTGCTCCTCGAGCGCCTTGCGCTCGCTGATGTCGCGGAAGTTGAGCGCCAGACCCTGGACCGCCGGGTCGGCGCCGAGGTTGCTGCCCACGCTTTCGATCACGTAGCGCTGCGCGCCGCGCTCGATACGCAGCTCCACCGGGCCGACGGTGCCGTGCGCCGTCGCCGCCACCTCGGCGAGGAACAGCCGCAGCTTCTCGCCATCCTCGCCCGCCCACAGCTCCGGCAGGCTCTTGCCGATGATCTCCTCCGGCCGCAGCCCGAGGGTGCGCTCGGCGGCGGGCGAGGCGAAGCGCAGCGTGCCGTCGGCGGCCACGATCATGATGACGTCCGAGGCGTTGGCGATCAGCGAGGCATAGCGGTCCTCGACCAGCCGTGCGGCGCGCCGCTCGCGCACCAGTGCATCCCCGCGCAGCAGCATCCCCTGGCGCACCATCAGGAGCAGGGTGAGCGCGAACACGATCATGGTCATGACGGTGGCGGGACCGCCCACGTCGCCGCGGCTGAAGTACACGAGCACCAGAAACGCCGCCAGCATCGCCGCGTAGGGCAGCGCGCGCGCCAGCGCGTCGGAGGTGCTCGACATGGCGCGCGAGGGCGCGGTCAGCGTGCGCAGCTGCTCGCGCCCGGCCGCGGCCAGCGGCAGGTAGCAGCACAGGTACAGCACGTCCTGGAACTGACCCGGCAGGTAGTAACCGCGCACCTTGGCGAGCGACCAGAGGATGTCGCCGAGAAACATGGTGGCGAAGCCCACGAGCAGCAGCACCGGAATGCGCCACACGCCGCCGCTGCCGGCGCCGGTGAGCAGCAGCACGCCGAGCATCAGCAGCAGCACGCAGTCGAGCGCCACGTACGCCTGGCTCAGCAGCTGCTTGAGGAGGTCCATCTCGGCGTGCTGGGCCGCGGGGCGGATCACCAGGAACCAGAAGAACGCACCGAAGCCGACCGCGACGATGGTCGCATCGAGCGACAGCTGCACCCACGGCACGCGCACCGCGGCCGCCCGTATCATGAAGAGCGCCGCGGCCGCCAGCGCCAGGTAGAACGCGCAGTAGCAGACGTCGGCCGGGCCCGGAAACGGATCGTAGCCGCGCAGCCAGGCGGCGGTGCCGATGACCACGCCGATGAGGTAGAGGGCGAGCGCCAGGGTGAGACAGACCCAAGCGGCGCGCTGCGCGCCGCGCGCCGTGCGCGCCGTTGCGGCCGCGAGCACGATGACGGTCACCAGCGCCGCCGGTGCGTCCGACAGCAGGCCGACGTAGTGCGTGACCGCAGGTCCGCCGAGGCCGGTGAGCATCCAGGCGGTGTCGACGATTACGTAAAAGAGCAGCCCGAGGAGCAGGCCGTCGACCCAGCGCGGTGTGGCGCGGGCGCGGGACGAAGGGCTGGTCGTTACTCGGGTATCCACACCGGGTATCTGGTTGCGATTTACGCCGGCCGGCCTTGTTGGCGCCAACGGTTTAAGTCAGCTTCGGCGTAGGCGCAATTTGAGGCTAAATGGCCGCCCGGGCCAGCAAAAAATACCCGAGCGTGACGCAGTTCTCGGCGACAGCGGCGAACTGCGCAATGCGTCCACTACCGCCCGCGGGCGCGGGCCGCGCGCGGGCCCGTGACCGCGGGCCTTGAAGTGTCGGCCGGGCGAGTTTACAAGTAGCCCTCGCCGCGCGCCTCGGCCGGGCGGCGCGACGGCATCCGCAAGCGGCAATTCCGGTGAGCGCGACCATGTCCTTTGTGCAGGGCCTGCTCGATCGAGTGTTGGTGGTGTGTGCGGTGGTCGCGGGTGGTCTCGTGCCCGGTTTCATCGCCCAGTACCGCCAGCGGCTCGGCGGCCGGCTCGACCAGGCGCGGCTCGACCTCGCGCCCTGGCAGAAGCTCGCCGACCAGTTCTACCAGGGCGACATCGACAAGCTGATCCAGTACCACCTGAGCAGCAGCGATCCGAAGTTCTACGCCGAAGGCGGCGTCATCCGCGCGCTGGTCGAGAGCGTGCACCAGCTGCAGAGCGCGGTCGAGGCACTGCACGGCAACCTCTATCAGCAGGTCGCCTGGCTCAGCACGCACGCCGACCCGGGGCTGGCGCGCGCGACGCTCGCCGACTGGGTGCCGACCTTCGCGCTGTCGGCCGAGGGCATCGTGTTCGCGCTGCTGTTCGCGCTCGCCGTCTGGCTGCTGTTCCACGCCCTGTGGGGGCTGCTCGCGCTCACCGGGCAGCGCCTCGCGCGGCGACGCTTCGCCTGAGCCCCGTCCGGCGCCCGGCGCGCGCGCGCGGCGCCGGCGGCCGCGCCGATGATAAGAGTCCGTTACTCCCGGTAACATCCCGCAGCGCGGCGCGGTGTTCTAATGCACGCGCGGAACCGGGATGGCCGCGGCGCGCCTGAGCGCCTGGACCTTCGGGAGGACACGCTCCAATGAACCTGACTCTTCTCAGACCCCTGGCGCTCGTCGCCGGCGCCGCGGCAGGGCTCGCCGCCGGCTGCAACTCGACCGACGACGGCACCGGCAGCGGCAGCAGCACCACCAACGCATCCGCGACCGGCGTGTGGAGCGGCACCGACTCGGTGAGCGGACTTGCGGTCACCGCGATCATCAACGCCGCGGGCGATGCGGTGTTCATGCGCAGCGACGGCATCCTGTTCGTCGGCCCCGCGCAGGTCTCGAACGACACGCTGGCGGTCGCGGTGGACGGCTACAGCGACTTCCCCACGACCTTCAGCGACGGCTCCAGCTACGGCATCGGCACGCTGAACGGCACCGTGAGCACCGGCAGCAGCATCGCCGCGACCCTCACCTTCACGACCAACGGCAACACGGCGATCAGCGGCACCTGGTCGCTGAGCTTCGCGGCGGAGTCGAACAACGCCTCGTCCACCAGCGCGGTGAGCGGCAACTACACCGACACGGTCACCGGCGCGGTGCTCGCGATCAGCAGCAACGGCGTCATGA
>Ga0187783_10002314_pt1 | contig 14142 bp, 11 predicted proteins | sample 1015_SJ02_MP02_2_FD_132471 | JGI IMG/M metagenome (GOLD analysis project Ga0187783, IMG submission 132471) | Tropical peat soil microbial communities from peatlands in Department of Meta, Colombia - 1015_SJ02_MP02_20_MG | ecosystem: Environmental > Terrestrial > Soil > Wetlands > Peat | place...
CCTCGATCAGGCCTTCACGGCTGCTTTCGAGCCCGCATTTCCAATTCCAGAGTCCAGGTCGCCCCCTTATCCCAGGAGGCTTCTCCGATCCAGCGGAACGACTGGCCGGTGATCTCGACGAATCGCCAGCGTCTCTGAAGCCCGTTGTGATCCTCGCCGATCTGGACAATATCAGACCCCACTGCACGCCCAATTTGGCGCCGTTCGAACGGCCTGGTGGGCTCAAAATATGTAATGTGCCACCCGTCAATCGCGGGATCATACCAACGAAATGTCGAGCCATAGAAGTACCACGAATTACCAGGATCGCTGGCCCGAATGCTGCGTGCCGGGAAGATCCAAACGTCCTGTATCGCCCTCCCATCAAGAACCCAGTCGAAGTGCCATTCGCCTTTCGCGTGGCGAGCTGGCCCGTCGAACGGCTGATAGTCGATATCGAGATCCCAGGAGCCAACGAATCGGCCATAGAGCTGCAGCTTGGCTGCCAGCGCCGGGTTCGGTTCTCGCGCATGAAGTGCTTCGAGCATCAGACCTTTGGAATATGTCATGTCTGGTCTCCATTCAGGGCCACGCGGAGTGCGCTACGGCCAGGCAATGCCGAATGGCCCTTATGAGAAAAGCGGATACGATTCAGGCGGTTTGGACGCCGCAATATGCCTCGATCCGATAGCCATCCGGATCGACCACGAACGCCGCATAGTAATTGGGGCCGTAGTCCGTACGCAGTCCCGCCGGGCCATTGTCTCGTCCGCCAGCACGCAGCGCCGAAGCATGGAAGGCATCGACGCTGCTACGCGTTGGCGCCGTGAAGCAGAAGTGCAGCCCGGATTTCTCATCGGCCGGTACGGGCCGCTCGACGCTGCTAATCCAGAAGGCGACTTCACCGCGGCCATAGCCCAGCGAATCCGGCCCCTGGCTCAGGCAGGTATAGCCAAGAGGCTCGAGAGCCGCGTCATAGAAGCGCTTTGTCCGTGTCAGATCGCGGACGCCAATCGATACATGATTGATCATGGTCAAATCCTCGTTGGTGGAGACTGAAGAGGCAATCTAACCCTCAAGGTGGTTGCGCACTTGGGAAAAATTGCTATTCTCTGCCGGTGGAAGAAGAACTCGGTGGCCGTCGTGACGGCGAGGACCTCCCGGTGCGGTCTCTCTTGGCGTCGGGAGGCGTCTGCCGGAATTCTCGAAAGACTCCGCGCCGCCGCGGCGCCGCGCCGTTGCCAGCGAGCGGACCGGGGTGAGAGCGGTGTGGTGTTGAAACTTTGAACAGCGCCGGTGCCATGCTCATTTCGGCCATTCCTGAGGATCTGTGTCTGAGTTACGCCAACACGCTGACTTGGCGCGGAGATCCGGCGCCGATCGAGAAATTACACGAGTTAACCGACATCCTCGGCTGGATCGAACGAACGGGGGTCGTGACGGCGGCCGCCACTCGCCCGATCAGGCATTGGTCGCGAAGCCATGCGGAAGGTGTCGCGACGGTCTTCGCGGAGGCCATCGCGATTCGTGAGGCACTGTTTCGCATCTTCAGCGCAATCGCGGTGGGCGAAGCGATTCGCCCGAGGGACTTCGCTCTGCTGAAGGCCGCCGTCGCGAAGACGCCGCCGCGTAGCCAGCTCAACCGTGCCGGTGAGCATTACGGGTGGCAGATTGACGAGCTGCGGCCGTCAGTCGCCGATGTCTTGGCTCCGGTATTGTGGTCGGCCGGAGATCTGTTGCTCAACGCTGGGCAGCGCCGCATACGATGCTGCGCAAACAAGGAATGCCTTTGGCTATTTATTGACCAGAGCAAGAATGGCACCCGGCGCTGGTGCGACATGAGCTCCTGCGGCAACCGGGCGAAGGCGCGGCGCCACTATTCGAGAATCCGCGGACATTGAGGTTGCCTTGCGGTCACGACGCGCAACGGACGGTGCTGGCAACACAAACGTCGCGAGCGCGGTCACCGAGCTGATCGGTCCTGACGATCCCAGGTCCCACGCAAAGTCGCCGGAGGTCAATTCTAACCTCCTAGATGGTTGTCCGACCGGGCAAAACCTGTTACGAGCACATGGATGGGACATCAGGCGAGTGACCACGCCGTCGAGCGGGCGGAGCAGCCTGCTGGCGCGCCGCGCCCCCGGCTGATTGGACGCGGTGAAAACTGGTCAATCAGCGAATTCACCTGTCATCTTGGGCCGGGGGATCGGCCCTTTGAGGAGCGGCATACGGACACTACGATCGCGGCCGTGGTTGAGGGTACTTTCAGATATCGCTCCGCTGCCGGACAGGCTCTTCTCTATCCTGGCGCGTTTCTGGTCGGTAACGCCGGGGCCTATTTTGAGTGCGGTCATGATCATGGCACCGGTGATCGGTGTATCGCATTCCGTTTCGAAGCCGCGCTGTTCGAGGAAATTGCTGCGGACATTGTCGGCTCGCGTGGTTTTCGTTTCCCGACCGTCATGATTCCATCGATCCCGCCTCTTATGGCCCCGATTGTGGACCTTGCCATGGCCGCGGGGAGCGAGAGTACGCTTGCGTTGGAGCAACTGGCGTTCCGGCTCGCGCAGGCGGCGATCGGGGTGTCTTCAGACATCGGCCCCTCGGCGTCGCCGTCGTCGAAAGATCAGCGGCGAATTACCAATGTGTTGCGATACATCGAGGAAAACGCCGCCGAGCCGCTGAATTTGGCCGACCTCTCGGCCGTGGCTTTCATGAGCAAGCATCATTTTCTGCGAACCTTCCGGCGCATCGTCGGAGTGACCCCCCATCAATTTCTGCTGAGCACCCGAATGCGCCGTGCCGCGACTGATCTCTGCACAACCACGAGTCCGATAACAGACATCGCCTTCGACGCTGGATTTGGCGATCTTTCGACTTTTAACGGACGTTTCCGGCAAGTGTTTGGGATGAGCCCCGGAATGTTCCGCAGATCCCGGCAACGTCTTCGGCAAGACGCGCCAGCTCGCCCTAGAACTTCTCGACCCAGGGCCTGAGTTCCATTTCCCACGTCCAGGCGCTGCGAGGTTGGCGCAGCACACAGAGATAGCTAGAAGCAATCGCCTCGGGATCGAGCATGGAGTCGGGGTTGTCTGGAGCCTCCATACGGGTGGGACTGCGGATACCTCCGTCGATGACGAAATGCGCGACATGGATGCCTTGGGGTGCGAGTTCGCGCGCCATGCTTTGCGCCAGTCCGCGCAACGCAAATTTGCCCATCGCAAATGGCGCTGATTGCGGATAACCCTTCACGCTTGCGGAAGCGCCGGTGAACAACACCGCGCCATGGCCACGAGGCAACATGCGTCGGACCGCCTGCTGGGCAACCAGGAAAGCGCCGAAAGCACTGACTGTGAGCGAGCGTTCAACCTCGGCCGGGACAAGATCAACGAGGGGTCCTCGCGCCCTTGCACTGGCGTTGTAAACAACGACTTCCGGCGCGCCGATTTTGCGATCGACTGCATCGAACAGGCCCGCGACCTGATCGACATTGGTGGCGTCGCACGCGAAAGCATGGGCGCCGGTTTGGACGCTGAGCGCGGAGAGCTTCTCGGCATTGCGAGCCGCCAGGGCGACGCGCAGGCCTTGGCGCGTCAGCAGCCGGGCGAGAGCGGCGCTCAGGCCGGATCCAACACCGACAATGAGCGCGGTTTCATAGTGCGGCGATTCCATGGGGCTTTCTCCTGAGTTGTCGTGCTAACGGCGACGGTCAGCGGCGGCCGGGATGTCATATCCGGGACTTTTCCGGGCGAGACCTTCGAACGCGTCGAGCAAGCGTTCGCGCCACGACGCAATCGGGTCATCGGCTGCCAACAAGGCAAAGGGACTGATGCAACGCGCCCAATGAAACGGCCCGAACATCGCGTAGTCGGCATAGAGTGGTCGGTCTCCGCCCAAAAAATTCTGGGCGTTGAGCGTGAGCCGCAAGGGCGCGAGCTCCTGGCGGAACTGACCGAGCCTGTTATCACGATCGGCCACCAGAGCCTCCAACGTCATGCCGACGCGCTCCTCCCGGCTCCTGCGGAAATTCTCGCGGTCGCGGTCGTCGACGTGTCGCAGAACGTCGAGTGCCACGAAGCCAAATATGCGACTGACCAGCGCGTCGCCGAGACCAGAATAGAGCCGGCTCAGAGCCCGTCCGACCGGTCCTCCAAACAGTGTTGCACGCTCCGGGTAGGTGTCCTCGAGATAGTTGGCGATCTGCCAGGAGTCGGCAATCCAGCGCTCCCCGTCGACCAGGACCGGGACACGCGTTTGCGACGACCGAGCGATCGCATCTTTTTCGGTGAAGCGCCAGGGGATGGTCTCCACCGGCAGTCCCATGTGGGCGAGCGCCATCCGGATGCGCCAGCAATAAGGACTGAAGCAGCGATCTGCGTCGGCACCCGCCAAGTCATAGAGCCGCAGTAACATCACAGGCGATCCGCTTAGCGTACGACAGTCGACGCGCTCTGCCCGAACAGAATCTTCCGCGACTCCTCCGTGATTGACGACTGCGTGTTAATTCCCTTGGCGAGCTCGTAGGCACGTTTGACTGCCGGGCGCGCACGTATGGTTTCGAACCAGCGCTTCAGATGCGGAAACGCCTCGAGTTTCTGTCCCTGTCGTTCATAGGGAACGATCCACGGATAGGTCGCCATGTCGGCGATCGAATAGGGGCCGGCGATGAATTCGCGGTCAGACAGTCGCTTGTCCAGCACGGCATAAAGCCGACCCGTCTCGTTGACGTAGCGATCGATGGCGTAAGGCAGCTTCTCCGGGGCGTACAGCGAAAAGTGGTGATTCTGGCCGGCCATCGGTCCAAGACCGGCCATCTGCCAGAACAGCCATTCCAGCGTCTCAACCCGGCCGCGCAGATCTTTGGCCAGAAACTGACCGGTCTTCTCGGCGAGGTAGACCAGAATAGCACCGGATTCAAATACGCTGACCGGCGCGCCCCCGTCGGCAGGTTCATTATCAACGATCGCTGGAATGCGGTTATTCGGCGAGATCTCAAGAAACTCAGGCTTGAATTGATCACCCTTACCGATATTGATGGGTATAATGTGATACGGCAGTGAGGTCTCCTCAAGGAAGATGGTGACCTTGTGACCGTTGGGCGTCGTCCAATAATAGAGATCGATCATCGTTTGGAACCTTTGCGTTTGGGGGGTCTTGGCTGCCGATTTGCCGGAATGAATAGGTCACGGCCTCCACATCGGAGCTGTTGGATTGCGGACAGGCTGACGGGTTCACCCCCGAGGGAAGGTCAAAACCCTCAGAAGGTCAAGTCTGAATTGCCTTTGAGAATTTTCGATGGGCGACGTTGTTTCCGCGGCGAAATCACTGGGCGACAGTCGTCTCCTTTGGGCCGACCATCGTGGCCGAATGGGTGCTAGGGCGCACATTCTGTAGCCGTCCGGATGCCGCAGGCGCTACTCATCAGGCAAACATTGAGCGAACTTCGCCGGAGGCCGTAGGCGCCATCCCGCCACGTCACTCCCAGGGGCGGACGCTGCGTGCACCGAAGTGCGCCGCGGGCTCCTTCCGGCCGAGCGCAGCGTCGAAAGACCTGCGTCTCATGACACCGGTCTCAGCCGCCTCTGAGCTATCTTCCATAATTTTTGACCAAACGGTACAAAACTTGGCGTATGGGAGCCATGCCGATCGAGCAGGACATGCTGGCTCGGCGCACGCCCGGCTGAGCCGGCAGTCGTCATGACTTGTCTTGCAACAATGGGCGATGGAATTGGAGGGCCACGGGTTCAGGCAGCACGCGAGCGTCCCTCGATTTTTTTGGAATTGTAAGAGCCGCAGCGATCGACCTTGCGCGGGGTCGCGACCGGACCGTGCGTCGGTCCGACCGCAACAGTCACAGGCCAAGACCGCGACGTCTGCGGAGTTCCCACGAAATGCCCAATCCGCGAATGAGGCCGGCGACGTTGCGCCCCGAGGCAGTTTCGATCTCCGGCCGCCAAGGCAGCAGCGCAAACTCCTGGGCGTTCTCGATTAATGCGTATCGGCCAGACACAAGTTGGAGGGTCGTCCTGAACGTGCCACTGAAGCGATCACCATTGGCGAGCAGCCGAAACGTCAGTCGACGCTCGCGGGCAAGTTTTTGGCCGGTCTCAATCACCTCCAGGCGGGCCAGGGCCGCGATAAGATCACGACGATAGCGGACGCCGCCGTTGGCGATCTGCTCTGCAAAACCTCGTTGGACGAGTTGCGTCCGCCGGCCTTCCAACGCGCGAGCGACCTCGAGGCCGAAACCGGCCGGCACTGGTCGAATTTGCTGGCGAGCGATAAGCTGCTGGTCAAGCCAAGTCGCTCCAAGTGCAATGACCTGGGTCTCGACATCGATCGCCGATAGCAGGCGGACCACAATTTTAGTTTTGCTGGTTGGTTCGCTGTTCCACAGTCCATCCGCGCGAGCGAATTTCTCCAGAATTTGCCAGCCGCTACCCGAGGTCCGTCGCGTCCCGCCGGTTCGCTCGACCAACGCACTAGCCCCCGCACACGTCTCGATCGACTCATAAGCCGCGCGCCCGACCGCGCGTTTCAGCCGATCGACGCTCCGGCTTGGGACCGGCCTGGAACGGACCTCGACGAGATAACCTCGACGCAGGCCCGCGAGAGCGATGGCGTCGGCGACTTCGACAAGATGGACGCGGCCGTCGACGCCGTCAACGACGAGGCGGTGATGGTCGTCAAACACACCGTCGGCTGCATGCTCCGCGCTGATCACGCGGCCGATCAGCGCAGGGTCCGCAGGGCAATGAATAACATAGGTGTCGACTGCGCGCGTGATCCCCTGCTGTTCCAATACGCGCTGGATCGCCTCGATGCGGTCGCTTCGATCGCCCATCGCCGTCAATGTCGGCTCCATGCGCGACGACAACGACCATGTTCCGACCCCGGTTTGCCACGCCAGCCCCAACTGTTCGAGCTTTGTCAGACGGTCCATCAGGGCAGAGCGATGTGCGAGATCGAGACAAAATCGTGTGCCTCCTGCTCGCAAGTCGATGACGCGCTCCGCGTTGACCTCGTCGATCAGCGTGCGGTCAAGGCCGGTGAAGCGGTGCGCATCGACTTCGTGTCGGAGTTTGGTCAGCACCTCCCACTCGGTCTGGGGTCCGAGTTCTCGTGTCGCGAGCGCGCTGGCGCGTGAACGGATCCCGTAGGTGAGGTAATCCCCAGCAATATAGAGGATCTTGCGATTGTCAGTGACGCCCCGAACGGTGATGTGGATGTGTGGATGTCCAGTATTATAGTGGTCGGCGGCGATCCAATCGAGGCGCGTATCCAGGTCCTTCTCCACCTGCGCCATCAGATTTCTGGCGAAGCAGCGCAGATCATTGATCTCGGCGCCGTCCTCAGGTGAGACAATGAGACGGAACTGATGGCGGTCGCCGCAGCCCCGTTCGAGGAAAGCGCGCCCATCCGCCTCGTCGGCGACAGCCGAGTAGAGACACCCGCCTGTGCTCCGGATGCCAACGCCGTCGCGCCGCAGGTAGCGCAGATGGGCATCGAGCGCCCGGCCGGGCGCCCTACGCGGTTTTATCACGCGGGTCTTCACGATCACTTGGCGGGCACGGACCCGCATACCCCGCTCCGGCATGCTCCAGCCGATCTCGCGAGGGAGCGAGACAATGACCCTGCGACCTCGGCCACGCGCGTTGAAGCTACGCCCGTCGCGCGCCGGCAATGCTACCTCGGTGCTGCGCCATTTCGTGCCGGGCCCATCGGAAGCCGGCCCTCGCAACCGTCGTGTATTTGAACCCTCCTTGGCCATCAAACGAAGGATCTGTTCTGCAAAGGAAGGTCGGCGCCGGCCTCGACGTCCATTTCCAGGACGCGGTCGATTGGCGCGAATATCGTACGGCGATTCGCCATCATCAGTCATTAGACCGATTATTTGATGCTGGATTCGTCAGAACGCAAGTAGCTCGTTTTGGAGGACAGCAGAGTCGTCGGGTGGGCGACTGACGTTGAACGATCCGGTCTTGTGCCGGGTCAGATTCGACGGAATGACGATCCGGTCCAAACCGGGTCCCGAGGCGGTAATGATCGGAAGCAGACTTGCCGACTTTGGATCTTTTTGGATTCGAGTGCTTAAGGCGCGAGGGCGTCGTCCGTCTCGTAAAGGCTCTTACCAGATGGCCACGACGGGGCAAGACGCCGTCCGTGACTGACCGATCGGCAGTTGCAAGGCATGGACCAGCGCTTCGACTTCCTGTTGCATGACAGTTCGGGTCGAATCCGGGTCGGCGAAGGTCGCCACGTCATGGGCGTCGTCCAGTGCGGTCAGCCCGCGTGGGAAGAACTCCCGGTAGATCGCCCGGTCAGCGAACCCCTCGGCGACGCGGAATCCGATCCTGAGCGCCAATTCGCCGAGGCTGTCGGTCAGGGCCGGCTGCATGCATGGACCGAGCAGCGGAAGACGGTTGCGGACCACCACCCAATCGGTCAGCGTGCCATCCAGAGAGCGGCGGCCACGCCGCGCTTCGCGTACCAATTCCGCGTAACGACCAACATCCGTTACCGCGAAGGTGACAGGATCCACTGCCGCCAGAGCATCAAGATCGACGAAACTGTCATTGATCGGCGTGACCAAAGTGTCGGTCATCGCATGGACAAGCCGGATCAAGGCACTGTCGTGGGGCGGCATATCGATGACCACGAAGTCGTGGTCATGCTGGACGCGGCAAATCGTCCGTTCGAAGCTGTCGTATTCGGAGGCTCCAGGTCGATCAGTGAATTCCCCTTCGAGCTGCGCCGTTGCGAAATGATTCGGCAGTTCGAGGTCGCGACCGATCCGGCGGGCCCAGGCGCGTCGGTTCGCTATGTAATGCGTCAGTGTGTTCTGAGTGCGATCGAGATCGATGGTGGCCACACGCTGGCCTGCTCGCAGCAACGCGAGCGCAACATGCATGGCGATCGTGGTTTTGCCCGAGCCGCCCTTCTGATTTCCTACCACGACGACATGCGGCAAACCGCATGATCTGACGGTCGCCCGCAGCATGGCGTCGGCTCCAAGCTCAGAATATTGTCTCGGGGTCAATACGTGGAGCAGATGCCGGTATTCGACAGGCCTTCGGTCCACGCTTTCAGAGTAACACAACCTACGGTCGCTTGTTCCATCAATCTCAGCACAAATAATAAATTCTCCACACATCGATCGAATCAAAAAGTGAATCGATGCGGCGCGCGACAAAGGCGATGAATTTTCAATAACGCGCAGCGCTGGCACATCACGATCTGTGGCGTCAGACCAGCCAGCATCACCAGGCTACCTTCATTGCATGCTTGTCGATCGAGGCGAGTCTAAATCGGCGCCCAGATATTCACGAGCACCGCCCAGACCGCGGCGCCGAGCCCGCAAAGTTGCCGCGATCGGCGTGCACGGGAGCCATCGCCGGGCGCGCTGGAGAGCGTGCTGCTCCAGACCGGCACGACGCTGTCCCATCGCCCCAAAGACGGGCGAAGAAAAAATCGATGCTAGGCGCGCCCCGACGCAAGTGCTTCCGGGGTCGACTGGGCAGCCTCGCGCGAAATGGCTCGCCGGGGCTCTGGCAGTTTTGCCGCGTGCGACAGGCAGGCCGTGAAGGACGGCATCGCTGCATCGGTGGGCCGCTCTTCGCAGACCCCCACGGCGGGAGCCGGCTCATCAATTGGCCCGAAAGCGCCACAATCGATCTTCAAATGAGAATGAACGTTCATTCTCACGGAGTGCCCTTTGATTGCCGCCGACACCCCATTTGCCGAGCCAGAGCGCGGGCGCCGCGCACACATCCTGGCCGCGGCCGAGCGTGCATTCGCGCGTCATGGATTTGGGGCCGCGACCATGCAGGACGTTGCGCTGGAGGCTGGAATGAGCCCCGGCAATCTGTACCGTTATTTTCGGTCAAAGGACGCCATCGTGGCCGGGCTGTGCGAGCGCGACCAAGCTGAGCTGGCGGGGGATTTCACGCGGCTTGCAGGCTCCGACAACCTCTTCGAGGCGATGGCACTTGTCCTGCGCAAGCGCTTGATCGACTTGCCGCGGGACCGACTTCAGCTCGGCATGGAAATCTGGGCGGAGTCGACCCGCAATCCGGCCATTGCGGCGATCAGAAGCGAGGTCGACGCCGTGGTCCAGGCCCGCCTTGGCGCAGTCGTTGCGAGCGCCAAGCGACAGGGACTGGCGGCCGTCGACCTCGACGAGGATCTTGCCGTCCGCGCGATGCTGACGATCGGTTCGGGGCTGTTCAAGCGCCGCGTACACGAGCCGAACTTCGACGGCGAGGCTGAAGTGGCACTGGCGCTCGGCTTGTTCGAGGCGGTGCTCCGCGGCGCAGTCCGTGCCTTTCCGAGAGGTCGCCCATGAGCCTTTTTAGCGCCCGGCGACTGCTCACCGTCGCGCTGAGCCTCGCGGTGGGGGCCGGACTGATTTACGCCAGCAAACCGATCACGATCATGCTGGAGCGGGTGTCTGCGCCGAGGCAGAACCGGTCGGGCACGCCGTCAGACGCCACGCTAGCTGACAGGTTCCGGCGGCCACCGGCACAATCTGTGACCGTCGCCCGTGCGACGGAGCGGGATTTTGTCGAAGCGCTGTTTGTGTCGGGCACTTTGACGGCACGCGAGGAGGCGATGGTGGGTGCGGGGCTCGATGGTCTCCGTATCATCGAGTTGCTCGCTGAGGACGGCGATCGCGTGCAGAAGGGGCAGCCGCTGGCGCGGCTTGATCGCTCCCAACTCGACGCGCTGATCGCCCAGAATGACGCGGCCCTTCTGAGGGCCGAAGCGGCCATTGGTCAGGCACGCAGTCAGATAGACCAGGTCGATGCGACCCGGCGTCAGGCGGTGGCAGATCTCGAGCGTGCAAAGAAGCTCGAGGTCGGCGTCATCACTCAAGCGACGCTCGACCAACGCATCGCTGCCGCGCGTACCGCGGAGGCTCAATTCGCAGCAGCCACGAGTGCCCTCGCGGTTGCGCAAGCCGACCGGGCCAGCCGCGAGGCCGAGCGGCGCGAGCTGATGGTGCGTCTCGATCGCACGGAGCTGAAGGCGCCGGTCGCCGGCATCGTGAGCCGCCGGACGGCGCGGCTTGGAGCCGTTGTCATGGGGGCTGGCGACGCTCTATTTCGGATTATCGCCGACGGCGCCGTCGACCTCGAAGCCGAAGTCCCGGAGGACTGGATGACGCGCTTGGCGACAGGAATGCCGGCCAAAGTCGAATATCCGGGCGGCCTTGAACTGATTGAAGGACACGTGCGGCTGATCGCGAGCGAAGTCGACAAAGCGACCCGGCTCGGTAAAGTTCGCATCGCACTGCCGGCCGACACGCCGGCCCGGATCGGCTCGTTTGCGACCGGATCCATCGAGATCAGCCACCACGTTGGCATTGCTGTGCCGGCGAGCGCCGTGACGCGCACGCAGTCGGGTAACAGTGTTGATATCGTCAGGGACGGACGGATCGAACGACGCGACGTGACGGTCGGCGTGACGAACGGGGGCTCGACCGAGATTGGGACGGGCCTGGCCGGCGGCGAGCTGGTGGTCGCCAGGGCCGCTGCGTTTCTGCGCGAAGGCGATGAGGTGCGATTGGTCGAGGCCGCGCATGGAGCGCAGCAGTGAGACTCAATATCTCAGCATGGTCGATCCGCCATCCAACGCCTGCTGTCGTTGGCTGCCTGGTGCTGCTGACTCTAGGGGCCGTCAGTTTTCGCTCCTTGCCGGTTACGCGAATCCCCAACATCGACATCCCCATTGTCCAGGTAACCGTGACCCAATCCGGGGCGGCGCCGGCCGAGCTCGAGACCCAGGTGACCCGAAAGGTCGAAGACGCGGTCGCCAGCGTCAACGGCCTTTGGCACATTCTCTCCGCGGTTTCCGACGGCTCCTCGATCACGACAATCCGGTTCTTCATCGGCACGAATGTCGATCGGGCGCTCAACGATGTGAAGGATCAGATCGCGAAGATCAGGGCCGATCTGCCTCGTACGATCGACGAGCCGATCGTGCAGCGGATCGATGTCGAGGGTCTGCCGATCATGACGTTTGCGGCGTCTGCGCCCGCAATGTCGGTCGAGGCGCTCTCTTGGTTCGTCGATGATGTGGTCACGCGGGATCTTCAGGGCGTCAAGGGCGTGGGTAGCGTCGCTCGTTCGGGCGGTGTCGACCGGGAGATTCAGATCGCCCTCGATCCGCGAAGATTGCTGTCGCTTGGCGTGACGGCCGCCGAGGTGAATCGGCAGGTGAGGGCGACCAACGTCGACCTCGCGGGCGGGCGTGCCGAGGTGGCCGGTCAGGAGCAGGCGATCAGGACGCTTGCCGGAGCGCGCTCCATCAACGAGCTTCGCGCCCTGCCGATCTGGTTGTCCGGCGGTCGAAAGGTACGGTTGGACGATCTTGGCACGGTGGCGGACGGGGCGGCTGAGCCCCGCGATTTCGCTCGGCTCGATGGGCGGCCGATCGTTGCCTTCAACGTGAGCCGCGCCAAGGGCGCCAGCGATGTATCGGTCTACCGTCGGGTCGAAGAGCGCATCGCGGCGATTCAAGCTATGCACCCCGAGGTGCACCTCGCCTTGGTCGACACCCAGGTCGACGGAACAATCGGCAATTATCGTTCGGCCTTGGAAACGCTGATTGAGGGCGCGATCCTGGCAGTGGCGGTTATCTTTGTGTTCTTACGCGATACCCGCGCGACGCTGGTCTCGGCAGTCGCGCTGCCACTGTCTGCGATTCCCACCTTTTGGGCCATCACCGCGCTCGGCTTCTCGCTCAATATCGTAAGCCTGCTCGCCATTACCCTGGTGACCGGTATCCTGGTCGACGACGCCATTGTCGAGATAGAGAACATCGTGCGCCATATGCGGCTGGGCAAATCCGCCTATCGAGCCTCCCTCGAGGCAGCCGATGAGATCGGGCTCGCGGTGATCGCCATCTCGATGACCATCGTGGCGGTGTTTTCGCCGGTTAGTTTCATGGGTGGCATCGCCGGGCAATATTTCCGGCAATTTGGTCTCACCGTGGCCGTCGCGGTGTTGTTTTCACTGTTGGTGGCTCGCTTGGTTACTCCAGTCATTGCCGCTTATTTCCTTCGCTCGCACCAGGAGTCCGCACCCCGCGAGGGACGCCCGATGCGGTTCTATACTTGGCTTGTCCGCGCATCGGTGCGCCATCGATGGGTGACGCTGATGATCGGTCTTGTAATGTTCGTTGCCTCAATCGCGTCGACCGGCCTGCTTCCATCGGGGTTCCTTCCCGCCGACGATCTCGCTCGCTCCCTCCTCGCCATCGAGTTGCCTCCAGGCTCGCGCCTTGACGATACTGATCGGGTGACGCGTGAAATCACCGATCGACTTCACAGTTTGGCCGAAGTGAAGTCGGTGCTCGTGCATGGCGGGCAGATCCTCGGGGCCGCTGCCGAAGTGCGGAAAGCGACTCTGGTGGTCAATCTGGTGCATAAGAGCCAGCGCAAAGCCTCGCAACGCGATTTGCAAGAGCAGATCGCCCGCCTGATCGCCGACATGCCGGATATTCGGTTCTGGTTTCTGCGCGACAACGGCCAGCGCGATCTGCAACTGGTGCTGGCTGGGGCTGACGCTGCCGCGATCAACGACGCCGCGAACCAGCTTGCCAGCGAGATGCGCCGCCTGCCGATCTTGGAAAACCCGATTTCGACCGCCGAACTGGACCGACCGGAATTGCGCATTACTCCCAAAGCCCAGCGGGCGGCCGATCTTGGAGTATCGACCGAAGCCTTGTCCGAGACGATCCGAGTCGCCACACTTGGCGACATCGATGCCAATCTGGCCAAATTCGAGGCCGGCGATCGGTTGATCCCCATCCGGGTCGAGCTCGAGTTGGGCGCCAGAGGCGATCTCGGCCTTCTGCAGGCATTGCGCGTCTCGACCGGTGCCGGCGGCTCTGTCCCTCTGTCGGCCGTCGCCGATTTCGACATGAACCGCGGCCCCACCGCCATCAACCGCTACGACCGCGCGCGCCGGGTGACGATTGAGGCCGATATGGCTGGCCAGCATGCGCTCGGTGAAGGGCTTGCGGCAATCTATGCGTTGCCGGCGGCCAAGGCCCTTCCCCCCGGGGTCGAACTGCGCCAGTTCGGCGACGTCGAAATCATGCAGGAAGTGTTCGACTCCTTCGCGGCTGCCATGGAAGCCGGCCTGATGATGGTCTACG
>Ga0187783_10002315_pt1 | contig 14141 bp, 10 predicted proteins | sample 1015_SJ02_MP02_2_FD_132471 | JGI IMG/M metagenome (GOLD analysis project Ga0187783, IMG submission 132471) | Tropical peat soil microbial communities from peatlands in Department of Meta, Colombia - 1015_SJ02_MP02_20_MG | ecosystem: Environmental > Terrestrial > Soil > Wetlands > Peat | place...
ACCAGGATCAGCGGCAGGACCGAGAACAGGAACGTCAGTACCAGCACGGGGGCGATGAACGTGTAGGCCGTCGCCCAGCCTCGACGGTGGGCTCGGCGGCCAGCTGACCAGACCGCGAGCCGGGCAGCGCCGCGCCCGGCTCGCGGCGGGATCGCGGCGTTGCGCGGACGGACCCAGCTCGCGAGTGCGCGAGCCGGGCCGCGTCCGTTCGTAACGACAGCTGCCCTAGGGGACCGGGCCACCCCTACGTGCCAGCGCCACTGGCGATGGCCGCGTCGCCCTCGGCTGCCGCCTTTGCCAGTGCCTGGGTCGGCGTCACCTGCCCGCTTAGTGCCGCGTTGATCTCGGTCGACAGGTAAGTGGAAATCGCCGTGTAGGCCGGTATCGTCGGGCGCGACTCCGCGGTCTCGAGCTGGTTGGCGAACACCGAGTAGGTCGGAGTCTGCGCGGCCTCCTTCTTCACCTCGGAGTAGTTCAGCTCGAGCGGCGAGCTCGGCAGGCCGCTCGACTCGGCGGTGAAGTAGGCGCCCTCGGCCGGCGCGCCGAGCCAGTTGACGAACTCGATGGCCGCGTTGTTGACCGCAGTGCTGCCCTTGTCGAAAACCGAGGCAACGCCGACGCCGATGCCGGCGGCTGAGTGGCCGGACGTGCCTGCCGGGATCTCGGCCACGCCGTAGTTGATTCCCTTGAACTCCGACAGCGCCCACTGGCCCTCGACGATCATCGCCACTACGTTGCTGGCAAAGGCGGGGGCGCCGTCATAGCTGCCTGCCTCGGCGTAGCTGGTGGTCGGTGCCGCGTCGTCCTTGCGCACCAGGTCGACCCAGGTGGTCAGGGCGGCCACGCCGGCTGGGCTATCGAAGGCGACCTTGGTGTCGCTTGAGTTCAGGAACTGGCCGCCGTCGGCCCATAGCAGGCTCTCCCAGTCGTAGGAGATCCACTCCGACACGCCCCACGGGATGTAGATGCCATATCGGTGCTGGGCCGGGTCGGACACCTTGATCGCGTCCGAGACGAGCTGGTTCCACGTCGCCGGCGGGGACGTGATGCCGGCTGCCGCGAAGTCGGTCTTGTTGTAGAACAGGATGTAGTCGCCGACGCCGCCAAGCGCAATGCCGAGTTCCTTGCCCTTGTAGTAGAGCGACGCCTTGATGCCGGGGTACAGGTCCTTGGTGTCCGCGGTGAGCTCGGAGTTCAGCGGGACGACCTTGCCGCTCTCGGCTAGCAGCGGCAGCGCCGACGGGTCCTGGCCGATCACGACGTTGGGCTCGGTATTGGACTTCAGCGCCGCCACTTCCTTGGCCGTGGTCTCGTCCGCGCTGGCGATGTACTCGCCCTGGACCTTGATGCCTTGATGCGTGCTGTTGAACCAGTGGTCCAGGTAGTTGATCTGGCTGTTTGTGGACTGCGTCCAGTAGGTGATGTCGATCGTCTTGCCCGTCGACGACGAGGACGACGAGCCGCAGCCGGCCGCAGCCACGATCAGCCCGGCTACCGCTACTACTACGCCAAGCCGCGGCAGTAGGCCCGCCCGCCGGGCCGCCTGTGCCTGAATCCGCACTCTTCCCTCCACGATCCCCAGCGCACCGGTTTACAGCGCACTGCACGAAAAAGCTATAATATCGATCGGTAAACATGGTAGTTGAAAATCCGGTTCAGATCCAGGCAGATCTTCAGCAGGAGACGCTTACTATCGACGCGCCAGTTCCTCAGGCGGCAGCTACCCGCCAGCGCACAGACCAGCCCGCCAGGGCCACGACCCCAGACTGGTCAGGCCGGGATGTCTGCCAGCGCGGCGTGACTGAGCTCGCGTGCAGCCTGCAGCGAGCCGACCAGTGGGTGCAGCGCGAAGGCGCGCAGCATTGCGTCCTGCGAGCGGGTGCGGGCAGCTGCGATCACAGCACGTTCGCAGCTCTTCACCTGACACATCAGCCCGAGCTCATGCTCCGACGCTGGCCGGCTCGGCACCGGCACTGCTCCGTCGGCGTCGACCTCGCACACCGTTTCGATGACCGCGTCCGGCGGCAGACCGTCGACCGCGCCGCCGCCGGGCACGTTCAGGATCAGCCTGCCGTGACCGTCGCCGGACAGGATCTGCGCCAGCGAAACGGCGATCGTTTCGTACCCCCTTGCCGCCACGTCGGCCGTGGCGCGCTCCGCGCGTCTGATCTCGGCGAGGTAACTGCCGTTTCGCTCGTCGTGCGCGTTCGCCCACAACTCGGGCGCCCGGCCCGGATCGGACGCCGCCGCCGAATAGAACTCCCGCTGCCGGTCGCGCACATGTTCCCCCCTGGTGCGGCCAGCAGTGAGCAGCCGACCCAGCGCTTCGCGCTGAGCGTAATACCAGTAGAGGTACTCGTTCGGCAGGGTGCCAAGAGCGCGCACCAGATCCGCACCGAGCAGCTGAACTTCCTCCACTCGGGTCAGGCGCTCGGTGTCCGCCAGCAGTCCCGGCAGCAAGTCGGTGCCATCCACGACCAGCTGCCGCAGCCATCCGAGGTGGTTGAGGCCGAGGTAGTCGACCTCGACGCGGTCTGCGTCCACGTCCAGTGCAGCGCAGGCCCGCCGCACGAGCCCGAGCGGCGAGTCGCATACCCCGATCACCCGTGGACCGAGGGTCGCAGCCATAGCCTCGGTGACGACGCCGGCCGGATTGGTCATCGTGATCACCCAGGCGCCGCTGGCCGTCGCGGCGATACGCCGCGCCAGCGCGTCGGCGAACGGCACCGCCCGCGCGGCATACAGCAGCCCGCCGGCGCCCACCGTTTCCTGTCCGAGAAGGCCCAGGTCCAGCGCAGTCCGCTCATCGGCGACGCGGCCGTCCAACCCGCCGACCCGGGCCGCGCAGAATACGATGCCGGCTCCGTCCAAGGCCCCATCGAGGTCGGTCGTAGCTGTCAGCGGCAGGTCATCGGTGGCCAGAACGCTGCCGATGACGTCCAGTCTTGGCCGGCAGATGTCGTACAGCACTACCTCGGTAACCGGCAGTCTGCTGGCCGCGAGCTCCCGGCAGATCAACGGCGTCCGGAACCCGCCGCCGCCGATGATCGTGACTCGCACACCCCGACCCTAACCACAGCAGGCGCCCGGTTGACGGGCGCGGTCATGAGCTTGAGAAGGTGAGATGTTCAGCGATCAGTATGACCTGTTCGTGCTTGGCACCGTGTTCTTCGATGTGGTCTTCACGGGCCTTGACTCGCTGCCCGTGCGGGGTACCGAGATCCAGGCGAGCGGCATGGGCTCATGCCCTGGCGGGATCGCGAATCTCGCCATCGCCGCCAGCCGCCTCGGACTGCGCACTTCGCTCGCCGCCGCCTTCGGCGACGACGTGTACGGCGACTTCTGCTGGTCCACGCTCACCGAACAGGAGGGCGTTGACCTCGGCTGCTCGCGGCGGTTTCCGGACTGGCACTCGCCGGTAACGATCTCCATGGTGGTCGACCGGGACCGGGCCCTGCTCACGCACATGCACCCGTCCCCGGTTCCGACTGACGAGCTGATGGCGTCGATGCCGCGCGCGCGGATCGGCTTCGCGCATCTCGACCCGGAGCCGCGCGAGTGGTTCGGCGCAGCGGCACGGGCCGGCATGCTGCTATTTGCCGACACCGGGTGGGACGAGGACGAGAAGTGGTCGCCAATGGTGCTTGACCAGCTTGAGTGCTTCCACGCGTTCCTGCCCAACAGTGTCGAGGCGATGGCCTACACCCGCACGGACGACCCGCACGACGCCCTGCACGCGCTGGCTGACCGGGTTCCGGTCGCCGTGGTGACCTGCGGCGGGCAGGGTGCCATGGCCATCGACTCCACCACAAGCGAGCAGGAGTGGGTTCCGTCGCTGCCGGTCAACGCGCACGATCCGACCGGGGCCGGCGACGTCTTCGCGGCCGCATTCGTGCTGGGCACACTGCGAGAGTGGCCGCTGCGGCAACGGCTCAGATTCGCGAATCTGTGTGCTGCCCTGTCGACTCAATACGTGGGTGGGTCGCTCGCGGCGCCGGGCTGGGGCGACATCATCGACTGGCTGGCGCGGACCAGGGTTAAGGCGGCGGGCGGGTCGGCAACTGCCGCGGGGCACGCCGACGCGTACGCCTTCATCGACGACGTCCTGCCTACCTCCGGGCGCATTTCCGTGCGTCGGGCCAGGGCCACCCTCGCCCGCACCTCCGACGCCGAGGCTCACGGCACGCCGCAGCCGCAGGGCTAGCCTCGACCTGCGGGTCGGCTGGCCGGCAGCTCAGCCAGTCGCGTGACTCCACTGTCCCGGGCAGGGTGGGGGAGGGCGACTGGCGACCGATTGCGGGGCGGGTGGCTGCTGGAACCGGTAGACGAGAATGGAACCGTCAAGTACCTGTACCGGGCAGTAGCTACGCAGCCAGCCGAGCTTAGATCGATCGGCGCTGGTGATCGCGGTAGCCGATACGGCGACCCAACCCGAGACCTGCTCCGGCGGTCTCCCCAGCAGTCGGCGACTGCCCGGAACCGGATCTGGCGCGAGGCCGCGCGGCCCGAAGTAGTCGATCCAGGCGTGGCGACCGGCGGCCCAGGAGCGAAGGGCGTAGAGCCCCTGCCCCCAGTCCACATTGGAGTCTGTCGCGACCGCGTAGCCCGGTCGGAACGGCGGCGCTGTCCACGACAGCGACTGCGGGAACGAGGATGCTGTCGTGACCGCCGCGGCCGTGAGCAGCCCGCAGGCTCCGGCGAGCGTCGCCCGTCGCGCGGCGGGGCGCAGCGCACGTGCGGCGGGGACGAGTGCGCCGGCCGAGGCCGCCCAGAGCGCCAGGACGGGGAGCAGGTATCGCACGCCGATATCCCTGGGCATCGCGAGGGTGAATCCGGTCAGCAGCACTGCGGGGACGCCTACTGCGAGCACCGCCCGCCGCCGGGCCGTCCGGCCGGTTACGAGCCATGCGGCGGTGCCGACGACCAGCAGTACAACAGCTGCGGTCGGCAGCTTGATCACCAAGCTCAGTGGCCAGAACCACCAGCGCCCCCCGGTGTAGGAGACTCCCGCGAGGTAGCCGGCAGCTGGGACGGTGTCGCTGGCCCACAGGTAGCCGATGCCGCTCAGGTAGGGCGAGGGCAGCAGCCACGGATGCGCGAGAACCGCGGGGTCAAGGGCGGCATAGGGAATCCACAGCACCGCCAGGCCGACCAACCCGACCAGTCCGGCACGGGCGAGGGCCTGCCGGGCGCGGGCTGGCAAGGGTGCTGCCTCGTGCAAGGTAATAGCGGCAACGACAGCCAGTCCGGCGGCCACCACCAGTAGCCCGGAGATCTCAGTAAGCGCTGCGCCCGCTAGTGCCACGCCGAGCCAGACCAGCGCACGGCGGGTGCGCAGCCGTAGCCAGCGCGCGAGCGCCAAGGATGCCAGGACAGTCGCGAGCGCAAACGGGACGTCGGTCCCGTCGAGATGCCCGATGCCCAGGACAAGAGGAGATGCCAGCCAGAGCAGGCCGCCGAATGCGCCGGCGGCCGACCCCAGCAGTTCGCTGCCGAGCAGGAAGACTGCGAGCGCGACGCCGGCCGTCTCGGTGACCGGCACGATGCGCGCGGTGAACGTAACTCGACGCAGAATGCCCGCGGACAGCTGAGCGGCGGCGAACCGAGCGCTGTAGCTGCGCTCGTCGTTGCCGCGCCACGGACCGTTCCCGGGCACGACAGGGTGCGCGAGCAATACCGGCAGCGCAGCCAGGACCTTGGGCACGAGCGGATGTTCGTCGTTCAGCGTGAGGTCATGATGCAGCACCGCGGCGAGGCCCGCGGCGACATACACCGGCTCGTCGAAGGTGGGCGCGTCTGACCACGCCTCGCCAACGCCTAGCGCGACAAAGCCCGCGACGCCGATGGCCAGCGCGACCAGCGGCAGGCACCGACCCATTACTCGCCGGCGGCGTGCCGAGACGGGTGCACGGTCCCGCGGCTCCGTAAGCCGTGCGAGCAGTGGCCGGCGCTGCCTCAGGCCTCGCAGCTCAGTTACCTACCGATCCTCAATATTCGATTAATCCGACCAGAATTATAGTATTTATCGCCCGATGGCGCACGGTGAAGTGTCGATTCCGGGAGTAACGAATCAGTCATGAGCTGGTCACGAACACTTAAGGTGCTGGCCAATATGCCGACGCGGAGCTCGTCAAAACCCTATTATTTAGATCGGAATAATTAAAAATACTGAGGTGACCGAACTGAACCGACGCCTGCAACTGGCCCCGCCGTCCGTGACTGGCGGAGCCGGCCAAGACCCCACCGAGCCGATCTCCTGGGCCGGAGCTGCCGTGCTGAGGCGATTGCGCTCCTGGGCCGTGCCGCGTCGGCGAGCCCTGATCGGGTGGGCTGTCCTGGCCGTTCTGTTCGCCGTGTGCACGGCCATCGTGGGACTGCCGCAATCTGAGGACACGATCCTGATCTGGCTAGCCGCGGCCCTGTTCGTAGCCAGCCTCGATGACCTCAAGAGCTGGCGGACCGGAGTGCTGCGCGACTGGCTGCCGCTGTATCTCGTGCTGCTCGCGTACAGCTTGCTGCGCGGCTACGCGAGCCACGTGCTGTGGGGGCCCTTCATCCGGCCGCAACTCGCCGTCGACCGGATCATCGGCTTCGGCAGCATTCCCACCGTCCAGCTCCAGCACTGGCTCTTCGACCCGCTTCACCTGCACTGGTGGGACTACGCAGCCTGGGCGGTCTACACCAGTCACTTCTTCGTCAGCTACGTGATCGCCGCCGTGCTCTGGAAGCGGAACCACCCGAGGTTCCGGCGTTTCATCAACCTGTTTGTCGCGCTGACATTCGTCTGCTACCTCGGCTACCTGCTGTACCCGGCCATGCCGCCCTGGATGGCAAGCCAGGCAGGTCACGTCCCGTTGATGCCGGGCATGCCGTCCTACCTCTCCGTCGCAACGAGCTACGACGGAGCGACGACCAGGATCATCCCGGTGGTGTGGCAGCATCTGGGCCTTAAGGCGGCCGCGGCACTGTTCACCAGGGGCAGTGACTTCGCCAATAACGTGGCGGCGATGCCCTCGGAGCACGCCGCGTACCCGATGCTCATCCTGCTGTTCTTCTGGTCTCGAGCACGCCCGGCGGTCCGGGTGCTTCTCGTTGGCTACGTACTGGCCATGGCCTTCACCCTGGTCTATACCGGCGAGCACTTCGTTACCGATGAACTAGGCGGCTGGGCATGCGCCATCGCCGTGTACTTCGGCGGCTCGTGGCTGCTGAACCGACGGATCGCCAGGCGCCGGCAACGCACCGCGAGCCCTGTGCACGGAGCCGGTGTGCTGACCAGCGGCGAGCGGACCGCCGCCGGGGCGCGCCTCGCGTCTGCAGAGGCCCGCCCGTCGCCGGTACTGCTCGACACGCTGCAGCCTGCCGCCGAGACCCTGGGCTCGGCCGACACGAGCGGCATCGGCGGCCAGCTGAACTTATGAGCGAGCCCGATTCGAAGCAACCCGCGCGATCCGCCCGGTGGATGGCACGGGGCGCGATCGCGGCGACGACAGCCAGCATCGCGGCGATGACCTTGGTCGGCGTCCTGGGTCCGTCCGCTGCGGTGCCCAGGTTCCCTGCTGCGGCGCCGTGGCCGCCGTGGTTTGCTGGCGCCAACCCGTCACCGGTGCTGGTCTCGAACGTTCTCTGGGCAGCGGTACTGACCGGCGGTACCGGAATCGGACTGGGCCTGCTGGCAGCCCGCCGTGGCTGGCAGCCGCGGCCTGGCAGGCTGCTGGCTGGCTCGCTGATCGCAGTCGTGGCGCTGACGGTAACCCCGCCGGTGGGCTCCACGGACATGCTGGACTACGCGGTCTACGGCCGGATCGCTGCGCTCGGTGGCAGCCCGTACCAGACGACGCCGCTCCAGCTCAAGGCGACGGGCGATCCTGTCGGGGCGGTCGCGCCGACGCCCTGGCAGACGGATCCGTCGGTGTACGGTCCGCTGGCTACGGCGACCGAGTGGGCGGCGGCAAGACTTGCCGGAGCGTCGGCTGCACGCACGGTGTTCTGGCTGAAGGTATGGAACGGGCTTGCCTTCCTCACCCTGGCGGTTGGCCTGGACAGGCTCGTCCGCTCAGACAGGGCCCGCAGGACCAGAGCGCACCTGCTGTGGTCGGTAAATCCGCTGATGCTGCTTGCGATCATGGCCGGGGGTCACCTCGACGGCCTCAGCGCGGCCCTTGCCCTGCTCGGCGTTGCGTTGCTCTCGGTCCCGGGGAGCTGGCAGCCGGGACCGCGCCGATGCCTGTTCGCCGGGTTGCTGCTCGGCGCCGCAGCGGCAGTTACCGCACAGCTCCTGGTTGTCAGCGCTGGCCTAGCGTGGGCACTGCGGCGGACGCCGCGCTCATTGGCGGCGCTGGGCGTCGGCCTGCTCGCGGTGCTCGTGCCCTGTTACCTGCTGGTCGGCTGGGCCGCGATCACCGCGGTGGCAGGCCGGGCGGCCGGTTCCCCCTCCGTGTACGATCCGTGGCTGCTGACGCGGGGCCTCGGGGTCAATCTCTCGAACGGCAGCATCGACATCATCGGCGCGTTCTGCTGCGTGATCCTGGCGATCGTCATGGTGTGGCGTTTCCCGGCCGGCGCGGCCGCATACCCGCTCGCGCGGCCAGCGCTCGCGGTGACTCTCGCGTGGCTGATCGCGACGCCGCAGCAGCGCCCGTGGTATGACGCGGCAGTCTTCCCACTGCTGGCACTGATGCCAGCAACCCGGCTGGACTGGATCATCATGGTCCGCGCCGTCGCCGCCGCGCTGGCCCAGTTGCCTGGGGTGACCTACTACCCCCAGCTGACCCCCGGCTGGCTGTCCGGTCTCGCTGGGACAATCTCCGTCATGGTGGTACCTGTCAGCCTGCTCGCCGCTGCCATTGCGCTCGTGTGGCTGTGCGCGTCGAGACGCTGGGGTGGCGACGGAGGCAGAGCGCTGACCTGCAGTTTCTTCGGGGTGAGCGATGGGATTCGAACCCACGACATCCAGGACCACAACCTGGCGCTCTAACCAACTGAGCTACGCCCACCATCGCGGCCAGGCGCGGGCACGCCCTGGCGGCCTACGAAGCATACCGGTCAATCGTCAGTCCGCCGAAATTGATTCCCCGCTCGCTGGGCTGGCGCTCCCGCCCGCTGTGCTGGTGGCGCCGCTGACTGAGCCGGTGCCTCCGCCCGCTGTGCTGGTGGTGCTGCCGACTGAGCTGGCGGCTCCGCCGGCGATCCGGGCGGCCACCTCCCTGGCGGTCGCCGAGTCCGGGCCAGGCAGTGGCACGAAGATCACCTCGCGGTAGTACCGCAGCTCCCGGATGCTCTCCGTGATGTCGGCGAGCGCCCGGTGCCCGCCGTGTTTCTCCGGGCTGGCGAAATAGGCCCGCGGGTACCAGCGCCGCGCCAGCTCCTTGACGCTGGAGACGTCGATCATCCGGTAGTGCAGGAAGGTGTCAAGCTCGGGCATGTCCCTGGCCAGGAACGCCCGGTCGGTCGCGATGGAGTTGCCGCACAGTGGCACCCGGCGCGACTCGGGCACGTACTTACGGATGTAGCCGAGGATCAGATCCTGCGCCTCCGCGAGCGTGATCCCTGCTGGCAGCGCGGCCAGCAGGCCCGAGCCGGTGTGCATCTCCCGCACGACCTCGGGCATGCTGTCGAGGGCCTCGGCCGGAGGCTTGATGACCACGTCGATGCCCGCGTCGAGAGGGTTGAGCTCGCTGTCGGTGACGATGCACGCGATCTCCACGAGGGCGTCCCTGCTGAGGTCGAGCCCTGTCATCTCGCAGTCGATCCAGACGAGCGGGTCAGCCATTCGCCCAGCTTAGGTGATCAGTGTCGGCTATCAGCTCAGGCGCGGCGCCGCGCGGTCGGCCAGCCAGTGCCGCGATGTGGACCGGTACGGCGACGCCGGGCGGCAGGGCTGGGTCCGGGTCGGCCGGCCCGAAGGCGAGGACGGCGGGCAGCACGCCTGCCCAGATGTCCGAGTCGTAGTCCTCCGGGTCGTCCTTGGGCCCGCCGGATCTGACCTTCACCGACGCCTCGGCCAGCGGCAGCGCGAGTACCGCGGTGGCGGCTAGTTCCTTGCGAGTCGGCTCCCTGGTGTGTTCCCAGCGACCTGGCACCAGGTGGTCGGTCACCGCGCGCAGGGCTGCGAGCTTCTCGGTCGGCTCGGTGACGAGCCGGGCCGCGCCGAAGATCACCGCGCTCCGGTAGTTCATGGAGTGATGGAACACCGCCCTGGCGCAGACCAGGCCGTCGAGCAGCGTGATCGTCACGCAGACCTGCTGACCCGCGGCGGCGAGCAGGGACCGGTTGGCCGACGAGCCGTGCAGGTAGAGCGTGTCGCCGATGCACCCGTAACCGGTGGGGAGCACGACCGGCTCGCCACCGATGACCACACCCAGGTGGCACACGAGCCCGGCTTCGAGCACCGCGTCGAGTTCGGTCCGGTCGGCCCGGCCGCGCTCTCGCAGCCGGTGAAGGGTGGTCCTTGGCGTTGCCGAGAGGGCCTGCGGGCCGGGGCCCGCCTGGTCTGCAGTGTGATCAACGAGCGTCATGCTGCCTAAGGTACCGGTTGGCCCCGAGGGCACTGGTAAGGGATTATTTGCCCATCCAGTTGAAGTCGCGGCAGGCGCGCCTAATCGGGCCACATGGAGTGCGCAGTGACAGACGGCGGTAGCAACCCTGGCAGTGTGCCGGGCATACCCGGCATTGAAAACCCGCTCGGCCTGGCCAAGTGGCTGACCGGGGCCGGGCTGACGGACCTCGGCGAGCTGCAGGCCGTGCAGCTGATCGCTGGCGGCCGGTCCAACCTCACCTACCGGCTCGACTTGGCCGGCGGCCAGATCGTCCTGCGCCGCCCGCCGCTTGGCCACGTACTGCCGACGGCCCATGACATGAGCCGCGAGTACCGGGTGCTCACCGCCCTGAGCGGCAGCGCTGTGCCGGTCCCGCAGCCGCTGGCCAGCTGCCAGGACGCCGATGTGATCGGGGCGCCCTTCTACCTCATGCAGTTCGTCGACGGACTCGTGCTGCGGACGCTGCAAGACGGCGCGGTGCTGACACCCGAGCGGGCCGCCGAGCTGTCGAACCTGATGGCCGAGACGATGGCCGCTATCCACAGCGTGGACCTCGATGCCGCGGGTCTCGCGGACTTTGGCCGCCCGGCCGGCTACCTGGCGAGGCAGCTGGCGCGCTGGCAGCGGCAGCGGGAGCTGTCCAATACCAGGGACCTGCCCGGCTACCCCGAGCTGGTGCAGCGGCTGGCCGACCGGATGCCCGCTTCCGCCGACGGCACCCTGGTGCACGGCGACTTCCGGCTCGACAACACCTTGATCACGCTGACCGGCCCTGCCCGGGTCGCGGCCGTCGTCGACTGGGAGATGTCGACACTCGGTGACCCGCTTGCCGATCTCGGCCTGACGCTGTCCTACTGGGCGGAGCAGACGGAGGGCCTGCCCGAGGTTGCGACTTCGGCCTCCATTACATCGCTGCCGGGATTCTGGAGCCGCGCCGCGTTCGCGACGCGGTACGCCGAGCTCACGGGCCGCGACGTCAGCGACATCGGGTACTACATCGCATTCGGGTATTTCAAGCTGGCGATCGTGCTGGAAGGCATCCACGCGCGGTTCCTGGCTCACCAGACGGTCGGTGAGGGTTTCGAACGCGAGGGCCAGGCGGTCCCGACACTCATCGAGCGTGCCCACCGAATGCTGGACACGCTCGACTGACTGGGCTGCACACCGGGCTTGAGTTGAGGCCCGGCGCCCCGCTCTCGCCGGGCCTCACAAGTTTGACGCGATGCCCCCGCGCCAGGTTCACAGCTGGGCGCAGGAATCTCGGCGACTTTTTGCCGCGCTGATCGTGGTGGCGCCCGCTACGAGCCGACCCGCTGCGAGACCGCCTCGAGGAATACCTGGCCGATCTCAGCTGGATTGGTGACCTGGAAGGCGGCGCCGCCGGTGGCGCTCGCGATCTGCTGCAGCCCGGCGAAGCTCGACTGCGGCCCGAAGTCCAGGATGAAGACCCCGACCTGCCGGTTGGGGTTGAACAGCTTGTGCAGCTCAGCCGCCAGCGCGGTGGCGGACATGTCGCCGTGCGCGGTGTCGACCCCCGACGTGAGCACGATGACCGCGTTGACGTAATGCGTCTGGTAGGTCGCGCTCATCTTCTGGTACGCGGCCAGGATCGCGTCGTCGAGGGCGAGCGAGCCGCTGCTACTCGTGGTCAGGTTCGCATCGATCTCGTCCATCTGGGCCCGCCGGGTCAGCACGCCGACGCTCGCTGACAGCGGCCCGATCGGCACCACCTGGTCGTAGGGCTGGGTCACCGACGCTGACTTGCCGATGAGCCACAGGCCCATCTGCGTGCTCTCTGGGAACAGGCCCAGCCCAGTCGCGGCGCTCTGCGCTAGCACCTGCTCGAGGGTCAGGGAGCCCAGGCCGGACGGCTGGCCCATGGCCGGCGACACGTCCTGCAGCACGAGGTCGCGGAAGCCCAGCCCGAGCTGCTGCCAGTTCTCCAGGTTCGCGGCCGCCACGGACGGAGTCGCGGCGCTCGCGAGCTGCAGCGGCTCGTTGGCCAGGCCAGCCGAGGCCGGCATGACATCGGGCCGTCCGTTCGCGGACCGGAACCCGTGCGCGCGCATCACAGCCTGGGCGTAGCTGGTTTGCAAGTAGCTGCCGAACCTGTCCGCGGCCCGCTGCAGAGCCGGCTGGGCGGTCGTGAGCACGTACGGGTAGTCGAGCTCTGGGGTGCCGAGCGTCTGGCTCGCGCCGGTCGCGTACACGGCGTCCAGTGGCGCCTTGGGCTCGGTCTTGTCATACGCAAGCACCGCCTGCTCGGTCGCGACGGTGATGGCGCGGCGGTCAAAGGGCGGCTGTGTCGTACCGACGAACTGGGCCAGCGCGGAGGCGGAATCGAAGTTCTCGGTCGATTCAACGCCGAAGGCGAAGTCCGTCAGCGCGGTCTTGGCGGCGGCGCTGGTGCCAATCTCACGGTTGACCTCAATCAGCGAGGCCAGGCCCGCGGCGGTCGTAGTCGGGTCCGGCAGGTCCACGCTAATGCCCATGCTGGCGGGCGGCCCGCCGAACGACGACGGGAGCAGCAGGGCCCAGCTCGGGGGCACGGTGAAGACGCCCGTCTCGTCCGCCACCGCCTTGGTTGTGACGATCATCAGCGGCGAACGGGCCACGCTCTTGCCGGATGGCTGCACGACCTGCGCCCCGACGGGATAGCTACGGGCAACGTCTACCCAGAGGCTCGAGTCCGGGATCCAGGCATCCACCGCAGCGCCCTGCCGGGCGGCCTGGCCATCGATCTGCGCAGCCTCGGTCGCGGAATCGCCCTGGTCAACCTGCACCTGCACGCAGCGCCCGTTGCTGGTGGGGTTCTTGCTGTTGAAGGCGTTGGCTACGGCCTGGACGGCCGGCGCTATGTCGTTGCTGGCTACGACATTGACGAGCTCCGGGGCGCTGGAGCACGAGGCCCGCCCGATCACGGCCTTGGCGGTCAGGCTGATCATGCACACCGCGGCGACGGCCACGGCGATCGCCACGAGCCTCGCGGTCCCAATCCGGAACGAGCGCCTGCGGCGCTTTCTGCTCGATCCAGCTGCCCGTTGAGCCAACGAAATGCGTCCTTCTCCAAGCCGCGACTAGAACCGTCTGGCCAGGGCAGACTATATCGGACTTCGCACCACAGATCGGCTGGCTTGACTGCTTTCCTGCGAACCGGGCCGACCGGCCAGAATGGATCGCATGGCTGCTCAGCTCAGGCTCGCCGACCCCAGCGACCCCCGACTGGCCGATTACGTGCGCCTCACCGACGTGCACCTGCGCCGCAGCCTCGAGGCGGCGCACGGCTTGTTCATAGCTGAGGGCGAGAAGGTGATCAGGCGGGCCATCGCCGCCGGCTATCCGGTCCGCTCGCTGCTTGTCGCCAATGACAAGCTGGCCGCAATCGCCGATGCGGCGCGGCTGGTGGATGCCCCGTTGTACGTGCTCCCGGCCGAGCAGGTAGCCCAGCTCACCGGGTATCGGGTGCACCGCGGGGCGCTGGCTTCGATGCAGCGGCTGCCGTTGCCGACGCCTCCCGACGTGCTCGCCAGCGCCCGCCGAGTGGTGGTGCTCGAGGACATCGTTGACCACGCGAACGTCGGTGCGGTGTTCCGGTGCGTCGCG
>Ga0187783_10002316_pt1 | contig 14133 bp, 12 predicted proteins | sample 1015_SJ02_MP02_2_FD_132471 | JGI IMG/M metagenome (GOLD analysis project Ga0187783, IMG submission 132471) | Tropical peat soil microbial communities from peatlands in Department of Meta, Colombia - 1015_SJ02_MP02_20_MG | ecosystem: Environmental > Terrestrial > Soil > Wetlands > Peat | place...
CGGTATCGGTCAAGGCAGTCGAGGTCGGCCCGCATGACTATCCCATGGTCGCGCCGCCGCCCAGCCCCACGCGTCCGCGGCCAGCCGGATGGATCAGCGTGCCGGACACCGTCGATGCGCCGATGCCGCTCTACCTGCGCAACAGCGACCTGCCGTACTGGTTCGAGTACCTGCCGGACTCTGGCGCGGTGTACTTCCAGTTCAACGGCGTCGGCGATCAGCCCCGTGAGTCACTGGCCGACTTCACGGCCCGGCTGTTCACCTTCATCGACAGCCATGACGTCACCAAGCTCGTCATCGACCTGCGGTGGAATGGCGGCGGGAACACCTACCTGGTCCAGCCGCTGCTGCACCGGCTGATCGGCTGCACGAAGATCAACCAGCCGGGCTGCCTGTACGTGATCATCGGGCGCGGCACGTTCTCGGCCGCGCAGAACACCGCCACGGCGATCGAGCGCGAGACGAACGCGATCTTCGTCGGCGAGCCGACCGGTTCGCGGCCCAACTTCATCGGCGAGACGATCCCGTTCCAGCTGCCCTATAGCAAGACCCTGGTGAACGCGGCGGACCTGTACTGGCAGACGTCCTGGCCAATGGACCACCGCCCCTGGATCGCGCCCGAGCTATACGCGCCGCCGACCTTCGAGTCCTACCAGCGCAACCAGGACCCGGCGCTGGATGCGGTCCTTGCCAGCAGGGAGCACCTGGCCGGCTGGTAGGGAAGCGACGGGGCCGGAAAAGCGTTAGCGGCCTGGGATCATCATCGCCATCCTTAACTGGGAGGCCGTGCTACCTGGGAGAATCCGTCATGCCTACGCTCGCGCAGCTGCGGGCACGCCTGCCTGAGCTGATGCTGCGCGACCGCAGGCGGCTGGAGCGGATGGCCGACCGGGCAGGGTCGCTGCGCGACCCGGCCGCACGCGAGCGGGCGATCGCCGAGCTGGCCGCCGAGGTGGAATCAGCGGCGGTGCGGCTCGCGGCCCGGGTGGCAGCGGTCCCGGTGCTGACCTATCCGGCGCAGCTGCCGGTGAGCCAGCGCAAGGACGAGCTGGCGGCAGCGATCTCCGAGCATCAGGTCGTGATCATCGCGGGCGAGACGGGCTCGGGCAAGACCACCCAGCTGCCGAAGATCTGCCTGGAACTCGGCCGCGGCGTGGCCGGCCAGATCGGGCACACCCAGCCGCGGCGCATCGCAGCCAGAACGGTCGCGGAGCGGATTGCCGCCGAACTCGGCACCGAGCTGGGGACCGCCGTCGGGTACAAGGTCAGGTTCGCCGACACCGCGAGCGACGGGACGCTCGTCAAGGTGATGACGGACGGCATCCTGCTGACCGAGTTGCAGCGCGACCGGCTGCTGCAGCGCTACGACACGCTGATCATCGACGAGGCGCACGAGCGCAGCCTGAACATCGACTTCATCCTCGGCTACCTCAGGCAGCTGCTGCCGCGCCGCCCCGATCTCAAGGTGATCATCACCTCGGCCACCATCGACCCGGAGCGCTTCAGCCGGCATTTCGCGGACGCCCCGGTGCTGGAGGTATCCGGCCGGACCTATCCGGTTGAGGTACGGTACCGGCCGCTCGCAGCCGAGCCCGAGGCCGAGCCTCGCGACCAGGTGCAGGCGATCACCGACGCGATCGAGGAACTGCGGCGCGAGGGACCTGGCGACATCCTGGTCTTCCTCAGCGGCGAGCGGGAGATCAGGGACACCGCCGACGCGCTGGCCGACGTGGCCGGCATCGAGGTGCTGCCGCTGTTCGCCCGGCTGTCCGCGGCCGAGCAGTACCGAGTGTTCCAGCCGCACAGCGGGCGGCGGGTGGTGCTTGCTACGAACGTGGCGGAGACGTCGCTGACGGTGCCAGGCATCCGGTACGTGGTCGACCCGGGCACAGCGCGCATCTCCCGCTACAGCCAGCGCACCAAGGTGCAGCGGCTGCCGATCGAGGCGATCTCGCAGGCATCGGCGAGCCAGCGCACCGGGCGCTGCGGGCGAACGTCGGACGGTATCTGCATCCGCCTGTACGGCGAGGACGACTTCGCCTCCCGGCCGGAGTTCACTGACCCGGAGATCCTGCGCACCAACCTGGCCTCGGTCATCCTTCGGATGGCCGCGCTGGATCTCGGCCCGGTGCCTGACTTTCCCTTCATCGACCCGCCCGATGCCAGGAACGTCACCGACGGCGTGCGGCTGCTGGAGGAACTCGGCGCGATCGCGCCTGGATCCCAGACAGGCCGGACCAGGCTCACCCAGCTCGGCCGGAAGCTGGCCGATCTGCCGGTCGACCCGAGGCTCGGCCGGATGATCCTGGAGTCTGGCCGGAACGGCTGCGCCCGCGAGGTCCTAGTCATTACCGCCGCGCTGTCGATCCAGGATCCGCGCGAGCGCCCGTCCGACGCCCGCGAGGCGGCCGATCAGATGCACCGCCGTTTCGCCGAGCCCGGCTCGGACTTCCTGGCGTTCGTCACGCTGTGGGACTATCTGCGCGAGCAGCAACGGGTGCTGTCCGGGTCCGCGTTCCGCCGGATGTGCCGCCGCGAGTACCTGCACTACCTGCGGGTGCGGGAGTGGCAGGACGTCTACGAGCAGTTGCGCCTGGCCGCGAGGGACTTCGGCGTCGTGGTCGGGCGCGGCGACGCCGTGGTCAGGCCCGGCTCGGACCGCGGGGAACGCCAGCAGCAGGGCAGGTACACCGCCGACCTCGCCGACCGGGTCCACCAGTCGCTGCTGGCTGGACTGCTGTCGCAGCTCGGCATGCAAGACGGCAGGGACGCCCGCCCTCGCCGGGGACCGGTCGAGTTCGCTGGCGCGCGCGGCGCCAGGTTCGCGATCTTCCCCGACTCGGCGCTGGCGCGTAAGCCGCCGTCCTGGGTCATGGCAGCTGAACTGGTCGAGACATCCAGGCTGTGGGCGCGCACCGTGGCCAGGATCGAGCCGGAGTGGGCCGAGCCGCTGGCCGGGCACCTGCTGCGGCGCAGCTACAGCGAGCCGCGGTGGGACGCCCGCCGCGGCGCGGTCATGGCCACCGAGAAGGTCTCGCTCTACGGCCTGCCGATCGTCGCCGACCGCCCGGTGAACTACGGCCGGATCGACCCCGCCGCGGCCCGTGACATCTTCATCACCAGCGCGCTGGTAGAGCGGGACTGGCAGACGCACCACAAGTTCTTCCGCCACAACGAGCAGGTGCTTGCCAAGGCAGCCGAGCTAGAGGACAAGGCCAGGCGGCGCGGCATCGTCGCCGACGACAAGGCCATCTTCGACTTCTACGACCGGCGCATCCCGGCTGAGGTGACCTCGGCCCGGCATTTCGACGCGTGGTGGAAGAAGGCAAGGGCAGCCGATCCCGAGCTGCTCAACCTCAGCGTGGACGACCTGGTGGGACCGGCGGCCGAGCAGGTCAGCGCCGATGCCTATCCGGCAAGCTGGGGCGAGTACCCGCTGTCGTACGCCTTCACGCCGGGCGAGGCCGGGGACGGCGTGACCGTCGACGTGCCGCTGGCATCACTGGGCAGCGGCCCTGATCTCGGATGGCAGGTGCCTGGCCTGCGCACCGAACTGGTGACGGAGCTGATCCGCGGCCTGCCGAAGGACCTGCGCCGCCTGTTCGTGCCTGCCCCGGACACCGCAAGGACGGTGGTAGCCCGGCTCGGTGAGCCGCACGGCGACCTGCTCGATGCGCTCGCGGCGGAGCTCACCCGCCTGGAGGGCGTGCCGGTGCAGCGGTCGGACTTCGACGAGTCCCGGCTTCCGGCGCACCTGCGCGTCACTTACCGGGTGATGGACGCAGGCAAGATGGTGGCGACCGGCAAGGACCTGGCTGCGCTGCGCCGGGAGCTGCGGCCCAGGCTGCAGGCGGTGCTGACCGACGCGGCAGCGGATATCGCCAGGACCGGGCTGCACGACTGGACGATCGGAACGCTGCCGCGGGTCTTCACGAACGGCACGGTGACCGGCTACCCGGCCCTGGCCGACGCCGGAGACAGCGTTGACGTCCGGGTGTTCCAGACCGAGGCGGAGGCAGACAGGGCCATGCTCGCGGGCACCAGGCGGCTGATCCTGCTGCAGGTCCCCTCCGGAGTCCGGTCGATTGCCGGGCGGCTGCCGGTCGCGGCGAAGATGGCGATGAGCAGGCACCCCTACAGCAGCGCCGCCGCCCTGCTCGATGACTGCGCGGCGTGCGCAGCCGACCAGCTGATCACCGAGGCGGGGGGCCCCGGCTACGACGCGGCCGGGTTCGCGCGCCTGCTGGCGGCGGCCAGGGACGACCTCGCACTGCGGGCGGCGCGGGTGGTCGAGACCGCGGCTCAGGTCCTGGCCGAGGCGCACGAGGTCGAGATCCGGCTGGCAGCCGAGCCCAGCCCGCCGCTGGCACCGGCCTTCGCCGACATGCGCTCCCAGCTCGGCGGGCTGATCTATCCGGGCTTCATTGCCAGCACGGGCGCCGCCAGGCTGCCCGACCTGGTCAGGTACCTGCGCGCGATGGTGCGCAGGCTGGAGAAGCTGCCAGGCGAGCAGGGACGCGACGCCGAGCGGATGGCGACCGTGCACCGGGTCACGGCCGACTACCGGGGCGTGCTCGCGAGCCTGCCGCCGGAACGGCGGGAGGGCGCCCGCGCCGTCCGGTGGCTGATCGAGGAGCTGCGGGTGAACCTGTTCGCGCAGGTGCTCGGGACCCCCGTGCCCGTCTCGGAGAAACGGATCCTGGCCGCGCTGTCCGGGCTTTAAGGGTGCTGATGGCGCCGGCGCAGCAGCAGCCACAGGCACGCCAGCACCGCGATGGGCACCCAGAGGCCGGGGACGTGCAAGAACAGCAGCACCAGCACGAGGATCAGGATGACCCCTGGCAGCGGGCTCAGCGACCGGCGGCGGGCGCGCGGCTGGAGCCGCGGTGGCCGCGGCCGGCCGTCGGCGGCGTCCGGCAGGCCCTTTTGCTGCAGCTCCGGTAGGTCGGCGACGAGCGCGAGCAGATCTGCCCTGGTCTTGGCTTCCATGGCCTGGCCGAGACGCTGGTCCAGCTCGGCCCGGTCAAGGCGCCCGGCGCCGTAGTGACTGGCGAGCAGGTCGGCAGTCTCGGCCCGGTCGGCGTCGCCGACGCGCATGTTCGGTGAGTCGGCGCTGGGTGCGTTCATGACTCAAGGATCGCGGGCCTGGCTGCGCCGAGGCCATCAGGGACAACCCCTATTCGACCCTGGACGTGCGGCTCAGCGCGTCCGCACTGCCCTGGTCGCCATTGACGTGGTCGCCGCTAGCTCTGGAACAGTGCGAACACCGCTCCCTGCGGGTCGGTAAGGACCGCGAAGCGGCCGGTGCCAGGGATGTCGGCCGGGCCGAAGACCAGGCTCGCGCCCAGGTCGGCCGCCCTCTTGACGTCGGCATCGACGTCCGGCGTGCCGAAGTAGACAAGCCAGTTGTCGGGCACCTCAGCGGGTATGTCGGCGGGCCTGGGCATCAGCCCGGCCATGGTGCGCCCGCTTACCTGAGCCTCGGCGTACTCGTCTGCACCGCCCCAGTCCCAGCCGAACACCGCAGAGTAGAACGCCTTTGACTTGGCTACGTCGGAGCTGGACAGCTCGCTCCAGATGAAGGCGCCCGGCTCGTTGACCAGCTGGGCGCCGAGGTGCTGGCCCGGCTGCCATGCCGCGATGATGGCGCCCGTGGTATCGGCGAAGATGGCCATCCGGCCCGCGCCCATGACGTCCATGGGAGCGACGAGGACCGTGCCGCCAGCCGACTCGGCCTTCCTGGTGACCTCGTCCACGTCGTCGACGTTGATGTAGGTAGTCCATCGAGGCGGACCCGGGTCCTGGGCCGGCGAGATCGCCGCTACCTGCTTGCCGTCCTTGGTGACGATCGTGTAGTGGCCGGCCTCTTCTCCCATGTCCTGGCCTTCCCAGCCGAACAGGTCGGAGTAGAAGCGCACGCCGGCGGCCAGATCGTGGGTCCCGATGTCCACCCAGGACGGAACGCCATGCTCATACCGCGTCATCTCGGGCATCGCCCAACCTCCTCCATTTACGGAAGACCCCTGCCGCACTCTGGCAGCCAGCGAGCCCGCCCGCAAGGCGTATCGGCGTAACACCGACGGGCAGCTGCCGGCTTGCTGGCGCCTGGCCCGCGCGTCAGACGGCACCGCGACCGCGCTCGGCTGCCCGGCCTGAGCTGCGGCTATGCGATCGGGAAGAACCCCGATCCGACCCTGATGCGCGCGGTCGCCAACCAGGGATTCTCCGGATAGCCTGCGCAGGTGCACCAGCGCGATGATAAGCTCATGGCTGGACCAGAGGGCTCAGCTCCGCCATATCACGGCGGTGTCGAGCCGCCGGAATCTCGGCCGGCGCCAGATGCTGAGCAGGATCGCCACGGCGCGCACCGGCTATTCGCGCGCGTGGCGACCGGACCGGGCAGCAAGCTGCCGTGGCGGCGCGAGCGCGATCGCGCCCTGGCCGGCGGCGTGCTGGCCGGGCTGTCCACCAAGACCGGCATCGACCTGACCGCGCTGCGGATCGTGGTCGCCGTCATCAGCCTGCTGACCAGCGGATATGTACTGGCTGCGTACGTTCTCACCTGGCTGCTGCTGCCGGCGTCGAACGAGACCGGCAGCATCGCGAGCAGGGCGGCGAGCGACAAGCGCGGCATCGGGCTGGCCGCGGCGCTGGCGACCGTGCTCGGCGCCGTGCTGATCGGCGTCGGGGCGCTGGACATTCCGTGGATCAATGCCCTGGCATGGCCGCTGGTCATCAGCGCCTGCGGCCTCGTCCTGATCTGGCGGAACAGCGAGCCCGGCGAGCAGCAGCGCATGCAGCAACTCGCCGAGCCGGTGCTCGGCAACGTAGCGGGCCAGAAGCCGGGTCGTATCGTGCCGCGGATCGCGGTTGGCGCGGGCCTGCTGGCGGCGGGCCTCACCATGCTGCTGGTCGGACATGAGAGGGTGCAGCTACTCGTTCCCCTTGGCGGCGTGGTGCTGCTGCTCGGCGCTATAGCGGTGGTCCTCGGCCCGTGGTGGATGCGGATCGCCAGGGATCTTGTCGAGGAGCGGCAGGCCAGGATCAGGGCCGAGGAGCGTGCCGACATGGCAGCCAGGGTGCATGACTCGGTCCTGCAGACGCTCGCCCTGATCCAGCGGCGTGCGAGCGATCCGCATCAGGTGGTCCGTCTTGCCAGGGTTCAGGAGCGGGAGCTGCGCGCGTGGCTGTTCGAGGGCAAGGAGCCCGGCTCGCTGCAGGCCGACGGCGTGGCAGCTGGCGTCCGGCAGATACAGCAGGATGTCGAGGCCAGGCACGGGATCACCGTGGACGCTGTCACGGTGGGTGACTGCGAGCTTGACGAGGAACTCGGCGCCCTGCTCGCCGCCGCACGGGAGGCCACGGTGAACGCAGCCAAATGGTCGGGTGCCGATACGGTGTCCCTGTTTGCCGAGGTCGAGCCGGACGCGGTGTCGGTGTACGTGCGCGACCGCGGCTGCGGATTCGACCCAGACGCGGTTCCGGCAGACCGCAAGGGACTCGCTGAGTCGGTGCGTGCCAGGGTGGCGCGGCGCGGCGGATCCGCCTCCGTCCGCAGCGCTCCCGGCGAGGGGACCGAGGTCAGCCTGACGATGCCGAGACAGCCGGCGAGGCGGCCGTGACGGCGGCCGGCCAGCCGCGCGTGTTCCTCGTGGATGACCACGCGATGTTCCGGGCCGGCGTCAGGTCCGAGCTGGCCGGTCACGTCGAGGTGGTGGGGGAGGCCGAGGACGTGGCCCCCGCGATCGCGGCAATCTCGGCGAGCGTGCCTGACGTGGTGCTGCTGGACGTGCACCTGCCCGGCGGCGGCGGCCAGGCCGTCGTCGCGGCGGTCAGGCCGGAGCTGCCACAGGTCAGGTTCCTGGCGCTGTCGGCGTCGGACGCGCCGGAGGATGTCATCGCCGTCATCCGGGCCGGCGCGCGCGGCTACGTCACCAAGACCATCTCGGGCCCTGAGCTGATCGACGCCGTGCAGCGGGTCGCGGCCGGCGACGCCGTGTTCTCGCCCAGGCTCGCGGGCTTCGTGCTCGACGCGTTCGCGAGCGGGCAGGCCGACCTGCAGCCGACGTTCGATCCCGAGCTTGACCAGCTCACCACCAGGGAGCGGGAAGTGCTGCGGCTGATTGCCCGCGGCTACACCTACAAGGAGATAGCACGGGAGCTGTTCATCTCGGTCAAGACCGTCGAGAGCCACGTCTCCTCAGTGCTGCGCAAGCTCCAGCTGTCGACCCGCCACCAGCTCACCAGGTGGGCCACCGAGCGCCGGCTGAACTGATCAGCGCAGCCCTGCTTGCTGCCGCAGCAGCCCCGCAAGCTCGGCCGGCGCTGGCGAGCCGCCGGCTAGCCCGCGTGCGGTGAACCAGCGGGCGACGTTCGCGGCGTCGCGGTCAAGGAAGGCCGCGCCACGCGGGTTGGCTATCACATCCACGACCTGCGGCATGTCGATCACCACGAGCTGCCCTCTGTGCACCAGCAGGTTGTAGGCGGACAGGTCACCGTGGGCGTAGCCAAGGCTCGCCAGCATGCTGACCGCCGCCACCAGCTGCTCCCACAGCGAAGCCAGCTCGCGGCGGTCCGGCCTGGTGTCGGCCAGCCGCGGCGCAGCAACGCCGTCGGCCGCTCCGATGAATTCGAGCACCACCTCGGTGCCCACCACCTGGACGGGGTAGGGGACCGGCAGCCCGGCCGCCCGGAACCGGCTGAGCGCCGCGAACTCGGCGGCCGCCCACTGCGCCGCGATCATCGCCAGCCCGGCCGCGGACCTGGCGGCCATGGCCCGGTTCGCGCGCGACTCGCGGACGCGCCTGCCCTCCAGGTACTCGCTGTCGCGGTGGAACATCCGGTGCTCGGCTGACCGGTAGCGCTTGGCGGCCAGCAGGCACGAGCGATCCCGGCCAGGCACGCCGCGGCGCAGCAGGAAGACGTCGGCCTCCTTGCCTGTCTTGAGGACGCCCATCTCGGTGTCTACGGCCGCGAGGTCGGTGACCAGCCACTCCGGGTACGGTCGCGGCCCTCGCTCGGAGGGTGCGGACTGGTCCCAGGTGGACCAGCGATCACCGTCCGGCAGCCCGAAGGCCTCGTCATCGGGAGGCGGCAGCGACAAGCGATGCCGGTCGCGCTTAAGGAAGGTGGGGTCGTCGTCGTCAAACCGCCGCTTGCCGCGGCGCGGGTAGGCAGAGCGTGGCACTGGTGAGGCTCCCTGAGAACGGAATGCGGGCGGGCAGCATGAAGGTCATCTGGTCCCTCCCTTCCGCTCAGCGAGCCGCCGGCGCGGCTGGACGTGCCCGAGGCTGTCACGCCGCGTCCGGTGGCGGCAACTGATTTATCCGCCCGCGAGGGCGCGGGCCTGGTCCTGTGTCAGCACCCTGGCAATCCCGACGGTCGTCCAGCCCGCAGTCTCCTCGAGTTCGTCGCGGATCATCGCTGCCTGGTACTCGATGGCGACCGGGCCTATCGCCACAAGGTCGTCGCGCTCGTTCCTCATGACCAGGATGAAGTTCACGTCGTTCCCTCTCTTCGGGTAGCTGGATTATCCACGCGCGGATGGCAGCTGCGCTCCGCAATGAGCCGCCGCGCGGCGCTTGCCGGATCATGGAGACATGGACCTGGACGACCTGCGTGCACGTGCTGTCGCAAAGCTCCCGGCGGCGGTCAGCGAATACTTCAGCCAGGGCGCGTCGGCCAGCCTGACCGCGAGCGTCGCGGCGCACGCGTGGGACGGGCTCCGGCTGCGGCCGCGGGTGCTGCGCGATGTCTCCTGCGTGCGGACGGACACGCGGGTGCTCGGGCAGGAGGTAGCCACCCCGATCCTGGTAGCGCCGACGACACTGCAGCGGGCGGCTCATCCGGGCGGCGAGGTGGCCACCGCCCGCGGGACCGCGGCAGCCGGGTCGCTGATGCTGGTGTCCAGCAACTCCGGCTCCGCCTTCGCCGACATCGGGGCGACCGGAGCCCGCTGGTGGCTGCAGGCGTACGTGCTGCGTGACCGCGGCCTGACCACCGCCATGCTGCAGCGCGGGCGCGATGCCGGCGCCGGCGCTGTCGTGCTGACCGCCGATACTCCGGTGGTCGGCCGCAAGCTGAACGCCGGCCCGCCGGTCTGGGACGTCGTACCTGAGGACTTCGTGGCCGCCAACATCGACGCCGCCGGCGTGCCGGAAAGCGCCCTTGACAAGGCAGCCGACCTGACCCCGGACGCGATCGGCTGGCTGCACGAGGTCACCGGCCTGCCCGTGGTGGTGAAGGGCGTGCTGCGCGCCGATGACGCCGTCGCGGCCGTCGCGGCCGGTGCTGCCGCCGTGTATGTCTCCAACCACGGCGGCCGTCAGCTGGATCAGGCCGTGGCCACCGCCGACGCGCTGCCGGAGATCGCCGAAGCGCTGGCGGGAACCGGCGCCGAGGTCTACGTCGACGGCGGGCTGCGCCGCGCCGAGCACGTGCTCGCGGCGCTCGCGCTTGGGGCGGATGCGGTGTTCCTGGGCCGGCCGGTGATCTGGGCGCTGACTGCCGGCGGCCCGGACGGCAACGGCGGGCCGGCGGGCGTGACCTGGCTGCTTAGCACGCTCACAGACGAGCTGAAGCACGTGATGACGCTCGCTGGCGCGCGCGACCCGGGCGAGCTGACCGCCGACCTCGTCACGGCCAGCCGATCGCGTCCTTCGGCGTGAGCCAGCTCATGACGCGCACCACGAACCAGCCCGCCCGCACGGCGGGGTCATCCTCGGCCAGTGCGCGCGCCCGCTCCGGCGTGCGGGCCCGGTACACGCAGATCCCCGCGACCGCTTCGTGGCCGCGGACGGGCCCGGCCACCATCAGCAGGCCGGCCCGCCTCATCTTGGCGAAGTGGCCCAGGTGCTGGCGCTGCAGAACCGCAGCGGCGGCCTCGTCGAGCTCCGGCGCGGTGGGCGACCGCTCGAGCAGTACGAGCTGGTAGCTGTCGAATTCGTCCGGCGGGTCGCTCTCGCTGCTCAGCTCAAGCGACTTCAGCTGCTCCAGGTGCAAGTCGAGGTGGAAAGTGGCGTTGCCCTCGATGAACTGGCCGATGGGGATCGGCCCATCCTGGACGACCTGATCGTGATCACGGATGACCACGTGCACCAGCGTCCCAGCTCGGTTGCCGAGCGCGTCCCTGGCGCGCTCAAGCCTGGCAGCGGACCGCTCGACCTCGCCAGCAAGCCCAGCCGCACCGCCCGCCTCGGCGGCGTAGCTGGCCAGCTTGACCTCGTCGACTTCGTCGGCGTTGTCGTACCCGACCTGCTCGCCCGCCGCGACCTGCTCCGCCACCTTCGCTATGAGGTCGTTGTTCCTGGCGACATGCGCGGCCACCAGCTCGGCGGGCCACTCACCATCGGGCGGCGGACCGAATCCGCCGGCCAGCAGCGATGCGATGAACGGGGCGTAAGCAGCTTCCAGGCTCGCTGACGACATCGGAGCCCCCTTGCGAGTGCGGCGTTGCGACGGAACCGACCCTGCCAAGCCGGCCGCGCACGGTCAAGGCGCTGTCCGGTCCGCCGGTGCCGTCATGTCGGGCCAGTAGTCCGCAGCCTGCGCGAACATCTCGTAGCTCCAGGTCAGGACACCGGATCGCAGGTCATCGATGACGCCACTCAGCCAGCCGAGCTCGGCGGTGATCATCGCCCGCTGGTACTCGTCGTCCATGAGCGTGACCCGCGGCAGCTCGGGCGAGTACTGCTCGATTCCTGACTCGATGTCCCGCAGGCTGGCATTCAGTGCGGCGGCGCGCTGCTCCAGCGCGATCAGCGCCCGGTCAGGGCCGAGCAGCATCAGGAACGACAGCGCGGCGGGGAACTGCGGGAACTCGTTGCGCGGCACCGCCACCATGTCCGCGATCCACTCCGGCGCGGCCCGGCGTCCAGCGTCGGTCAGCTCGTACACAGTGCGCTCGGGGTAGCGCTGGTCCCGCTCGGTCTGCCGGACCGCGATAAGGCCCGCTTCCTCGAGCCGCCTGATCGTCTTATAGAGGTTCGCCCGCTGGCCGACGTTGATGACACGGTCCTTGCCCCACGCCTTGATGAGCCGCTGCATGGCGTAGGGGTGCAGCGGCCCGGTGTGCAGGAGGCTCAGTACGGCCATCGCCAGTGGCGAGGGCCGGAACTCCGTTTCCATGATCTCAGTCTACTAGTTTCCTGCGCACTAGTCGCAGCAGCGTGAACCTGCGGTCTGCGGGCCTGCTGCGACTGCGGCGAGCGCGTATATTAGTTGTACCGCGACTAGTTTCTAAGTAATAAGTTGCCAGGCAACTAATATTCAAGTAATATCGCGTTTGCTCCCAACGGAAGGACGCGAGATGACCACGGAGACAAGCGCGGGCGCGGCACCGGCGGATGGCGCGGCGAGGGCGGCTGGAGTGCCTCCTGCGCCGGGCGCGCCGCTGATCGAGGCGCGCGGGCTGACTGTGCGGTTCGGCAAGGTGACGGCGCTGGACGGGCTGGACCTGATGGCCCCGCCCGGCCAGGTTCTTGCCGTGCTCGGACCGAACGGCGCTGGCAAGACGACCTTCGTCCGTACCATCGCCACACTGGTCCGGCCAGACGGCGGTCAGCTCCGGGTCCTCGGCCGGGACGTGGCGGCCGATCCCGCCGGGGTCCGCCGCGATATCGGGCTCGCCGGGCAGTTCGCGGCCGTCGAGCCGGCGATGACCGGCCGGGAGAACCTGGAGATGACCGCCCGGTTGTTCGGCCACGGGCGCCGAGCTGCCAGGCAGGCAGCGGATGTGACCATCGGCCAGCTAGGCCTGGGTGAGGTGGCGGACCGGCGCAGCAGCACGTACTCCGGCGGCCAGCGCCGCCGCCTTGATCTCGGGGCCAGCCTCGTCGGCGCCCCGAGCCTGCTGCTGCTCGACGAGCCGACAACGGGCCTGGATCCAGCCGGTCGTCGCGAGGTGTGGGATGCGGTCCGCGGCCTGTCCGCCGGCGGCACCGCCATCCTGCTCACCACTCATTACCTCGAGGAGGCCGACGAGCTAGCCGAGCAGGTCGTCGTCATCGACCGCGGCAGGGCCGTGGCTGCCGGGGCGCTGAGTGCGCTCAAGGGCAGCATCGGCCAGGACGTCATCGAGGTGTCGGTGGCCGACGCGGCACTGCTCGGCCCGGCAGGTGACGTGCTGCTCCGGGTCACTGGTGCGCAGCCCAGGCTGGACCCTGCGGCGCGCAGGGCACGCGGGCCGGCGGCTGGCGGCGCGGCAGAGCTCGCGCAGGTGATTGGCGAGCTCGCGGCAGCGCGGATCGCTGTCGAGGAGATCGGCCTTCGGCGGCCGACGCTGGACGAGGTCTTCCTGTCCCTGACTGGCGTGAGGAGTCGCTCATGAGCATGACCCAGGTCATCGTCCGCCCGGCCCGCGCGCCTGGGCTGTCCGGTGCCGCGATGCAGGTGACCCGCAGGGCGCTGCTGAAGTACTTCAGGACGCCGGCCCTGTCCGTCATGAGCATCGTGCAGTCCGGCTTGTTCCTGTTCAGCTTCCGGTACGTTTTCGGCGGCGCCATCCGCACCGGGCCCGTGAGCTACGTGGACTTCCTGGTTCCCGCGTACGTGGCCACCATCGTGCTGTTCACGGGCGGCGGCATCGCGGTGGCGGTGGCCGAGGACAAGGCCTCAGGGTTCACCGACCGGCTGCTGTCGCTGCCGGTGCCGCGGCTGTCCCTGGTGCTGGGCCGGACCCTCGCGGACTCGACCACCAATATCTGGTCGATTGCCACCACGGCCGCCCTCGGCTTCGCGTTCGGGTTCCGCCTGGACGGGAGCCTGGCCGGCGGGCTGGCTGCCTTTGGCCTGTGCCTGGTCTACGCCGTCGTGTTCACTGTCGTTTTCATAGTCATGGGCCTCTTCGCGGCGAACGCGCAGGCTGCGCAGGGCATGTCGCTTATCGCATTCATCTTCGCCTTCATCTCCAGCGCCTACGTCCCGGCGACGTCCATGCCCGGCTGGCTGCAGCCGTTCTCCAAGTACCAGCCGATCACGCCGATGGTGGACGCGGTCAGGTCACTGATCGCGGGCGGCACCAGCGACGTCGGCCTGGCGCTGGCCTGGTCGGCGTTGCTGCTGGTGATCTTCACGCCGGTCGCGCTGCTGCGCTACCGCAGGCCATAACGCTGCCCGTTTCCTACTGGTCTGGCC
>Ga0187783_10002317_pt1 | contig 14132 bp, 11 predicted proteins | sample 1015_SJ02_MP02_2_FD_132471 | JGI IMG/M metagenome (GOLD analysis project Ga0187783, IMG submission 132471) | Tropical peat soil microbial communities from peatlands in Department of Meta, Colombia - 1015_SJ02_MP02_20_MG | ecosystem: Environmental > Terrestrial > Soil > Wetlands > Peat | place...
GCTCGGCGGCGCTCATCCGTTCGTCGCGCTTGCGCTCGGAGACATCGGCGATGCTGCCGCGCACCAGCCGGCGGTTGCCGCTCGGCAGGCGCACCAGCCGCACTTCGCAGACGATCTCGCGCCCGGCGCCGTTACGGTGCACCCACTCGAACACCGGCACCTTGCCCTCGAGCGCCTCGTCGATGAAAGCCCGGGCGCGCTCGGCGGAGAGCGCGCCGTCGGGCTGGCGAGCCGGGCTCAGGTCGACCGGACCGACCGTCAGCAGCCGCGAGCGCTCCAGCCCGAAAAATCGCAGCGCGTTTTCGTTGGCGTCCACGAAACGCCCGCCGTCGACATCGAGCACCACGATCGCCTCGGGCGCGTGATCGACGAGGAGGCGATAGCGGGCGGCGCTCTCACGCATCGCCTGCTCGGACTCACGCCGCTCGGTGACATCGCGCAGGCACAGGACGAACATCACCTGTCGGGAGTGCGGCGCCTTGCTGACGGCGATCTCGACGGGAAAGGGGTCGCCGCTCTTGCGGCGGGCGATGAACTCGCGAGTTGCAAGATCGATCGCGGTATCGCCGGAGCTTGCGGCGAGGCGCTGCAGCGCCTCCGGGATCGTCTCGTGGCTCGCGATCGTCGGGATGAGCAGGTCGATGCCCTGACCGACGACCTCGGCTTCGGCATAGCCGAACACTCGCTCACCGGTGGGATTGAAGGTGCGCACCACACCCTCCTCATCGAGCGCCAGCACCACGTCCTTGACGTGATCGAGGATGACCTGCAGATGCTCGGAGCTCTGCTCGTGTGCCTCGAGGGCGAGCGCTCGCGCCTCATCGGCCATGAGGCGCATCGACTCGACGATCCCGCGCCGCTCGCTGTCGATCGTGAGGTAGTGGTCGTTGATCATCCGCAGCAGCATCTCGACGTCGGGCGTCGCGCTGCCGGTACGAAGCTGTAGCTCACGAAGCTGCGCCCGCAGGTGAGGATGCAGCTCCGCCGCGCCTTCGCGCGGCCGCGGGTCGGCACGCACGAGCGTTGTGGTCGCGCCTTGAGCGGCGTCCGGTGAGGAACCGGGGCGCGTCCGGAGGGTCTGCGGCTTTGACATAAGCGAGACAGCTAAGTCCGGACAGCGATCATACGGACGGGGCCCGCGCTTCCCCGTGAACCCCCTCCCGATTCTGTGGGCTTAGTGCGCGGCGGCTGTCGCGGCGCCGACGGCGGCGGGTGCGGCGGAGGGAGCAGTCGGAGCGGCAGCGGTCGCGAGAGTCGTCAGCGGGCCTCCGGTCGAGGCGGTGGCGCGCGGCCCCGGGGAAGCGGTCGGGCGCTGCCCCGGGGAAGCGGTGGCGCGCTGCGCTGGGGAGGCGGGGGCGCGCTGCCCCGGGCTGGCGCCGTCGGCGGCCTTAGGCGCATCGGGCATTCCCGCGCCCGCGATCATCGGCATGGAATAGGTCTCGGTTCCGGATTGCCCGCCTGCGTCCACGGTCACCACGGCACTGAAGGTAAAGATGCCATCGCGCTGCGGCCGCACCTTGATAACGTGCTCGATGGGTACGCCCTCCGCGGGTCGGTCGCTCGGCGGAATCTCTGCCCCATCGACGAGCTCGAGCCCGTCATCGCCCTGTACCTTGCCCGAGATGCGCTCGACACTCCCGGACATCGGCACGATGACGAGGTTGACCTCCACGGGCTGGCCGACGTCGGGGCGTCCTTTGAGGTCGAACTTCACCTGCACGGGCAGCGTCGCGCTTTTGTTGGCCGCAACCGCAGTCACCAGCACGTCGTGGGAATTCCCGGCGTGTTTCGCCGCGCTGATGGCCGCGGAACTCTTCGCCCCTGCGCCTGAATGCCCCCCCGACCCGCACCCGCAGAGGCAGGCCGCTGCTGCCAGCCCGAGCACGAGGTTTCGGTTGAGGATCCACATAGCGGCGTGCGCTGCCTCGAAGCTTGCATTAAGTCACATCGGACGCAAGAAGTGCACAATAACGCGTCCGCGGCGGCTGGTGCAGGTACGCACTGCGCATTTCCCGGAAGGGCGCAACGGTGCCCCGCCCACCTGGGGCGCGCCTTCATCCCTGGAGCAACGGTGGCTCGTCGATGGCCGCGATCTGCTCAAGGAGATCGAGCAGGTGTCCTTCCCAGTAACGCGGCTCGGCCGCCCAGGGGAAAGCCCGCGGAAAAGCCGGGTCCGCCCAGCGGTGCACGACCCAGGCAGCGTGGTGCAGCATCCGCAGCGCCCGTAGCGGCTCGATCAGGGTAACCTCCTTGAAATCGAAGTCGGCGAACTGCTGGTACCCCTCGAGCAGCTCCTGCCACTGCCGCTGCTGCTCGGCGGGGGGTCCGGACAACATCATCCACAGGTCCTGAACGCGCGGGCCCATGGCACAGTCATCGAGGTCGACGAACACGGGACCGTGCTCGTTCCACAGCAGGTTGCCGAGGTGGCAGTCGCCGTGCACACGGATCTCGCGCACCTCGGGTGCCGAACTGAAGGCCGCGGCGACGCGATCGAGCAGCGCGCCGCTCACCGAGGAGTAGCGTTCGCGAAGCGCCTCAGGCAAAAGCTCGCTCCCGAGCACCAGCGCGCGCGCCTCCCACCCCAGCCGCTCGACGCCGATGCGCGGGCGCACGGCGAAGGGGTGAACCGCACCGATCTGATGAATGCGCGCGATCGTGCGGGCAAGGAGCTGCCGGGCTTCGGGCGCATCGAGCTCGGGGGGGCGGCCGCGCATCCAGGGGAAGGCGGCGAAACGGAAGTCGCGATAGCGGGAGAGTGTTGCCCCGGCGATGACGAGCGGCGCAGCCACCGGCAGCTCCGCGGCAGCCAGCTCGGCGGTGAACTCATGCTCTTCGGCGATCTGCGTATCGCTCCAGCGGCCCGGCCGGTAGAATTTCAGCACCAGCAGCCGCTCGCCGGCACCGAGCTGGTAGACGCGATTCTCGTAGCTGTTGAGCGCGAACAGCCGGCCGTCAGGCTCGAGTCCACACGCGGCAGCAGCATCGAGCACGACCTCGGGCGTAAGACCTGAGAACGGCTGCCGGTTGCTGCTGCGGCTTTTGTTTATCATCGCTGCCCCATGGGGCACGGCACCATATTAGTGACCGGAGGCGCAGGCTACATCGGCAGCCACGTCGTGCTGCAACTGCGCGAGCGCGGCGAACGGGTGCTCGTGCTCGATGACCTCTCGCGCGGCTACCGCCAGGCGGTGCTCGATGCGCCGCTCGTCGTCGCTAAGGTTGGCGATGCCGAGACCGTTCGGCGGCTGCTCAAGGACCATGGGGTCGAAACCGTGATGCACTTCGCCGCCTACACCATTGTGCCCGAGTCGGTCAGCGAGCCGCTGAAGTATTACGGCAACAACACCTGTTCGACCCGTACGCTGCTCGAGTGTTGCGTCGAGGCGGGCGTGCGGCACTTCGTGTTCTCCTCCACCGCCGCCGTCTACGGCATTCCTGCCGCCGGCGTGGCCGCCGAAGACACACCCACCGCACCCATCAACCCCTATGGCGCCTCCAAGCTCATGTCCGAGTGGATGCTGGCGAGCGTTGCGCAGGCAACGCCCCTGACGTACGCGGCACTGCGCTATTTCAATGTGGCGGGCTCCGATGTGCGCGGCCGTATCGGCCAGGCCACACCTAACGCCACCCTCCTCGTGAAGGTGGCCTGCGAGGCGGCTGCCGGCCGGCGTGATGAAGTCGCCATCTTCGGCACCGATTACCCGACCGAGGACGGCACGGGTGTGCGCGATTACATCCACGTCGAGGACCTCGCCGCGGCGCATCTCGATGCGCTCAACTGGCTGCGCCACGGTGGCGCCTCCACGACACTCAACGTTGGCTACGGTCACGGCTACAGCGTGCGACAGGTACTCGAGAGCGTCGAGCGCGTCTCGGGCAAACGGCTGAAAGTGCGCGAGGCGCCGCGCCGTCCGGGGGATCCCCCAAGTCTCGTCGCCCGCGCCGAGCGCATCCGCGCGGAGCTCGGATGGCGGCCGCGGCTCGATAACCTCGACACTATCGTGCGCACCGCTTACGCGTGGGAGCAACAGCTGCTGCGCACCCCGTGGTGAGCCGCCCGCCAGCTTCGCATTGTGGGACGCCGCGGCCGCGCGCCCGGTAGAATGGGCGGCTATGCAATGGGGGCGTCCCAAGTCATTGAGTGGATTGATGCTCGTCGGCCTGGCGCTCATGGCCGTGCCGCTCCTCATCGCCATTCTGACGGCGGTGCTGCAGATCCGCGACCTCGCCGACACCGGACAGAAGCTCGTCGTCCAGAGCGTCACCGGAGCGCGCGCGAGTCAGGCGCTCTTCGGTCAAATTGCCTCGCTCGAGCGCACCGCACGTCTCCACGAGGTGCTGAACGATCCGAAGCTCATCGACGTGTACCGCAAGCAGGACGCCGGCCTCACCGCAACGCGTGAGGAGCTCGACCGCCTGTCGAGCGGGGACACGCGGCAGACGCTCGAGGAGCTCGGGCAACTGCAGCAGAGCATCCACAACACCGTGATCGATACGCCGCGGGACTCCGGCGCGAACGCGGCTTCGGATCTTTCCGGGCGCTTCGCGCAGCTATCGGCGCTGGTCGAGCGCGTGGCGGAGCAGAGCAACGCGCAGGTCGACGCCGAGGTCGCCGCGCTCGAGCAGCACACGCTCGAGGCCCGCAAGCAGCTGCTCTGGCAGGCGGCGCTGCTGGTTCCGCTCGCCGTGGTCGCGGTGTTCGTGCTCACCGTCGGGGTTGGCCGTCCGCTGCGGCAGATCGATCGCGCGATCAGCGAGCTCGGCCAGGGCGCGTTCACCAATCCTATCGCGGTCTCCGGCCCCCATGACCTCGAGCGTCTCGGGCGGCAGCTCGAATGGTTGCGCCAGCGGCTGCTCGAGCTTGCGCACGAGCGCAACCGCTTTCTGCGGCACATGTCGCACGAGCTGAAGACGCCGCTCGCCAATATCCGCGAGGGGACCGAGCTGCTCATGGATGGCGCCGTCGGTGAGCTCGACTCCAATCAGCGCGAAGTGGCAGCCATCCTGCGGGAGAACGGCATCAAGCTGCAGCGCATGATCGAGAACCTGCTGTCCTTCAGTGCCTGGCAAACCTCGAGCGTTGGGCTCGAGGCGACCGAGTTTCGTCTGCGGCCGCTCGTGAAACAGGTGCTCGAGAATCAGCAGCTGACGCTGCTCTCGCAGCGGGTGCGCCTCGACGTGCGGGTCGAGGACGTAACGCTCGTGGCAGACCGCGGCAAGATCCGCCTGATCCTCGAGAATCTCGTCTCGAACGCCGTCAAATACTCGCCCAAGGGCGGCACCATCCACCTGCAGGCGCGTGCCGCCGGACCGCAGCTGGTGCTCGATGTCGCCGACAGCGGCCCGGGCATCCCGCGCGAAGACCGCGAGCACGTGTTCGAGGCCTTCTACACCGGCAGAGCCGCCCGCAGCACCCCGGTAAAGGGCACCGGGATCGGGCTGTCGGTGGTGCTCGAGTTCGTTGCGGCGCACGGCGGCGCGGTGCAGATCGTCGACGGCGAGTTTCCCGGCGCGCACTTCCGCATCACCATGCCGATCCGCTCGAGCAGCGGCGATCGTCCCGCCCGCAGCGAGCCCAAGGCGCATGCGCATGCCGCCTGAGGTTTGCGCGGCCGTGGCCCGCGCACCGCAGGCGGGAGAGATGGCGGCTTTACCGGGCAGCGGCAGGAGGAAGCGCCCTTGCAGGTGCGCCCTGGCCGGCGCGGCCCTCGCGGTGCTCGCTGCCGCCGGCTGCACGTCGATGACCGGGCAGCGACCGCCGCCGCCGGCACCGCCGGTCAATCCGGCGGTCGCCGGCTCGACGGTGCTCGCGGATGACCTGCAGACGTTGCAGAGGCTGGTGCAGGGCCCGCCGGCCGAGCAGGCCGAGATCGTCGCCAACGCCCAGCACGACTACGACAGCGCGCCGACGCCAAGTCACCAGTTGAGGCTGGCGCTGGTCCTCGCCACGCCCGGACATCCGGCGACCGACCTCCCGCGGGCGCAGGGAATGCTGCGCGTGCTCATGGCGAACCCGGAGATGCTGCTCCCCGGGGAGCGCGCGCTCGCCTTCCTCGAACTTTCGCAAATCAACGACCATTTGACGCTCGAGACGGAAAATCGCAGGCTGCAGGCCGATGCCGTGCGGGCCGACAAGGAGCGCATGGCGAACGCCAACCACCGTCTGCAGACCGAGGTGGACGAGAACGTCCGCCTGCGCAAGGAGATCGAGGAGATGCGGGCGAAGCTCGACGCCATCGCCAACATCGAGCGGCAGCTGAACGAGCGCAAACCGGACAGCACCGGACGTACACCGTGACCATCAAGGAAACCATGTTGAATCAGACCGGCAAACGCAAAGCGCGCATTCTCGTCGTCGACGACGACCCCGGGCTGTTGCGCCTCCTCACGATCCGCCTGCGTGCGGAGAGCTACGACGTCGAGGCCGTGGAGAGCGCTGCGCAGGCGCTCGCCGCTTCGAGCCGTTTCCGCCCGGATCTCGTAATCACCGACCTGCGCATGGACCAGATGGATGGCATCGGGCTCCTGAAGGAGCTGCAGACCCGCTGGCCGGGACTCAAGGTCATCATCCTCACCGCGCACGGCACCATCCCGGACGCGGTGCAGGCGACGCAGATGGGCGCCTTCGGCTTTCTCACCAAGCCGGTCGACAAGCAGGAGCTGCTCGATCAGGTGCAGAAGGCGCTGCGCATCTCCGGCTTCGGAGCCTCCGACGAGGACTGGCGCGCGGAGATCGTCACGCGCAGCGCCGCGATGGAGGAGAAGCTCGCTCAGGCCCACATGGTCGCGGGCACCGACGCGCGCGTACTGATCACCGGCGAGAGCGGCACCGGCAAGGAGCTGCTGGCGCGCGCCATCCACCGCGGCAGCCCGCGGCGCAACAAGCCCTTCGTCGCCATCAACTGCAGCGCCATGGCGGAGAACCTGCTCGAGTCCGAGCTGTTCGGCCACGAGAAGGGCTCCTTCACCGGCGCCACGCGCTCGCACCGCGGGCTGTTCATGGCGGCCGACGGCGGTACCCTGATGCTCGATGAGATCGGCGACATGCCGATGCGGCTGCAGGTAAAGCTGCTGCGGGTGCTGCAGGAGAACGTCATCCGCCCGGTCGGCAGCACCGACGCCATTCCAGTCAACGTGCGGGTAATCTCCGCGACCCACCGCGATCTGCAGCAGCTCATGGCCGAGGGTCAGTTTCGCGAGGATCTCTACTACCGGCTGAACGTCGTGCACATCGAGATGCCCTCGCTCAATCGCCGCCGTGAGGACATTCCGCTTCTCGTGGCGCACTTCCTCGCGCAGATCGCCAAGGAAAGCGGGGTGCGCAAGATCTACGCTCCGGAGGCCGTGGAGCTGCTCGCCACGGCCGATTGGCCGGGCAACATCCGCCAGCTGCAGAACGTCGTGCGGCAAAATGTGGCGCTGTCGCAGACGCCCATCATTCCGGTAGAGCTCGTGCAGCAGTCCCTCGGCGGCACCCCCGGGCGGCTCCCGTCCTTCGATGAGGCGCGCGATGAGTTCACGCGCAGCTACCTGTCGCAGATCCTGCAGATCACCGGGGGCAACGTCAGCCAGGCAGCACGGCTCGCACGCCGCAACAGAACGGACTTCTACAAGCTCCTCGCCCGGCACCAGCTGACGCCGGAGGAGTTCAAGCAGCGTTAGTGCCGACCGATCACCAACCACCGCGTCCAGGCCCACCACGACCCGGTGACCGGCGACTTGAGCGGTGAATCGAGCTGCCAAGGGGCTTCGCGAGGTAGTCAAAGGCGCGCTCCTTCCCCTGCAAGCGCCCGCGCGCGGCGCCTCGTTCCAAGTCCTCTCCTCAGAGCTGAGAGGAATCGCGATTCGCTGGCCGGCCGTACTCGCGTGGCCTCCCTCATGGAGATGGGTGGAACCGCTCTTTCACGGCCTTCGTGCCCGAGTGCCGGTTATGGTGCAGGACATACCGCAACGCTTCCGCGACATAGTCGCAATCGAGTTTTGCCGTGAAGATCGCAGCTTTCTCGTCGGTGTCAACTTTTCCGACCGCACTGACCTCACGAGCCTGGTTCAGGACATCAGAACCACGCCTCCGCTGGCGTTGGAATTCAAGATGCAGTTCCGCAGCGGCGGCTACGGTATCGATAACGTCGTTCCGGGCGGGTTTGTCCCCGGCTCAGTGCTGGTCGATGTGCTAGCGAGGGGTCCGAGGCGCGAGCGCGACCGCCAGCGGTTTAGCTACGACGTGTATGGCCGATTCGGCCTGGGGTTGGCCACGCAGATCCGGACGCGCGCTCTCGACGCGCTCCGCAACCAGACGCGGGTGCGGTTTCACGGCGGGGGAGACAAGGTGACTTACGATGAATCCCTGACGGAAATCGCACGCTCGCGCATATGCATCGATCTGCCCGGGAACGGGCCGCTCTGTTTCCGCCTGGTGGACTACTTCGCCGTGGGTGCCTGCGTAATCAGCCCGCCGCACGCGGTCACCCTGCCGGTACCACTGCGCGACCGCATTGACATCGTCTATACGCGGCCGGACATGTCCGATCTGGTCGATTTGTGCGAGCACTACGTGAGCAACGATGCCGCGCGCGAGGCCGTCATGACGGCGAGCCGGCAGTACTATCGCAACAATCTCTACTGGCGCAGTTTGTCCGATTACTACCTACGCACCATGTTGGATAGATTGCCGGCCTGACTCGAGATGATCCGTTCGGCAGATTGAAGCTTGCGATGCAAACAGATAGTCGCAACAGCGCAATTTCTCTTCGAGTGCGTAGCCAACGGACGCCAGGTAATGCGCGAGCTTTTCAATGTTTCTCGATTCGATGCATAGATACTTGAATCGGAACCGCTGGTGGTGGATGCCCTTCAATACCTCGATTTCCGCGCCTTCAACGTCGAGAGACAAGAGATCGATCGTGCTCGGAGCGCGTGCCTGAATCAGCAGGGCATTCAGAGAAGTCGCTACCGCCCCGAATGTGAAGATCTTCTCGGTTTTCTCCAGCAGCCACCGGCCCTTGGAGGCGTGCGCAATCGGATCTCCAACATCGGATTCGAGGTTCACGGGGCAGGAACACAGGTTTGAATAGGCAATCTCGACAAATCGCTCCTGGTCGCATTCCGGTGATTCGGCGTCGCGGTTCGCGCGTGTCGACCGAAGCTAGGCTGTTCCTGGACCTGAGCCGCGCCGGCTTGCGCCCATTGCCACACCCACGGCCTGATGCCGATAGCCTGAGTCGCCGCGGTGGTGCGGGCGGGCACTCGGGTGCCGCGCCCGCTACTCGGCCTGGTTGAGTTTCGCACCGCGGCCCAACTGCTTAGACTGCAACCGTCTGCAGCGGAGGACCCCGACGGGTGTCTCGCAGAATCAATCTTTTCTACATAATGGACCATTTCCAGGGAACGGGAGGGACCGAGCGACACCTGACGTACCTGGTCGAGCACCTGCCGCGCGAGCAGTTTCACTGCACGATCGCCGTGATGGATCTCGCTCCGAATCGCTGGGTCGACAGCATCAGGGCGGCCGGTATTTCCGTCATTCACGTGCCGGTGCTGCGCGAATACGCCCCGAGCGCCTTGCTGCGGGCCTTTGAATTGTCGCAGCTCATGCGCGCGAACAACGTCGACATCGTGCAGACGTTTCAGCAGAAGTCCGACACCTATGGTGCGGCCATCGCGAAACTGTCCGGCATCAAACACCTGATCTCGAGCAAGCGAGACACCGGCGAGCTCAAAAAGGGCAGGCACCGTCTGGCGAACCGGCTGCTCGCGGACCTCTTCGAGCGGGTGATCGTGGTCGCGGACGCCGTCGGCGAGGTGGTGGTCGCAAAGGAAGGCATACCCAGGTCCCGAATCGTCAGGATCTACAACGGCGTCGACACCGGGCGCTTTGCGCCACCCACACCGCAGCAAAGAACACAGGCGCGCGCGCGCCTGGGATTCACCGCGGCGGAGTTCGTCGTCGGCATGATTGCCAGGTTCCGGCCGGAAAAGGGTCACGACATACTGCTCGGCGGCGCGTTGTCGGCAGCGGCGGAGATTCCTACCGTGAGGGTTGTCGCAGTCGGCGGCGGCCCGCGGCTCGAAAGTCTCCGCCGTAGCTACGCCCGCGAATGCGAGCAGCGCCGAATCCAGCTTCTCGACGATGCCACCGATGTCACCGCCTATCTGCACGCGATGGATGTCGGCTGCCTGCTGCCCACGGCCAACGAGGGCTTTTCCAACTCGGTGCTGGAGAAAATGGCGGCCGGTCTGCCGCTCATCGTCAGCGATGTCGGTGGAAATGCCGAAGCGGTGATCGATGGCGAGAACGGACTCGTCATCCCCCCCGGCGATGCCGCTGCCCTGCGTCGCGCGCTGCTGCTGCTGCATGCCGACCCGGCGCGGCGGCAGGAGATGGGGCGACGGTCGCGGCAGCTGGCCGAGGAGAGATTCAGTCTGCAGCGAATGTGCCGCGAGCACGCGGCGCTATACGCTTCGCTGATGGGCAGCGCCCTCTGAGGCCGCGCCGCGCGAGTGCCTGCCGGCTGCCGCAGCGCCGGCGTGAGGCGCGCTCGCTGCACCGCCGAGGAGCGCGTCAATACTCTCTTTGACCTGGCGCAGCGACTCACTCGCCTGCGCCTCGGGCAGGAGGTAGGGGTCGCGGATGGCGCCGCCGCCACGGAACGATCCCAACAGCCACGCCTTCTCGCGCGAGCGAGGAAAGCCGCTCAGCAGATCTTCCAGGTTTTCTCCGTCCATGACGAAGATCGCCGTGGCCCGTTCGATCGTCGTCGCATCTATCACCCGCGAGCGGTGAGCATCGAGCTCGACGCCGAGTGCCTGCGACAATCGGCAGATCCGCCATGGCGTGCGGCGGTTACCGTGCGGATAGAAGCCCGCGGACTGCGCGGGCGGCGCACCGCTCAGCTGGTTCCAGTAGGCTCCCGCAAAGGCACTGCGGCATATGTTGCCGTAACAGAGAAACAGTACCTTACGCAGATCGGGGGGGGCCGGCCGCTGCCATCGCGCGAGGTCGCGGAGCAGGGCTCGTTGTCGCGCGCCGCGCCGCCACCGGCTCCATCGCGAGCGCACCAGGCGGCCGCACGAGCGAATGCCGTACCACAGCCAGGGCAGCGGGTCGCGCATCCAGAAGTAGTCGTAGTGAACATGCGGCCTGAAGAACAGCGTGAAGAATTCCATCACCGCCTTCAGCCTTCGCGGCGGGTGCACGCCGTGAACCGGTCCACTGGCGGAGAGCACCGAGCGCAGGTAGTCGAGCTCGCCCGGATAGACATTGCGACAGTAGATCCCCGCGGCATAATCAGTTGATGCACGCCGCGCGGGGCTTCCGGCGTAACAGTCGATGAGCCGGGCGGGGAAATCCGCCCCCGCGTGCAGAGCCAGCGCCAGGGATCCCCACAGGCGACCATTGATCTCCACAAAATAGGGTACCTGGTCGAGGTGCGAGCGGCGGAACTCGACCATCGCCGCGCCGTCGTAGCCGATCCCGCCGAGCAGCTTCGCGCCAGCCGCGGTGAGAGCCGCATCGCGCACGCTTTTCCGCAACGAAGAGACGCCACCGTAGAACGGCACCTCGTGGATACGATCGTGTGCGAATTCCAGCAGGGTCTCGCCGCGCCACCGGAGCAGAAAAGCACCCGTTCCTCTGCCGACAATGTGTTCCTGGACCAGCCACTGCTCGCCGTTGTCGGTGAGCTCGCCGAGCAGATCGAGCAGCTCGGCGAAATCCTCGACGTACCAATTGCGACCCTTGCGGTACGCGCCATCACTCAGCAGCCGATTGTCTGTCCTTACCACATAGGGAGAGGTGAGGCGCGAGAGCTCTTCCCGGGAGAAAGCGGTTCGCGGACAGGGGATGCCGAGCGCCAGCGCCCTGGCCGTTGCGCGGCGTTTACTGAGCGTGTACTCGAGCGACTCGGCCGTGGGGGCGACCAACGCCGCAGCAGGCGGCAGCTGCGCGCGGCACGACGACGAAGCCAGAATAGCCGCCTCCGTGATCGGCAGCACCAGGTCGACGCCGGCGGCGCTATCGATGAGCCAGTGGCTGAACCGAGCCTGCGAGAGCCAGGGATCCGGGTGCGTGCGGCATGCCCGGCAATATCGCGAGTACGTGCTTGCCGGGCGCGGCAGACCCTCGGGATACGCCGCGATGACAGAGTGCCCTGCCCTGCCGAGCGAGCGGACCGCACCGAGACCTGCCAGCTCGTGCGCATCCGTAACGAGGATGCGCATGCTAGTGCTGCAATTTCCAGAGAATGTGGTGAGTCAGCAGCTTGAATTGCGCCAGCGAAGTACCGGCGCCGATGCAGTAGCGGCGCATCTCGAGCGGCGGGACCGCGGGATCGTTCGGACCATCAATCGTGGTCACGGCGGCCGCGACCTCCCTCTCCCGCAGCGCTGCCACGTCGGCGGGACCGTAGTCGATCGCACGGCCGTTGGGATAGGCGAACAGCCGGCAACGTGACCCGGTGAGCCGCTCCACCGCTGCAAGTGACGCCGCGATCTCGCGGGTGCGTTCGCCAGGAGACAACCCGCTGAGAATCGCATGCGAGCAGGTGTGCGCCCCGAACTCAACGAGACCGCTGGCGGCCATCGCGCGGATCTCCTCGGTCGCGAGCATGCGGTAGGCGGAGTCGTGCGCGATGGGCTTGCCAGGCGCGTCACCGAGCGCCGTGATGAGCGCGCGGCACCTCTCGAGCAGCACGCCGTGGGGCGAGGTCTTCAGGCGGGCTTGCAGCCGCGCGTGTGCCTCGGCCCGGGCAGCGGCGGTCGACAGGTCGTAGGATTCACCCTCCCAGCTCAGCCAACCGAGCGCGGTTCGGCACAGGGCGTCGTTGATGCGGCAGAACCACACGGTGTCGTCCGAATCTATGAGATCGGTGACCAGGAAGATGGTGGCCGGCAGAGCGAGGCGCTGCAGAATGGGGTAGGCGACGCAGTAGTTGTTGCGAAACCCATCATCGAAGGTGAGCGCGACGAGCGGACGTCGGCTTCTGCCGCGGCGGGCGTCCGCAACCTCACGCAGCGGAATCACCCGGCAATGCTTCTGCAGGTAGAGCATTTGCGCCAGGAAATGCTGCTCATCGACAAAAACCCAGTCCTCGACGGTCAACGGCCTCCGGGTGACGGCGTGGTACATGAGGATAGTAACGCCGTTGCTCGCGAACACGCGTTGCAGGAGCCGCGGCGCGCCCGCGAACGCGCTCACGCGGTAAGCGAGCGATTTGATCCGCTGCTCCATGGCTGGTGGGTCGACTAGGGCGTACCGCCGGCGGTGTCGCCGGGGGCCTCGGACGGCGCGGCTTCCGTCGTCCGCTGGCCGTGGCGGCCGAACTGCGTGGCATCGATGTTGTGCTTGCCGAGCAGATCGTAGAGCGTCGGTCGTGTCACGCCGAGCAACTCCGCGGCGCGCGACAGGTTCCCCTTGGCCACCGCCAGCGACTGTCTCACCGCCTGCGCCTCGGCGCGCTGCCGCGCAACGCGCAGGTTGAGGTATTCCGGATCATCTCCCGGGTCCTCGAGCCCCAGGTCGTGCGCAGTGACCACCGCGCCTTCCGCCATGATGACGGCACCCTTGATGCGGTTCTCGAGCTCGCGCACGTTGCCGGGCCAGCGATGCGCCTGAATCGCGCGGATGGCATCCGGCGCCAGGCCGCGGGTGGGTTTGCCGAAGCGCTCGGAGATCTGCTGCAGCAGGAACTGCGCGAGCAGCAGACTGTCGCCCTGACGGTCGCGCAGCGGTGGCACGCGGATGGTCACCTCGCTTATCCGGTAGAACAGGTCATCGCGGAAGCCGCCGTTGCCGATCAACGTATCGAGCGGCCGGTTGGTCGCACACACGATGCGCAGGTCGAGCGCCAGCGGGACGCGACCGCCGACACGCTCGACCGTGCGCTCCTGCACCACGCGCAGCAGCTTCGCCTGCAGCGATGCCGGCATCTCGCCGATCTCATCGAGGAACACCGTGCCACCGTCGGCGGACTCGAGCTTGCCGGCGGTGCGCTTGGTCGCGCCGGTGAAGGCGCCCTTCTCGTAGCCGAACAGCTCGCTCTCGAGCAGAGTCTCGGGGATCGCCGCGCAGTTGATGGCGACGAACGGCTTGTGCGAGCGTCCGGAAAGCCGATGCACGGCGCGCGCCAGCA
>Ga0187783_10002318_pt1 | contig 14132 bp, 13 predicted proteins | sample 1015_SJ02_MP02_2_FD_132471 | JGI IMG/M metagenome (GOLD analysis project Ga0187783, IMG submission 132471) | Tropical peat soil microbial communities from peatlands in Department of Meta, Colombia - 1015_SJ02_MP02_20_MG | ecosystem: Environmental > Terrestrial > Soil > Wetlands > Peat | place...
CTCGCCGAGTTGCAATGCCCAGAACAGAAGTCATCTATCATGGTGTCCCCCGCTTGGCCGCCATTGCCAAGCCCGATAAGTCCTTCGCGTCCGCCGGGGTTTGTTTCGCTTATGTCGGCCGGATGATACCCGAAAAAGGAGTCGCGATGTTGCTTCGTGCTGCGCAGGTGCTGGCAGCGCAAGGCTATAAATTCCGGCTAAAGCTCATAGGTGACGGGCCGATGCGGCCGGAGCTCGAACGTATGACTGATGAACTCGGCCTGCGCGAACGGACTGCTTTCACTGGTTTTCTTCAGGGAAAGACTCTCGATGAGGCACTTTTGGACGCAACCGCAGCAGTCATGCCTTCTATCTGGGAGGACGTGTCCCCTCTCGCTTGCATCGAACACATGATGAATGGGCGGCTCCTAATCGCTTCCGACCTCGGAGGACTGGGAGAACTTGTGGACGGTGCGGGATTGAAGTTTCCTGCGGGTAACGCTGATGCACTTGTGGAATGCCTTCGAAGGGTGCTTGAGGATCCCAGCCTAATAATCGAATTGGGTAGGAAGGCTCACCTACGAGCTCAAGAATTCTTCGCTCTGGACCGTATGGTTAGTGATCATAAGCAGGTATATTTTCGGATCGCATCTAGTGTTGTTTCGCATGAATAACTAGTATAAGTATTGCAGCAGCACTTCGGGTGTGGGCACCATTCGTGGAAGAATGGAGGTGCCCATGCCGATGGGACGACCCAAGACGCCTTTGCTTCTGGACCCAGAAGAACACGCCCAGCTACAGGCCGTAGCTAGGTCTCGCAGCCTCCCCATGGTTTGGTGCTGCGGGCCAAAACATCCTGCTCAGCGCGTCGGGAATGAGCAACCAAACCATCGCCGCCATCGCCACCAGGAATACATGCACTTCCTGCGCGAGATCGACACCCAAGTTCCGGCCCAGTTCGCCGTGCATCTGATCGTGGATAACTACGCCACGCACAAGCATCCTCGCGTGCTTCGCTGGTTGGCGGCGCACGCCCGGTTTCAAGTGCACTACACGCAGACCTACGCTTCTTGGCTTAACCAGGTCGAAATCTGGTTCAACATTATCACCCAGCAAGCCATCCGTCGCGGCACTTTCGGCAGTGTCAAAGACTTGGTGACTAAAATCGAGCACTTCGTTCAACACTACAATACCCACGCTCAGCCTTTTCCTGGGTGGCCATAGCAGACCCAATCCTTCAAAAGGTCGAGCGACTTTGTGAACATATTTCCCGGACACGACATTAAATAGAGGGCTCAATTGAAGGAATTGTTAAAAACAGGTTATCGCCAGGGTGTCCGGATACTGTCACATCAGTTGCCAAAAGTTGCTTTATTCCATGCTTCGTTGCTTTTACGAAAACTTGGTTTAGGACTTAAAAACGTTTCAGCTCCTGCTGCCGTCCAACGAGTGGCAGATTTTCTCTTTTACAACCTTAGGCATATGCGGCCGGGACTTGTGCGGACGCGTGTTCGCGGCGAACAATTCTTCATCCAATTAAACGATCCCTGCCAATATGATCTGGTGCTGGGCATACATGAACCTGAAGTCGCCGAATTCATAGAGTCGGAGCTCAGAAACGGAATGACATTCGTCGATGTCGGCCCCAACGTTGGCTATTACACTTTGTTGGGCGCCAGGCGCGTGGGGACTTCCGGGAAGGTTATCGCTCTAGAACCGGATCCCGAAGTGCTTGCCATTTTGCGAAAGAACATCGCGATCAATCTGCTGAGCAACGTGCAAGTTGTCCACGGGGCTGCTTCCAGGACTTGCGGGCAAGCAAGACTCGGTCGCGCAAGGTCTAGCAGCTACTCTACAGGGCTCTACTGTGAGGATGCGGCGAACTGGATTGAGGTTCCCCGATATTCGCTGGATTCAGTCATAGGTAGGCTGAATGTTAGCCGAGTCGATTTGATTAAGCTGGACGTTGAGGGTGCGGAATTAGAGGTGATTGAGGGGATGTCAGAGATTCTCAGATCTGATCGTCCAAAGCTCATTATGGAGTTGCACGGCCAACTCGACGGACCCGGAGCCCATCGAGCCGTTCAGAAACTAAAGCGTGCTGGCTACGCCGTGCGTTATATTTCGGGGAGCCACATCGTTGGTGAGCCAAACTTGACTCAGAGTGGGGGCGTTGAATAATGCCGATTCGGGAGGACACATGGGTTCCGAAAAGGCATCGGGAGCCGCATTGGCGATCAGGAAGAACGGTTTATCGGAGCGATTCGCAAAGCATTACTGGATCTGGCGACTGTATCATCTTTTGGTGGCAGACGCTGTGGCGATCCAGCGACCAACCAAACACAGGTTGGTGCGTAACTTTCTCGGGAATTCTCTAGGGATCGCCGTTGATATTGGCTGTGGGCCGGGAGTCTTTACTCGATATGTGGCCCGCCGCTCGAAACACCTGATCTCGCTGGATATTGATTGCGATTCTCTCGAGCGTGTCAAATCTCGGCATCGCAGCCTGCATAATGCTTACTTCGTCGCGACAAGTGTCATTCCGCTTCCGCTTCCTAACGAGCGAGTTGATACAGTTTTGTTTCTTGAGGTGCTCGAGCATCTAGTGGACGACAGTGCTGCCCTCGGCGAGATATGCCGGGTGCTGCGCCCAGGCGGCAGGCTCATCATTTCCGTACCAGTACCGCCCGGGGAAGTAAACGAAGAGTGCGAGTGGGGGCATAAGCGGGAGGGCTATGAATTGCTGGAAATCGTTCAATTGTTGACGGCCAGCGGGTTTGAAGTGATCTCACATGCGTTCGCGGAGTTCACGTTTTCACGTCGCGCGTTGCAGGCGGTTCGATGGTGGAGGCAAGCAATTCGATTGCCTGCTCCCATCTTCCTCTCGTGGATTGCTCATCTCGATCACTTCCTCGCTTCGACCAAGACCGAGACCGGCAGCCACTCCCCGGCGACCGTATTGGTGATGGCGCGCAGGAAGTTGAGGATTTAGAGCGATGGACGCGGATTTGTTGCGAGACGCGATTTGTGCGATCGTGCACGACCAACCCATAGAATGGAGTGTTATCCTCGAACAACCAATTAGCCGGGTTCTCGTTCGGAGCATTGGAGCTGAACAGCGAATTTGGAATACCGAGGACCGAAGATGATGCGCTCTCACGTTCCCGCGCTATGGAACCAGGCCCTCATAGGTGTTAGCCTTTTTGTGGTTGGAATATGGCTTGCCCGAGAGATCGGCTACAAGATTGTCATCGGCGACATGCGGCAAATCATCTTTACAGCGCTGGCGTTTGCCGCATGTGCGGTGGCCGTCGCGATATTGCGGAATTGGCGCACTGGGTTCTATCTCTTTCTCGTCTGGATGATTTTTGAAGATCTGGTCCGGAAATACATGGGCAACGATACCGCTCTTTTTTTTGGAAAGGACATATTATTAGGGTTTGTATATTTTGCGTTATATATCGAGATACGGCGCGGACGCGAAAAGTCGTTCCGCCCACCGTTCCTCTTGTTCCTCAGTCTTTTCTTTTGGCTCGGTGTCCTACAAACGTTCAATCAAAACTCTCCAAGCATCTGGTACGGCTTACTCGGTCTCAAAGTCTACTTCTATTACACCCCACTCGTCTTTGTTGGGTATGCGTTGGTACGCTCTGACGAAGACTTGCGCAAGTTCTTAGTCGCCAACGCCGCATTGGCGGGCATAGTCGGCGCAATCGGGGTCACTCAGGCAATCGTGGGCAATACGTTCATGAACCCGGTGCATCTTAGTCCAGAGTTAGAGGAGCTTGGAAATCTGTACAAGACCGCGCCGATATCTGGCCAAGTCTTTTCTCTTCCGGATTCTGTTTTTGTTAGTTCAGGTCGTTATTCGGAATACTTAACTCTTTCGTTTATTATGGCAATGGGAACCGCAGGCTATCTGCTTCTTTACACTAAGCGCAGCCGAAGCTTGGTTTTCCTTGTCATAGGTCTCGCCGGAGTCGCGGCCTTCCTAAGTGGCAATCGTGGTTGTTTCATGTATGTGTTGGCGACCGGATTGATGCTTCCGATCGCTTTCTTCTGGGGCGCTCCTTGGCGAGCAGGCCAGGTCCGGAGAATATTGAAAGCGGTTCGTCGTGCGACCATTGTTGCGGCACTGGGCCTCCTGGTCATGTTCTCGCTGTTCCCCTTGGAGGCTGCGTCGCGATTGGCATTCTACGCCGAGACCCTTTTGCCAGGCAGCACAGAGTATCAAGTTGCCAATCGAGCGTGGGACTATCCTGTCCAGAATTTCTTAACCGTCTTCACACAACCGAATTGGGGAATGGGAAACGGTATCGGGACCGCGTCGTTAGGGACGCAGTACGTAGCAAGGCTGAGTGGACGGCCGGCGCCCAGCATAGGCGTTGAAGAAGGTTACGGCACGCTCATGGTTGAAATGGGCGTGATAGGGCCGCTCCTGTGGATTCTTTGGACCGCAGCGCTATTGTATTACTCCTGGCGGACGGTCCGGAGTCTTCGCGAGACACGTTTGTTTCCCATCGCTTTCGCGATCTTCTGGTATGCCCTGCTGTTGCTCTTTCCTTGGACGTATGCTTCTGTAGCTCCGTATCAGAACTATACGTGCAACGCTTTTCTGTGGCTCCTGGTAGGAGTCCTGTTCCGGTTGCCCGAACTTTTGAGGATCTCCGGGAGCCCTATGGCAGTTCCAGTAATTCAAAGGCTAAACTCTTTGGGATTGCAATTCTGACTGACCATCGGATTCTCTGAACCAGCGGCAGCGACAGCATCTCGTAGAGGTATCGCGGTGAGAGTACCCGAACACAAACCCCGACTAGCGATTGTTTCGCCGCTCCTTACCAAGAGTCACGGAACCGAACGGATGGTGATCGAATGGATCTCACGGCTGACCGACAAATTTGAAGTCCACATCTACAGCCAAAATGTGGAAGACGTTGATCTTTCCAAGATTACATGGCATCGCGTTCCTAAATTGAAGGGCCCGCATCTTTTCAATTTTTCTTGGTGGTTCGTTGCAAACTATCTGTGGCGACGCCGGGACTCCCTGTTTGGGAGTTTAAACTACAAGCTGACTCTTAGTCCGGGGCCAAATTGTTTTGATGCGGACGCAATTTCGGTTCACATTGTTTTCGCCGAATTCTTGAGCCGTATGAAGCTCGAGCTTCGATTCACGAGAAATCCAATTAGTTCGTGGCCTGTTTTGTTGCATCGCAAGCTCTACTACCGTGTTGCCACTATTCTTGAGCGGCGCGCCTATACCAATCCTAAGACGCAACTGATATTGACTTCCCCGCATACTGTGGAGGAAATGAAGCGTTTTTTTGGGACAGAGGTTGAACTCCCGGTTGTGTCAGCGGGCTTGGACCATCAAACATTCAACCCGCAGCGCTCGCTGTCACTGAGAGAGACGGCGCGGCAGGCGCTATGCATACCGGAGAACTGTTTTGCTGCCCTATTGATTGGTAACGACTTACGTAAAAAGGGGATTCGCGGTTTGTTGGGTGCGTTGCGCAGGTTGCGGAATCTTCAATTTGATTTGATTGTTGTTGGGCGAGAGAATCCCGCGCAATTCCGGGCCATGATCGGTGACGCGGAATTGGAAAAGCGTGTTCATTTCGTTCCGGTTAGGCGGGATGTGGAATACTATTACGCTGCAGCTGATGCCTACGTCGGTCCCTCACTGGAAGATACGTTTGCTCTTCCGGCGGCCGAGGCGATGGCATGTGGTTTGCCGGTCATTGTTTCAGCGAAAGCTGGCGCGGCCGATTTAATCACGCACGGAGAGGATGGCTTCATCCTTCACGATCCGACCGATGATTATACGCTCGCATCGATGATCCTTCGCTTATATGAGGATAGGAATCTGTGCGCGCGGGTGGGTGAAGCAGCCGCCAAGACGGCGGGACGATATACCTGGGACCGCAGCAGCCGCGAACTAGCCGCAGTGCTTGAACGGGTACTGCAGCGAAAGTGCGGCCCGGAAGCAGACGCTAACACCCGCTATCATGATTTGCAGCGGCCGAACTCCATTGCAGGTCGCAAACCGTACTCTCCGAAAAAATATTGGAGCGATCTTGCTGCGCGGTCCCATTTCTCAGACGCTACTGAACTCGCACCGATCCTGCATCCGTACGCGCCCGCATGGTTCAACAGGCTGATCGACGGTCTACAGTTCCGTGCTGTTCGGCGCGCGCTTATGTTGGGCAACGTGCGCCCCGGAGCTCACATCTTGGATGTGGGCTGCGGATTAGGGCGTTGGGTACGCCGCTTTGAGGAACTCGGCCTTCAGGTCACCGGTGTCGACGCGACCCACGCGATGCTGTGCCTAGCGCGCGAGCGAGGTGAGAGGGCACCACTCGTCGCTGGAGAGGCGCAACGGCTACCGTTTCGCGATGCACAATTCGATTGTGTGTCCGACATCACGGTCACCCAACACATTCCCACCTCGCTCCAGGCGCATGCTATTTCTGAAATGGTACGCGTTCTAAAGCCCGGCGGGCGCGCGATCCTGATGGAATTGATTCGCGGAAAAGGTCCGCATATATTCCCGCGAACAGCCACCGATTGGGTTGATCAGGCTAAATCGCACGGTCTGAATCTGGTCGGTTGGTTCGGCCAAGAGTACTTGTTACTCGACCGGCTGGTGGTGCACGCCGCGCAGGCAATCACGGCGAAGGATGGATACGCCGCGGAACCGAGAGGATTTCTAGCAGAACCTGCGTCTAGGCCTTCGTTCATCGCCCGACAGTTTTATTGGGCGTGCCGACGTATTGCGGCACCGCTGTCGGCATGGACGGATCCAATCGTTGCTCGGATTTTCCCTAGGCAGTTGGCCACTCATGGCGTTTTTGTCTTCCAAAAGTGAGCACACGAGGAACTCCCCTGCAAATCAAGAAGATCGTTGGCCTTTTCCCGGAACTTCTAGGTGTGGGTGGTGTACAAGAAGTAGGACGCCTGACTGGCGCCGCCCTACGTGAAATCGCCGGTTCCCGCGGCTGGGCGACTGAGTTCCTAAGTCTCAATGACTCACCGGAATCGGACTCGTTCAACGTTGGGGGTCGCGATATTCCGTTTCATGGCTTCGGGCGTGCAAAGGTGCCGTTCACGCTGGCCGGAATACGCGGGGCGCGTTCGCTGACCCGCGGTGAAGGGGGAATAGTGCTTGCCGCACATCCCAACCTCGCTCTGCCGGCGTTGTGGATGAGGCGGATTTGTCCACACCTAAAGACCATTGTGATGTCGCACGGAATCGAGGTTTGGAAACCACTGCCGTGTCTCCGGCGCCGGGCGCTCGCGGCGGCAGACGCCGTGTTTGCGCCAAGTGGCGATACAGCGAGAAAACTGATCGAAGTGCAAATCGTGGCATCCGCCAAGGTTCGGAAGCTCGCTTGGCCGATAAACCCGACATTGTTTCGCATGGCTGATGCACCGGGCGGTCTGTCTCCTCCAGTGTCGTTTCCGCAGGGCCGAGTAATCCTGACGGTGGGCCGTTGGGCGACCTCCGAGCGATATAAGGGCACAGATGAGCTGATCCGGGCTGTGGCGCAACTTCGGCGGGAGATCTCGGATTTACATCTTGTGGCAGTGGGAGGCGGAGACGACCTTCCTCGTCTGAGAAGGCTTGCTGCCGATCTAGAGGTCACGGATCGAGTCCATTTTCTCGCAAATCTCTCGCGGCAAGAGCTTGCGGCGTGTTATTCGCGCTGCGATATTTTCGCTCTGCCCAGTTCCGGCGAAGGGTTCGGTCTGGTTTTTCTTGAAGCGATGGTCTTTGAGCGGCCCGTAGTAGCTGCAGGCTGCGGGGGCACGACCGATCTAGTCGAAGACGGAGTCAATGGTTTGCTTATCCCTCCGCACGATGGAGAACGACTTGTGCGAGCTCTTAGCCGCCTGCTGAACGACGAAACCCTCTGTGTACACTTGGGTCGACGAGCCGCTGAAATGGTTCGGAAAATGTACAGCTTCGACTGCTTTCGGGCCAATCTGGAGGCCACACTTGAGAACTGCATTCTGCGAGAATAAACTGTGGGCTGGTCTATTCCGCGTAGTATCCTATAAAAGTCTGGTGTTCTTCTGATTGAAACGCAGCGATGCAACGGCCTGCTTTTGAGTGGTCCCCGGAATTTTGGCAGGGTTGGCGTGAGTCGAACAACCCTTATCGCCAATACAAATCTCGACGAGACCGTCAACTCGTCTTGGAACTGTTGGATCCTCACGATTGCGATCGCGTTCTCGAAGTAGGGTGCGGATATGGTTGGATCTCTGAGGCATTGTGGGATGCTGCACGCGTTGAATGGACGGGAGTCGATAGTTCTCCAGCAATGCTTAGGCGCGTGCGCGCGAGGCATTACATCCACGGAGTTCGAGCGCTCTTGGCTAATGGCTGTCAGTTACCATTCCGCGATGGAGAATTCGACAAGGTGCTCTGTACGGGAGTGTTGATGCACATCTCGGAAACCGAGAGAGCAGTAAGTGAACTTATCCGCGTGCTTCGTCCCGGTGGCTGGCTTTTGTGCAGCGTCAACAATGCTCTTTCTCCTTTCTCGCTACCAGTTCGATTGCGGAATCGGAGCAAGAAGGGGTTTATCCAAAGGTTTCAGTTCCCGGGATCATTCCGCCGATTTCTGCGTGACAGGGGCCTGAACCTCGACGGTGTGGTTGGCGATGGAATCATGGCTACGGTTCCATTGACAGCGGGACGATTCCACTTTCCTCCTTTTTGCATGCATTCGGCGGTTGGTCGGATAGACCAATGGGTTGTGAGTCTCTTCCCTTGGCTAGCCTATGAGGTTTGGTTCCGCGGTGTGAAGGCGATCCCCCAGTGCGTATCTTAAAGGTGGCCCCAGCTTATTACCCCTTTCAGGAGAAAGGCGGAGTGGTCACCAAAGTCTCCGCACTTGCGCGGGGGCTCACTCAGCGTGGACATGTGGTGACGGTACTGACGGCTGACCTAGGCCTCAGCAAATATAATGGTTCCCGCATTGCAGCTGAACGTTGCAAGTGGGGCTGGCGGTCCTGGGAGGACGAGATTGAGGCGATTTATCTCTCGGCGTTAGGACAGTATCGCGCTCTCACGTTGAATCCAGGCGTGATCGGATTCTGCCGAACTTCGCTACGTACGTTCGATCTAGCCCACTTTTACGGACTCTACGATTTTCTCGGTCCGGTGGTAAGTTACTTCTGTCGTCGCCACCACATACCCTACATCGTTGAGCCGATGGGGATGTATCGTCCAATCGACCGAAACTTTCGCTTAAAGGCTCTCTGGCACCGAAGCATCGGCCATGTCTTTTGGCTGAGGGCGGCTCAGATCATCGCCACTTCTGAAATGGAGTTACAGGAGCTTCTGGAGGGCGACGTCCCAGCTACCAAGATAACGGTTCGCTATAACGGTATCGATCCCCCATCATATACATCTTTACCGCCCAAGGGAACCTTCCGTTCGAAATGGGGAATTCGCTCAGAGGAGACGCTGATCCTGTTTCTCAGCCGATTGATCCCGCGCAAGGGAGCCGACATCCTCATTGAAGCTTTTGCACAAGCTTGTCAGGAGTCGGGACGACTCGTGATCGCAGGGCCAGAGGGAGAACCCGGTTATCGAGCGTACCTAGAGAGGTGTGCACGAGAATGTCGTGTTGAATCGCGTGTCATTTTCGCGGGGCCTTTATATGAGACAGAGAAAAGCGCACTCTTGCAAGACAGCGATCTATTCGTATTGCCGTCGCGGTATGAGAACTTTGCAAATGCGGCTGCAGAAGCTATAGCTTTCGGAGTTCCCGTGATTGTAACTAATTCGTGCGGCATCCGTTCGCTTGTGGATGGACAGGCTGGGCTGGTAATTGATTCGGATATGGGAGCGCTGGTGAATGCGATTCGCAGTCTAATTAGTGACAGGGCCTTATACGTGCGTTTAAGGGAAGGTTGCGAGCGAGTTGCTCAGCAGTTGAGCTGGAGCCGCATAACGACGGAAATGGAAAGGCATTACCTTAGGGCGATGGCATTGGCCAATGGGACCCACTGAGCGGGTTACTTTCTACGATCAACATCCCTTCGACTGGGTCGGCTCAGACGCATCCGAGCCAATCCACAACATAATTTCTCGACCTCTTGTGGATTTCATCGAGACCCTTGAGAAAAACGCGCTTGTTCTTGACATCGGCTGCGGCCCAGGCCGGGTGCTTCGAGTTCTCGCATGCCTAGGAGTCAAGTGCGCCGGCCTCGATCGCAGTAGTGTCTCCATTAGCCTAGCCACCAAACGTTACGGCAGACCGGGCGTCGTCGGGGATAATTCGCGGCTTCCGTTTGCGGATGGATGCGCCGACGCGATCATTTCTGATGGCGTAGTTCACCACACGGAAGATCCCGAGTCTTCGTTCGCCGAGAATTGTCGCGTACTGAAGCCTTCTGGACGGATGTATTTGGCGGTGTATAAGCCGGCGGGGCGGTATCCTTGGCTCTATAAATATCCCGGTGCCTTAATTCGCAGCGGTTTGCGCCGCGGTTGGACGCAGCCAGCTGTAACGGTCTTTGCACAGGTGCCTTATTTCTTGGTCCATTTCCTTCGGTCGAGAGGGCGGCGGACTTGGACGGGCGCTCGAAATCTCTTTTTCGATTATTTTGTCACGCCGCGCGTTACGTTTCTGCCGCGTGCCGTGGTAGATGAGTGGTGCGCAAGACACGGCGCTCGGATTGTGTTGTATGATGAGAACCGGGGCGGCAATGTTCACTCGTTTTGGTTGGTTAGAGAAAGCGTGGCCAACTCGTCGAAGGACTTAGAAGCCGTCTCTGTTACCGGGCCCTTGGTGGCCGCAAAAGGTGGTGCGGGCCAGGCGAGAATGCCGTTGTGAGGTTCGTGCAAACAGTTTCGACCGCACACAAGGATTCACGGGATGTGGCCAAAGGCTTCCGCGTCGTTTCTCCCGGTCGCGAGCGCACAAAGCAAGTACATGATTTTCCGAGTGTTTTGGTTTGGTACGAATATCCTTCTGGTTTTTGCAATTCTGCTAGCTATTTCTTCTAGCGTGTGGGAATACTCGACTCGCAAGTATTTGCAAGGGTTTTCGGATGCAGTCGTGCCGGAATCGTCTTCACCTGAGCAACGGGTGGAGGCGATTCTGCAGTGGATGTCACATGGGCCTGCACGCCAGGAGGGCCCTCCCACATCTGCGCCCGATCGCAATCCAACCGACACACTCAACTACGCGTCACTACTGAAAGTTTGTGGATCAGCAACAAACGCCTTCGTGAATCTCGCCGACAGCGCGGGATTAAAGGCGCGGCGTTTGCTTCTCCTTGACTCTAAGCGCATGACCAAACATGTCGTCGCAGAGGTCTTGATCGATGGGCGATGGGCGGTAGTTGACCCAGCGTTTCGCACCGTCTTCCGAGGCACCGATGGGCGTCTGCTGACGCGTGAGGACTTACTTGACCCTGCGGTTTTCGCGGCCGCTTCGCAGCGTATACACAGCTATGACCCATCCTACACATTCGACCGGACGGCCCACGTCCGCATCTCCCGCTTGCCCATCATCGGCTTTCCCATCCGGGAGGTTCTTGATGACGTTCTTCCGGGCTGGGACGATTCGTCTGCGGTCAGCTTGATCCTCGAGCGCGAATCGCTGGCGACACTAGTGACAGCGCTCGTTCTTGTGATCTTGCTTGGGTTCTTTCGCATCGGTCTGCGCTGGTACGGTGAGAGCCGTCTGGGGTTCCAGCCGATTCGAATCCGCATGCAAGTCCGGCGGGCAATTCGCGCGTTTCTTGCCACGGGATAATAGTAAATGTGATAGCCGAGCTCCTGCTGCGTGCTATGGGTGCGACAACGGCGTTCGCGCTTCTGTCGAGTTTCGAATCCTTTGGCAGCGTGCTTTTAGGGAGCTTCTGTAGAGTCGGTCACGGGAGAAACGTTATGGTGCGGTCTGTCTCCCCCTCATTGATCACAAGATCAAATCAGATGCGGGGGTTGGTCGGCTTGTTTGTTGTAACCGCTTTTCCTGGGTTGATGTCTGCTCAAGCTGCGAGTTCCGGACCTATCGATTGGCCCGCTAGCCAGTCGTCCGGCGTTACTACCAGCGTCACACGCAAGTCACCCGATTCGAGCGTTCAGTATGTTTCGCCGGGCGGTAGCGACTTAAATGACGGAGTCTCTTGGGCTGCGGCGAAGCTAACACTTGTCGGGGCCTGCGAAGCGCTTCCTGGTGGTACAGCTGGTCCACCCACATGTGGCAAAGGCACGATTTATTTTGCAGATGGCGTCTACGCACAACCGGCTGCTGCGTGCGGACTTTGGTTGATGGGCAGCACTGACCCAAACTATTCCAATCCTCCGCCTTGTTGGATTAAGAACGCGAGCGCATTACATATAGTCGGCGTGGCAACAGGAGGCTACGGTCCCGATGCTCACCAAGGCCGGGCGCTTCTAAAGGGGGGTAGCAATAAAGATATCGACCATCCCGCGATATGGATTTCCGGTTCTGGTGTTCCTTTGTGGTTTGAAAATATCAGTGTCGAATATCAGGGACGTGGCATCGTGATTTCGCAGGACTCTAACCATAAATACTCGGGATGCTATCGCGCTGGTTCAGCGAACATACGTTTTGATAATGTGACGTCCAATTCAGGTCAGGCAGCGGGACAAGGCCCGCCTTGGACAATTGGCGGCTGCACGTTCTGGATTTATTTCCACGACATTGGAGCTAGCGGTACCGATGCTGTCAACACGCCGACTAATGATGACGCCGCCGCGATCCTCTTTGTACCTTCCACAGATGGAAATTCGACTGGTTTGATGACGATCGACACAGCGCAGCTGGCTGGAGGGGGGATCAAGTATTACAGTGGAACACAAGCCGCAAATCAATTCACGATCAGAAACGTGACATCGGAGGCGCAACACAGCCCCGCTGTAGTATGGCTTCTTGGCTCCAATGCTATCGGTCAATATCACATCAGTGACATCCAGATTGCCGATCCCGAAGGAACGCTTTGCACCGCCAATGGAACAGTTTTGGGAACTGTATGCGCTGTTGAAAACGACATACCAATCAGCCCAGAGAACGTCGTTGTCGAAGGCGCGGGACCAAACCAAGGTGTAATGATCTTACAAGGCGCAAATATAGCCAATTCTCCCCCAAGCGTCGCCACGAATCCGGCTTGTGTCGGCGGACCTTACGTTGCGGGTTGGGAGGGATTTTATCAAGGCTGCATTTATGCGCAGGACGATCACGCGCGTCGTCTCTTTGGGACCACTGCTGTGCGATTCGCAAATGCCGCAGCCACTTCCCCGTCATCGTGGACTCTGCCGACTGGCGTGACGCTGACACCTGGCGAGCCCGCGCCGGATGGAACAAGCAATGCAGGCCGCACAACTAATTTAGGTTCGAGTGCGAATGGGCCTTATTTTTATCCTTTTACTAGTGTAGCGGTCTCGGCGGGAGATTGGTTAATCGCTGGCGTCTGGAGCCGGTTCAATTCCGGCAAGAGTTGGGCCGGAGGTGCACAAGGCGTACTCGGCGTTATAAGTTGCACAGTTACGTACAGTGGGAGCCAAGAGTTAGGAGGAGCGCTGTCGGATGGGAACTGGGCTTGGTCGAGTACGGCGATTAAAATTCTTACCGTGAGCCATAATCCTTGCACAATCGGCTTTCGCGGTAACAACGCGGCATCGACCGTCGATACGACCGACTACTATGGCCCCGTATACTTCCGGATCCCAGCAAACACGATTCCCGACACCGAGGTTCAAATGATTTATCGCAATTTGCAGAGCTACGATACTAGCTGCCCGGTGGAAACAAATTGCGGATTGCGGGGGCAGATTTTGGTTGAGGACCACTATGGAACGCTTGCCAACTGTAGCTCCAGCTCGTCGCCAGCGATCTGCGGATCGGCGGCAGCGGGCAGCGTCGTTGTAGCCACAGATGCAACCTCGGTTTTTGTCAAGACCTCGGCAGTGACGGCAAACAGCGAGATTATTCTGACATTCGACTCTTCGCTTGGCACGAAGCTCGGCGTGACCTGCAATAGGACATTCGATCAAGGGTATGTGACTGCTCGAGACCCCGGCGTGGGCTTCACGATCGCGGCTGCCTCGGCGCCAACGACGAACCCGGCATGCTTCAGCTATCAGATCACGAACTAACGTCTGCCAGATC
>Ga0187783_10002319_pt1 | contig 14129 bp, 11 predicted proteins | sample 1015_SJ02_MP02_2_FD_132471 | JGI IMG/M metagenome (GOLD analysis project Ga0187783, IMG submission 132471) | Tropical peat soil microbial communities from peatlands in Department of Meta, Colombia - 1015_SJ02_MP02_20_MG | ecosystem: Environmental > Terrestrial > Soil > Wetlands > Peat | place...
AAAACGGCCTCGATTTGAGCCTCGTCTTAACCGGCTCCGACAAGGGCAACTTGGGCCACGTGATGGAAGAGATCGGGGCAGCCGGTCTTTCAGATCGGGTCTTTGTCCCGGGCTTTGTCCCGCGCGACCATCTCACGGCTCTCTACCGGGCCGCGGTAGCGCTCGTCTTCCCGAGTTATTTCGGACCTGACAACATTCCGCCGCTGGAGGCTTTTGCATTGGGCTGTCCGGTGATTGCTGCGAACGTAGCGGGTGCCGCCGAACAGATTGGAGAAGGCGCGCTGCTATTCGACCCGTCTAATCCGTCGGATATTGCCGCCAAGATAGAGACCTTGTGCCGGATGCCAGGACTCCGTGACAAGCTAATTGGCAAAGGCAAAGAGATTGCCGAGCATCGTACTCCGCAGGCTTTTATCGCGACATTGTCCGCATTTTTGGACAGCTTTGAAGCGTTTCGGCGATGCTGGGGCGGAGCGTATCACCACCGCTCTTAATCGCCGGCTATTTGAACGTCACCCGTGCCTTTCCCTGGGCTGAAAGGCTCGCGTTATCGCTGGCGCGGCGAATGGCCGCACCTAACACTGCGGCTGGCCAAAGCATTTCGAAATTCTTGCCATTAAAGTGCGGACATATCAGGTTGGCCGCGTGTCAGCCTGTAGGGCTTATTGTTCGAGGCCCCGATCGATTTAGGAGCCGGCGGTGGCGAGAAGGCCGAGATCCCGGACGGCGTAACTTGCGGCTTGTGCAGTGAATTGAATCGCGGCTTGTGCAGCGGATTGAATAATGACAAGATCGATAAAGATGCACTGTTATGAAGGATAGCAGCACCCATGAGTTTGTTTAGCCAAAGCGAAAGCAGCTTTGAGACGAATCTGCGCGTTCCGTTGGCGCGGTTAGCCGACTATGTGGCGCTGCTGAAGCCGCGGGTCATGGCGCTGATCGTGTTTACCGCCTTGACCGGCATGCTATTGGCCCCTGCCCGCTCTGATCCGTTCACCGGCTTTGCTTGGCTGTTGGCGATTGCCGCGGGCGCCGGCGCTGCGGGTGCCCTCAATATGTGGTATGACGCCGATATCGATGCGTGCATGCGGCGCACGAGGCATCGCCCGCTTCCCGCGGGCCGGATGCGCAAAGGCGAAGCGCTCGGCTTTGGCCTCATCCTTGCCTTTGTCTCCGTCCTGGCCTTGGGCCTTCTCGCCAATTGGCTGGCAGCCGCGCTTTTGGGCTTTACCATCTTTTTTTATGTCGCAATCTACACGATGTGGCTGAAACGCCTGACGCCGCAGAACATCGTGATCGGCGGCGCAGCGGGCGCACTGCCGCCTGTGGTCGGGTTTGCCGCCGCTTCGGGCACGGTCTCGGCCGAAAGCCTTGTTCTTTTCGCTCTCATCTTCTTCTGGACGCCGCCGCATTTCTGGGCGCTGGCCTTGCTCACGGGGGACGACTATGACCGCGCCGGCATCCCGATGCTGCCCAATGTCAAGGGCGCCTCTCACACGAGACGCGCCATTTTGCTCTACGCCCTGCTGGTGGCGCCGCTTGGCCTTACGCCTTGGCTCATGGGCTTTGCTTCTGCAGCTTATGGTGCAATCGCCTTGGTGCTCGGCGCGTTGATGGCTCTCTTCGCGGCCCGGGTTTACCATTTTCGGACCCCGCCCAAGGCCAGTCGCTGCGCGGGCGAGCTGTTTGCGTTCTCGATCCTCTACCTCTTCTTGCTGTTTGCCGCACTCGCCGCCGAGCGGCTTCTCACGTGATTCTTTCGCGCCGGAAAACGCGGTTTGGCTCGCGGTCAAGAACGGGTGCGGAGGTGCCGCCAAGGGCAAGCCGAAGGGCTTCCCGCAAAACTTTGCCTGGGCTCTGCCCGGAGCTCGCGCCTCGAAGGAGGTACGCACAAGCAGTAGGCAGGAAACGGAGTACTGATGCGGCAATTCGGCGGCGGCCTCGGTGGACCGGTCCAAGCTTGGGCGTTAGTTGATTCTAGCTCTAGCAGTTTAGATGTGATATGAATTATTATTCTTGCCCGGACAGATCTGGAACGCTAGCTCGGCGTTGTACGGCATCAGTGCCGGATGCTACGTTTGTTTGGTGGCCCTTACTCGAAAGTTGGCACAAGGATCTGTTCCATAACTGTTTCAAGAACGACCCGTAGCATCGAGACATTTTGGCACCTTGACTATGAGTTGCAAACTCTGCATCAGCGCTGGCAACCCGCTTTGTCACGTGGCCGAAAGTATTGGCGCGCTACGGCTCATGCCCGCGCATTACGGCTCACAACATCGCAGGAACTCCCAGTTGACGGCGGATAGTTTCCAAAAGGCAAAGAAGGATCAGGGATGGCAATAGCCTTCGCGATAGGACTGGTTTTGCTCCTCGGCGGTTCCGTGTTATTTCACGTCTTGAGCCCGTGGTGGATGACGCCGATCGCCTCCAATTGGGGCGGCATTGATGGCACGGTTCTTCTCACATTTTGGATTACCGGAATCGGCTATATCGGCATTTTGCTGTTTGTCGCCTATTGCGTGTACCGATTCAGGCACCGGCCAGGCCAGCGCGCCGCCTACCAGCCGGAGAACAACAAACTCGAATGGACGCTTGCCATCGGCACCACGGTTGCCGTGGCAGCTCTGCTCGGGCCGGGATTGTTTGTGTGGTACGAGTTCGTGACCGTACCAAAGGAGTCTGTGGAGGTCGAGATCCTCGGACAACAATGGCAATGGAGCTATCGGCTGCCAGGCAAGGACGGCAAGCTCGGCACCACGGATCCACGTTACGTGAGCTCCGATAACCCCTTGGGCTTGAACCCGAATGATCCCAACGGACAGGACGATCTCGTGATCGAGGCCGGCGACTTGCACCTGGCAGTTGGGAAACCGGTCAAAGTCTTGCTCCGGTCAACCGACGTCATCCATGACTTTTATGTGCCGGAGCTGCGCGCCAAAATGGATTTGGTTCCCGGCCTCGAAACTTATTTCTGGTTCACTCCCGCGAAGACTGGAACATTCGAGGTACTCTGCGCAGCGTTTTGTGGCGTCGGCCATCCGCAGATGCGCGGCAGTATCGTGGTCGAAAGCGAGGCGAGTTATCGGGAATGGCTGGAGAAGCAGCAAACCTTCGCCGAGCTTTCGGCGAAGGCCAAGAAAGCGAGTTTGACGCGATAGTTATCGGCTTGAAAAAGGTTAGGCTTCAAAGGATCGCGCCAGCGGCGATTGACATTGACGAGCGGCGCAAGCGAGCCTCACCGACAGGGTACGAGGAGAATTTTGGATGGTCGACATAGGCACAATCGAAACTGTTCCGCCTGCCGAAGTAGCGGATGTCGAGCTTTATCATGCGAAGAGTTGGATAACAAAATACGTATTTTGCCAGGATGCGAAAGTTATCGCAATCCAATACGCGATGACGGCGATCGGGGTCGGCGTATTGGCCTTGGTATTGTCCTGGATGATTCGACTCCAACTGGCGTTCCCGGGCGTTTTCTCTTTTATCACCCCTGAAAGCTACTACCAGTTTGTCACCATGCACGGGATGATCATGGTGATTTACTTGCTCACCGCGCTGTTCCTGGGCGGCTTTGGCAACTATCTGATTCCCTTGATGGTTGGCGCGAGGGACATGGTCTTCCCTTACGTGAACATGCTGAGCTACTGGGTCTATCTCCTCGCGGTGCTCATACTGCTTGCAAGTTACTTTGTGCCGGGCGGACCGACGGGCGCCGGCTGGACCCTTTACCCGCCGCAGGCCATCCTTGCAGGCACCCCAGGGCAAGACGGCGGCATTATTTTGATGCTGGCGTCGTTGATCCTGTTCATCATCGGCTTCACCATGGGCGGATTGAACTATATCGTAACGGTGCTGCAGGGGCGCACAAGAGGGATGACGATGATGCGTCTACCCTTGACAGTATGGGGCATTTTCACCGCCACCGTTCTCGCGTTGCTTGCCTTTCCCGCCCTCTTTGTTGCTTGCGTCATGATGCTGCTCGACCGGACCCTCGGGACAAGCTTTTTCATGCCGTCCCTCGTCCAGGCCGGGGAGCATCTCAACTATTCGGGCGGCAGCCCGATCTTGTTCCAGCATCTCTTCTGGTTTTTCGGCCATCCGGAGGTTTATATCGTCGCTCTTCCGGCCTTCGGTATCGTCTCCGACTTGATCAGCACCCATGCGCGAAAAAACATCTTTGGTTATCGCATGATGGTGTGGGCGATCGTGATCATCGCCGTGCTCAGCTTCATCGTCTGGGGTCACCACATGTATATCAGTGGCATGGACCCTTATTTCGGGTTTTTCTTCGCCACTTCGACCCTGATCATCGCCGTTCCTACCGCGATAAAGGTTTACAACTGGACTCTAACTTTGTGGCGCGGGGACATCCATCTCACTGTCCCAATGCTGTTTGCGCTCGGATTCCTCGTAACCTTTGTCAATGGCGGGATCACCGGTCTGTTCCTCGGCAATGTCATCGTTGATGTGCCGCTTTCGGCGACGATGTTCGTTGTGGCCCACTTCCATATGGTGATGGGAATTGCGCCCATTCTCGTGGTCTTTGGCGGCATTTACCATTGGTTTCCCAAGATCACCGGCCGGATGATGAACGAGCGGCTTGGCCAGTTGCATTTTTGGATCACCTTCCTCGGCGCCTATATGATTTACTTCCCAATGCACTATTTGGGATTTATCGGAGTCCCGCGGCGATACTACGAATTGGGTGAGACAGCCTTCGTCCCGCCATCGGCCGCGACCTTGAACATCTTTATAACGGTCGCCGCATTGGTCGTCGGGGCTGCCCAAATCGTCTTCTTTTTCAATCTGATTTGGAGCCTCTTCAAGGGCAAGCCTTCGGGCCCCAATCCGTGGAACGCGGCCTCGCTTGAGTGGCAAACGCCCGAAACGCCACCTGGGCATGGAAACTGGGGCAAGGAATTGCCCGTCGTCTATCGCTGGGCCTATGATTATAGCGTCCCGGGAGCGGATAAGGACTTCATCCCGCAGAACGAGCCCCCAGCGAGGAAAGCGAGTCTGGCACTGCGGTAATGAATATCACCTTTCTATTCCTCGGTGTCCTGGCTGCCGTCGCCATATGGTGGCTCTATCAGCAAAGGATCACCGCAAAACCCTGGTTGGAGACAGGTGCGATCCTCGATCACGGCGCGCCGTCTCTGCCCGCCGCCAAGGTCGGGTTGGGCGTACTCCTTGCTGTCATTGGCATGCTGTTCGCGCTGTTCTTCAGCGCCTATGTTACGCGAACGAGTGTTCCGGAACCGAATGTCGTCGACTTAACTCCCCTGCCGGCACCGAAATTGCTTTGGCTCAACACCGGAGCCTTAATCTTCAGCAGCGGTGCACTGCAGTGGGCGCAAATCGCTGCGCGCCGGGGGCGTCTTGAGGGCACGACAATGGGCCTGCTCGCAGGAGGAGCTCTCACTTTTCTATTCCTTGCCGGTCAGCTTATCGCCTGGCGCCAAATGGTCGCCGCCGGTTATTTCTTAACCACCAGCCCGGCCAGCAGCTTTTTCTATTTGATCATCGGCGTGCACGGCCTGCATCTGTTGGGCGGCCTCGTGGCTTTGACCCGGACGACGGGAAAGGCATTGGGAGGCTATCCCATGCGGGAACTCCGTTTAAGCGTCGAGTTATGCACCATCTATTGGCATTTCCTGCTGCTGGTTTGGCTTGTTTTTTTCAGTCTCCTTCTGCTTTCCGGCCCGGTTGTGTTGGACAAGGGTATCGTTTCTCTGATTTGCAGCTTTTTCTGAGGAGAGCTCATGGACGCCATTTATAAACATGCTGCGCGGACGACTTCGGCAGAAAAAGTGATCGAGTCGGCCCTGCCGCAAACGCTCGAAGTACACGCCCAGCCCGGAGGGTGGCAGGGCTTTGCCGCCGATTGGGCCTCGGACCAGCGGGCGTTCAAGAGCGCTCTCTGGGGAAAGGCCATGATCTGGATCTTTCTCCTCAGCGACACGTTTATTTTCAGCTGTTTCCTTTTGTCCTACATGACGGTGCGGATGTCGACGACCGTGCCGTGGCCGAACCCGAGCAAGGTCTTCTCGTTGACGATTAACGGCGTCGAAACACCGCTCCTCCTGATCGCCATCATGACCATGATTTTGATCAGCAGCAGCGGGACGATGGCCATGGCGGTCAACTTTGGCTACCGCCGCGACCGCAAGACAACGACCTATCTGATACTGGCGACCGCAGCGTTTGGCGCCAGTTTCGTCGGCATGCAGGCCTTTGAATGGACGAAGCTGATCCTTGAAGGCGTGCGCCCATGGGGCAACCCTTGGGGAGCACCCCAGTTTGGCGCCTGCTTTTTCATGATCACCGGCTTCCATGGCACCCATGTGTCGATCGGCGTCATATTTCTGCTCAACATCGCCCGGAAGGTTTGGCGCGGCGACCTCGATCGTCAGCAACGGGGTTTCTTCACGAGCCGGAAAGGCAATTATGAGATCGTCGAAACCCTGGGACTCTATTGGCACTTCGTCGATCTCGTCTGGGTGTTCATCTTTGCGCTTTTTTATCTTTGGTGAGGGAAAATCATGGCGAGCCAAACGGCCCATCAAGAAGGACAACAGCACCCGATAAAGCTTTATCTGTGGGTCTGGGGCTGGCTGTTCGTCCTCAGCACCTGCTCCTATCTCGTCGATTATTTTGGCCTGCAGGGAATGCTGAGATGGACCCTCATCCTGTTGTTTATGGTCGTGAAGGCGGGACTGATCGTCGCTGTCTTCATGCACATGGCTTGGGAACGGTTGGCCTTGGTGTATGCTATTCTTATCCCCCCGGGAGCGGTGCTGCTGTTCGTTACAATCATGGCCTTTGAATCGGATTATACGCACGTTACCAGGAGCACATTTTTCGCAGCGGCGGAGAGCAGCGCACATGGCGCTCCAGCTCATACCGAGCCTGCCGCGGCCCATAGCTCAGCGGCGGAGAATTAGCGCGGTTCTTTTGGAAGCGGGAAATTAGCCGGCAGACGGCGAAAAGCGGCGCGCCTTAAGGGCCGAGCAGAGCATTAAAAGTCCCGCGTGCGGCTTGATGGGTGCTTCTGCCAAGCCTCAAATCGGGCGGCCACAAAAGGTTCCCCAAGGAAGGTAGAATTGGCAGTAATACGGCGAAGCATTAGAGGGTTCGTCGTCGCCTTTATTCTCGATTCGGCTTAACCTCCACATTCGCAATGCGGGAACTAGCGCTCAACCTTTGCCGCGCGCTCATACGCTGCCCCTCCGTGACGCCTGACGATTGCGGCGCGCTCGGCGTTCTCGAAGCGGCGCTCAGCAAGGCAGGCTTTGCAACGCAAAGGGTGCGATTTTCTGCGCCCGGCACGCCGGACGTCGACAATCTCTATGCCCGCTTTGGCACCAGCGCGCCCTATCTAGTGTTTGCCGGCCATACCGATGTCGTGCCCGCGGGCAATGCGTCGCGCTGGCGGTTTGATCCGTTTGCGGCGGAGATTGCCGATGGCGCGCTTTGGGGGCGCGGTGCGGCCGACATGAAAGGGGGTGTTGCGGCCTTCACGGCCGCGGCCTGCGCTTTTGCGACCCGCGGCAGGCCTAAGGGCTCGATAGGTTTTCTAATTACAGGGGACGAAGAGGGCCCGGCCGTCAACGGCACCGAAAAGCTTTTGCGCTGGGCGTATGACAAAGGCGAGCGTTTCGATCACTGCATCGTCGGTGAGCCGACGAGCCGCGAGGCGCTCGGCGACACGATCAAGAGTGGCCGGCGCGGCTCGCTCAACGCCACACTGATCGTTCCAGGCCGCCAGGGCCATTCCGCCTACCCCGAGCGGGCGGATAATCCCATTCTAAAGCTCATGCGGCTGCTCGATACGCTTACCGCCGCGCCGCTTGATAGAGGCACGGCGCATTTCGATCCTTCAAATCTCGAAATCGTTTCGGTCGACACCGGCAATCCGGCGTTCAACGTGATCCCGGCCGAGGTGCGGGCGCGCATAAACATAAGGTTTAATGATCTTTGGGAGCCGCGGAGCCTGGAGGCGGAGATGCGGCGAAAACTCGATGCGGTTGCAGCAAAATACACGCTCGAATTCGAGCCTTGCAATGCGCTGGCGTTTTTGACCGAGCCCGACGCGTTTACCAAGCTCGTCGCGGATGCAGTCGAGAAGAAGGCGGGACGGCGGCCTGCGCTATCAACCTCGGGCGGCACGTCGGATGCGCGCTTTGTCCGTACCTATTGCCCGGTGCTTGAATTGGGGTCCTTGGGGGCGACCGCGCATATGGTGGATGAGAATATCGGGCTCGCGGAGCTTGCGGGGCTGACGGAAATTTACGCCGCTATCTTGGAGGCCTATTTTTCGTAGGGAACGAGGCGGGCGGTGCCCGGGCGCCTCGCGGGCGCGGCCTTCGCTGCAACTTCGACACCGTCCCGCCGGCGCGCCGGCAGGGACGTCTTCAAAACTGGTGCTGAAGATGCCGCTCTTGAAGCTCCAATTCGGCCTGCCGAAAACTCCAGGCGCATCGCCACCCGTGACAGCGGCAAAACCGACGTGGCGATTGGGCGTCAGGAGATCGGCCGGCAAGCCACCTCGGCGAAATCTCTGTTCTTGGCAAAAGTCGTTCTGTCGATGGCTGGCCGGCTCGTAAAAATTGCCCACCTGAAAAGTCACGGGCTCAAAATAACGCCATGCCAGGCAGGCATCGCGGATCCCGAAGCCTATTTGCGAGAAGGGCGCTAGACTAGAACTTGAAGGCAAAGCGCGCGGCGGCTTGCCAGTCCTTCTTGAGCTGCGGGCCATTGAGATTCTGGTACACTGGGGCGCCCGCTTCAACCAAGATCACCGCGTTGTCAATACCGATCAACTTACCGTCGATCGATCCGCCACCGAAAAGCTCGACCTTCTGCCCGCCATAAAAGAGCGGATTGGAGGGGACGGCCGGGCCGTTGATCAAGGGATCGAAGCCATCGATGTGGCCTTGCGTCGTGCCGCTCACGCGGAACGTCGTGGTGAGGCCGGGCGTCCAGGTGTAGCCAACCCAGCCGTTGAATTCGTGTAGATTCCCATATTTGTAGCCCAGCGGATTGTAGTCGAGCGGCAGGCGCGCGCGATAGGAAAGGCCCCACGACCAGGGTCCCAGATAACCCGCGTAGATTACGCCTGGCAAAATATCGAACGTGCCCGTGCCAAGCTCCATCCCGTAGAAGGCGCGGATGTTGCTGCGGGTTCCTTTTGGCCCAAGGAAGTTGTTGTACGTGGCGTCGTCGGTGCCCAACGGGAAGGACAAGCCGAGACTGATCTGGATCCGTTGAATATCATCTTGATAGATGCGATAGACGCCCGTCAGGATGGTGTCTACGATGCTCGAAGTTCGCGGGTATTGGTCGGCAAGCGTCGTAGTTCCGGCCGTCCCCTTGAAGATCCGCGTATCGAGAGCTTTTTCGACCCATCCCGTGTCAAGGATCACCTCGAAATCATTGGTCACGCCATACCTTAGGCGCACACCTTGGATGTCAACGGCGATATCTTGCGGAACGATGCGCACCTTTTGGCTGGGTTTGAGAAAAAACGGCACCGTGGAGACGACGAATTCATTCGATACCCCGCGCGTGCCTATCAAAAGGCCCGAGTAATTAGCGAAAACGGGCGTAATCGAAAGGACGAACCTGCCCTGCGGCAGGTTGTTGTCAACCAGAATGCCGATCGGCACTGGCGGCGGAGCGGGAGGCGGCGCGCTTATTGTGCCGTTTGCGCTGCTCGCCGCTCCGTCCGCGCTGGCGCTAAGCGCATTATCTTCCGCCCGCGCGGCCGCAAATGGATAGGCTGCGAGGGCCCCTAGGGCCAAGGCCACGACACTGTTTAATAGATTGCATTTCATCTGCGGGTTTCTCCAGAAAACGGCAGCAATAAGCCTCCGCACCTTGCAAGGAAGTAATATAACGGCTTATGGATGGTTTATAGCGCAAACTTACTGCATCTTTGAAAACAATTGAATCTGTATTAAAATTATCACAGTTTACACAATAGATACTAAGTAGCCTTGTTATTGAGAATTTCGAATGACTAACTGAATAATAAGCGAATAATTACTGTGCGTTACTAAATTCAAAGCAAATATACTCCGTCGGCTGGGGAGAACGCCGGGTTTCGTCCGTCAAGTACTGCAAATACGGTGTGGCGATCCGTTAATCCGTAGGCCACTGCCTGGGCCTGGTGTTTGCTTAAACCGTTGAAGTATCCGAATAATCTGAGGCGAGCACCGCGGGCAACCACGGTTGATCATTTGTAATTTCCGGCTAAGATTTCGGCGAGGTCTTGAGTGAGAGCCTAGCTGTTCAATGAAGGCTCATATGAAAAAATACATTTTACTTTATTCGGTAGTCATAATCATTTTTGGCCTGGGCATTTATTTCACGCTCCATTACGGACAGCAAGCTGCCCTCCCCCGGGTTCCATCCATACCGCCTTGGCAGGCAAGTCCGGTTCAATGGAGGCGGCTCTTTCGAGTTCCCTATGGGGCACCTTTGAAAGCAATCTCCAGGGAACCGCTGAGTCGGTTGATCCTGCAGTTGCTCGTGATTGTGATCGCGGCGCGGCTGACAGGGTTGTTCGTCAGTTGCATCGGCCAGCCCGCTGTAGTTGGCGAGATGCTTGCCGGAATCCTGCTCGGACCTTCGCTATTCGGTTTGCTGCACCCCGAGATCGCAGCCGCCGAATGGTTTATAGAATTAAATTTTCCTGGCTTCGAAAAACCCCGCCGGCATGCCGGCGGGGCGGAAGCATCACGGGCACATTGTGTCCCGGCGCGGCCTACCAGGCGATCTGGGTGCGAAGCACGAAAAGCTGCGGATGAATCCCGTTGAGATCGGGCCGGTTGTAGTTCGCCGAATATTGGAACACATCGATCCAGTTGAACATCAAACGGATTCCGGTGTCGGGATACCAGACAAGGCTGAGGGTGAAATCGGATTGCCTACCGCCCTGAATATTGGAAGGCGTGCCAAGCGGCTGCAGGAACAGGAAGCTCCCGTCGTTGAGATTGACCTCGCTGACCCTCGCGGCGACCTCCCACGCGCCCCATCCGCCTGCGCTCCACGGATTGAGAATTTTCAATTGGCGGAAAGTCCCCGGCGTATTGAAGTTCTCGGGATAGGATTCATAAGCTTCCGCCCGCGATTCGCCGGTTAGATACCAAGTGACATAGGCATAGAAGCCGTTGAAGTCGATCGTGGATCCACCTGGTGCGTGCTGCCAGAAGATGATTGCCGGATTGCGGTCGTAGTGCATGCCGAAATACTCGGCCTGCACCGAGAAGGGGCCCCACGATGCAACGAGCTCCGCGCCGTAGTTCACAACGTCTTTCACGCAATTGGTCCCAACCAACTGTGTCGTGTTTGGACTAATCGCCGGGGCGAAAGGGGCTGCCGTGTTCCAGCAGGTGAGCGGCTGGGTACCAAGCAGGCTCTCGTTAAGTATGGTGCCTTCCGAATATACCGCGCTGCCCGGCTGCAGGACGCGGTTGTCGTTGGCGGTGGTGGCGTCTTGCGGATTTTGATAGCGCACCCAACCCGCAAGATGCACCAGATGCTGCTCATCCCGGACTGGGGCATAAGTCAGCCTGGCGGCCGCGTCCCAATATTGGTGGCCGCCGGGCAGGGGATTAAGCAAGGCGGAGTTGCCGGCGGGTATCCCAAAGTTTATGTTGGTGATGTCGCCCGCTGCGTTGGTGACGGTGGCTGCCGCCTGGGGGTTGCCGTCCTCGAAACTGGTGCTGAAGATGCCGCCCTTGAAGCTCCAATTGGGCGCGCCAAAAAGCCCGGGCGCATCGCCGCCTGTGACCGCGGCAAAACCGACGTGGCGCCAGGGCGTCAGGAGATCGGCCGGCAGCGCCCTGTCGACAAAGTCCCTGTTCTTGGCGAAAGTCATTCTGTCGATGCTGGCCGGCTCGTAGAAGTTGCCAACCTGGAAGGTCACGGGCTCAAAATAGCGCCACCCCAGAAAAGCATCGCGGATTCCGCCTTGCACAAGACCATTCGGCGCGCCCACAAAATCATACTCAAACTTATAGTTCCAATCTTTGAACGCCTTGCCCTCGATTCCCAAACGGGCCTGTTTGAAGGCTGTTTGGTTGGCAACACCAACCGCCGGATGCGCCGGGAAAAACGCCCGGAAAGGCGATCCCACAGGGAACCCCGCGAAGCTCTCAATCGGCTGGCTACTAACCCCGCCGTCCAGGACCAATCGACCGATAAATTTGAAGCTGAACTCTTGGTCAAAGGATTCGACGCTCAGCCCATTATAATTGAAGCCGACCCAAACAGGCGGCGGCGCGAGCGGCGGCGGACAGGTCGCGTCCTTGCATACCACCGGTGCCTCGGCCACTGGCGGCATTTTTGGGAACTTCGCGATTCCGTGGACCTGCTGCTCCTGCCGGGTAACCTTTTCCTCAAGCCGTTTGATCTCCGCCTTAAGAGCCCGAATTTCTGCTGCCACGTCCTCCGCCTGCGCCGTCGCAGCCGGAAAGGCGGTGAGGGCCCCTAGGGCAAAAGCCGCGACACTGTTTAATAGATTAGATTTCATCTGCGAGTTTCTCCAGAAAACGGCAGGCAATAAGCCTCGGCACCTTACATGGCAGTAATATAACGGCTTATGGATGGTTTATAGCACAAACTTACCGCATCTTTAAAAACAATTGAAGATGTAATAAATTTATCACAGCTTGCATATCAGCTACGCAGTAGCCTTGTTATTGAGCATTTTGAATGACTAACAGAATCATAAGCAGAGAATTACTGCGCATTACTAAATGCAAAGCAAATATACACTCCGCATGTTGGCGCACCGAGCTAGCGGGTGGGGTCTTGTTTCGGAAGAATTGACCGGGCGGGAACTATCGTTGGCAAGCGCACAAAACTCGGCCGCGCGGTCTCGCCAAACGCCGAGTGCCCTATGAGGAGGAATAATTCATGCCAACGACTCGCAACTGCAGCGCGAAGCACTGCCGGATACGACCGGATGCGAACCGCCGTTAGCTCGCGAGGAAAGCCAATAGTCCCAACGCCGCCCACCTTTAGGCGGCCCTCTGCCGGCCTGCCAACGCTCCGCCGGCAAAACGAGACAAGCAAGCATTATGCCATCGCTCATGCGCCGCAAACAGGGGAGAAAACTCGGGGGGTGCATTCTATGGCCTTGGGCGGACTGACTTTTCTGCCTAAGTATCCGGCAGAGGGGCCTAAAGGCTGCGCTGTGCGGTAAGGCTCGGCATGGCCGGGGGCGGCACCGCTTCGGGGTCGAACACCGCCCCGTCGCAGAAGCGATCGGCCGGCATGGCGATTGGCGCGGGCACGGCGTCAACCGCCCACTCCATGCCATGTGCGCCCTCTTGCTTGAGGTCTGATGCGGGTACGGGCTCGCCCATTGGCGCGATTGCATCCCGGTAAATATCCGGCCGGTAGACGTGCGAGGCGAGCTCGCGAAGGTCAACGCTCCCGCCGATCAGGCCCCAGCGCTGCATCTCGTTTAGGAACCAAAGCGCGTGCGAGCGCCAAGGGAAAGTCGCGGCGCCCCGGAACAAGACGCAGCCCCTATCAGGCGCCGTGCTGCCCGGCAGCCCGGAAAGAATCGCGTGGGAGTCGACGTCGAGATATTTGCGCCGCGACAAAAGAGCGGCGGTGTAGGATGCGTTTTTGGGCTCGTCGCAGAACTTCGCCGCCCGAAGCAAAGCGCGCAACGCACCGGCGAGAGATTCCCGGCGTCCCTCGGCCCAGCGCGCGCGCACGGCGAAAGCCTTCTCCGGGGCGTTTTGCCAAATGTCGTGCGAGACCGCGATGATAGTGCCCGCGCGCGCCCGCCGCGCGACCTCTCCCCAAGGCGCACCCGCGCAAAAGCCCGTGATTTGGCCCAAGCTCAATGCCTCGGCAACACGGGCCGGCGGAACCACGGCAAGCTTAAAATCGAGTCCAGCTTCGATCCCGGCCGTGGCGAGCCAGTAGCGCAAGAGAAGATTATGCGTGGAATACGCATGCACGACCCCAAGCGTCGCGCTCTTTGCGCGCAGGCACGCAGCCAGGGCTTCGACCGTTGAGAGATTCCGGCGCGCGGCCAGCTCGTGGACCTCCGCCGCGACCGCGCGGGCGAGCGTGACGGTGTTACCGCCTGCGCTAATCGCATA
>Ga0187783_10002320_pt1 | contig 14129 bp, 12 predicted proteins | sample 1015_SJ02_MP02_2_FD_132471 | JGI IMG/M metagenome (GOLD analysis project Ga0187783, IMG submission 132471) | Tropical peat soil microbial communities from peatlands in Department of Meta, Colombia - 1015_SJ02_MP02_20_MG | ecosystem: Environmental > Terrestrial > Soil > Wetlands > Peat | place...
CGATCCCGTGGAGGTCGCCGCCCCCGCCCCCCAACGTCAACTCCCGACCGCCGCCCCGGCGGGCGGGCGCGCGGGCAGCTCGAGCGCCTGCAGCGCGACGCGCGCGGCAGCATGGCCGCTGAGCACCGCGCCCTCGAGCGTCGCCGGCCAGCCGGTGTCGGTCCAGGCTCCGGCCAGCACGAGGCCGGGCAGCCCCGTGTGGGCGCCCGGGCGCAGCGCCCCTACACCCGGCACGGCCCGGAACGTGGCGGCGTGCTCGCGCGTGACCAGGAACTGCTCGACGCGCGCCGAGCGCGCGCGTGGAAGCAGCTCGCGCAGCGCCGGCAGATAGCGCTCGCGCAGCGCGTCGACGCTCATCGCCATCTCCTGCGCCGCGCCCGACAGCGACACGGCGAGATACTGGCTGCCCGGGGGCACGCCCCCGGCCTCGCTGCGATCGAACAGATACTGCACCGGCGTGCGCACGCCCGCGGCGAAGGCGTGGTCGAGCACCGGGCGGTCATAGACGACGTGCAGGTTGACGATCGGCGAGCTCTGAAGCAGCGCCGCCCTGGCGGCGACCTCGCCGAGCAACGCCTCGATCAGCGCTGCCGCTCGCGTGTGCGGCAGCGCAACGACGACCGCCTGGGCTGTGAGCGTCTCCTCCCCGCCGCCACCGCGACCGGTCAGCTCCAGCCCGCCCGCCGCGCGGGCGAGCGCGTGCGCGCGCCAGCCCAGGCGCACGGCGACGCCGGCGCGCGCGAGCGCAGCCCCCGCCGGCTCGCCGATGATCTCGGCGAGCGTTGCCCGGTGAAAGCCGATGTCGGCGGCGTCGGCCCGCGAGAACAGGCCTTCGTGAAAGACGAACGCGCCGAGCTGAAGCGAGGCCTGCGCAGCCGGCAGGTTGAGCGTCGGCAGCGCGATCAAGTCCCACAGCGCGTGCACCGCCTCCTCCCCCTGGCCATGGCGCGCGAGCCAGGCGCCAAGCGTCTCGCGGTCAAGCGCGCGTCCAGGCGCGCCGGTCGTGTCGCGCCCCAGGCGCCGCAGCGCCAGCGCGGCGCGCGCGGCGCTCAGCCGCTGGGCCGGGCTCAGGCGGGGATAGCGAGCGAGCGCGCCCAGCAGGTGCGCCGGGGCCGGCAGCGAGCCTCGGCGCAGCACCGCCGCCGGCGCGCCCGGGCTGAGCACCGGGATCTCCAGGCGCTCCTGCACATGCACGCGCGACTCGCTGCCCAGCCGTGCCAGCAGCTCGCGGTAGGCCAGGCAGCAGCGCAGGAAGACGTGCTGGCCGTTGTCGACGTGCAGCCCGTCGCGCTGCACCGAGTAGGCCGCTCCCCCGAGCCGGCGCCGGACCTCGACGAGCGTCACGTGTGCGCCGGCGTCTGCGCAGTCGAGCGCAGCGGTGATGCCGGCCACGCCGCCACCGACGACGATCACGCCCGCCATCGCCTCACCCCCTGCGGGCAACGCCCGCCAGCACGCTGCCGGCCGCGACGAGCGCCTTCTCGCCCGCGGGCAGACGTGCGCGCTCGCACAGAGCCCGCTCCGGATCGGCCGCGATGCGCGCCAGCAGACGCCGGTATATCCCCGCCATCGCGAGCACGCAGGCCGCGCTCGTGCGGTCGAGCAGACGCGCGAGCGTGATCCCGCGATCGAACCAGCGCTGCGCGCGCCGGGCCTCGAAGCCAACCAGCTCGCGTACCCAGTCGCCGGGGACCGGGGCGTGATCGGCCGCACGCGCCGCGCCGGCGCGTTGCACGATCGCGCGCGCCGCCTCGCCCTCCTGGCCCGCTGCGATCACACCGAAGCGGCGCAGATCCTCGGCGGGCAGGTACACGCGCCCGTTCTCGGCGTCCTCGCGCATGTCCCGCAGGATGTTGGTCAGCTGCAGCGCCACGCCGAGGTCGTCCGCGAGCGCGTCGGCGTGCGCGCGCTCCGTGCGTGCCCCCTCGCGCAGCGCGAAGATCGCAAGGCACGCCCGCCCGATCGCACCGGCCACGCGCCGGCAGTAGGGAACGAGCTCCTCGAAGGTCTCATAGCGCACCCCCTCGACGTCCATGCGCACGCCCTCGATCAGGGCCGGCAGGGCGTCGGGCGGGAGCGGGAAGTGCGCGTGCGCGTCGGCGAGCGCGACGATCACCGGATCGGTGCCGTCCCCCTCGGCGAGCCGCGCGAGCACGCGCGCCTGCGCGTCGAGCGCGCTCAGCTTGTGCTCGCGCGCCAGCTTGCCGTCGCCGATGTCATCGATCCGGCGGGCGAACGCATACACCGCGCACATCGCCCGCCGGCGCGGGCCTGGTAGCAGCCGGATGCCCCAGTAGAAGTTGGCCGCCTGCATGCGCGTGACCGCCTCGCAGTGGCGATAGGCCTCGGCGAGCGAGATCGTAGTCGCCCTGTCGGAGCGCGCGCCGGCCGCCGTGGCGCGCTCAGGGGCCACGGCGGCGACCCTCCGCGAGCACGGCCGCCAGCGCGCGCAGCCGCCGCGCGCGGCCGGCGTTCGGGGGCCCGGCGAGCACGTCGAATCCCGCGCGCTCGATCGCGTCCAGCGCGGCGTGCCCGCCCGCGACGAACGCCGCCACCGCGAGCCGGGCGCGACCCTTCAGCAGCCCGAGCAGCGGCGTGCCCTCGCGCAGCAGCGTCCGTGCGCGCGCGACCTCCAACGCGAGCACCTCGCGCACGCGCGGTCCGGCGTGCGCCGCCGCCAGCTCGCCTGGGTCACAGCCGAAGCGCACCAGGTCCTCGGCGGGGATGTAGATGCGGTCGCGCCGCAGATCCTCGGCGACATCCTGGCAGTGCTCGGCGAGCTGCAGCGCCGTGCAGATGGAGTCCGACAGCGCGATGCGCTCGGGCGTGGCCATGCCGAACACACCGAGCACGAGCTCGCCCACCGGATCGGCCGACAGCGAGCAGTAGCGGCGCAGCTGCTCCCAGGTGTCGTAGCGGCTGACGCGCTGGTCTTCGCGGTTTGCCTCGATCAGGCGCGCGAACGGTGCGCGCGGCAGAGCGCACTCGCGCACGGTCGCCTGCAGGCGGCGGCATAGCGGATGCTCGGCGCGTCCGGCGAAGGCGCGGTCGAGGTCGGCTTCGAGCTCGTCCAACGCCGCCAGGCGATCGCCCGGCGCGCTGTCGCCGAGCTCGTCGACCATTCGTGCGAAGCCGTAGATCGCCAGCAGGTGCTGGCGCACGCGCCGCGGCAGCAGCCGACTAGCGACCGGGAAGTTCTCGCCCGACGCCCGCGCCATCACCGCGCCCGTGCTCAGCGCGCCGCCGGACGTCTGCGTGGCCGGCATCACCCCGGCGCCGTGACCGATCCGCCGAGGGCGCGCTGCAGGGGGGCGCCCTCGCGGGCCTCGAGGCCTGCGGCGGACTGGTCCAGGCAGCGCCCCAGCGCCATCAGCGGGAACGTCAGCCGATAGAGGTGGTAGTTGATGTAGTAGTCGCTCGGGAAGCCCGTGCCGGTGTACTGGGGCTCGTCCCAGCTGCCGTCGGGGCGCTGCGTGCGTACGAGCCATTCCACCCCGCCCCAGAGCGCCGCATGCTCGCCGGCGGCGTGCAGCGCCAGCAGCGCCCAGGCGGTCTGCGATGCGGTGCTCGATCCCCGCCCGATCCACGCCCGATCGTCATAGGAGCGGGGATCCTCGCCCCAGCCCCCGTCTTCGTTCTGGTGCTCGAGCAGCCAGGCGACCGCGCGCGCGATGCACTCGTGCCCGGGGTCGAGCCCGGCTGCCAAGAGCGCCGGAACGGCCGCGCCGGTCCCGTACACGTGGTTGATCCCCCAGCGCCCGAACCACGACCCGTCCTCCTCCTGCTGGTCGATCAGCCAGCCGATCGCGCGCTGGGCCACCGGCGTGCGGGCGAGCCCCAGCACCGCGAGCATCTCGACCGCGTGGGCCGTCACGTCGGCGCTCGGCTCGTCGATCACCTCGCCGAAGTCCAGGAACGGCAGCTCGCGCACGAGCGTGCGCGTGTTCTCGGCGTCGAACGCGCCCCAGCCCCCGCCGTCGCTCTGCATCCCCTGCACCCAACGCAGCGCCCGCTCCAGCGCTGCGTCGATGCGCGCGGACAGGCTTATCACTCCCACCGCGCCGTTGCGCTCGCGCAGGCCGTCGCCGAGCTCGCCGTGACCATTGCCGTGCGCCGCTGGCCGGCGGGCCAGGCAACACAGCGCGAGCACGACCTCGGCGGTGTCGTCGACGTCGGGGTAGCTGACGTTCGCGAACTCGAACGCCCAACCGCCGGGCGGCAGCTCAGGCCGCGCGACCGACCAGTCTCCGCGCGTCGTCACCTCCTCGCCGAGCAGCCAGCGGGCCGCGCGCGTGAGCGCGGGATCGTCGGCGGGCAACCCGGCGTCGCTGAGCGCGACGATCGCTAGCGCGGTGTCCCAGACCGGCGACTGGCAGGCTTCCAAGCGCCTGCTGGCGCCGCTTGGCGCGCCGACCCCGCGCGCGTCGTCGCGATCCTCGACCATGAAGCGGCTCAGGCCCTCCAGCCCGCGGCGGATCAGCGGATGATCGAGCGGATAGCCGCACAGCGACAGCGCGATCAGCGAGTAGACCCACGGCGGCTGGATCCCCCCCCACGAGCCGTCGGCCTCCTGGCGGCGCACGATCCAGCGCTCGGCGCGTGCCAGCGACAGCCTGCGGAGCACGCCGACCGGCCGGTGCTCGTATGCGCGGACGGCGCGGTCCAGGCGCGTCAGCCAGCGTCCGCGGCGCGAGCTCGCTGCGCGCGGCGTCCACGCCTGCGGGCCGTGCAGCTCGTCGAGCCCGATGGGCAGCGGCCGCACGGGTCGCTGGGCTTTGACGAGAGACAGCGCCACGATCGTCTGGCGCGCCCAGCACGCGAAGTCGTAGATGTTCAGCGGCACCCACGCCGGCAGCAGCACGATCTCCGGCGGCAGCGCGGGCACCTCGTCCCACGACCACAGACCGAACAGCGCGAGCCATACGTGCGTGAACACCCGTGCGCGCTGCAGCCCGCCCTGCGCGCGAACGAAGCTCGCCGCCGCCTCCATGTGTGGAGCGTCGGGAGCATCACCGGCGAGGCGCAGGGCCCAGTAGGCCTCGATCGTCGTCGACAGCTCCCCCGGGCCGCCGTGGAAGTTGGCCCACGTCCCGTCGTCGCGCTGCTGGGAGCGGATCCAGGCAGCTGAGCGCTCGGTCTCGTCCGCGCGCCGGACGCCCAGGAACTCGCGCAGCAGCATGTCCTCCGCGTCCATCGTGACGTTCGTCTGCAACTCGCCCTGCCACCAGCCCCGCTCGTGCTGGAGTGAGAGCAGGTGCCCGCGGGCCCGCGCCAGCGCCACACGCGCCCCGCTGCGGGCCTCCACCGTCGCCGACACGCTTCTCATTTTCGCAACGCTAGGGGTTTTTGCCGAGCGACGAAGGTTCGGTTGCCGATCACGAGCACCTCGGCGTGGGCGAGCGTGATCACCGCGCGCGCGAGCACGGCCTGCGAGACCGTCCGCGCGACCGGCGAGACGAAGCGGTAGGCGACCAGCCCGTGCACGTCGATGCGCGCGACGAGGCGAAAGCCCGGCGCCGGGGACCGCCCGGCCGATGGGCGCAGCGGCGAGTAACCCGTCTCGTCGATCTCGCTCACCGTCACCACGTCCCCGCGCGGGACCTCGCGCAGCCCGGGCAGGTAGTACTGCAGCGGCAGCGAGCCGAGCTCGACGGTCGTGATCGCACGCGCACCCCCGCCCGGCGGCGGCGCGCCGGCGTAGGCCGCTGTCGGCGCGGGCGCTGCAAGCGATCTTGCGAGCCCGCGCCAGTCACCGCGCTGAAGGCGCGGGCTGAGGTCGACGTCGAGCGAGATCGCCCCGAACGCGAGCGCGATCAGCGTCGCGAACGCTACGCCCGTGCGCCCGGCCCGCCGCGCGACGACCACGACAGCGATCAGTGCGCTGACCGGCACCATCGCGGCCACGAGATTGCGCGGCGCCAGGTAGTCGGCTCCCAGCAGCGCGAGCGCGAGCGGGATCAGAATGCCGCCGGCGGCGATCGCGAGCACGACCGCGGCGGCGCGCTCCTCACGCGCGTCGAGGACCCGCCACAGACCGAACACGACGCCCGCGACGATCGGCAACGCGACGAGCAGCTCGATGCCGTGGCCGAGCGCTGAGCCCATGTAGCCGGTGAGGTAGTACTGCGGGATCGTCGCGAGACGCGAGGACAGCGCCCAGCGCCCGATCCACTGAGTGCCGTGGCCGGCCTGCGCCGCGATCAGCGGCACGAGCGCCAGGCCCACGGCCGCGAGCGCCGCGACGGCGACGATCGTCGCCCGATGCCCGGGGGGCGGCCGTCCCCCGCGCCCCGGCCGCAGGTCGAGAAGCAGCATGAGCACCATCGGGGCGAGCAGGAAGACCGCGAAGTAGTGGCTGAGCAGGGCCAGGGCACCGGTCGCCGCGAACGCCGCCAGGCGGCGCGGGCTCGGGTGCGCGCGGGCGCGCAGGAAGCAGAGCATCGCCAGCGCGCTCGTGAACACGAACAGCCCGTAGGCGCGTGCCTCCTGGGAGTACCACACGATCAGCGGGTTGACCGCCACGAGCGCGGCGGTCGCCACGGCCGTCGCGCGCCGGCCGGTGAGCTCGCGTCCGCTCGCCCATGCCACGGGCACGGTGAGGGTGCCGACGAGCGCCGACGGCCAGCGCAGCGCGATCTCGCCGGTCCCGAACACCCGCGCATCGGCCCAGGCGAGCATGTACCACAGCGGCGGGGTGTTCTCGGTGTGCACGACCGAGCGCAGCGTCGCCCACAAGCTCGGGTGCAGCACGCGCACGGGCGTGAACGCCTCGTCGTACCAGAAGCTCTGCAGGTCGAGCGTCCCGAAGCGAAGCCCGGCGGCCAGCAGCGTGAGCGCCACGAGCGGCCACCAGGGCGCGAGCGCGTGCACGCGCGTCCCTGCCAGCGGGCGCGCGGCGCGCGGCGGGGCGGTCGCGACGCTCACCCGCTCCTCGGCGCCGGGCGCACGTCGACGGGGGTGGCGGTGGCGGCCGGGCACCTGCCCTGCGCGCCGGCGCCGAAGCAGCCGTAGCGGCTGGCGCGTTCGTCGTGGCCGTAGGCCGTCGTGTACCAGCCGCCGTGCACGCCCCGCCGCCCGCCCACCACCGGGCCGTAGATGACCAGGCACAGCTGCGTCCTCGCTTCCGGTGGCCCGGGCGTGGTGTTGCCGCACACGACCTCGTGCGCGCTGCTCGTGCCCAGCAGCTGGCGGTCGACGGTGAGGTTGTGGTAGTCGTGGCCCGTGTAGGTGCGCCAGGTGCGCAGGTCGGCCACGAGGCGGTGGTTGACGCGCGCGTTGAGCGCAAGGTCGTAGACCGTGGCGACCGCCAGCAGCAGCCCCGCGAGCACGAGCACGGTCGTCTCGATCAGGCGCACGCTGCGCATGTCGAGCGCGCGCGTCACGACACCGGCGCCAGCAGCGGCGCGAGCTGGTGGACGATGAACAGAGCCTGCACGAACAGCGTGGCGACGAGCAGGCGCCGATCGCGCACGACCACGGCCAGCGGCAGCGACCACACGATGTACCAGGCCAGCAGCCACGTGCTCGTGACCGAGATCGCCAGCAGCGCCCAGCCCGACGCGGCCACCCAGTCATAGCCGCGCCACGTCCGCCACAGCAGGTGAACGAGGATGACCACGAGCGCCAGCTTGAGCACGTCGTGGTCGACGGGGAAAACGCCCGGCTTGTCGAACAGGTGCGCGATCTCGTTGGGGAAGCTGTCGCTCGACACGAACGCCGCGTCGCGGTTGAGCGCAGCGATCACGTTCAGCCCGGACGCGCCGAAGGCCGCATAGCCGGCCACCCCGAGCACGGCCAATGCGCCCAGCGCGCCGAGGATCGGCTGCCAGCGCCGCCGCGCGATGACCATGAACGGGAGCAGCACCGCGACCGAGGCCTTCACGAGCGCGCCGGCGACGACGGTCGCGCCCGCCGCCGCGTCGCGCCCCGACAGCCACAGGCTCACGGCGGCCATCATCGCCAGCAGCATGAGCAGGTCGTTGTGCGCACCCCCGAGCGTGTAGATCACGTACAGCGGGTTGGCGCCCACCGCCAGCAGCGCGAACGCCGGATCGAGACGGCGCACGCGCGCGCAGCGCCACGTCAGCGCGAGCGTCCCGGCACTCGCGGCGAGCGCCATGGCCTTCATCCCCCACAGCGCGCCCGTCACGCCGAGCCACGCGAAGGGATAGGAGATCAGCGTGTAGAGCGGGCCGTAGGCCGTCGCCACGTGCAGCCAGTTTGTGCCGACGTAGCGGAACACCGGATCCCCAGAGATGGTGATCGGGCCGTGCAGATAGGGGTTGACGCCGTGCAGCACGCCCATGCGCGCGTATGCGATGTAGCTGAAGACGTCGGTCGACAGCAGGATCGGCCCCGCGAACACGATCGCCTGGGGCACCGCCACGAGCGCGATCGCGTAGCGTTTGGAGATCGCGCCGGCCCCGGCCCGGCGCACGAGCTCGAGCAGGATCGCATAGGCGCCCGTGAACACGAGCAGCGCGATCAGGAACACGCGGAACCCGAGCCGCTCGCCGACCCCGACCAGCCAGCCGGCGATCTGAGGCGATTTGGGGATCAGCGGCGAGTGCGCGAGCGCACCGTCGAGCACGATCTCGGCCGTCGCGGCCGCGATCAGAATGCCGCACGCGCCCGCGAGTGCTCCCGTCCAGCGCGAGCGGCGTGCGCCGCGCTCGCCGAGCCCGGGCGCCGCCTGTCCGCCGGTGCCGGCGCCTTCAACGCTCGCCGACGCGGCGCCCGCCGCCATCTCAGGGGGAGAGGACGACCTTGAGCGCCTCGCGCCGGTCGAACAGCTCATATGCCTCGGGAGCGTCGTCGAGGCTCATGCGGTGTGTGACCAGCGGCGCGGGGTCGAGCAGCCCCGCCGAGATCATCGCGAGCACCCGGTCGACGTGCGCGATCACGTTCGCCAGGCCGGTCGTGATCGTGATGCCCTTCAGCCACGTGAGCCCGAGCGGGACCTCGCCGCTGCTCGAATGCACGCCGACGACCGAAACCGTCCCCGCATCGCGCGCGAGGCTGATCGCAAGCGTCAGCGGATCCACGCCTCCGACCGCGTCCACGGCGACATCGACCCCGGCGCCGTCGGTGGCCGCGCGCACGACGCGCTTGGGATCCTCGCCTGTGAGGTGCACCGGCGTGGCACCGAACCGGCGCGCCATCTCCAGGCGCTCGGCGACCGTGTCGATCGCGAACACCTCGGTGGCGCCCGACGCGCGCGCGGCCTGCACGGCGCACAGCCCCACCGGCCCCAGCCCGAGCACCGCTGCCGTGTCGCCCGCGCGCATGCCCGCTTGCCAAACGGCGTGGCAGCCGGTGCCCATCACGTCGCCCGCGAACAGCGCGACCTCGTCGGCCATGCCCTCGGGCACGCGGCGCAGCGTCATGTTGGCGCGCGGCACGAGCACCTGCTCGGCCTGGGCGCCGGGCAGGTTGCCCAGGAAAGAGCCATGCCCGAACGTGCGCCCGTGCAGGCAGCGGTGGTAGTCGCCGCGCAGGCACGCACGGCAGGTCCCGCAGGCGGTGTGAAAGCAACCGAGCACGCGGTCCCCGACCGCCGCCCGCTGCACCTCCGGGCCGGCCGCGATCACCGTGCCGACGAACTCGTGGCCGATCGTGAAGCCCTGCTCGACCGGAGTGCGCCCGTGGTAGATGTGCAGGTCCGAGCCGCACACGCCGCTGGCCTCGATCCTCACGACCGCGTCGTCGGGACGCTCGATCGCCGGCTCGGCCACGTCGTCGACGCGCACCTCGCCGGGCGCCTGGAAGGTGACCGCACGCATCGTCGACACCCTACCTTGGCGGGCGCCAACGCGGGCCCCTGGATGATCGATCCCCCGCTCCCGCTCATCTGGATGCCACATACCCCCTTCGCGGGACGAGCGCACGCTCGTGCACCGGCGGCCCGATGGCGTAGCCCTGGGCGAGGTCGACGCCGTGCTCGGCGACCATCTGCAGGGTCGGCGAGTCGGCCACGAACTCGGCGATCGTGCGGCGGCCCATCCCGTGCGCGAGCTGCACGAGCGCGCTCACGACCAGCTGGTCGGTGCGCGAGCTCGTCAGCCCGCGGATGAAGCCGCCGTCGATCTTCAGGTAGGTGAACGGCAGGTGCTTGAGGTACTGGAAGGAGCCGAAGCCGGCCCCGAAGTCGTCCAGCGCGATCGCGCAGCCGAGCCGCTGCGCGCCGGCGCAGAAGTCGCGTGCGCGCCGCATGTCGGAGATCGCCGACGTCTCGGTCAGCTCGATCACCAGCCGCGCCGGATCGACCGCTCGGCGCCCGAGCAGCCCCTCGACTCGTGCGAGCATGCGCGGATCGGTCACCGACAGGGCCGACAGGTTGACCGCGACCGCTGGCGCGCCCCCGCCCCGCTCCCCGGCGCGTGCGAGCAGGGCGATCGCGCGCTCGAGCACGAGCAGGTCAATCTCGCGGATCAGCCCATGGCGCTCGGCCGCGGGTAGGAAGGCGCCCGGCAACACCAGGCGTCCGTCCGGCTCGTCGGCCAGGCGCACGAGCGCCTCGTGGTGTGACACGCGCCCGTCGGTCAGCGACACGATCGGCTGGTAGCGCAGCGCGAAGAGATCCTCGGCCAGCGCCCGGCGCAGCCGCGCAACCCACGCGCCACCGCCGAGCCCCGCGCGCGAGGCCTGGCGACCGCGCGCGGTCCCCGGCCCGACGTAGCGCCGGTGCCCCCCTGAGCCCGCGTGGCGCAGCGAGAAGCGCGAGCTCGCGTATGCGTGCGTGGACGACGGCATCGGGCGTGGGTTTCGACGGGGCACGCGCGTCACCTGCGGCGCGCGGCGGCGTGCGAGCCCTCGCCCAGGCGGCGCGCGCGTGCGCTCAGCGGCGCGCCGGGTGCTCGTAGGGGCGGCGGGCGCGATCGGAGATCACGAGCAGCAGCGCCAGCAGGACGAAGTTCATCACCACCGACGAGCCGCCGTAGGCGACGAACGGGAGCGTCACGCCGGTGAGCGGGATCACGCGCGTCACCCCGCCGACGATCACGAACACCTGCATCGCGACGACGAACGCCAGCCCGGTGGCCAGCAGCTTGGAGAACGAGTCGCGCGCGAGCACCGCCGTCTTCAGGCCGCGCACGACGAGCAGCAGGTAGCACAGCAGCAGGGCGGCCGCGCCCACGAGCCCGAGCTCGTTGACGATGACCGCGTAGATCATGTCGCTTTCGGGTACCGGCAGGATCAGCGCGCCGTGATGGGGCGCACGCAGCAGCGACTGGTCGAAGCCCGTGCCGAGCAGCCCGCCGTCGGCCTGCGCGAACAGCGACTGCGCGATCTGATAGCTGCCGCCGACGGCCTGGTGGTAGAGCGCGGGATCGAACGGGTCTTCCCAGGCGAGCACGCGCGCGTGCACGTGGCTCACGTGCCCGGCTATGTACCAGGCGCCGAGCGCGAACAGGACCACGCCGATGAGCACGAACGAGAAGCGGCCGGTGGCGACGTAGAGCAGTGCCAGGAAGGCGCCGTAGAACATCAGCGAGGTCCCGAGCTCGCGTGTGAGCAGCAGCGTGCCCATCGCCGCTCCCCAGACCACGAGCATCGGGCCGAACTGCTTCATCGGCGGGATCGTGAGGCCGAGCACGCGGCTTCCGCCGGTGACGAGGATCTGCCGGTTGTCGTGGAGGTAGCTGGCGAGGAACACGACGATCGCGAGCTTGGCGAGCTCGGCGGGCTGGAAGGAGATCCCGGCGACGTGGATGGCGAGGTAGGCGCCGTTGACCTGTTCGCCGATCCCCGGCAGCCGTGGCAGGACGGTGATCGCGATCGCGATCACCGCGAGCGTGTAGCGGTAGCGCTCGAGCACGCCCACGCCGCGGCGGCGCAGGGCGATGATCGTGGCGGCGAACAGCACGAGCCCGACGACCATCCACTGGGCCTGCTGGCGCGCGAGCACGGGGTCGATGCGGTAGAGCATCACGATGCCGATGCTCGCCAGCGCAGCCGCCAGCGGAAACATGTAGGGGTCGGCGTCCGGAAGCGCCACCCGAATGACCACGTGGCCAAGCAGGCACAGCCCGAGGAAGATCGCTCCGTAGGTGAGCGACACGCTCGATGCGTGGTTGAGCGTGAGGTTGGTCGAGGCGCCCGGGGAGTTGCCCTCGGCCTGGACGAAGATCGCGGTGAAGCCGCCGATGACGAGCAGCGCGGCCGGCACGAGACCTAGGAGCTCGCGGTTTCTTGGGCTCAGCATGGTTGCGCGCGCGTCGCGCGCGAGAGCGCCCGACAGGGCCTCCGCGGGCCTCCGCGCAGGGACAGCCTAGATGATCGATCCCACGCCGATGCCCGCTTTTGATCGCGCTCGCCCAGTCGGCGCACACGCTGCGCTGAGCGAGCGCGCGCTCTCAGTCAGCGACCGCCGGTCGATCGAGGGCCGCGTTGACGAGCGCGTCGGCGCGCGCGTTCTCGGTGCGCGGCACGGTGCGGATCGACCAGCGCTCGAGGCCGCGCAGCGCGCTCATCGCCTCCCCGTGGAGCTCGCGCATGGCCGCGTGGCGGACCTTGTAGGCGCCGGTCAGCTGCCTGGCGATCAGCTCGGAGTCGCCGACGATCTCGAGCTCCGTGGCTCCGAGCGCGCGCGCCTGCTCGATGCCGAGCAAGAGCGCGCGGTACTCGGCCACGTTGTTCGTCGTGGAGCCGAGCAGCCGAGCGTGCTCGCCCAAGACCTCGCCTCCCGGCGAGCTGATCACGCAGGCGGCCGCCGCCGCCCCCGGGTTGCCGCGGGCGCCGCCGTCGACGTGCACGACGAGCTTCAGGAGATGCGCGCGAGCGGCAGGGGATCGCCCGTGACGCGCGCGCGGCGGCGGTCGCGCACGACTCGCCGCTGGGGCCCGTCGTCCGAGCCCGAGCGTCCACGCGCACCGCGCGCGCGGCGGTCGTGCTCGCGCCGGTCGACGATCACGGTCACGCCGGACTCGCCCTCGTAGTGCTTGGAGAGCCTCGAGTAGAGCTCGTCGGCGAGCGGCCGGGGTACCACGCAGTAGATCATTGTCGGCAGATGGTACTCGTCGCGCGGCAGAAAGCAAGCCCTGGGCGCGCCCTGGCCCGCGGTGCCCGGCTCAGGCGGGCGCGGCCTCGCGCTCCTCGCCGGCCGCGTCGATGACCTTCTGGGCGAGATGGCCCGGCACCTCCTCGTAGCGGAGGAACTCGAGCGTGTAGTCGCCCTGGCCGCCGGTGATCGAGCGCAGATCGGGGGCGTAGGCGAGCACCTCGGCCATCGGCACCTCGGCCTTGATCTCGGTCATCGCCCCGACCGGCTCCATCCCCTGCGGGCGGCCGCGGCGGCTGTTGAGATCGCCGATCACGTCGCCCACGTAGGCCTCGGGCACCGACAGCGTGACGAGCATGATCGGCTCGAGCAGCACGGGGTCGGCCTCGGTGAGGGCCTGCTTCATGGCCTGCACGCCGGCGAGCTTGAAGGCGATCTCCGAGGAGTCGACGGTGTGATAGGAGCCGTCGAACAGGCGCACGCGCACGTCCTTGACCGGATAGCCGGCCAGCACGCCCGCGTCCATCGCCTCCTGTACGCCCTTCTCGACGGCGGGGATGAACGAGCTCGGGATCACGCCGCCCTTGATTGCGTCGACGAACTCGAAGCCCCCACCCGGCGCGAGCGGGCCGATCTCGATGTGGCAGTCGCCGAACTGCCCGCGCCCGCCGGACTGCTTCTTGTGGCGCCCATGCGCCGTGGCCGAGCCGCGGATCGTCTCGCGGTAGGGCACGCGTGGAGGCTTGAGCGTGACCTCGACGCCGAAGCGCTCGCGCAGCCGGTCGACGATCACTTCGACGTGCACCTGGGAGAGACCCGCGACGATCTGCTCGCCCGTCTGCTGGTCGCGGTGCAGGTCGATCGTCGGATCCTCCTCCTGCAGGCGGCGCAGCGAGCTGAACACCTTCTCCTCGTCGCCGCGGCTCTTGGGCTCCACGGCGAACGCCATCACCGGCGCGGGCAGCTGGAGCTGGGGCATCTCGATCGGCTCGTCGCGCGCCGCCAGCCAGTCGCCGGCCCGCGTCTCCTTGAGCTTGGCCACGGCGCCGATGTCGCCGGGGCCGAACTCCTGCACGTGCTCGATCTCCTTGCCCTTGAAGACCACGAGCTGGCCGATGCGCTCCTTAGC